>Ga0187772_10001025_pt1 | contig 12906 bp, 12 predicted proteins | sample 0116_SJ02_MP15_2_FD_133137 | JGI IMG/M metagenome (GOLD analysis project Ga0187772, IMG submission 133137) | Tropical peat soil microbial communities from peatlands in Department of Meta, Colombia - 0116_SJ02_MP15_20_MG | ecosystem: Environmental > Terrestrial > Soil > Wetlands > Peat | place... | reverse complement strand
CGAAGACGCTCGGGATTGATCAAACCAAGTGCGGTGATGAGTTCTTCGGTGAGGCCGTCGGCCATGTAGTCGCGGTCGGGCTGGGCGCTGAGGTTCTCGAAAGGCAGGACGGCTAGGGTGAGGGGCGCAGAAGGCTCCGGTTCGGGAGCCAAGATGGCCTCGACGGAGGGAACGAATTGATAGCCCCTGCCGGGGACAGTTGCGATATAGAGGTTATCTCCGCGAGTTTCGCCGAGGACCCGGCGGAGGGTGGAGATGTTCTGGTTGAGATTGTTTTCCTCGACGACGGTGTCCGGCCAGATGGCGAGCATCAGGTCGTGCTTGGAAACCACCTGACCCTGATGACGAATCAGGTGGAGAAGGGTGTCAAAGGCCTTGGAGGAAAGTGGGACCGGCACGCCGTCACGGGAAAGGGAGCGCTTAGCGGGGTCCAGCCGAAAGCGCGCGAATTGGTAAGCGACCGGATCCGGTGCGAGCATAAGGGCCTGGAACTTCAGAGAAATTCAGAACTTTTCAGGGTGATTCTAAAGACTTTCCAGTGGCTTGAAAAGGAGGATAGGCAGGCTCGCACCAGTGAGTGAGAGCAAAGCGAAAGACGGAGAGGGGAAAGGATCATGAACCTGAAGAACTGGAAAGCGGTTATAGCCATTGCCGTAGGGGTTGCACTGACATTCTCGGTTGCGTGGAACGCAGGAGCAAGCCAGGATCGACGTGATTATGAGATAGAAGGGACCTGGCTGGTGACGGTGACACAGGCGAACTGCAGTACAGGGGCGATCTTGTCCAAGTTTCCTTCGATTCTGACATTTGCCAAAGGGGGAACCATGGCGGAAGATACCACGAATCCGGGGTTCACTCCCGGGGAACGCAGCGCGGGGCAGGGTTTCTGGCGCTACGAAGGGAAAGGGACCTTCTACGCAAAGAGCATTGCGTTCATCCACTCGCCGGCGGCTCCGCCATTCAAGCCGGGCACGCAGACTATTGAACAAACGATCCAATTTGCCTACGACAATCCGGAGGATTGGAGCAGCACGGCGAGTGTTCAGTTTGCTGATTCGAATGGAGTGCCATACTTCCCGAGCCCGGTGAAGGTCTGCGTGACTGCGACGGCCGTGCGCTTTCAGTAGACAAAAAGGAAGAAGAAAAGTGGCGGAGCGGCAGGAGCGCGTCTCCGCTCCGCCGCCCGCCAAGACGTGAAGTGTTCACTCCCGTCAGCTTCAGGGTTTTGGCTGGTAACCGGGTGTACCGAACTGCCAGAAGGAGAAGCTGAACTCGTCGGCCAGTTCTTCTTCGCGTTGCGTCTTGGTGGAACCAATGCCGTGGCCGGCGTCATAGTCCACGCGGAGAAGGATGGGCTTGCCGCTTGTGGTGGCGGCTTGCAAACGCGCCGCCATTTTGCCCGGCTCCCAGGAAATGACCCGCGGGTCGTTAAATCCCGTAGTGACCAAGACCGCCGGATATTTCGTGCCATCCTTCACGTGATGATAGCCGCTCATCTCGTATAGGGCCTTGAAGCCGTCCATCTCCTTGACGGTGCCGAATTCGGGAATGTTTGGCGGTCCATTCGGAGTGAATTCCGCACGCAGCAGATCAGACGCGGGCACGGCATCGATAGCGACGGCAAAGAGATCCGGACGCTCCGTAATGGAGCGGCCAATGGTTATTCCTCCGGCGCTGCCACCTTCGATGGCCAAGTGCGGCGTGTCCGTGTACTTTTCGGCGATGAGATATTCGGCGGAGGCGATGAAGTCCTTCCACGTGTTTGGTTTTGTGAGCAGCTTTCCGGCGAGGTGCCAATCTTCACCGTATTCGCCGCCGCCGCGGACGTGCGCTACCGCGAAAACTCCGCCGTTTTCGAACCAGGCGATCATGCGGGGATCGAAGAAAGGATCAAGAGTTATGCCGTAGGCGCCGTAACCCATAAGAAGAAGCGGGTTTTTGCCATCGAGCTTCGTGCCTTTCTTGTACACGACGGATAGAGGCACGAGGGTGCCGTCGTAACTCTTCACCTTTAATTCGTGGGATTCCAGGTCCGCAGGCTCGTCGTATTTGCCGACTGGTTGCAGCTTCGTGTCTGTGACGGCTTTGGAAGTGGGATCGTAGGCGTAGATTTTGCGTGCGCGAGTCCAGGAAGTTAGTTCCAGAATGGTGCCAGGGACGCGTTGATCGGTGCCAGAGAGCGCGAGAGATCCGTCCAGAGGCAAGGGAATGGGTTCGGGCTTGCCTGAGGGGTAGGTGACGCGGCTCAAGCGTCCGATGCCGCCATCGAGCGATTGGACGTAGAGTGCGTCACTCGCCGCAGCGACGTTCTGTACGACCGCGTCGCTCGGAGGCACGGCAACTTCGGCGTGAGCGACATCGGGACTGGAAAGTCTGGTATGGAGGACTTTGTAACGAGAAGCCTGATGGTGAGAGATCAAGTAGAGGTCATCGCCATGGACATCGAAGCCAGTTACATCGTCATCGACATCACAGACCTTTTTCCAGGGGATTGTTGGACTGTTCAGAGTGTCGACAGGGGCGACATAGAAGGTCACTTCGTTCCGCACGCCGTGGGCAATGATGCCCAGAGCGTACGAAGTGCCGGGGGCTATACCCACGAAGGGAATGTCCGTCGGATCGAGAGCAACCCCGGGTGTGCCGGTGCCGAATACCATTTTGTCCGAGTCCGGAGAGGTGCCGAGCACGTGGAGATAGGTCCGGCTATTGAGATAGCGGTCGGTGGGAGCGGAGTTGGCGGAGAGCTTCTGCAGGCGATTGTAGAGAAGGCTGTGTCCGTCGGGGAGCCAACTGGGGGAGCCAAACTGTGCGCGGTCGATGACATCGCCAGTTTCTTTGGCGGTGGAGGTATCGACGATGCGGAGGGTGGCGTCCTCGGAGCCTGCGGCGGAGACACCAACAGCGACGTAGTGGCCATCCAGAGAAGGACCGTAATAGCTGACATTGAAATGAGGTCCACCGGCGGCAGCGTAGGTGGCGGGATCGACAAGGAGTTTTTCCTGGCCGGCGAATCCGTCACGCGTATACAGTTTCGGAACATCTTCGGTAGCGAGGCGCTTCTGATAGAAGAGTCGGTCACCGGGCAGATGCCGGAGATCGGAGACGCGCGCCACGGCGCCCTCATCCAGAGTCTTAATGCGGGCAAGGAGAGGATTGCGCCCCGGGATGCTGGCGAGGACCGCGCGCGTATAGTCGTTCTGCGCCTTGAACCAGGCGATGACCTCCGGATTTTTCAAGTCCTCCATGTAGCGGTAAGGATCGACGACTTTCACGCCAAAGTATTCATCCGTGACCGGACGCACGGGAGCCACGGGGGGCACCGTAGGCCCGCTTGTTTTGAAGGGATGAGCGTGGAAGGGGGGCACTAGAAAAAGAACGGCGAGACCAAGAACGGCGAAGACAGAAAGGGCGGCACGAAACGCAAAGCGGTTTTGGGGCATGTTCGATTCCTCCGAGGTTTGTTCTGACGGTTACCAGGACGGGGCCGAATGGAAGAGAGCGACATCATAGTTCCGCGTGGGAAATGCGTCAACGATGGGGAGATTTGGAAGCAGAAGGCCCCACCCCTTCCGCAGTAGGAAACAGTGGGCCGCCCTCAGAAGTTGCCGCGAGTAAGTGACATGCGCAAGCAGAAGGGAAACCTCAGCGCTGCCGGCTGCCGATCTGAAATGGGCTACTACATCGGTAAGGGACGACTAGCCTTGCCAGGGTTCGTCGGCGCTCCCCCCGTAGATGGCCGGCACCTTCGAACCCATCGGGCGGAGATAGACGGCTAGCTGGCCGCGGTGATGGATGGAGTGGTTGTTGACAAAGGGCAGATAAAGGACTGCAGGGAAATTGAATGCGCCATAGAAATCGACCGGGGTGCAAAGCTGCTCCGGCGTCATGGCGTGGACGCGGGCCATCGCGCGCTTGAAGTTGGAGTCATACCATTCCACAAGTTCGGCCACGGTCTTGGGCCCTTCCTTGAAGCGCGGCTGCATCTCGAATTTGTGGTCTGCGATTTCGTCGGTCATCTGAACGTCGCAGGACGCAAGATGCCAAGCGAGTTCCCACGCGGTGCGAGCCTTCGGATCAGGGCGATAGTCCCTTTTGTCGTCGGGGATAGCGGCGATCACCTTTTTCGTGATTTCCATTTCGCGGCCGAGTCCCTGGAGGATGGACTCGCGCATACCAACGGCGAATTCGGGTGAGAGTGCTGGTTGGGGTGCTGACATGCTGGTCTCCTTTGCGCTGGGGGGAAGGGTCCCCATTTTCGGGAGGGATTGTACACCCGGGGGAGTGATTCGTAATTAGTAATCCGCAATCAGCGGCGACCAGCGCCCTTCGAGGCTCAGGACGAGCTAAGCTCGAGCAATCGAAAACTAGAGAGAGCCACGGAGGCCTAGGGATTCAGCTTGATCGCGCATGGCTGCGATGCAGAAGGAGATGTGTTCCTCCAAGGGGATCCCGAGTTCCTCGGCGCCCTTGATGACGTCTTCCCGGTTTATGCCTCTGGCAAAGGCCTTATCTTTTATCCGCCTTTTCACCGAACTGACTTCGAGATCAAGGATGCTTTTCGACGGGCGGACGTAGGCGCAGGCGGTGAGGAAGCCCGCGAGTTCATCGCAGGCGAAGAGGGTGTGCTCAAGCTGGGATGTACGAGGGACGCCGGAGTAGTCCGCGTGGGAAAGGATCGCGCGGATGAGCTCTTCGCTGTAACCGTGCTCGCGGAGGATTTTGGCGCCCTCGGCGGGATGCTCGCGGTCGGGTGAGTGGTTGTTGTTGGGCCAGCGCTCGTAGTCGAAGTCGTGGAGAAGCGCGGCAAGGCCCCAGAGGTTTTCGTCGGCGTCGAATTTGCGCGCGTAGGCGCGGACACAAGCTTCCACAGCGAGCATGTGTTTGCGGAGACTCTCGGATTGGGTGTATTCGCAGATGAGCTTCCAGGCATCTTCACGGGTTGGCATTCGGGTTCCTTTTTTGACGGCTGACGGCCGGTCTCAGAAGACCGTTCCTACGGAGTCTCGTCAATTCGGTCAAGCCTCTACATTGTACTGGCGAGTCGCGACATTTCGAAAAATGTGCCGAAATGGGAAAGGGCGAAAGAGGGAAGGAAAACACAATATGTAGTTGTGGTGAGAATCAGGGACTACCAGCGGCTGAAGAAAGGCGCAAAGCCCGTCCGGGCGGACAGGCGAAAAACCGGCGTAAACAGGGGCGATTTCGGCTGATTCGCGCAAGAAATTTTGAAAAATACTCTTGACATAAAATGAGAATCTAAGCGAAACTCCTTTCGCGCCAGTAACTGCCTTCCCCCCAAGAACGTTCCGACGTTCCTTCCTATCCGCACGCCGGAAAAAACAGAAAAGTCAGCGAGGAGTTCCGGTGCCTGCACATATGGAAAAAGAGACCTTGGTAAACACGTTGGAGATGGATCGGGAAGTCATACGCTGCAAGACTTGCGGACTGGTCCAATACCGGACGCGCACCGGCAACTGCCGACGCTGCGTACGTGCGTTGCCCCAGCGGATGGAGTATCTGATTCCGCAGGAAGCGCCGCAAGAGCAGGCAGCCCCCGAAGTGGTGGCCACGAAGTTTGCGAATCAGGAGACGGTGGAGAATATCGGCCAGCGGATTCGTCAACTGCGGGAGTCACGCGGGATGACACAGAGCCAGTTGCAGTCGCGCTCGAAGGTCAGCCGGTCGTATTTGTCGCGGATCGAGAGCGGGCAGATGACGCCCAGCCTCGGAACGCTCGAAAAGATCTCCGAAGCGCTGAATGTTGGACTGAACCGGTTCTTCATTCCGGAATCGGACGGCGAGGCGTTGCTTGAGGATCCGTTCATTCAGGGATTGCGGCCGTTCCTGCGGCAATTGGATTGGGAACAGTGGCAGTCGATCCTGAAGCGGCTGCAGGCGATCAGCGACCACGTGAATGCGGCGCCGATTAACCTCCGCCCTATCGGTAACCCGGCCCGGCTGCCGCAGCCCGCGCCGTCGAATGGAAATGGCCAGCTCGGGCACATTGGACACGCCAGCCATTCGAATGGGTTGATGCCCGCGCCAGCCCATGGTCAACCGCAAGGGTATCCGCTGCGGCGCCCAGGGATGCCGGTATTTCAGCGGCCATTGGCGCGCTAAGAAAAAACTCGAGAGTGGTGTTACGAAAGCGGCGCTCCGGTTGGAGCGCCGCCTTTGTATTGGAGCGTCCTCGGGTAAGGCTCGAGGGATGGTGTAGACTCGAAGCCTGGACGGGCGGGGTGGGCCTTGCGGTGTTTCTCCACAGAGAAAACGATTCGAATTCTGTTGGCTGCGCTTTGTTGCGCGGGAGTGGCGGTGTTTGTTCCGGCTGTGCCCGGAGATGAAAAAAGCACAAAGGCCAAGGCACTGAACTGGCAGCCACCGAATGTGGATGCTCCGCTTCATTCGTTGATGTCGATTCCACCATGCGATGTTGGGAAGGTACTTGAGGAAGTTGGCGCCCACGCGACGGAGATGACGGCGAATCTCGAGAACTTCACCGCGGAGGAAAAGATCGACTACGTGCAGCTCGATTACACAGGAAAACCGGCAGATAGCGACTCCAGCGTTTTCGAATATGTATTTGGTTTTGAGCAGCAGGGTGGTGGCCGTTCCAGCCGGGAGTACCGGTCGCCGGCAAAAGGCGGTCATGCCTTTACGGCAAGCAATCAAGATACGGGGCTGGCTGCGCTGGCGCTGATCTTTCTTCCGGGCCTGCAGACTGACTACGACATGAGCTGCGAAGGGCTGGATAAATGGAATGGACAACTCGCGTGGGTGATGCGCTTTGAGCAGCGCAAGGAAAAGCCACGGCGAACGTTGCTGTTCCGCACCGATGCGGGTACTGCTGGGGCGATGCTCAAGGGACGAGCGTGGATTTCCATGGAGAGCGGACAGGTGCTACACCTCGAGACCAATCTGATGCAGGAGATACCAGTGATGAACCTGCGGTTCAGCGCGATTTCGGTCGATTACGCGCCGGTGCAGATTGAGTCGAAGAAGCTGAGATTATGGCTACCGAAAAGGGTAGAGGCTTATTGGGAAATCTCGACGCATCGGATCATCCTGTATCACTCGTTTAGTGAGTTCAAAGTGTTCTCGGTGGATACGGAGCAGAATATTCAGAAGCCGAAAGAGCAATAGCGGCTTCTCATGGAAATACTCCGGGCCGCCTGTTTCGAAGAGTTTGTTGTGGGCTGATCAGTGGGATGTTGCAGGGATCGAGACGGTTAGCTGTTTGTCCGGGAGGTTAAAGGTGACTGCTTTGCCGGACCAAAAGTCGACGCCAATGACGCAGTCATAGATGATGTCGGCGAAGGACGTGGCCGGATGCGGCAGCGAGATCTGAGCCGAAGAGGCAAGTGAGATCAAAGGCAGAGTCGTGTCATAGCGGGTTTCAGGGGCGCCAGTGATAGTCCGCCCTTCGTGTTTCCGTACTTCTTTCCCGTCTTTATCGATGCCGAGAAGGGGCATATAGCGTGTGCTGAGCGTGGCGCTTGGGCTTCCGCTGTCGATTTCGCACTGGCCAGACTGGCTGCCGAACTGAAAGTGCGAAAAGGAGTCAACGGCAATCCCTCGGAAGTCGTCGAACTGAAGCGGTGAAGAGGCTCCAGCCTTGCTACGCTGCACGAGGGATTTGGGAGTTTCGAACACCAGCATTTTGTTTGCGAAGTCGATGGTGATCGGCTGTTGCCGGAAGTCGCTGAGCGAAATGATGCCGTCGAAGTGGACTTTATCAAGCACGTCCCAGCTGCCGACAAGAGGGTCCTTTTTCACCACCGGGCCAATCGAGATTTCGGGGATGACGAAGAGAGGAATGTCCAGACGCTCTCCGGTCATGCGCAGACCGCTGAACTGACCAACGGGTTTTCCGTGTAGCTTTTCGATGAGGCTTGGGGCAAGAACGTCCAGTCCGGCGCCGGTGTCCAGAATGACATGGACGGAAATGTTGGTACCCACAGTGGCGGGTACGATGATCATGCCGTCGGAGTTGGTGGTAAAGGGGATGGAAACAGGCTTGGAACTGGCTAGAAGCGAGAAGGGGAAAAGCAAAAAAACAAGAGCATGAGTGAGTGTGCGCATAGAGAACTCCTCAGGAACGGCTCGAGCCGTCAGATGGACGATTGAACTTTTACAGGGGTGCGCCCTTCACTTGTGCTACGGATTTGCAGTCGCATTTATTTCATGATGCGCCCGGGACCGTAAGGCTCGCCTTGCAGCGCAGCTTCTACTCGCGGACGACGGCGGCCTTCGAGGAGGGGACTTCGAGGCGCATGAGGCGATGGTTGGGATCGAGATAGAGGATGACCTCGAGATCACTGGTGGTGACTTTGAGGCCTTCGTAGGTTTTGCCCTCGGTGCTGACGGCGCCGGCCCAATCGACCGTTATGTTCCCAGGCAGGAGTTCCTGCGGGACAAGGACAGGGAAAGTTTGCGTGCCGCGGCGATTCCAATCGTAGACGCGGGCCAGGACCGCGTATTGGTAGTAGAGGTTGTCGTCGAGAACAGCGATCAGCGGGGAATTGAAGGTGAGATCCTGTTCGAAGGCGCGCGCAGCCTGGAGTTGCACGGTCATTTTGGCGACGCCGTTGGTGAAGACGATGTGCGCGCCACTGGTTTTGTCGGACTGGGAACTCCACTCATAAGCGATGGGTTCGCCATTGGGCTGAAGGGTGAGATTGCCGGTTACGACGGTGGGAGGAGAGCCAGCGGGAGAAAGATGCGTGGTGGCTTTGGCGGTCCAGTTTCCGCCGTTGGGAGTGATCTCGAACTCTTCGTGGCCGATGATGTTACCGTCCAAGAGGACCTTGAACTTGCCTTTGTCTGAGACGAGGACGGAGCCTGAAGATTTTTTCTGAGCGGCGTGAGCAAGGAGAGAAGCGGAGAGAAGCAGCAGGAGAAAAAAGGACACGGCCGCATAGAAAGAGACAGCTTGGGGCTTGCGAGCAGTGTGAAGAAGAGCGGCCCGCCTCCGAAGGCGGGCCCTGCAAAGGAATCGGAGTGCTTCTGCGACCGGGTTCGACATGCGTCTCTCCTCAGGGTTGTGGTTTCTCGGCGGCCAAGGGTGACTCCAATTCGCCTGAGGGAATGCCGGCAATTCCCCGGCGAAGAATTTCGGCAACCACCGCTACAGCGTCTCCCGAACTGTCGACACGAAAATCGGCGAGCTGATAGGAAGGAAGCCGCTGGGCGTGGAGCGAACGGAAACTGGCCTCGTCGCGGAAAAGTGGGCGGCCAGTCATGGTCATGCAGCGGGAGAGGAGTACCTCAATGGAGGCGTCCAGCCAGATGACTGGGACCCCTGAGTTGCGGAGAAATTCGGGTGCGCCAGGCTGGGCATAGGTGCCGCCGCCGAGTGCGAGGATTGTGGACTCGTGGAATTCCAGGGCGCGACCCAGAGCGGAGCGCAACTGGTCGGCTTCGAATTGGCGGAACGCAGGCTCACCGTGACGTTCGAAGAATTCGGGAATCGTGATGCCCGACGCTTGCTCGATGCGTTCGTCGAGGTCCACGAAACGCCAGCCAAGTTGACGAGCAAGCCGAGTGCCCACGGTGCTTTTACCCGCGCCCATAAAACCAGCGAGGCAAATGATGGATACGTGAGACTGCGGAGCGCGACCGCTTGGATTTGGATTCACGATTCCGGCAAAGCGCGGGTCAATCGCGCTTCAGAATCCGAATTGTACCACTGTAGGAGGAGAGTTCGACCTTGGCGTAGCCCTGCCCAACGGTGCCGAAAAGGCTATGGCTGAACTTGGATTGAGAATGATGTTTGCCGCTGTGCGTGTCGGGCTTCAAGAAATCCGCTGCCTGATTGTCTACGGTACCCCGATAGGTCTGGGCGTTCAGATCAAACGAATCCGTGCCAGAGAAGCGTACCTCGACGAGGCCCCGGCCGCTGTTCATGGTGTACAGGCCGGTACGGACGAAATCGCCGTCATAAAGAATGTTGCCGGTTGTGGTCATGACATTGAGATTTGAAAGAGCAGGCTGAAGAATCTGGGCGCCGCCGCTGATGGAGTTATATTCGAGCCGGCCGGAGCAGAGAGTGCAGATCAGGGAACCACTGGTGGTCTTGACGATGATGTAGCCCGAAACTTCCTTGAGATGAACATCGCCGGCGACGCTTTGCAGCTTCATGTCACCGTTCACTTGTTCGACCAAAATCAGGCCCGTTTGGGTGCGGAGTTGGAGTTCGGTCTGCTCGGGGACGAGAAGCTGAAAGTTCGCCTCGACCTCGTGCGGCTGGGAAGAGGTATTCACCAAGGAGGTGGCGTTGATGTCGATGCGATCACCAACCTGCTCGGACTCGATGGAGACTTTGCCGGGAACCGAGGTGGTGGTGACCACAACCTCAGGATTTTTCCAGGACTTCACCTCGATGCGGCCGTTGACGATGTTGTCGATGATGACGACGGGGTGGTCCTTGACGGTGAAGTGGTGCTCTTCCTGTTGTTCGGTGTTGGGAGCGGCGGCGACGGCGAGAGCGCCAAAAACAAAACCGGCGCCGAGGAGACTTAGGACGCTAGGAATCAACCTGTGCTGGGGCAACATTAGTGTTCGCTCCTTCCACTGTCCATCATGGAGGTGAGAAGTTCCGCCTTCTGCTGATAGGCCATATTGAGATATTCGCGAGTCAACTGGTCCTGAGGATTCTGCTTCAAGCGAGCTTCACATTCCGCAATAAACTCGTCCAAGGTGCGCAGGCTCTGGCGCATGGCAGCGTCGACGGCGGCGTTGTTGGCCAGTTCCTGGCTAGGGATGGCGCTTTCGGTCTGGCTAAGGACTCCTGCGGTGTCGCCGAGGTAGGCATTCTCAGAGGGAGAAGGCCTGAGCTCGGGAGGCTGCGGGGTGACGGGGGTATGGGCCGATTGTATGGGCGCCCGAGCATGCGCCGCAGGAGGCTGCGAGTTCGCCTGAAGTGGCGGAGGCGCGACTGACGCCGGCGGTTTGCTGGGCTGCACCTGAACAGGTGGAGGTTGTTGCGCAACTTTGTTGGAACCACGGTGTTGCATAAAATATATGCTTCCCAGAACGAGGACGAGCCCGACTCCAACCGTCGCCACAGCGCGAGGCCGGAAGAGATCGGCAAAACTGAACCACCAGGAAGCAGGCTGCAGCGTGGCGACGGGCTCGACATTGCGGACGATTCCTTCCGCTTCCAACTGGGCGCGGATGGAAATCCAAATGCGATCCGGGGGAGTAACTTCCGCGGGAAGACGTTTCGCTGCAACGACGATTTCAGAGAGGTCAGCGAGCAAATCCTGACAGTTGCGACAGCCGGCGAGATGCTCGCGGACCTCCGGAGGAAGAGGACTAAGACCTTCTAACTCAAGAACGGCTTTGAGTTCCTTACACTGCATACCGCAAACTCCGCAGGGCGCAGCGTTGGGTAGCTCTCCCTGCAAAAAACCAAGAAAACTCAGTTGCGCGTATTGCCGTCCTCGACGTTACCCTCATTCTAGCTCATTCCCCGGAGCCAGACTGGCTTTTTGCGGACTGGCGCACCTGGCGAGCCTGATCCCGGATTTCCTCCTGGAGGAGCTCACGCAGGCGCGTACGCGCTTTGTGCAACTGCGACTTCGAATTGCCGACGGAGCATCCCATGATGTCCGCAATCTCGTTGTGCTCGTAGCCTTGGACGTCGTGCAGAACGAAAACAGTTCTGTAGCCGGGAGGGAGTTGCTCGATGGAGCGCTCAAGATTGACCCGGTCCACGGCTCCGGATAGTCGCAAGTCCGGGGCCCCCACGTCACGCTTTGGACTACTGCCTTCCGCATCCGGATCCAAGGTTTCTTCCAGGGAATCGGTCGGCAGCGTCTTCTTTCGCAGGCGCATGAGCACGACGTTGACGGTCATACGATGCAGCCAGGTGGAGAAGGCCGACTCACCACGGAAAGTGCCGATCTTGCGGAAGAGCTGAAGAAAAGCCTCCTGCATCAGATCTTCGGCATCCGCAGGATTGTTGACCATGCGCAAGCAGAGGGCGTAGACGCGGCGGCTATGCAGCTGGTAGAGAAAGTCGAAAGCGGCGGAATCCCCCGCCTGAGCGCGGCGGATGGCCTCCGCTTCAGTCCACGCAACCGGCTCGCTTGGTCTTGGTCGGGCCAACAGTCCAATAGCGGCGCCACTAGGATTTGCGATGCGCCGAGTCCCCTTCAGAGTTGTCCCGAGTACGGACGTCGAGGAGCACATAAGCCCTATAGAAGGGGGTAGCCTTCAAATAGGTTGCATGCTGCTGCGGCCATCCTCAGGGATTCACTATTGTCCCTTTAGGAAAGCTATCCGTCTATGGGCAACGTGCCGAGCGCGGGTGGCAAGGCGCGGAGCGCAGGAGGCACAGGCCTCATTGAAGGCCGTCTGGAAACCAGCCAGTTGGGCAGCCGGGAGCGCGTGGAGAAAGGACTTAAAAAGAACGACGGTCTCGCGCAGACAGGTATTCAGATCATAGTGGGCAGAGTCAAGGGCTTCCCAATCTTGATCCGGGTGGAGCGAACCGCCATTTGTCAACTCCTCGGCTGCTGACTCAAACGTAGTATCGAGCTCCTCGACAAGGTCAGCCAGGGCCGAAATCTTATGGCCAAACTGCGATTTGCGCGTGAGTAGGATCCTGCTGAGGAGATCATTCACGCGAGCCACGCGCTGGCTGTGGGCACTCTGAAAGTTCGCTGCATCAAGAGGAGCAAGGTTGGGCACAATGCCGAAGTGCTTGGAGTGATCCAGCATGACACGAAGCAAGCCAACCAGTGCGTACGCGAGCCTTCGGCACAAAGCAGGGGCGACGGAAAGGACCTGATTCGCCTTGAAGCTACGCCCGCTACGACGCATGCCAAAGGCCTCGTCCAGGTTCACGCTGAACATGGTGTAAGCAATCTCAAGACGCTCAACAAAATTCAAATAAGTGTG
>Ga0187772_10001021_pt1 | contig 12952 bp, 12 predicted proteins | sample 0116_SJ02_MP15_2_FD_133137 | JGI IMG/M metagenome (GOLD analysis project Ga0187772, IMG submission 133137) | Tropical peat soil microbial communities from peatlands in Department of Meta, Colombia - 0116_SJ02_MP15_20_MG | ecosystem: Environmental > Terrestrial > Soil > Wetlands > Peat | place... | reverse complement strand
ATATTTGCCAAACGCTACTTCCCTCACCAAGATCCAATCGGTCACAGATTCCGCATCGCACATAACCCATGGTGCACGGTGATTGCTGTAACTGGGTCCTTCAAGCATCAGCAACCAATGCAAGACGCAGTCCCAATGGCCTATTTCTCCTATGCGCAATCGCCGAGCGATGTTGTGTCGATCGCCGTGCACACGAAAGGTAATCCGGGAGAGTTCGCCGCTGCCGTTCGCCGAATTGTGCGAGCACTCGATAGCGATTTGCCAATCGTTCGGCTACAGACGATGAGGCAAATCGTAATGGATTCGGTCTCGGAACAAAGCCTGATCGCCTCATTTCTAGTCGGTTTCGCGGGGTTCGCGCTGGCGTTGGCGATGATCGGTATTTACAGCATCATCGCCTATTCCGTCGCACAAAGAATGCATGAGATGGGCTTGCGCATCGCGTTGGGAGCATCTCGCCAAGACATCCTTCGGCTGACCGTACGCGAAGGCGCATTGCTGAGTGCCAAAGGGCTCGGTCTCGGAATACCTCTTGCGCTTGCCCTGTCTCGCGGCATCGGCTCGCTGCTCTACCGCACAAGCCCACGCGATCTTCTGATCTTTACCGGGATACCGTGCGGCTTTGCCCTGATCGCACTAGCAGCTGGATACATTCCCGCGCGCCGCGCCGCCAAAGTGGATCCTATCGTCGCGCTGCGCTCCGAATAAATCGTCCGGGCCGTCACAGTTGGATGGGGGGTCCACAATTCACCGGATAGAACATGTAGGCGTTTCAGCACTTGTGACCGACATCACATCCTGTTCCAGGGCTCGCGCCTACGCTATTGCATGTTTGTAGGTGAGTTCGCTCTGCATCACGAATAAACCTATGTGGGCGGGTTCAATCATTTTCGCAGCTTTGTTGCAACTGGCGAATAACGCCGCGATTGAAGGAGTGGTTTTCAACCGGATGACCCAAGCGAGTGTTCCGAATGTCACCGTGAAGATCGCTTCGGCTTCAGCCCCAAATGATCCGCTTTACACGGTCAAGAGCGATGCGTTGGGAGAGTTTCGGATAGAGGAGGCAATGGACGGAGACTACGTCGCCACCTTTGTTCCTCCACGAGGATACTTGTACCCGACCTCTTCGGATTCCTTCTGCAAGCCATTTCATTTCACAAGAGGTGGTAGCACGAACAAGCTACGCGTTCCCTTGACACCGTTTGGAAAATTGAGCGGGCGCGTTCTGGATGGTTTGGGAAACCCCGTGTCCCACGTGCGAGTAGAGATTTATCCTCTGCCGGGCCCGAACAGAGTCTCTTTTTCCAGACGGGGAAGCGATGAGATTGATTTGGTGAGCGACAGAGAGGGTCGCTTCTTGACGGACGCCATCGCTCCCGGAGAGTTCTATCAGCTGCGTGCGCGACCAGTGCTACCCGGAACGGCACTAGAGCAAAAACTCAAGATAGTCTCTCCACTTCCAACGTATCCAGCGGAAGGTAAGAACTGGGCTTGGGTGCCCACTTATTACCCGAATACGATCGACATAGAAAGCGCCGAGACTGTCGTGTCGCAGATGGGTGTGGATTTGTCGGGATATGAGATACACCTTCAAAGCGCCCCCGTTTATCGCGTGGGCGGCTTAGTCTCAGACGATAACGGGAACCCCATCGGAGGCGTTGAGGTGCGGTTGGGGCCCAAACCCGAATATCACATTGCCGACGCATATGTGGCGTCACGGAAGGATGGCACCTTTGAATTTCCCTCCGTGCCGGAAGGTAGGTGGTACATCGACGCTGAATTGAGTCAGAAGGAAACTGCCTGGCGCGGATCCACAGAACTAATCGTGCCGAATCACGATATTCGAGATGTGAAGCTGCGAATCGGACCTCCTCTCATTCTTAACGGCGTGGTGGAAGGCATACCTTATTCGCAGGGGAGACGGGTAGGAGTGACTGTGTGGCTCGTCCAGATCGATGGTAGCGGATCGGGTTTCGGATGGGAGAGATCCGATGGCAGTTTACATGTTGAGCATTTGTACGAAGGGTACTACCGAATAGGAGAGATTGGCGAGAAACCGGGTTACTACCTAGACTCGATTCTTCTTGGCACGGAAGACGTACTTGGCAGGAACGTTTTTGTCGGTCCTAATTCGCCTCTCTTACGCGTGACTTTTCGACCCAACGCTGCTCGCGTTGTGGGTTCGGTAGAGAATGGTGCGGCAGCAAAGGTCGTGCTCGTGGAAGCAGACCGAGAACACTACCGACCAGGATCTCTACGTGTCGTAGTGTGCGATGAAGATGGCCGATTTACGATTGAGGGGCTTCGGCCTACTTCCTACTATGTCTTTGCATCTGCAACCTTCAACGGCTCGGAAGACGCGACAACAAAGGCGATATTCGCCGGAGGACTAGGACGACAAGTGCAGACCGTGAATCTCTCGGAAGGTGAAACCGCGACACTTCATCTCAACTTAGCCCCCTGGCCGGAGTGAAGTTGAATCCGTCACCCCGCTCTCCGGAGCGAATCGGGATTAAAAGCGTGTGCTTTCCGACCCTGGGGCGGGTCATCCTAAATCAGAAAACTCAGATTTCCCTTGGCATCGTTTCTGAGAAGCAGGTCACCCTCAACTGGCAGTTTTGTCAGTTTTCTTTGCGCATATCTATTGCTATCTTCCCGTCGAAAAGAGGTGCCAACATGGCCAAGCCACTCTCCGAACAACTTGCCGACCTGTCTGTCCATGCTAAGAAGGCCGAGGATGCCGTAGCCGCGGCGCAGAAAGAAACGCACGACAAGATCATGTCGCGCTGGGAGCAGGCCCGCGCCGACGCCACAGCGACGACCGAGAAGGTGAACCAGCAGATCCAGTCCGTCGGCGACAGCGTCGCCAAAGACTGGAATGCACGAAAGGCGAAAATCGCCGCCGACATGGATGCTTTGAAGGCGAAGGTTGTCCGGAAAAAACGCGAACTGGACGCGAGACGGGCGGAGAAAGAGGCGGACAGGCTGGACTGGGACGCAGGCTTGGCGATCGACTATGCCATCGCAGCGATCGACCAAGCAAGGTTGGCGGTTCTCGATGCCATCGCGGGCCGCATCCAGGCCGAAGAGGCTCGCCGAGCATCATGAGATGAGCGGATTGACGAGGGTGCGATGACGGAAGTGTAAGCAGCTCGTTCAATAGATTCGCCCCTCGCGCTCGGACAGGACAGGGCGGCGGACCTTCTCCCTCCAGATAGCGAGTATGTCTCACAGGACGCCGACTGTTCTGTTTCCTCCCCATAGGAGACTTGACGACGTAATCAATGAACCGCAGCAATTCTTTTGAGTTGCCGCACGTCATAAAAAAGTCGTAAACGGAGGAGGATGGACCTGGAGTCCGGCAGGCGCACGAAAAAGATCTCTTCCTATTCGCATGTCAGTCGGGCAAGGTGGAGGTTTTGGCTTGAGGTGGTCAGCGTCGGGTGGCCCTTGTCACTCACGACGAGCAACGCGGAAACGTCGAGCTAGACAAGAACGAAAGGTCTCGGGTTGTAAGCCATGAATCTCCCGTGATGCCAGTCATAGCTTTATGCGTAGAGTGCTAGGCTGTTGCTGACAGCAAGCTCCTGCGCTTCTCCGGATTGGCGTCCTTGCCCGGGAGATGGGCGAAGGTGTCGTCTAGCCGTTCGTCACCAACAGGATTCGCAAGCCATTATTCGCGAATTTGCCGAGCACCTGAGGCTGACTTCTGCATCGCCGAAAATTCAGCCACCACGCAATCGATATTCGGGGAAGGCAGGCCCCCCATTTTCAGAAATCTTCTCCGAGCCCTCAGTGCTCGACCACGCTCAGGGTGATGCTGGACGGATACGCGGAGGAATGGTGCACCTGGTTGTGCGCTACCACGCCCTGGGTTTCGTCGAAGTTGTTCCCGCCCGTGTTTAGGTTGCGGTCGTAGAGCGGAAAGTCGCTGCTTGAGATCTCGATCCGCGGACGATCGCCCGCGCCGAAGTAGTTGCTCGTCTGCATGGGCTGAAGGGTGATTTTGTAGACCTTGCCCTTCTCCATCCACACGGGAGGTTTGTCATAACCCTCGCGGTATCGCACGCGCTGGAGATTGTCGTCGAGATTCCAAGCCGTGCCATCTGGCTGCACGTCGATGAGCTTAACGGTGAAGTCGGTATCTTTGGCGTCGCTCGACACGTAGAGGATCACGTCCACTGGACCGCTCACCTCGATCCCCTTGACGAACGGCTCGGTAGTGTAGACGAGAATATCGTCGCGCATCTCCAGACCGCGCTGATCGAAGGCTCCTGCGCGATGGTCGGAGCCCACGCTATAGGACGAGCCGCCCGGGCTGGGCACCGGATTCATAGGGTCGTAGACGAACTGGTCTGCATAGTCTTTGCCGGGAGGGGCCGCGAGGAGCGCACCGTCGCCGACGAGCGAGTTGGCGCGGCCGTTGCTTGCGAAGAAGTAAGTGACCGGCTTCGCTCCCTTGGGGGGCCAGGTATCGGAGGACTGCCACTTGTTCAGGCCCATGGTGTAGTAGCGAACCTTAGGGGTCTTGGCGAGCAAGCCGTTCTCTTCGCCCTTCAGAAAGTAGTCGAACCAGCCGAAGGTGAGCGCGTCGTAATCCAGTCGGGCGTCGCCTACGTCGCGCGCGCCCACGATGGTGTGCTCTTCCGCGCGCTTGTAGCTGCAATGGAGAACGGGCGCAATCACGGCATATTGCTTATCGGCCACCGCTGGGCTGGCCGTCCTGCGTACGTAGTTATACGCGGCAAGATTGGGGGCAACGCTATTGTCGTACCAGGTCATGATCCAGAGGCCGGGAATATCGATCTTCATGCTGTCGTTCCACAGCCCGCCCACATACCACGACCTATCGTTGGGCGTTCGCTCCGCCATAGGCTTCTGACCGCTGGGCGTTCGTGAGTCGTAGATGCTGTGTGGTGCGCCGGCAGCGATAAGGATATCTTTCGTTGGCAGGTGCAGGTAGGCTTTGTCCCAGTCGATGACCGGTGGCTTCTGGGAAAGGTCATAGGTCTTTGCTGCGGTGAGCAGCGCCTGCTGCGACATACCCGGCGGAAAGTTGGGCCGGCCGTCAGAGGCCAGGATGCCGCTCATAGCGAGCCAGCGCGAGAAGCGCATCTGCATCGCGCCCCCACGAAACCAGTTGCCCTGCTCGTAGTAGGGACCGACGCGGCCGATGCCATCGCCAAAGCTCTCGGGGATGAATGTCGTCACTGCTTTGTTGCCCCTTGAGGCAACGTTTATCTGCCACTCCGCTGTCGACGAGCAGCCGATCAGCCCGACCTTGCCTGTTGCCCACGGCTGCCCCCTCATCCAGTCAAACTCGTCGTCGGAGTCGGTAAGGGGCGTGCCGAGAATGTCGTAATCGCCCTCGGAGAAGTAGCGTCCGCGCTCGTTGATCTCCACGTAGGCGTAGCCGCGCTTCACAGCATCCAGTTCCGCCGACATGTCACGGGGCGCGCCCAACTCCACGTCCCAGTAATTGAAATTGTAGGGTGTGCGGACGAAGATGATGGGGTATTTCTTCGACTCGTCCTGAGGACGGTAAATGTCGGCCTGCATGCGCTTACCGTCGCGCATCGAAACCATAACCTTGCGTTCGATGATAGCAACCGACTCGAGTTCCTTCTCGATAGCGTTGCGGTGAGCGATGAGGACTGCGTCCTGGGGACGAGCCTGAGCGAGCGCGATACGCGTTGGAAAGACTGCACCACTGCAGCAAAGCGCAACAACAACCGTAATCAACTTCTTGCTTTGGTTCATTGGGCCTCGAAGGGAAGGTTTGGCAAACGGCGTTTTACGCGCTCTTAATATTAGCTGTTTGGCGCCCGTCCTTGTGAACGGCCAGTAGTGTGGGGAGTCCGATGCGTATCCTTAGGACAATCGCGGTCCGGATCTTGGCGACAGCAAGCTCCCGCGCTGGCCAGCTAGCAGCCCTGAAGCTATCCTCGAGCAAGCGTTTCATAGCACGACGCAGATTACGATCTTCAGGCGGAGAATCTGTTCGGGGCCGGCCCGGTTTTCTAGCAACTTTGAAATACCGATGGGCCTCGAGTGGCAGCTTTCAAAGCGTGCCATTCCAAGCGGTCAACTTCACTACCACAAGACAGCGACTGCGCTCCAAATCCTGACCGATTTTGTGTCGATTGAACCGGGCTATTCCTTTAGCAACTCCAACGGTTGGGTTGACGCCAAGCCCTTCTGAGCTGCGTTCTACGAACACATCTCCGAATTGTTTAGACAGTTACACACGAGGTATACGGTGCTAATGGCACAACACCTTGCTCCACGGCGTCAAGGTCAGGAACAAGGGCAATTTGCGGGAATGTTCCACGCCGGGATCGCTGCCACGGGGTTTCCAACTGCGACGAAGGCTTCGATATCCGCCGGGCAAGTCTTGGCACAAAAACCCTGTAAGGCCTACGAATAGATCCCAGGCGCCTCATGTCCAAGCTTCTGCACGTATTCAACGTACGACCCGGGATAAACAGTGGGATGGCGGTCCGTACCGCTCTCACCGCCCAGTTCCAGCACACGTGAGCCGAGACCGCGAAGGAACATGCGGTCATGCGATACGAAGATCATGGTGCCCTCAAAGTCCTTGAGGGCGTCCACCAGCATCTCCTTGGTGGCGAGATCCAGGTGATTGGTAGGTTCGTCGAGCACCAGGAAGTTCGGCGGGTTGTAGAGCATGCGCGCGATCGCCAGACGCGACTTTTCTCCTCCGGAGAGTGAGCGGATCTTCTTGTCAACATCTTCGCCGGAGAACTGAAACGCTCCCGCCAGGGTCTTCAACGAACCGAGACTGTCGTGGGGAAAATCCTGTTGTAACTGTTCGATGACGGTGAGATCGGGATGGAGTGTTTCTAAAGACTGTTGCGCGAAGTAGCCCATCTGCAGGCTGGCGCCGAGCCGCACGCTTCCGGCATCCGGAGCAATGGCGCCGGCAATCATCTTGAGCAGCGTGGTCTTGCCCGCGCCGTTTCTTCCCATGACGGCCCAGCGTTCTCCGCGGCGGATGGTGAGATTGAACCCTTCGTAAATAACACGCGGGCCGAAACTCTTGTGCAGATTCTCAAGGACGGCCACCTGTTCGCCGGATCGCGGGGGCAGACGAAACTCAAACTTCACCACTTGGCGTTTCTTCGGCAGTTCGATCCTCTCGATCTTATCCAAAGCCTTGATCCGGCTCTGCACCTGGGCCGCTTTGGCGGCGTGCGTTCTAAAACGATCAATGAAGCGTTGTTCCTTCGCAAGCATGGACTGCTGCCGGGCAAATGCTGCCTGCTGATTGCTCTCTCGCACCGCCCTTTCGCGCTCGTAGAAGTCGTAATCACCCGAGTAGGTGATGATTTCGCCGCCATCAATCTCTGCGATCTTTGAGACTAAACGATTCATGAACTCGCGGTCGTGAGAAGTCATCAGCAAGGCGCCAGGAAATGACTTGAGGAACTGTTCGAGCCAGATGATGGATTCGATGTCGAGGTGGTTCGTTGGCTCGTCCATCAACAATACGTCCGGCATTCCAAGCAGGACGCGCGCCAGCGCTACGCGCATCTTCCATCCACCCGAGAGAGCGCCCACGTCACCATCGATCTGATCGTCTTTGAATCCCAACCCGTGCAACACTTCCCGGGCTTGCGATTCAAGGGCGTAACCGCCCAAATGTTCGTACTCCTCCTGCACATGACCGAAGCGCTCAAGAATACGCTCCATGTCGTCAGCTTTTTCTGGATCGGACATGTCGTGCTGCAAGGCTTCGAGTTCGTGATGCAGATTCCCGACGCGTCCGCTACCTGCAATCGCTTCATCCAGGACCGAACGGCCGTGCATTTCCTCGACGTCCTGACGAAAGTAGCCGATCGTCAGCTTCTTGGGGACTGACACCACGCCCTCGTCGGGGGTTTCCTCGCCGACCACCATACGGAATAGCGTTGTCTTGCCCGCCCCATTGGGACCGACCAGTCCGACTTTTTCGCCCGGATTCAATTGGAACGAAGCATCCACGAAGAGCAATTGCTTGCCATACTGCTTATTAATGTTTGAGAAAGAAATCATTTTGGAGGAGCAACTCTCGGCACGGTGCCTCTTCAAGTGTAGCCCGCCCAGAAAATTATCGGCCAACGATGCAGACCAACGAGGAGCACCGCGAAATGAAAGGCCGATTACGAGCACATCGGCCACGTCACGACACGTTCAATTTTGGATTGAAGTTGGTTTGATAGCCCGTCGCAGAACTTGGTTGATTCGACACAGACATCTGTGCCGTCTGCGAACATGCCCAATACTTGCACATTTACTTGCACATTTTTACAGGTATTTGAGGACAAGACCACAAGGAAATTCGTCGCCATCCCGGGGCAGTTGTTTCTCGTTCGTTACCGAAGCAGCCGAGCGGATAACGCAACTCGCAGTTTCGTAGCCAATCGTGGGGAGGTTGAGCAAATGAGCAGCGTGGTTGCAGATTCAATCCAAGAAGCCATCGACAGCCGAGATTATGAAGTCACTTTTGTGGTGAAAGTGCCAGCACGTAACATCGGTGAGGGAGGCTATCCGCCGCGCTGTCGGGCGCTTGCCGGAAGCGACCGCCACGGTCAAAGATGTAAAGGAGATCTAAGAACGCACTATTGAAACCGTTTCAGACATTCGATACACGTCACGATAATTTTGCTCATAGCTCCCCCTGGTTCCCAGCCCAAACCGCGTTATCACAAGTGTAGTAGTCTTGAGAGTTCCTGCTCTTCCTCAGCATTTAGAATGCGGCGTTTGCCGTCTTCTACAGCAACGACGTAATCGGAAGCAGAACCATATTTTGTTTGGAAAGCAAACGCTGCTTTTATTGAAGGGAAAACCAGTGGTTTATCAGTTATGGGCAACCTAGCCGAATCTTCACTTAAGATCAACTCGTAGCGGATCACCCGTCGCTTCCTGTCCATGTGGACATCATGTGCTGGGTACTTTCGGGTCCCAAAATTACCAAGGTCATATTGACAAGTCACGTCCAGACAGCGTTCACCTTCTCGCGCACCTTTTTGGATTCGGCTCGTGCCAAATATCTCATCGTGCTTTCGATGTCGCGGTGACCCAATAGTTTCTGCACGGTCTTCAGGTCAATGCCGTTCTGCAAGTCGCGTGTGGCGAATGTGGCGCGGAACTTGTGCGCATGTGCATCAGCTACCTTCGCCTTCGCCGCGATCTCGCAGCAGTCGTCGCAACTGTGCGTGTATTTGCCGCCATGAGAGTTGGCGAACACCGGCACCACGGTGAGGGAGTTGCTTCGAGATGGTCAAACGTTCGTCCGGCACTTCAATGGTGCGCTGCTCGTGATCCTTCGGCGTGAGTTCAGGCTAGGCGAGACGGTGATGGTTCCAGCTTTGAAGTCAATATCACCTATTCCAAGTTCTCAAGCTCCTGCTGCGCAGACCAGCCCTGACCTGCCATCGTGTCGTCGTCGGGGTCTGCGGAATGTTCCATCTCGCCCTCCCGATCGACTCTTTTTGGCGCCCCCACAGTCTCAGGCGATTCAGACCCTACTGTTGATTGCGATTAGAACGTGACAGCAAATTCAACCGTGTTGGAGTTCGTACCATTATTGCGTACGTACACTGGAGCCGAACCGGGAAAGGTCAGATCCGCTTCCGTCACGGAGACTTGAAGCTGATTCGCATTCACGAACACGGTAAATTGAGGATTATTGTTCCAGAAAACCTGTGCGCCGCTGCTGAAATTATTCCCGTTCACGACCATGGTGAACGGTACGCTGTTTACCGGCGCACTGTTCGGCGCCAACGACATAATCGCGAGCGGGCCCGGGATTCCAGTGGTGAAGGTGGCCTTGGTGGCACCAGGAGCTCCACAGCCCGCAATAAACAGAATCAGGCTAAAACTAGCAGTGAGCTGCTTTGGGCATTTCATATCACCTCCTGCGATGCGCGCGCTGCAGCCGTATGCCGCAGAAGGACACTCCGTCTTCCAGCGTTATCTCCGGCATGTTTTCAGCCAACAAAGGGCATGAACTGATACTAGCCTTACGGCCCTAGATCAACGACTGTCAAAAACACCGGAAGTAGGCTGCGATGACGCATCGAGGTGGGTCATGGATGGATCAGCTAGCGCGTTAGTTGCTAGCATTCAGCGTGGGCGTAACTCTTCGGGGTGAGTGGCTTGGCGATTTTGTCCCTGAATCCTTCTCTACGGATGAAGCTAACCGACGGTCGCTTGTTGTGTCCTTTTCAATAGGGCCGGGTCTGATCGAAATACGGATTTTGTTTGAGAACTATGAAGCCGATGGGAGTCGCCAGCAACAGCGCACCAACCACCAAGGCAAGCACGACATCGCGACCGCTGGGTTGTGCCGCAGCCATGGTGTAGAACCCGATCGGCCAAAACAGCAGCACGGACGTGATCAATCCGGGAGAGAACCTTCCGCGTTTGAGAAGAAATGGGAAGATGTGCATGAAAGTAGCGTTAATCAGCATGAGCCCGGGCATCCCCAGTGCGATGGCCGGATACTCGGGAGCAATCCATACTGCGACAATCCCCACAACAATCACCAGGCAATTGGTGACGTAGAAATCCTCCCAGCGAGCGGGAAGATGCAACACCTGCTGCGCCCAGTTTTTCCAGTCGAAGACAAATTCCTCAACAACGTGCGCTCCGTATGCAACCACGCATAGCCACAACATCGTCTGAAGGTGAGACATCCTTTTTTCCCAGAGTTGGATTTAACTTCTTCAGCGGCAACAAGTATGCCCGATGGTTGGCGTAATATCGCAATTTCACTGATCATCAGGTCAATGCATTATGAAAGAGCACCCTGCTTCAGAAGGTTTGAAACAGATGGTGAGGCGCCGCCTGTGCTCCGCTGCGCTGCACAGGGCTTCGCTCCGCTACGGCGGCGCGAGTGAGCAATCGCACGACAGGTCCGTGTTCGTGGAAAACTGCGTAGCCGACATACGCCCGGGAACTCTGAACTACGTACCGTGGGATGAAGTCGCCCCCCGAGTCACGATCCCGGCCTTCCACCCAAGTGGTAGAGCCAGTTAAGGGATGCAGCGCCGCGATATGTGCGATTTCCAGGTGCCAATCTCGAAGTCAAAATCGTGTTGGCCGTCCCGTTCGGTGCTGGTTGCGGAGACATCGGGGGCTGTCTGTGAAAAGGCCGGAATTGGAAGCCAGAGATAGCTAAAAATGCACGACAGAAGATAAATTCCGATACTCCGGAGCAGGTTCATGGTCTCCTCAAAGTTCGTGATTCGCGCTTACCTCGAAACCTTAACTAGATTGCTTCACTGAATGTTGGTGGGCAACGGCAGTGAAGATTGGCCAAGCACATATTTCCATCCAGCTGGCGTGCGCACGTATGTATCAGTAAACCAAAACTTGTGGTCGAATGACTTCCCATTGCTCGTAAATTTCTCCCACAGTTTTGCCGTGACCACGGCCGTGTCGCCCCATACCCGAACGATTTGGACATCCTCGTCGTTCTGTTGGTAGACGTCTCCCTCTGCGCATCTTCAAGCATGTCGGATTTGGTGTAAGTCTTGCCGGAGCCCGTCACCAGAACGAAATCATCCGCAAGGATGCGCGCCATCGTGGCCGCATCATTCCTCTTGACGGCTGCCTGGTATTCCGTGTCCAACGCAGCGACGGCTTTTCGATCATCGGCTGCGGACGTGCTGGTGCCGTGCGTCGCCAGATTCGTGCCGAGCAACAGCGCTGCCGCAAGAAACCGCGATAGACAAACCCGTCGTCTGCGACTCGTCACTCGCTCACCATCGCTTGGTGCGCGTGTCATTGTTGGGATAGAAACACATTCTCTTCATGTCCATTCCTGGCTAAGCTCAAATACTGGAAGCAGCGTTGGATCGAACTCAGGGAACGAGTCCAGAGCAGAGCTGTGCTAATCAAGATGAATATGAATACAATCTCGCGAGCCAAATCCGTAAACTACTGGTTTATGTCTTGCCTGGCCTCCAATTGCTTCACCAGTCCATCCAGATAAATCTTTTGGCTGTCCGGGGCTGCCGCTAGCGCCAGCTTCATTTCCTGCGCGGCATCGTCAAATTTGCCCTGCGACGAATAGATGCGCGCGAGTCCAGTATGCACAAACCACTGATCTGGATGTCTGGTCGCGTTTTCGCGGAAGACCGCAAATGCCTCCTCATTGCGCTTTTCGGCCTGCAACTGGCGAGCGAACATGTGCATTTGCAGCGGGCTAGCAAGGTCCAGAGCCTTTTTCTGCGTGATAGCAGCCTCATCCTTGCGATTGAGCGCAGTCAGAACTCTTGACTTGGTCAACTCATTCTCGTAACGGTCCTCGTTCTCGATGGATCTGTCGGCATACGTCAACGCATCGGCTAGAGCAATTTTTTCCGCCAGTAAGTAATTCGCAGCGTCATTCCAGCCCTCCCATGTGTATTGCGCAAAGTTGCGCAGTTGTTTCTTCAGGCTGGTTTCCATGACATCCTGCACATCCACTGAAACTTTAAATGGCACTAGGATCTTCTCCCATTCCATCTCGATTACTGCGGACTCCGGTTGCAATTCGCCGAACTCGTAGGTCAGCGCGTTATGCACATCGGCCACTTTAGGCTTCACGGTCACGCGCAACGCATCTTCTGCTTGGTCGTACGTGAAAGATCCCCATGATGTCGAGTTTTTCGAAAAGATAATTGTCCACTCGTCGGAGTTCGGGATCATGTGCAGACCGTACGTTCCCTTGTCGAGCGATTTGCCTTCGATCTGGACCGGATCGCTGAATGTGATTGTGGTGTTCTCATTCGCGCCGGCACGCCATACCGAGCGTAACGGGACCAAGCCACCCCAGATCTTGCGATTCTTCACTAACGGCCGGTGATACTTGATGGTGATGTCGGTGATTCCAACTTTCTGTGAGACTTCTGCTAGTTGGCTTTGGGCAGGTAGATTGAGTACGAACGATTGTGCTGAGCCT
>Ga0187772_10001019_pt1 | contig 12958 bp, 10 predicted proteins | sample 0116_SJ02_MP15_2_FD_133137 | JGI IMG/M metagenome (GOLD analysis project Ga0187772, IMG submission 133137) | Tropical peat soil microbial communities from peatlands in Department of Meta, Colombia - 0116_SJ02_MP15_20_MG | ecosystem: Environmental > Terrestrial > Soil > Wetlands > Peat | place... | reverse complement strand
GGGTCGACGAGATGCCGGGCTAACCATTTCTTGACGTCTTTGTGACCCAAGGCCAATCCCATCAACTCCGTAAAATAGAGGATGGGAAGGTCGTATTTCTCCCCCGTCTCCTTTTCAAACTCCTCCTGACGCATATCAAGATTGGCTTGACACATCGGACAGCCTGTCACCAAACAGTCGGCCTCCGCTTCCTTGGCCATCGACAACAGACGCTCCCCCAGTTTCCTGACGATATCCGTCCGCGTCATCACCAGGCTGGCCCCGCAACAATCGGTCTTGTAAGACCATTGAACCGGCTCGGCCCCCAGGCATTCCATCAATCGATCCATGTGCTGGGGGTTCTCATAGTCACGGATTCCCGTCAGTTTGGGAGGACGAACCGTAAGACAACCATAGTAACAGACGACCTTGAGCCCGGTCAGGGGTTTCGTCCGCTTTTTCTTCACCTCGTTCAAAATGGGTTCGTCGCAAAAGTAGTCCAATGAATAACGGATGGGAACGTTGCCGTGATAGGAGAACCGCAGCTTCTTGGAATGCTCCTTCACCTCATTTTCCGCTACCTTGAACCGGCTGTAGCATGCCACACACGGGACCAGCAGCTCCCGGTCGCTCTTCTCCGCGATGGCAAGGTTGCGAGCGGCCAGATCGACGGCGAGCGCTTCGTCCGTACAGTGGGCAGAACTGGCGCCACAGCAGGTCCAATCCTCAAGCTCACGAGCCTGAATATCGAGCAGGCTCAATACGCCTCGAATCGAATCGTCATATTCCCTGGCCGTCCCATGGAGAGAGCACCCCGGATAATAAGAGACCTCTTTCATTTTTATCTCCCTCAGCAATTCAAATCCCAATCTCCAAATTCCAAATCCCAAATAAATTACAATCACCAATGCCCAAATGACCCAAACCACGCATTTCGGTCATTGGAACTTTGGTCATTGTTTGGGATTTGGTGCTCCATTACCTCGCCCCTTTCTCAAAAGCGTTGAAAATCTCCTTGATCTCTTTCCCCCCGCCAAATTTCGACGGCAGCAGCTTAATCTTTCCCTTGCGGTACATCTTCAATCCCAAGGCAGCATCCTTAAAAAAATCTCTGGTTTTGGATTTAAACTGCAGAATAAGGCTGAGCTCGTGAATTCGGCCCTTCGATTTGATCGTATCCAAAAAAGCGGAGTGGAAAATGGGAACATCCTTCTCCCCGGGTTTGAATTCGGAGTGCATGGCCAGAATCCTCAACGAATCCATGACCCTGGCGATATCGATGTTATTCGGGCATCGGACACTACAGCAATAACAAGAAGCGCACATCCAGATCGTTTTCGAGGAAAGAACCCTCTCCCGGTGGCCGTATTGAATATGACGGAGGACCTGGTTGGGAAGGATGTCCATGGCGTAAGCGACCGGACAGCCCGCCGAGCACTTCTGGCATTGATAACAGGCCTGGATGGTCTCACCGCTGGCCTGAGCCACTTCTGACAGGAAAGAATTCCCCTTTTGGATTGCCCGTACGTTTAGCTCCATCATTTACCCCTTTAGCTTGGCTGGAAGGACTTTCCAAGATAGTCTGAGTTCCCTGGTGAACGGGAAGTTCAATCGTAAAGGTTGTGCCTTCCCCCACCTGACTTTTTACGCTGATTTTCCCTCCGTGATCTTCAACGATTCCGTAGGAAGTGGCGAGGCCCAACCCGGTTCCCTTTCCCACCTCCTTTGTGGTGAAGAAGGGATCAAAGATTCGGGTGAGGTTCTCAGCAGGGATGCCCTCGCCGGTATCTGCAAATTCCACAAAGACCGTTTTCCCGTCGGGAGGACGGAAGGTGGTAATGGTCAATGTCCCATTGCCGTGCATCGCCTCAGCGGCATTCACAATGATATTCATGAAAACCTGTTTCAGCTGGCCGGCATTTCCCTGGACGAAGGGGAGAAAGGAATCGAGTTTCTTAACGATATCGATATTGTGAAATAAAGCCTGATTGACCAGAAAGAAGAGGCCATCACTGATAGCTCGATTGACATCGGTGGGCTCCATCTTCGGTTCGGTCTGGCGGGCGAATTCAAGAAGGCTCTTGACAATCTCCTTACACCGACCTGCCTCCTGAACGATTCGAACCAAATCTCCCCGACGCGGATCCTCGTCGGGAAGGTCCTCGATCATCAGACTGGAGTAAATAAGAATTCCGCCCAAAGGATTGTTGATCTCATGGGCAATTCCTGCCGCCAGTTTTCCGAGAGAGGCCATCTTCTCAGAGCTGACTAATTGAAGGTGAGTTTCTTGCAGCTTTTTCTCCATGTTCAAGCGAGGTCGCAAATCCGTAAAGATGCCTACACTGGCAATCTCCTGGCCACTCCCGTTATAAATAAGGGCGGCGGAGAGTTGCATGGGGATTTCTTCTCCGAACTTATTGACTGCGTTCATCTGGGTAGGAATAAATTTTCCGACACCCCCATATTCCTGGCTTCGGAGTTTCTTCATGATTTCCTTCGCGACACCCTCTCGATAGATCTTGGTGATATGGAGTTTGCCAATCACCTCCTCTGCCTTGTACCCGGTCAGCGCCTCTGCCCCCTTGTTAAAGATGAAGATATTGCCTTTCATGTCTGACGCAATAATCCCGTCCACAGAACTTTCGATCAGGTTCATGAAAAATTCGTTGGCTTCGCGGAGTTGATTCTCGATCCGTTTCCTCTCGGAGATATCTAAGTTAATACCCTGGTAGCCAACAACCTCCCCCTTTTCATTCTTAATAGGGTGAGAGGTTAGCAAGACCGTGATCTTATCCCCGGTCGTCTTCTTGAATTCCACCTCCATGTCTTGGACATGACCCTCTTTTTCGATCCTTTCCTGAAAGACCTTCCGATCATGCGGATTTGCGTAGAGATCCTGGACGATATCTATTTTAAGAAATTCCTCTTTGTTACAGTAACCCAGCATATCGAGAAGGGCTTGGTTACAGTCTAAAAACTTGCCCTCTTTGGAGCTGAGGAAGAGGCCGTGTCTTACCCTTTCGAAGAGATTTCTGAGCCTTTCCTCAGAGTCCTTCATATCCCTCTCAAATTTTTTTCGTTCTGTGATGTCCCGGATATAGGCATAAGTCTTGACTTCTCCGGTGTCCGACTCGGCCAAAGCAATACAAACCTCGGCATCTTTCACGAGGCCCTGAGAGGTCTGGATACTCATTTCCGTACAGAGCTTCTCGCCTATTCCTACGCCTCGGGTGACCGTTCCTTGAAGAAATTGTTTATCCTCTTTGCCAATGACAGAGAAGAAATTACTTCCGATCAATTTTTCCTTAGGAACCCCGGTGATTTCAGAGGCCATCTGATTGGCGAAAATGATTTTGAAGGCCTGGTCGAAGACCAGGATTCCATCGTCGCCCATCTCTGCAATTCTCTCGAATTGCTGGTTGGCCTCCCGGATTCTTCGTTCCATTCTTTTCGACTCCGTAATATCACGGAGGTAGGCGTAACCCTTCCGGCCTCCAAGAAGCGTGTTCGCCAAAGCGATACAGACTTCAGCCTCTTTGACTCCTCCGTTCAGGGCGGGCAGCTGGACCTCGACACATGTCTTTTCTCCATAGCATTCAGGATGGATGAAGAGGTCTTCGACCAAGGACTGGTAGGGTTTGGCTATAAGGGAAAGGACCGACATTTTCAACAACTCTTTGTTCGAATAGCCGGTGATCTCGGAGGCCATTCGATTCGCAAATTCGATCTGATGACGTTCATCGAATACTAAGACCCCATCATTACCCAATTCGGCGATGGATTGAAACATTTCCGAGCCCACTTCCTCCTTTTTAACAAGGATAAGTGGTTCAACAATTTTTTTTCTCTTTGCTGGGGGAGTTGGTTTTTTTGCAGCCATATTCATCCCAAGGGACCCTATCTCCTTAGGGTTGACAAAAAATGCTGATCGAATCATAAACTTCAAATGTCAAAGTTCAAATCAATTTCAAAGCTCAACTGGTAAAAATGTTTTGATTGTTGAAATTTGGCATTCATTCCGCGTTTGCCTGCCAGCGCGAAGCTGCTTCAGCAAAGGCAGGAATTTTGGCATTTGAACGTAATTGTTTAAAGTCCTACGTAATCCAGAAGAGCGGGGACCTGCTTTTCCCATCCGATGGGAATGATCAGGACTCCCTGGCAAAGTGGTTTCAATGCCTTGATCAGACCCCCTGCGATTTCGATGCTTGCTTTCTGTTTGTCTGAAGCCTTCATTAATTGGTCGATGACTGAATCCGGAATGGAGGCTCCTTCGATATGCTTGTTTACGTAGCGGGCCATACCGACTGATTTGAGTAGGGTGATGCCCGCGATGATGGGGACCTTGAAGTGTGCTACTTTTTTGGCGAAGGGTTCAAAAAGGCTTACATCGTAGATCGAATTGGTGAAGAAGAAATCAACCCCCATCCGTATCTTCTTCTCCATGTCCATGATTTCCAAGTCGAGGACATGACCTTTGGCGGACGCATTAACTTGGGTACCTACGCAAAACTGTGGTTTTCCTTGAAGGTCGTTTCCTGTGAGGTCGTAGCCTTCTTGGAGGCGCTTGGCGGCGCCGAGCAAACCCGCAACATCGAGGTCGAAAACTGCTTTGGCTTCGAAGTGATCCCCCACGGAGGGTTGGTCGCCCTGAAGGAGTAAGAGATTCTTCAGACCCAGAGCCGAAGCGTTCAAGAGTTCGGATTGGAGTGCCAATCGGTTTCGGTCGCTACAAGAGAGATTGTAAATCACCTCCATCCCTCTTGCCTTCAGCAGGGTGCACACCGAAAGGGACCCCAGCCTCATGATGGCATTCTGAAGGTCCGGCACATTGATCGTATCCACACGCCCCTTGAGGAGTTCCGCATATTCGTATAGCTCGGAGAGGTCGTTTCCCTTGGGGGGTTGGAGTTCAACGACCACAACAAATTTCCTTGATTCCAACTGCTCCTTCAATGACATGGGTGTTCTCCTCTGTTTCGGGCTATTCTGCCTTGGGACGAGGTAACAACCCGGCCATATCGGTGATCTTACCGAGCATCTGCTCCCATTCGATGGCCATGATATGGACCCCGTGAACCCCTTCGACTTCTCTCAGTTCTTGGATCTGTTCCCCACAGATCTTGATTCCTTCCTCAGCCGGTTTTTTTGCTTTGACAACACGATCAATGATCTCGTCTGGGATGATAATGCCGGAGACGTTCTTCGCCATGTATCGGGCCATACCTCCGGATTTGAGAGGGGTGACTCCCGCCAGGATGTGGCACTTCTCATGGAGCCCTCGGTCCCGAACCATCTTCATCCACTCCTTGAATCGGTTCATATCGTAAATGCACTGGGTCTGGATGAAGTTTACTCCTGCGGCCACCTTCTTCCCCAATCGGGTGGCTCGGAATTCGAATGGATCGCCAAAAGGATTTTCTGCTGCCCCAATAAAAAGCTTGATCTCTCCCTCGATCTTCTCTTGTCCCCCGAGGAGCGTTCCCTGATCCCGCATCGTTCGGACGCAGTCGATCAACTGGATGGAGTCCAGATCGTGAACGTTCTTGGCATCCGACTGGTTCCCAAAGGTGTGGTGGTCTCCCGTCAGGCAGAGCATGTTCTTGATGCCCAACGCTGTGGCTCCGAAGACATCGCTTTGAATAGCGATGCGGTTCCGGTCCCGGGTGGTCATCTGCATCACAGGCTCCAGCCCCATCTGAATAAGTAGGCTTGAAGTGGCAATGCTTGACATCCGGACGATAGCCGTCTGATTGTCCGTAACATTGACCGCATCGACATACCCTTTCAAGAGCTCTACCTTCCGTTTAATAACGCTGACGTCGTTGCCCTTTGGAGGACCCAGTTCACCGGTGACCGCAAATAGCTTCTTCTCCAAAACCTTTTCCAGATTGCTTCCTGCTTTCATACCTTGAGGTCCTCCCTCACAATCCTTCTCAGTCCGCTATCTCTTGATTCCACTCCCCACCGCTTTGCCGGGATGATTTCTTCCATCTTGTAAAGCTGGTCGAGAGTCTTGAGTCGATCGTAGATTAGCTGCCAAGCACAGTCGGCCTCCTTCTTGATTTCGCATTTACCTTTGGAGGACCCGCCACAAGGTCCATTTAATAATTGTTTGGCGCAGCGCGAAATGGGGCAGATACCTCCTGTCTTTTCGAGGACACAATTTCCACAGGCTTGGCACCGCTCCTCCCATACTCCATGTGTGATGGTTTCTCCCAAGAAAGCGGTATTGACGCCCGGGAAGATAGGAATTTTTGGGAAATGACGTACCAGTGTCTGGACGCCCACTCCACAGGCGATGGAGAGGACCGCTTCCACCTTCTCGATCATTTCAGACAGCTCTAAGGCGAACTCCGGTTCACACTGTCGGGCAGGTGTTACCTCCAGAACCTCTATCCTATTTCCCGTCTTCTGTCTCACTATTCTGAGACCAGAAGCCAGCAGTTCCACTTCCCTCTCGCCCCCAGCGTGGCAAACCGTGACACAGGCCCCACAACCCGAGAGCAAAATCTTATTGTAGGGACTGAGGTACCTCAAAATTTCTTCCATCGGTTTTTGTTCTGCCTTAATCATTCATTCCCCCTAGAATTGTCAGATGACAAAGTCCAAAAGTCAAATCGAATCCAAAGCTCAACCGTCGAAATATTTTGGAATTTGAACTTTGACTTTCATTTGTCATTTGGATTTTGACATTTGGATTTAAGTAAATTCCGTGCTTCGAATTTAAATCGTTCCCAGGTTCGGTCCCAGTTTTCTCAATTGTTCCGATTTTCGACGAAGGGTCTCTGCCAATTTTGCACCGCTGTTCGTGGCGATGTGGCAGATTTCAATTCTTTCCTTTTCCAAACCGATCTTTTCTAACATCCGATGGGCATAGGACAAACGGCCTCTTGCACGAAGATTCCCCCTGAGGAACTGACAGTTTTCTTCATAACAAGCGAAAACCAGAACACCGTCCGCGCCTTTTTCCAAAGCCTTTAAGAGATAGATCGTCTCGATGCGACCTGCACACGGAACCCGGACAATCTCGATATTTCTGGGAAGTTTGAGCTTCAAGGTCCCCGCCATATCCGCAGCAGGATATCCAGATTGATCGCAACAAAAAGCGACGATTTTGGGATCAAACGTTGACATAAGTTCTCCCTCGAACAAAAATCTAAATGTCAAAGGTCAAATATCAAATGAAATTCAAATGTCAAAATGCCATAAGATAAAATCTGATTTTTGGTATTATTTGAACTTTAAGTCTTGACGTTTGACATTGTCATTCCGTTAGAGCCATCTGGGCATAGATCTGTGCGTCGGTTAAATGGTGAAGGGTGATGGCCTTTGCAGGACATTCGGCAACACAGATCCCACATCCGTAGCAGGAGGCAGGATCCACTTTGGCCGCCCCCCATTTTGTCCCTTCCCCTGTTTCAGAGGTAATATAGACGTTTCTCTCCCCATATTTTTCTACGGTGATAGCAGAGTGAGGACAAAGTCTCGGGCAGGTATAGCAGACTGCACATTTTTTAGGATCCACTTCAGCCACGGCAAGGTCGTAGGCGTAGGTCCCTTTCGAAAGAAGGGCTATCACCTCTTGGGCCACTGCCCTAGCTTCGATCAGGGATTCTGAAACTTCCTGAGGGAATCGGCAAGCCCCTGCCACAAAGATCCCCCTTCGGTTCGATCGAATACGAAGAAGCTGGGGATTATCCTCCATGAGAAATCCCCGGTTTCCAAGATGGATTTTAAGAAGTCCTGAGAGACTTTCGGTCTCCGGTGTGGGGACGAACGTCTCGCTGACGACAACGAGATCAGAGAGGATGGAAACCGGCCACTGTTCTCTTTTTTGAATAGCCGCGGTATCCCTGACCTCAACCTGAATCTGACCGTTGACGATGGAAAGCTTAGGAGGGTCTTCATATTTAAAGAAGAGCACACCCTTTTCTCTTGCCTTTCGATAAAGGCGCTCCATACCATCTGCGGCAACCTTTAGGTCTTTACACAGGATGGCCACCTGACACTGAAAGGTCTCTTGAAGGATGATGGCTTGTTTGACTGCGTTGATCGAATCGACTTTGATATCCTCGTTCACTCCGTCGAGAAGATAGGTCACCATCTCAACTTTCTTCCCATCCCAAAAAAGAGAGGGGTCTGCTGTCTCAGAAAGGAGTTTTTCTATTTCCGGGGAAACGGTGACCCTTTTGTGATTATAAATCCCCTTTGTTTCCCGCTTCCCCGCATATCCTGTGGCAACGACAATGGCGGAAACGGAGAGAACAGTTTCCGTTCGATCAGAGCCTTTAATTTCGGCTTGGAATCGACCGAGATGTCCATCCAGGTACCTTAATTCTGTTTGGGTGAGAAGGGTAATTTTAGGATTGTTCTTGACCTCAAGGATTTTTTCATTCATCCACTTTTGAACTTCTAAAGGACGGTTATAAAATTTATGGAGTTCTAGGGCCTTTCCACCCAGATGGTTTCCTTTTTCCAAAAGAAAGACATGAATGCCCGATGCGGCCAACTCCTGGGCGATTGAGATTCCAGTAATTCCACCTCCGAGAATCAGAACCTCGGGTTTCAACGGAAAGGATTGGGTCTCAACAGGTTTGGAATTGGAGGCAGCGCGAATGGCTCTGGAAATGATCGTTTTCGCTCTCTCCAAAGCGGCTTCTTCCTCCACCATTGTCCAGAGGGCCTGTTCGCGAATATTGGCCACAGCGGAAAGGTAAGGATTGAAGGGGAGGGGATGTCTTAATTTTTGGAAGGAAGCCTCATATAGTTTTGGACTTCCTCCAATAATGACGACTGCATCACACCCTGCCTCCTCGAGACGCTTCCCCATTCTGTTCAAAGCATCCGGTGAGGCGAGGGTTTCCTCCTCGATGCAAAAGACAATTTCCGGAAGTTTCTTTACATAGTCTGATATTTTTCCTCGAAAGGAAACGGGGATCGATCCCCCCAAGGCATCGATGAAAATCCCGATTCGAGACATTTAAGACCTCCCCCTCAGATGTTGCTGGACGAGAAAGGCAGCTGATTTGGCGTGAAGAATCGAACGGTCGATATCTTTTGGCCCGCTGCAGGCACCTACGACAAAGACGCCGGTTTGCGTTGGAGGGGAGGCGATGAAGCCATCCTCTGTCAGACTTAGCTTAAAGAGCTCTGTGAGACATTTGGCGTCCTTGCTCAACACCATCCCCACAGAGAGAACAACGAGATCGAAGGAATCTTCCGCGACTTCTCCCCTTTCGGGGTCTATGAATCTAACCCTCAGCATATCAGAAAGAGGAGAATGGTATACCTTAGAGGGAAGACTTCGGATAAGACGGATCCCTTTGTCCTCACGACAAGAATCAAGGAACGGCTGGAAGGATGCCCCGGCAGGCTGAATATCCATATAGAGAAAAGTGGCCTTCACCTCGGGATATTGGTAACGAATGGCCTTGATCAGGCGGAGTGCATAGGCGCAACAGACCTGAGAGCAATAAAGGTTCCCAATGGACTCATCACGGCTCCCCACACATTGAAAGAAGGCAATGGTTTTAGGAAGTTTTTCATCAGAGGGGCGGGAAAGGGCCCCACGAAATCGAAGCATTTCATCAAGATCTTTAGCAGTGATCACATTTTTGTACCGGCCGTATCCATATTCGACTTTTTGCGAGGCATCAAAAGGATTAATTCCTGCGGCAATCACCACCGCGGCAACTTTTAAATCGAACTTCTCCTTTCCCTTTATTAAAGAGACCTGATGCTTCCCGCCGTTTCCCTTTACACCGATCACTTCGGTTTGGGTCAGGATGGAAATGTCCTGGCGTTGATAAATCTCAGAAATCCTTTTATCCACCACACAAGCAAAACACTTATTGCAGGACTCCGAAGCTTTACAGCAGAAGGAGGCGGAGAGTCCCCCTAAGGAAGGTTCTTTTTCGATAAGTATAGAAGGAATTCCAGACTGGGCCAACTCCAAGGCAACCGTCATTCCAGAAATTCCTCCACCGATGATCAGGACGTCTTTCTCCGCCAATTTCTCACTCCTTCATTATTGATACAGTCTTCGTGAGATGATGGAATGTTGGGATAGAATGATGAACTACAAATGGGATCAGGCTTCTTTTTGAGGCTCAATATTCCGGTATTCCATCATCCCAGTCTTTACAGTTCCAGCCACGAATCAGAGTAAAGCGATTTGGCAATCAAGACCCTAGTGGTCTTCACATAATCGGCCTCTTCTTTACTCAGTTTCTTGAGATCGACTTCTTCTCCATCCATCACCCGGTAGACAAGTTTTCTGAGATCCGCTCGGCCTCCGGACGCAAATTTCTTGAGGTCTTCGTCAAAGGCATCGACAATGGCCGAGGCCATCCCATATCGTTCGAGCATCATCAGATAGGTTTGATTGAGGATGGGTCTCAGGTGTTCCGGCGCCCCGTTGGAAACATTCGAAAGACCACAGGTGGATCTCATCCCGGGAAGCACTTCCTGCAGATCCTTGAACATCTTCATAAACTCGATACAACTCGGCACCTGAACCTGGCTCTGGGGGCTGGTGACCGGAGTGACGATCGGATCCATCCAGACATCCTCACCCGGGATCCCGAATTCCAGGCATTTTTGCATTAATTCCGCAGCGAGCACTCCTCTTTCATCTGCATCCCGGGGAAGACCCGACGGACCCCAGAGAAGTGCAACGATTCCCGCATTATATTTTTGTGCGATGGGAAATTTAGCGTCCATGCTTTCAGGACGGGCCATGATCGAATTGATCACAGCCTTTCCCTTCTTGTTCTTATAAGCCTTAAGCCCGGCCTCGATGGCCTCCGTGTTGATGGTGTCCAGGTAGAGAGGTGTATCCACGACTTCTTGGACGACCTTGACGATCCATTCCATCAACTCTCCTCCGCCCTTGCGCGCAGGTCCGAGGTTGATATCGATGAAATCAACGCCCGCCTTGGCCTCAGCCATGGCCAACTCCTGTATGGGCTTAGCATCTCTATCCTTCATCGCGGTTCCAATCTTCTTGACCATCACATTGAGGTTCTCTCCGACGCGTAACATAGGTTTCCTCCTTATATTAAATTGCGAATTGCGGATTTCGGATTGTGGATTGAGGATTCCCTATCGCCGTGAGTGCGGATATCAAATCATTTATTCCGCATTCCGCAATCTACATTCCGCAATCAGTATTAGGCTCCCATCTTAAGAAAGGCGGGTATGTGAGCGGCTTCCCTGGGTCCGATCTTGACTTCCCAGCCCTTGCCCAGTTCTTCTTCGAGATCGCCGCTTACGGCTGCAACGGCTCCGGGGATGACCACCCGGCGGTGTTTGACTTTCTCAGTGATGCCGCTCTTCTTGACGAACGCGCCAATGGCATCGCCCACAAATTTTCCTGCAGCCCAGGCGGTCAGAACCGATAGCCCTTCGGTATCCATCACCAGAAGCCAGGTCGCGACCCGGCTCGATTCCACCTCGCCGGAGACGATAAAATACGTCAAGGAGAAATTCGTGGTGATTAAGACCGGAGACTCTTCCGTTGGAGTTCCGATCGGGTAGATTCCCTGCTGCATCATCATGGGCCGCTGGGGGTCCGTGTAAATATTCAACCGTTCCACGAGAAGGGGGAAGACGCTTTCGCCCTGAAAGTCCGAGAGGACGACGATGCCTGCATATTTCGATATGAAGGTTGCGGCAATCAAGGCCTCCTTCAGTGGATCTTTCGTCATTTCGCAGGGGAAGGCGATGGTTGGAAATCCGAGGGAGCGGTTTTTTTGGTTGAGGGCCGCCCGGCGGATGTAGACTTGGTCTTCAAAGGCTTTGCGGAGGGTTCTCGATCCAGAATCAATGACCAGGTCTTTTAACCCTGCGGCGGTCAGCTTATCGGAAAGTGCGATCAAGGCATCAAGATTTTCAGCTTTGACCGCCAACGGGCATTTATTTTCCTTGGCTAGGTTGGCTAAGGCATCGCTGTTGCCATCGGTTGCCGCATAGATCAACGGAACGCGATCCGCACAGGCTTTCACCCCTGCCGTCAAGGCGTCTACCTTATTGCTGATCAGGATGAGGGCGGCATCGGTTTCTGCTTTTACCTTTTTGATCAAGGCTTCAAATTTCCCGGAATCACCCGACTCGTTCTTGACCGCCACCAACTCCGGCCGCAAGGTGAGACCCACCCTCTCATATTTCAACTCCTTGAATCGCTTCACGCGGGAATTCACCTCCGCCTCTGGCATCGTGTCACTGATCAGAAGAGCAATACCGGGTTTATTGACAAAGGTCTTTTCATGGCGGAACAAAACGGTTTCGCCACCGACCTTAACCACGTTTTCACCCGAACCAATGGCAAGAGGTCGAATGGGCGGGGCCGCCGCCTCAGAGAGCAAGGCCTTCGCCTCCTCAGACACATAGGGACAGGAGGCTAATTCTGCTTTTCCGGCTGCCAGGTTCATGGCAAAAGCGAGGCAAGTTGGGACACCGCACTCCTTACAGTTGGTTTTGGGTAATAGCTTAAAAATTTGGATTCCCGTCAGTCCCATGATAGCTTCTCCTTTCCAATCACAAAAATCTCCCCTCCCTTGGTGGGAGGGGATGAAGGGGAGGGGGCTCTTTTCTTGTCCCCCCCACCCTGACCCTCCCCCATCAAGGGGGGAGGGATGTGGTAGATTATCCGAGAATCGGGTCCATCGAGAGAGCTGGATGATTCTTCTCTGTCAGAAAGGGAAGAATTTCCTCTTCCGTCACCCCGATAGTTTCATCTGCAATCATATCAAGCAGGTTCGGAATGCCGATTTCCGCAGCTCTTTTCTTTAACCGCTCTCCAATCTCCTCCTTGAGGATCTTGGGTATCCAGACCAGTCTTTTGAGCCCTCCGTCACCAACCAACCACTTTCTCTGAGTGACATTGTATTTGCTGTGACCGACAAAGCCCGGTGTGACCGCGCCGCCACCGACAGAACCTGCTAAAGTAGTGAACTTCATCCCACAGGGGGTCATTCCC
>Ga0187772_10001018_pt1 | contig 12959 bp, 15 predicted proteins | sample 0116_SJ02_MP15_2_FD_133137 | JGI IMG/M metagenome (GOLD analysis project Ga0187772, IMG submission 133137) | Tropical peat soil microbial communities from peatlands in Department of Meta, Colombia - 0116_SJ02_MP15_20_MG | ecosystem: Environmental > Terrestrial > Soil > Wetlands > Peat | place... | reverse complement strand
TAGATGTCCACCGACATCGGGTTCTCCAAGGTGATGGTCGCTTTTGATGGTTCTAAGGATTCGACCAAGGCGATAAGGCTTGCTGGCTCGTTGGCCGCCAAATACGAGTCTAAAGTTGTAATCGTCCACGTGTATTCCTCACCCGCCTTCGGATTCGGCGCCACGTCTGGTATCCCGATTGCCGACTACCACGCCCTGGAGGAGGCCAAGAAGGAGGCTTCCAAACAGGTTCTCGCCACGGGCTTACGGCTTGCCAATGACGAAGGAGTCAAGGCTGAGGGAGAGCTAATCGAAGCGCCTTCGGTCGTCGAGGCGCTGGTCGAATTCGCGACGAAAGAAAAAGTTGACATCATCGTGGTGGGGACGAGAGGGATGACTGGATTCAAGAAGCTCATCCTCGGGAGCGTCTCCACGGGCCTGGCCAATCATTCCCCTTGCCCGGTCCTGATTGCTAGGTGATTAGGTGATATACGTCAAGGACGTGATGACCAGGCGCGTCAGGACGACGGGGGTCAGCGCGAGCATTTCAGAAGCCGCCAGAGCAATGGTGAGATGGAAGATAGGCGCCCTAGTCATTGTCGAAGGGAACAGGCCAACTGGAATACTCACGGAGGGGGACATATCGAGGTTCGTCGCCAGGGGCATTGATCCCGCTGTGACTCTGGGTTCCATTAAGCTAAAGAAATTGATTACAGTAGCTCCTGGCGAGCGTGTCGAGGTCGCGGCTAAGACCATGGCAGACGCAGGAGTGAAGAAGCTGCCGGTGATGGAGGACGGGAAACTCGTCGGCATAATCACTCAGACCGACATCGTGAACTCAAGTTTCGCCCTCGTCACATCCCTGAAGGAGATGGTGCAGGCGAGATACCGTCCGCCCGACTTCGAGGTATAGGCAGTCCTTCAAGCCTGCGCTAGCAATCATTGCAAACCGTCTCTCGGTTTTTCAGCCCTTTCCAGCCACCAATCTCATCCCTCTCGTGCTCCTCTCGCCCTTGGGCCGGATGCTGGATGATACGGCATCAACCAAGCCGGATAGATTAGAACCTGAATTTAAGAGGGCCAAACGGGGCCAGCGACCTCATGAGCCTCCCACCGTACCAGGTCGTTGTTGATTACGTCAGCGAGGGGGAGGTCGCCAACCTTATTCGCGGTTACGTTGAAGTGGAAGGGACCAAGGTGAGGTTCTCCGGCGTCGCCTACGGCCGCTTCGGCGGGCAGAACTTCGCCCCACAGTTCTCAAAGGCGGCGAAGGAGAAGCTCGCCTCCCTGACGGGCGACTTCTCGAGCTTCGAGGAGGATCTGCAGCTCAAGCTGGTCAGGGGGGAGTTTGAAGCGAGGCCTGGCAAGGATGAGCACCATCATCACCACCACCTGGGAGAAGGAGAAGGACAAGGTTGAACCTCTTGGTAGGGGCGACCGGCTTCGTCGGCGGCCATCTCGTCGAGTATCTGTTTCAGCAGGGAGAGATATCCAGAGGCATTTTCAGGAAAGGTTCGCACCTGAAGATTCTGGACTCCAACGGGGTGCAGGGTATCGAGGCTGACCTCTTCGACCATCACAGCCTGCACGAAGCGATGGAGGGGGTAGACACCGTCTATGATCTGGCCTCACCAATGCCAGACACCGACGCCGAGTTCATGAGGGCTAACACGGAGGGGATCCTGAACCTTGTTGAGGTCGCGGCAGAGGCGAAGGCCAAGTCCCTCGTGCACCTCAGCACCCTGGACGTCTTTGGGTTCGGCTCTAAGAAGGTCTCTCCTGGGGACCCGTTCAACCCCTCGAAAGGATACCAAAGCTCAAAGGCGGAGGCGGAGCGCCTGCTTCAGGAGTTCTCGAAAAGGAATTCACTGCCGCGGATTGTCGTGATCAGACCTGCGAAAGCCGTAGGGTCCAGGGACCCATCTCTTGTCGTTCCCATTCTTCAGATGATTGAAGACAATAGGGTGGTTCTTCCTTCAGGTGGTCCCATGTCATTCTCACACCCTCGCGACATCGCTCAGGCGATGTACAAGGCAGCGACGGGAGAGGTCCCGTCGGGTAGTTCCTTCTTGGTGAAATCCTACGATTCTACCCCCGAAGAAGTCGCTCGCGGAATAGCGACATCATTGGGGAAACGCGTGGAGGTCAAGAGGCAAGGGCTGCTTGCAGGCTCGCGTCTGCCCAGATACTCGTCGGACCAACTCAAGGCCGCCACAAGAATCGACATCCAGACCAGCTGGAAAGACCTCGGATACTCACCGGCCTATGATCTAAGCATGACCTGCGAGGAGATTGCGAACTGGTACAGGAAGGAACCTTGGGTCGTCGAAAGCCTCTAGCCATCTCTTTCATACTAAGAGAGATGCGAAGCATGGTCTACGGATCTCGTGGCAAGAGGGCCACCGCACTCGCACAGCTTAAGGAGGCTGAGGGCGGGGACCCCTTCCGCATCCTCATCGGGACCATCCTCTCCCATCGGACGAGGGATGAAAATACGACGAAGGCGACCGAAAACCTGTTTTCGAGATACAGGACTCCCTCCCAGCTGGCAAACGCGGACCCAGAAATCGTCCGCAGCCTCATCCGTCCCGCTGGATTCTACAACATGAAGACCAAGAACATCATGTTGGCTTCCCGTCAGCTTGTCGAGCAATTTGGAGGGAGGGTTCCCGACAACGAAGACGACCTCCTGGAGCTCCGTTCGGTCGGAAGGAAGACGGCAAACTGCGTCCTGGTCTACGCGTTCAACAAGCCCGCGATACCCGTTGACACCCACGTCCACAGGATATCCAATAGGCTCGGGCTCGTGAAGACCAGGAAACCAGAGGATACCGAGGCGGCACTCACGAAGTCGGTCCCAAAGCGCTACTGGCTGGAGCTCAACGACCTCTTTGTCAGGTTCGGGCAGACGACCTGTAGGCCGGTCGGGCCTCGGTGCCAATCATGCTCCCTCAACAAAGGGTGTGTTTACTACAGAGAGGTCGTCGCTCCGAAGCAAAAAGCTTCTTAGCACTAGGCCAGGCGGCCCATTCCATGCCCACCCTGCAGGAAGCCAAGAAGAAGGTCCAAGAGCTGGTGATAGAGAAAGGATTCGGAAACACGCCCGACGAGATCGCAAACAAACTCCTTTTCGCGTTCATCGAGCTGGGAGAGGCGGGAGACTCGTGGAAGAAGGGCAAGCCAGCCGAGGAGACCATCGAAGAGCTCATCGACGTGATATTCTATGTGCTCGATGCGTCCAGGTTAATCGCGCCCGATGCTAACCTCGACGAGGTCTTCGAAAGGAAATGGACAAAGAACATGGGGCGATCATTCCAATACGGTGAGGGCTTCAGGTCAAGGAAGGGTGCGAGTCCCTAGGCCAAACGCACCCAGGTGACCTGCTTGTCCTGATGACAGACATACCCTTCGTAATCGACCCCCTTCCCATCTGTCACCACTTCAGTCCGCATCAAGTTCCTTCCACAAATCGTGCACCTCTGACTTGTCTCGTATTGTTTCACATCTTCCCATTTCATCATGAAATAGGTCAAGAACATGGGAGAGACTTTGGTCTTCATTCCAATCTTGACCACTGCCGGGGGGCGCATTCCGATACAAAAGCCTGCGGACTTCCGAGAGGGTTAAAGACACGGGAACCAGAGCTCACAGGTCAGGCTTGGAGCCTATCTTTCAATCGTCCGTGGACGAGGTGTCCAGGCTGGTCGGGCTCGAGGATGATGAACTCGAGATTCTGGAGGACGCAGACCGTGCTGCCAGCGAGCTCCTGGTTTCCGAGTTCGAGAAGTACGTCGAGCGCAAGTACAACCCCGAAATCATGGGCGTGCTGAAGAGAAACAATCTGATGGGGGTCCCGATAGATAGGGAGTATGGTGGGCGTGGGGCCCGTCAGCTCGTTGAGGCTCTATTTCTCGAGAGGATGGGGCAGACGGGGATGGGAGTCATCACCTTCTCGGACGTTCACCAGTGCCTCGGAAGCCTAGCCGTGCAGGACTGGGGAAACGAAGAACAGAAGGCGCGATACCTCCCCGGTGCCGCAAAAGGAGATGTCGTATTCGCATATGGACTGACCGAGCCAGAAGCCGGTTCCGACCCTGCATCTCTGAAAACCAGCTACGCCAGGGACGGCGGAGGATACAGGCTGAACGGCTCCAAGTATCTGATCTCCAATGGCTCCATCGCAACAAGGATGATCGTCTTCGCAAGGCCACAAGAGGGTAACGGGTCCCCAACGGCCTTCATCCTGGACACCAAAGACAAAGGCTTCAGCGTAGACATGAGGCTGGAGGAGAAGCTCGGCCTATTCACATCGGACACGTCTATGATCAGCCTGGAAGACGCATTCGTCCCAGCGGATGACCTTCTGGGCAAGGAAGGAAAAGGCCTGGCGGTCGCCTATTCCGCTCTCCTGAACGGCCGGATCGGGATAGGGTCCGGGTGCGTCGGGGTCATGGAGGACTGCCTCAATCAGGTGAAGGAGAGGACGACTTCACGCGTGCAGCACGGCAAGGAAATCGCCAGGCATCAGCTCGTTCAAAAACACGTTGCGATAATCGAATCGAACCTTGAAGCGTGCCGCTGGCTGATCTACAGGGCTGCCCTGAAAAAGGACGAATACGAGAGGGACCCGAATAGCCTGGAGCTTAGGGCTGAATCAGACAGATTGTCGGCGGTCGCCAAGTACATGGCGTCCAGATGCGCCTTCGAGTCCGCGGACCGTGCCGTCCAGTGCTTCGGTGGTTTCGGATATTCAATCCTGTCACCCGTGGCAAAGCACTTCCTGGATACCCGCGTCGCGAGGATATACGAGGGGACCGACGAGATAATGGAACTCAAGATCGCTTCGAGCGTCCTCGGCAAGCAGTTCGAAGCCTACAGGTGAGCTTATCTTGCTGGCTAGGACCTGACGGACCATGAAGCTACACCTGGAGGGTTCCAACACGATGAATTCCCCGCGCGAGAAGGTGTACTCTCTCCTCACCGATCCGAATTTCATTTCGAAGTCCCTGCCAGACGCCGAAGACGTCAGGGTCCTCGATGGTTCGAGCCTAGAAGCAAAGATGAAACTTAGGATAGCGGTCGTGTCGACTACCCTGAGGATGAAGATGACGGTCGTCAGGACCGCCCCCCCTTTCAAAGCGACCCTGGTTGCTGAAGGAACAGGGAGCGGGAGCAGCCTCAACATAACAAGCGTTTTCGACCTGTCCGAGGAATCCCCCACTATCATGGCCTGGTCTGCCGACGCAGAGATAGGCGGGGTGATGGCCGGGATCGGGTCCACCCTTCTGAAGGGCTTCGCGACCAAGAAGGTAGCCGAAATCTTCGCGGGAATCACCAAGGCTGTAGAGGCGGCGGCCTGAATCTTAGACTCTGAGGTGGGCACCGTGGAGCCCAAACGGGGAAGGGTGCACGACATCCGCCCCGTCGTGGCTAATCTAGGACGTGAACTCTTTCTTTTCGAAGAGCCATAGGCCCAGGACGGCCATCACGGCGAAGTAAATCGCAAGAATGGCCAATCCTTCGGGCACTCCTGCGTGGTAGGTTGAGATATTGAACCTGGAGCCTGGTCCACCTGTCGAAATCGGAGTAGAAGTGAAGTGCTGGGGGTAGGGGACCATGAGGATGTCGGAGACTATCCCTGCTCCATAGGTGATTGAGAACCAAGGCTCGATGCCGGCGACGATGGTCGCGACTGTATCGACCACGTCGAACACAAACAGGAGTAGAATAACGCTCATAAGAATTGAAATCGAACTGCTCTTGAAGAGTGAGCTGAAGGCAAACGTGAGTGAGAGAGCCGCAATAAGATAGACCCACGCGAACAGGATCGACTGCTCGAACTCCCACGGGACCGAGCCAGGGAAGTAGTACAACCCGTTGCCAATCATTATCAGGGCGAAGATCCCGAGGATTATCGACGACGCGGCCAAGGCGGCCAAGTACTTGCCAATGTAGATGGCCGACCTACGGATCGGATTCGGAACGAGGAAGTATCCCGTTCTGTTTTGGAATTCACCAGATATGGCGTCACCGCCGAAGAAGGCGGCCGAAAGCACGATCACGAAGGTGGCGAAGCTTCCCCAACCGGCGCCGTAGAATCCCAGGGCGCCTCCGAGAATGAAGCTCGCCGGCTTGAAGTAAGCTACCAATCCCGTGAGCAGGCCCGAGATGATCAGGATTATCGTCAGCATCACGTAGAACCTGCGGGCCCGGAAGTAGTTCAGGAAGTTGTACTTCGTGATCGTCCCTATCTGGGAAAGCGTGCCCACGCGGGCATGGACCATTTCACTGGTTTCCAATGACTAAAGCGTCTCCTTGATGAGGCTCAGGTAAGCGTCCTCCAGCCCCGACGATGATTCAAAGGTCTGGGCTCCGGCCTTCAGTCCCGCAATAGCCTCGAAGAGCTTCTCCTGAGTCAGCACCTTCGGGTCGAACTTGACGACGACCTGCCTGTCGTTCACTCTGCTGAAGGAAGTCACTCCGCCTAGATTCGAGATCACCGCTCCCATCTGGATCTCGAGGGGCCTGGCAAAGCCGATCTTGACTTCTCCCGAAGATCCCGCGAACCTCGAGGTCACGTTCTCAATTGTGTCATACACTAGAAGCTTGCCGTGGTCTATCAGAGCGACCTCCTGGCAGACTTCGGTGACCTCAGCCAGTAGGTGAGAGCTCATGAACACCAGTCTGTTGCCGAGGGACTTCACGATGTCCCGGACCTCGCTCATCCCTCTCGGGTCTAGGCCGGTCGAGGGCTCGTCTAGGATGATGACATCGGGATCGCTCAGCAGGGTGGATGCGACGTTCACCCTCTGCTTCATCCCCTTTGAGAAGCTGCCCACCTTCTTCTCCTCCCACTCTTGCATCTTGACCTTTCCCAACGCTTCGTCAATTCTCTTGTTCCTTTCTTCAGGGGGAACCCCCCTGATCTCACAGAGCATCGTCATGGCTTCTTTGGGGGTTAGTGCGGGGTAAATCTCCGGTGTCTCTATGAGGGTGGCGCACGACGCGAGGGCGGCCTTCTTGTCCTTGGCCACGTCTACCCCGTTGATCAGCGCGTTCCCGCTCGTCGTGGTGATCAGTCCTGTGAACATCTTCATCGTCGTGGTCTTCCCTGCGCCGTTCGGTCCGAGGAAACCTACGCATTTCGTCCCTTGTATCTTCAGGTTGAGGTCGGAGACGGCAGTGAAGCCGCCGAACTTCTTGGTAACCTTCACCGCTTCCAGAGACGGCGCCAACTAGGACACCACCTTTCTGAATAGGTATAAAGTTGCACCGAGAGTTACTATCGCTATCGCAGCGATATAGCCGAGAGCAGATGCGACGTCACCCGGCAAGGACAGGCTCAGAGTGGAGAGTGCCGTAGAGGGAATCGACACGCTCCTTACGGCGTCGACCGCAAAGCTGATCGGGTTGACCCCGGAGATGCTCGCCATCCACGAGGGCATAGCGGATGTGGGGACGAGTGCGTCACTCATGAAGAGCAGCGGAAACGTCAGGAATCCGCCAATGCCAAAGACCGTCTCCGCACTCCGCGTTCTCAGTCCTATCGCCAGCGATATCCCAGACCACGCGAGGCCGAAGAAAGCGATCACCACAAGCATCGATACTACTCCACCCAGTCCGGCCGCCACATTGAACCCGAGTATGTAGGCAAGGACAAGAATGATTACTGACTGAACCACCACTCTGAAGGCGTCGGAGAGGAGTCTGCCGAGCAGGATCGCTGAACGGTTGACCGGCGTCACCAACATCTTCTCGAGCATCCCGGAGTTGAGCTCGTCCACCATGGATGTACCGGACTGGAGGGCACTGCTGAATCCGTTCTGTAGGAGTATGCCTGGAGTCGCATACTCGAGGTAGGTGAGTCCGGGTGGAAAGAGGCCTGGGACCGAGGCGAACTTGGAGAATAGCTGAGTGAACAGGACCAGGAAGATTATTGGCTGAAGGAGCGAGAAGAAGAGCAGGATGGGATTGCGCAGGACTTTCTTTATCGCCCGGCGGAAGAGGTGATAGGTGTCGGCTGCGAGGCTCATTGTCTAACCGGCCTCCTGGCCGCTCCGAACCTTGCGAACGTGGTCTTCTTCGTGTTCAGCTCTTCCACCCTTATTCTCTTCCCCGTGTGCTGTAGGAAGACGTCGTCAAGGGTGGGAGATGCGAAGTTGACCGCCGACAAACGAATGCCGTTCGAATCGAAGGCCCTCACAATGTCGGCGATGATCGTGCTGGCGTTCTTCGCGTAGACCGTAAGCCCACCATCAGATTCGATTACCTGGTTGATCCCTTGCATCCCCCCGAGGACCTGCTTTGCCTTCGACGTCGTTTCAGTGGAAGCTCCGCCGTCTTCGAGGGTCATGGTAATCGAGTCTGCCCCGACTTCCCGTTTCAGCGACTCCGGGGTCCCGCTCGCGACTACCTTCCCCTGGTCTATGATGAAGAGCCGTTCGCACAACTTGTCCGCCTCTTCCATGTACTGCGTCGTGAGGAAGATGGTGATGCGTTCCTCCTTGTTCAGCTTCGAAAGGTATTCCCATATTGCGGCCCTCGATTGCGGATCCAGCCCTGTTGTGGGCTCGTCAAGGAAGAGCAGCTTGGGTTCGTGCACCAGGGCGGATGCGAGGTCCAGCCTCTTCTTCATTCCGCCGGAATAGTGCCCAGCTCTCCTGTCGGCCACGTCAGCTATCCCTACTAGGTTCAATAGTTCATCCACCCGCTTTCTGAGCGCCTCGCCCCCCATCTGGTGCAGGTGCCCTTGGAGCATCATGTTCTCCCTGCCGGTGAGGTCCTGATCTATCACCGTCTCCTGGCTCTGAACGCCGATCACTTTCCTTATCTTGTCGGCATCCTTCTCGATGTTGAACCCGGCGACCGAGACGTTCCCGGCTGTCTTCTTCAGAAGGGTTGTGAGCACCTTGATGGTGGTGCTCTTCCCCGCGCCGTTCGGACCGAGAAAACCGAAGAACTCTCCTTCGTTGACTTGAAAAGAAATGCCGTCAACCGCCTTCGTCCCGTCCGAATAGACCTCGACTAGGCCCTCGACTGAAATGACGTCACTCAAAGCTCCCGAACGCCTTAGGGAGTGGGAATTTAAGCATTATCTAATACGATATCTGATGCTATTTAAATATCTCCTGTCCGCGACAGGTGAGTCGATGCCACCGCCACGACACTGGCTCCACCCACAGACGGTCCCCAGGGGATTCCTCAGGCTTTACATCCTTACCCTGCTTTCGCGAGGACCCCAATCCGGATACTCGATAATCCAGAGGATTGATGAAAGGACCGAAGGGGCTTGGAGACCTGGTGCAGGCACCATGTACCCGCTTCTCAAGGGGCTCTTGAAAGAGGGCCTCGTGACAGTCACCCCGTCCAAAGGGAAGGGTGTCAGCCGGACCTACGCTCTAACCCCGAAGGGGAGCAGGGAGCTGGCGGAGACGAGGCGCCTTATAGCCGGGGCAGGGAGGAAGGAGCCGGTGATGAGCAGACTGTTCTCGGAGCTCCTGCCAGGGAGCGTCTTTGTGCCCATGATGGTAAGGCGGTTCCGGGAAGGGGTGGATGTGCTAAGAGAGAAGGCAGCCGAGATCCCCGCGAAAGACAGAGAGACACTCCTGAGAGAGCTCCGTCTGGTCATGGCGTCGCAGATCGACTGGATCGATTCCCAGCTTCCGCCTGCACGAGCCGAGCGCTCCGAGCCTAAACGACAGCCCTAGCTTTATGGTGTGCCCGTCGGGGAGGGTCCCCGGCAAATGCGCAGGACAAAGATCGTCTGCACGATAGGGCCCGCTAGCAGGTCCCCCATTATGGTTCGAAGGCTGGTAACATACGTCGATGTTTTCAGGATAAACTTCTCTCATGGGGACAAGCAGAGCCACCTGGCGGATATCACGTCTATCCGAAGGGAGGCCAGGCGCGCGGGGAGGACGGTGGCAATACTGCAGGACCTGCCTGGTCCCAAGATCCGTGTGGGTAGGATGATCAATGGCGCGACAGAGCTTCCCCGGGGGTCACAGGTCACGCTGACGTCGGCTGATATCGAGGGGGATGCGGTTCGCATCCCCATCAGCAATCCCGATCTCTTGAAATCGGTGGAGAGAGGGAACATCATTCATCTTGCGGATGGGACCATTAGGATACGAGTGGAGGAGACCACCGATGCGGGTGCTCTGTGCACGGTACTGGCTGGGGGGGTCCTCAGCTCGGGTAAGGGCGTGAACGCTCCCGGGGTCAGGTTGAAGATCGAGTACCCAACCCAGAAGGACGTCGCTCACTTGAAGTTCGGATTGCAGCACGGGGTCGATTTTGTCGCAGCTTCTTTCTTGCGGAGCACCTCTGACGTCAAAGCTGTCAGGAGGCTAATCCCCACAAATGGCCCGAAGCTCATCGCGAAGATAGAGAAGAAGGAGGCCGTACAGGACTTTGATGGAATCCTGGAGGAAGCGGACGGGGCTATGGTCGCAAGGGGGGATCTTGGCATCGAGGTGCCGATCGAGACCGTTCCGGCAATCCAGAAGAGGATAATCGAAAGGTGCAATGCGGCTGGGAAGCCCGTCATCGTTGCCACGCAGATGCTGGTAAGCATGGTAAATTTCCCAGTCCCCAGCAGGGCCGAGGTCACAGACGTGTCCACGGCGATTCTAGACAGTACCGACGCCGTGATGCTCTCGGACGAGACGACGGTCGGAAAATACCCATTGGAGGCCGTCAGGATGCTAGACAAGATAGCCCGATCGACGGAGAGGTCTTTGCAGTCCTACGCGCACGTACCCGTCGAGGTCGAATCCACTGACACGGCTTCAGCAATAGCACGAGCAGCTTGCAGACTCGCCGACTACGTGGGGGCCAAGGCTATCGTTGCTCCCACCCAAACTGGCTCCACCGCCCGCAGGGTGTCGATGTACCGGCCCAAGCATCCTATTATTGCACTCTGCACCGACACAAGGGTGGCTCGCGTGCTGAAGCTCTACAGGGGAGTGGTACCGATCTTGTCGAGACAGGCGAAGACTGTGGACTGGCTGTTCGAGCGCGCAGACATGGCCGCCGAGGAGCTCGGGCTGGCGAAGAGGGGGGAGCGCATAGTCGTCACATCGGGAACCCCCGGGATGCGGGGGACAACCAACCTGATCAAGGTCTCCGTCGTCGGTAGCAGGGCGTAGGCGCCCTCAGGGCACGAAGTCCATGAGGGTCGGATTCCTAGCGCGTCTCCTGTCATGCTTCTGGTTGGTCTCTCTAACCAGGTCCCTCATCCTGCTTTCCTTCAGAAGAGTGCTGTAGTAATATGATTCGTCCACAGTGCCTTCTGCCAACAGGATAACTACCTTCCCTTCCGCGGTCCTTCCGGTCCTTCCGCGCCGCTGTATGTACCTGATCTCCGAAGGGACGGCCTCGTAGAACACAACAAGATCAACGTCGGGGACATGCAGGCCCTCTTCCCCAATGCTACTGCTAACGAGGACCTGAAACTCCCCCTTCCGGAACAGGTCAAGGGTCTCCGTCTGCAGGCGCTGGTCCATCCCCTTGCTCCCCTCCCTGTCGGACTGGCCGACGAACCGCCTCGCGCTCAGACCCACTTTGTCTAACGCCCTCACAATGTCTTCGATGGTGTCCCTGTACTGGGTGAAGACTATCACCCGCGAGTCCGGTTTTCTCTTCAGCTGCTGGTCTACCGTGGAAAGCATGACGCTTATCTTGGGATGGGGTGTTGACGCGAGCTTCATTGCCTCCTCCTCCGCTTTCAGCCACTTCGGGTCGCGAAGGAGCGAGGATATCGCCTTACCCTTGTCTGGTTTCTCCCGCATCTTCTCGAGGTACCTGAGGAGCGGCGGAGCGCCCTGGGTTTCAATCATTTCCAAGGCATGGAGAATAGCTACCGCCTGGGCCTGGTTGATTATTGCCCCGAATATGTACCCCTTTTGTCCCCCGCTCGCCTGGGCAGACTTCAGCCTGGCAGAGATTGCCATCCTTGCCTCGAGGAGGGCCTTTTTCGACACCCTGTTGTTTCTGAGAAAGCCGCCGCCCAGGAGTTTCTTTACTCTGTCATTGTACATTTCCCTCAGCCTTAGGGTGGTCTCGTAGTACTCGTCGGGGACCTTCACCTTGATTGTCGCGATGTTGGTCCTTTCGACGTAACCCCTCACATCCTCGCTTTCTTCACTCCTTGCTTCGACCGCCTCTATGAACAGATTCCGCTTGATTTCGTTGATCTTCTCCTTGGACGCCCCCGGCGAGGCCGTCAACCCCATGATCAGAGGGTGGAGGGCCATTTCTCTGTACTTGGTGGCTAGCTTGGTGTAGGTGTAGTCCTTCACGCTCCTGTGCGCTTCGTCGAAGACGGCGAGGACCACGTCCTGCAGCGAGACCCTCCCGTGGCGGACATCATTGTAAACGGTCTGGGGGGTCGCAAAGATGACACGAGATCTCATCCATATGACCTCCCTTTCCCCCGGGTCAACCGTCCCTGTAAGGGCCGCCATGGATCCCTCTGGGAGTTTCAGCCCCTCCCCGAACGCCCTTAGATGCTGAAGGACGAGCGGTCTTGTCGGGGCGAGGATCATCACCTTCGATTCGGGGTTCCTCTCGAGCATCTCTGCTGCAACCATGATCGCTATTATCGTCTTGCCTAATCCGGTTGGAAGGACCACGAGGGTGTTCGTCGAAGTCGCGACGCTCGCTATCTTCCTTTGGTACTCCCTCGCCTCGAAGTTCGAAGATAGCAAGATATTTTCCCGAATGCGATTCTACTAAAAGGCTTGCCTCCCACAACGGCCGAGTCGCTTAAACGGTGGTCTTCGGGAGCCCGGGGCTGAGTCGGGATTGCGCGCGAGACAGAAGAAGAGACAACAGATGAGAAGGATGACAATCATCATTACGATTGTGATCATAGCGGCCTCGCTGGCCATTGGAATCTACTTCGTAGCAACGGCGAACGGAGCTTCTGTGCTGGACAAGCAGATAGGCCAGCCCTTATCGTCGGCTGACATGGCTTC
>Ga0187772_10001017_pt1 | contig 12967 bp, 9 predicted proteins | sample 0116_SJ02_MP15_2_FD_133137 | JGI IMG/M metagenome (GOLD analysis project Ga0187772, IMG submission 133137) | Tropical peat soil microbial communities from peatlands in Department of Meta, Colombia - 0116_SJ02_MP15_20_MG | ecosystem: Environmental > Terrestrial > Soil > Wetlands > Peat | place... | reverse complement strand
TGGACCAGCTGTACTCGTACAACGGGACCGCCCTTGGTGAGCTGTTCATACCGCCGGTGCCTCCTGGATGGGGTCCATTGGACAATCCAGACAACATACCTCTCTACTCCTACAACATCAACCTGGCTGCGCAGTATCTGACGACTGCGATGAACCAGATGGGATACTACACGGTCATGGCTAACGGAACGACCATCGGCAGCACGAGCGCCCCGAACGGCTTCCTGCCAAACGTTCCGTATTGGTACATCGTCCCGGCCAACTCTCTGACCCTTGGTCTAATCACCATCGTCGAAACCGACCTGGCCCAGATTGGGATCAACATCGCCCCAACGGGTGTGACAACCTCAGTCTATGACGCAGCAGAGGCCTCTCCGCAAACGACCCCACCGATCGTGGGTGTCGGATGGTGCGCTGACTGGCCTGACCCGATCTTCCAGCAGTTCCTCGACATGGGTACCAACGTGGCCAACGAGCCTAACCATGTCAACAACGCCACACTGACCGCGCTGTTGGAGAAGATTCCATTCGAGACCAACTCAGCTCAACAGCTCGCTGACACCAAGCTGGCGTACCAGATATTCACTCAACTCGCGACAGTGATGCAAGTACCGAATTCTGCCGTCATCTTCTTCATCCAACCCTACGTCCACGGCTACGTGTATCAGCCGTTCCTAGTCTCACCATTCTATAACAACGTCTACTATTCGTGAGAAAGTTCCTAGTCCTTTCAACTAGGAACACCCCATTTTGTTTGGAGCCTAGCGTGGAGTGGCGAGCTAGCTACTGCGAATTATCATACCTTCTACCGAAGTAGACTTCCAGGAATGGCGCGACGGCGCCAATCACCTTGCTCTCCGCCTTGCGGACATGCTCCGAATATGTTGTCCTTGGCACATTGAAGGCCTGGGATATGTCTTCAATCCTGACTGCCCTTGGTACCCTGTAGTAGCCCATCTCCACTGCCGCCAGAAGCGATTCAGCTTGCTTCAGGGTGAGGGCAGAGACCAGGGCGCTTGTCGGCAGTACCAGATTCTCCCTAAGCAGGTCAGAGCTCATCCTGCTTTTCCTCTCGATCTGCACCTCTCCAACGCTTCCAAGCTTCGCAAACATCGCAGGGATTCTCTTCTCGTCCAGGCTGATGCCCCTGATTCTAAGCCAACCATTGTGAAAGGTGTAGGGTACGAGCGGCATACTGCTGTACCTGTGCATGATGCCCTCGATCTGATCTGGTCGGGGGTGTTTGCATGCCATTATGAATATGTTAGAGTCTACCCCCGTGGCGATCCTCTTCTTCATCGTGAAACCAAGTTCTTTCCTGAGTGCAAGGAAGGAGTTGATCGCTGGCTTCAGTTCGCTGGCGTCTGCGGTTCGAAGTTCGTAGAAATCTGTGCTGAAATTGCACCAGTCTGAAATCGTCAGGGTAGGGTATTGGCTAGTGATTTTCAGAATTTCCCAGTCTGGCCTGATTCTAAACGAAATGTGAATCGTACTGATCCGGGCATATCGGGGTTAGACTTAAATTAGTTGCCGCCATTCGGCGGCACCTGCCTCGCCGCCATTTGGCGGCACCATCGTTTTACGTTTTCGCCTGTTTTTATCGAGCCTAACGTCTTGGCAACGATCAGTGGGAAAGCTGTAGGGTCTGGACACTCCTTACAGGTTTCGCAGGCCAATGACGCGGCTGGCGCCGCCTCGCTGTGGGACGCAGTACTGAAAGGGTTCGGCTTGGTTCACGACCCCTTTAGCGTTGACTACATTCTGACCCACCAGAATCTGCTTACGGCACAAACGCGTCGCACCATATCGCATCTGGCCGAAAGAATCCGCTTTGCGGCCGAATCCAATACCAATGTGCTCTTGGTTGGGCCAGAAGGCTCAGGAAGGACCCTGCTTCTGCGTTCCTTGGCCAGTGGTCTTGCCCATGGCGGGATGGATGGTTCAGTCACTTACTTTGATGCCATCCGCGGAAGGCTGGGTGATGTGCACCGGGAAGCGAGTAGCGCACACCAGCCTCGCCACCTAGATAATTCGGCGAAGAAAGGTCTAGGGAGGTCCAAGGGCTTGGTCCTGATCGACAATGCCGACAGGATTGTCGACCAAATTCACAGAAGGCTCGAGGATCTAGCACCGGAAGAAGGCGGACATCCAGTCTTGGTTCTCAGCATATCCTATCCAACATACACTCACGTCCTCGAAACAAAGGAACTCTCTCGGAGATTCAGGGTGCATCTTCTGGTCCCGCTCCGGGAGCGATCTGAGATTGCGCAGATCCTCAGAGCGTCCGTAGGGTCGTGCTCCTCAGGCAGCGATCCGTTCGAATTGGATGCCTACGAAGCCATTTCGACCAAGGCCATGGGCCTTCCGGGGCTCGCCAAGGACCTGGCTCGGTCCTGCCTGCAAGCCGCGGATTGGGTGGAGACAACCCGGGTCACCGGGGCTTTCGTCGACAGGATTGCTGAGTATCTCCCTTACAATCGCGCTAACCGGCTGCTGTCTCAGGGAATCAGATTTCGGGACACCAGGGTTGATGTCGCTCACGAAGTGCTTAGGAGGCTATACATGGACGGAGTTGCTCGCAGGAACGACCTCGCCAGAGCATTGGGCCGCCTCTCAGGGTCCAAATTGGATTATGAACTGAGGGAACTCGAAAAACAGGAGGTGCTCACCTCTGAACGGTATGGATACCGCGTTCGGTACGTAATTCATACCGCGGTGCGCGCTGCGCTACAGATCATAGATGCGCACGACATCACCACTGGGAGGGGCGAGGCAACTGAGAAACGAAGCGGCGTTGCGTGGCTACCGCGTTCCCCATATGTCTGACCTACAACCCTCTGCCACCGTCCCCTGAGGTCTCTCGGCCCTACTTCTTCGCCCTTGGGGAGAACCCTTGAACTGTTCTTCTGCCGCTAACCCAGGTTCAGCCTATGAGGAATCGAGCTAGGCTACGTTACCTTTTATGAGTCGAAGGAAGGGGCTCAACCCCGATGGTCGTCCTAGTCGACGGGCGCTCGCTGTCCGTAGAGTCTGCGATCGAGGTCGCCGAGCGAGGTGCGAAGGTCAAGGTCAGCACTCAAAGTCTGAAGCGGATGGATAAGTTCCGAGCGCTGTTAGAGCAGAAGCTTAGCCGCGGAGACGTGGTCTATGGGGTGAACACCGGATTCGGTTCCCTATCTGGCAAGGTCGTTCGTCCTGAAAACCTGGAGGAGCTCCAGCTTAATCTCATTCGGAGCCACGCCGCAGGGGTTGGAACCCCGATGCCAGCCGAAATCGTCAGAACGGCAATGCTGATTCGGCTCAACAATCTTCTAAACGGAAACAGCGCCACCAGGAGAGAAATCGCCGAGCTGTTTGCTGGAATGCTCAACAAAGGCGTTACTCCGCGGGTGCCCGAATTCGGATCGCTTGGAGCGAGCGGGGACCTCGTCCCGTCTGCACACATGGCCCTGACAATGGTGGGGGAAGGCAAGGCGTACCATCGTGGAAGGCTGACGGATTCCAGCAGGGCGCTCTCGGCATCCAAGTTGAAGCCAGTAATCCTTCACGCGAAGGAAGGACTCTCGCTCATCAACAGCACCGCCTACACCACGGCCTTCGGCTGCGTCGCTGTGCACAGAGGAGAGATCCTCCTCAATGCGGCAAACTCAACTCTGGCTGTCTCGGCCGAGGTCCTGTCAGCCTGTTCGCAATCATTTGACGAAAGGCTCATGGGTGTCAAGCCCGACCCCGGCCAGGAACACGTCGCACGTCAGATACGTGGACTGCTGAAAGGGAGCCTTCGGATACGCTCCGAGCCTGTTCCTCAGGATCCGTATTCCATACGTTGTGCTCCCCAGGTTCACGGATCGGTGGAAGACGCCATCGGGTTCGGCCAGAGGATCATCGTCAACGAAATGAACTCCGTATCCGACAATCCCGTCCTCCTTGAGGATGGAACGGTACTCCATGGCGGGAACTTCCACGCCCAACCCGTTGCCATGTCGCTAGACTTCCTATCGATTGCGCTTTCATACCTGGGGGTAATCTCGCTTGCGAGGATAAACTACCTCCTGAAGAGGACCCCTCCGGAAACCAAGTACATGGCAGGAAAGCCTGGCCTGGAATCCGGCCTCATGATTCTCGAATATACTGCCACTTCGCTCGCAGCTGACAACTCACGGCATGTACACCCCGAGTCCTCATACCCCGCCAGCGTTTCGGGAGGAATCGAAGATCACGCGAGCCACGGTGTCAATGCAGGCATGAAGACACTTACCGTCGCTCAAAACGTCTCCCGCATACTCGCGATTGAACTCATCTGCGCCTCGAACATCCTCGGTTCGAATGAGAGCGGAATTTCCGAACACGCGAAAGAGGTGTCAGACTTCGTCAGGGGGCTCTCTCCGCTCCTTAGGGGCGACAGGTCGCAGGGCGCTGAAATCGAAATGCTTGCGAGCGAGTTGCTTTCAGGCAGGCTTCCCTAGTTCCCCATTGCAGGGCCTGCGGACGTGTAAGGTCTCGAAACGCAAGCCATGATCTAGGTACTCCTGCCAGGCGCGGGTACTAGGCGTCAATATCTCTGGGCCAAGGCGTTTTATCAGAAACTCAGCAAAAGGCTAAAAATTCAACCCTCGCAGCGTTCGTCTACCAATAATTTCCTGGACGAAGCTATTACTTTCGAAGATCGGATTGTTAGCATAAGGAGAAGACTCCATTCGGACCCTGAGCTCGCCTTTCATGAGCACAACACGGGCGGCCTTGTAATAGAAGAACTGAAGAGCATCGGCATTCGTGTGAAGTCGCCCGTGGGCCGGACGGGGGTGGTGGGGATTCTCGAAGGGAAGACCCGTGGGAAAGTCGTAGCTTTACGCGCGGACATGGACGCCCTTCCGATAAGAGAACTTTCCGGCGTAGAATTCGCATCGAAGACCGATGGCGTGATGCACGCGTGCGGGCATGATGGGCACGTGGCGATGCTTCTTGGGGCGGCGATGATACTGGCCAATCATCGCAACGAACTTCAGGGCACAATCAAGTTCCTCTTCCAGCCTGCGGAGGAGGCTGCCGAGAGCGGTGGAGGGGCACGGCCTATGATTGAAGAAGGCGCAATGAAGGACCCAAGGGTTGACTACGTCTTCGGACTCCATGTCTTCGCGAACTTCCCTTCTCGGACTTTCGCACTAAGGGAGGGTCCCCTCATGGCAGCGTCAGGGACCTTCAAGATACGGATCGTAGGCAGAGGGGGACACGGGTCAGCACCCCATCAGACTGTCGACCCGGTGTTCGTAGCTGCCCAGCTCATTACCGCCTTGCAAGGGATACGAAGCAGGATGCTCGACCCAGTTGAACCATCGGTAATCTCCGTCTGCTCCGTCCACTCGGGAACCAGGAACAACATAATCCCCGACGATGCGATTCTGGAAGGAACCATGAGGGCGCTCAACGAAGCCACGATGAAGAAAGTCGTATCGCTCATTTCACTGATAGCGAAATCAGTCTGTGGAACCTTCGGTGCCAAATGCGAGGTCGAATTGGAAGAAGCTTACCCTGTGACGGTTAACGATCCAGTGGTGACCAAATCAGTGATCGGGCTCCTGAAGTCGATCCCCCGGTCCAAAACGCTGGTTGGCCCCCCTCTCCTCGTCGCGGAAGACTTCGCGTTCTTCCTTAGGGAGGCGCCCGGAACATACTACTTCTTGGGCACGCGCAACGACGCAAGGGGGTGCATCTTTCCAAACCACAGCTCGAGGTTCAAGTTAGACGAGGACATTCTAAAATACGGTTCTGCGTCCTTGGCCCTGCTCGCCTTCAATTTTTCTCGTCGAGGGGGGTATCCAGATATTGGAATCACGAGCAACACGAGAGTCCGGGGGCGGCCACGGTCTTCACCTTAGCTGATCCTCCTTCCATTTTCTGCTACGAGCTTTCCATTCTTGAAGACTTTCTCAGCCAGATTGATTCCGTAGTGATAGGCGAAGTACTTGTGGTTCGGGGCGTCGAAGACCACGATGTCCGATTTCTTTCCGACTTCGATGCTCCCGACTTCATTAGACATTTCGATTGAATGTGCGGCATTTGCTGTAGCAGCGACGAGGGCTTCCGCTGAGGTCATCTTCATCTGAAGTATCGCTATGGCCATCATCACCTGCATTGATTCACACATGTCCGCCGCGCTAAGGTCAGTCCCCAGTGCTATTGGCAGTCCGCATTCGATAATCATTCTTGCGTCAGCGTAGGTGCCCAGGTACGCGAAGGGAGTCGTCGGCAATAGTGTCCCCATGGTCCCTTTCAGGACAAGACTCTCGACCTCCTCCCTTGGAGTGAATATCAAGTGGTCTGCTGAAACAACACCGAGCTCGCTCCCGAGCCTGGCGCCTCCGCTATGTCCCAGCCAGTCGGCGTGGATTCTGGGTTTCATTCCGTGCGCCTGCCCCGCCTCCAGTATCCGTCGGGTCTGGGCCAGGTTGAAGTACCCCTTCTCGCAGAATACATCACAGTATCGGGCGAGTCTACGCCTAGCAATCTCGGGAATCCAGACCTTCACGATTTCATCGGTGAGCTCGTCCACCCTGTTCTCAAACCCGAACGGTATTCCCTGGGCCAGAAATGTCGGGACGATTCCTATGGGGTGAGTATTCCGCAACTTCTCTATAATCTCGAGCTGCCTTATCTCGCCTCGATAGGTCATCTCGTAGCCACTCTTGGCTTCAATCGTAGTCGTTCCATGGATGAGCATCGTGTCTAGAATCTTGCTCGTCTTCTGCACAAGCTCGTCGGTGGGCGCCTCGCTGGTCGCCCTGAGAGTCGTGGGCATCCCGCCTCCTTTGTTCTTGATCTCCAGGTAGGGCGTCCCTTCGACCGCCATGGCTTCGAGTTCTGCCTCTCTCGAACCATCGAAGACCAAATGGACGTGGGGGTCAATTAATCCGGGAGTGACAAGCTTGCCAGTCACATCGACGACTTCGTAACCGCCATCCAATTTGCTCAGGACATCCTTCGTGGTCCCAACTTCGATAATCCTACCGCCGCCTATTGCCACGGCCCCGTCCTCGACTATGGCCAAACTATTCATCTCCTCCCTGACTCTGGGGCGGCCGGTTCCACCGCCGAGAGTTACCAGCTCACCGGCATGGGCCAGTACGAGTTCTGCCTTCCGAGTCACCGCCCCCACCTCTCACCATGCGCTAGACGTCGAGATACTTCTTCCTCTCCCACTCGTGGACGGTGAAGTTGAAGCTCTTCCATTCTCTCATCTTGCTCTTGAGGAACATGTCACAGAATCCATTCCCCAGACTGTCTCGCAGGTATCTGTCCTTGGCAAGCTCCCGCAGCGCGTCTCCCAGGTTTCCAGGGAGCACGTCGATGTTCCTTTCGGTTCGTTGGTCCTCTGTCATTCGGTAGACGTCCTCTTCGACTGGATCAGGTGGTTCGACCTTCCTCCTGATGCCATCAAGGCCCGCCGCCAGAATACCTGCGTACGCGATGTAGAAGTTACACGACCCATCTGTCGGCCGATATTCTATTCTGGCCTTCATCCCCTTCCCCGGAGGAATCCTAATGAGGACCGATCGGTTGTACTTTGACCACGAAATGTACACCGGGGCCTCCCAGCCAGGGACGAGCCTCTTGTAGGAGTTGACCGAGGGATTCGTCAGTGCAACCAGGGCCTTCGCATGGGCCAGGATGCCCCCGACGAAGAACAGCGCGGTCTTGCTGACTCCCAATTTGCTCTTCGAATCATAGAACAGATTGGTCTTCCGGCTTTCATCGGTGACGCTGACATGCGTATGGAGGCCCGCGCCATATCCATCGTGGAACGGTTTGGGCATGAAGGAAGCCACCAGTCCCTTGCGGGCTGCGGTCATCTTCACGATCTGCTTGACGAGATATACTGTATCCGCCATCCTGAGCGAGTCTGTGTACGGAAGGTTCAGTTCGTACTTTCCGGGGGGAACTTCGTGATGGTGCTTCTCAACTGTTATGCCGACTGCTTCAAGATTCTTGACGATTTCGAGCCTCGCGTCAATGCCCAGGTCGGACGGGGGCGTCGCGAGGTAGCCTCCCTCATCCTGTCTTTTCAGGTTCCCTTCTTGATCTTTAGTGAAAAGGAAATACTCGATTTCGCTGCACGCATTATAGGTCGAGTCCGCTCCGAGAACCTTCCTCGAGCCATCAATGACTTTCCTGAGCACGAATCTAGGATCGCTCTCAAATCGCCTATCAGAATCAGGTTCGTAGATGTCGCAAACTATCCTGCCCACTCTGTATGGGAAGAGGCTCGAAGGCATCACAACAAAAGTGTCGGGATCAGGGACCAACTTCAGATCGCTCTCCCTTATGTCAACCATGTCCACGGACGAGCCATCCATGTGGATTCCTTCGTCAAGGACGCTAGATACCAGCCGCGCTGGTACCCAGAGTGAGTGCAGGCCTCCAGAGAGGTCAGTAAACTGAAGAGCTACTTCTTCAACGCCTTGCTTCTGAATCGCTTTTCCAACTTCCGAGATTCCCATTCCGTAGTGCTGGCGAACCTTGTCATTTATCTTGTGTGTCAGTGGATGAAGCCAACATCGGGCCTGGGAGACCTGTTCACATCCCCATCAAAGCGGCAGCACAACCGTTCTGTGTGTGAGACCTGATGAACTATTATATCAGGAGAGAGTATGACATACCTGTGCAAAAGAACCTCATCAGGGCGCCGAGGGGGCCCGAAATCTCCTGCAAGAGCTGGCACCAGGAAGCTGCCCTTCGCATGCTGATGAACAACCTCGACCCCGAGGTCGCAAAGGATCCTGAGCACCTAATCGTCTACGGGGGGACGGGCCGGGCTGCCCGCTCATGGAAGGCTTACGATGCGATCGTGAAGTCTCTGAGGAGACTCGAGAATGACGAGACCCTGCTGATCCAGTCGGGGAAACCTGTTGGGATCTTCAAGACCACGGTCTCTGCCCCACGTGTTCTGATTTCGAACGCGATGCTCGTCCCCAAGTGGGCCGACTGGGACTACTTCCGGGAGCTGGAGGAACGGGGCCTGACGATGTTCGGTCAGATGACGGCTGGGAGCTGGATGTACATCGGCACCCAGGGGATTCTGCAGGGAACGTACGAGACGCTGGCCGCGGTAGCCTCGAAGCACTTCGGTGGTTCGCTGAGGGGGAAGGTGGTCCTCACCTCGGGCCTCGGCGAGATGGGCGGAGCTCAGCCACTGGCCGTGACTATGAATGACGGCGTTGCGCTAGTCGTCGAGGTGGACAGGAGGGCTGTGCAGAGGCGCCTCGACAAGGGGTACTGCGACGTAATGGTGGAGAATGTTCCGGAGGCGCTAGGCATGGTCAAGAGCGCCGCGAAGGAAGGCAGAGCCCTCTCCGTTGCACTCCTAGGGAACGCAGCGGAAGTCCTCCCCGAATTAGCCGAGTCAGGCTTCCGTCCCGACGTCCTGACCGATCAGACCGCGGCCCATGACCCGCTCGCGGGCTACATTCCAAAAGGGATGAACGTCCAGGAAGCCGCGGACCTTCGGGCAATGGACCCGAAGGGGTACGTTGGCCGCTCGATGGCTTCAATAGCGATACATGTCAGGGCAATGCTGCAGTTCCAGGGAAACGGGTCCATCGCATTCGAATACGGGAACAACATCAGGAAGATGGCCAAAGAGGCCGGCGTCGAGGACGCGTTCAGGATTCCAGGCTTCGTGCCTGAATACATCAGGCCTCTCTTCTGCGAGGGACGGGGTCCTTTCAGATGGGCAGCGCTTTCAGGCGACCCTGAAGACATCTATGCGACGGACGCTGCAGTCCTGAAGGAGTTCGCCGGAAACGAATCGCTGGTAAGGTGGATAAAGAAGGCTCACGAGAGAGTGCAGTTCCAAGGGCTTCCTGCAAGAGTCTGCTGGCTCGGCTACGGGGAGAGGGCTAGGTTCGGGAGAATCATCAACGACATGGTCAGGAAGGGGGCAATATCCGCCCCAATAATCATAGGCAGGGACCACCTCGATTCCGGCTCCGTAGCTTCGCCATATCGAGAAACTGAAGGGATGAAGGACGGGTCTGACGCCATTGCCGACTGGCCGGTCCTCAACGCCCTCCTGAACGCAGTCTCAGGCGCGTCCTGGGTGTCGGTCCATCACGGAGGGGGGGTCGGGATAGGATACTCGATTCATGCAGGCCTGGCGGTGCTCGCCGACGGGACGCCGGAGGCAGATGCCAGGATTTCTACCACGCTGACCAACGACCCGGGCCTAGGCGTTGCGCGTCACGCAGATGCAGGCTACGAGGAAGCAATCAAGACTGCAAAGACGAGGGGTGTTACGATTCCGATGATGGAAGGTTAGCCGCTACTCGGGTCCTTCTCCCTGAGTAAGCGTAGTACAAGATGTACGCGGCCGACATGGCCGCGACCAGCCCCGAGAGTCCGTCTATCACAGTTGAAGAGGTGGCGAAGGTTGTGGTCGAAGGGGACCCCGCCAGAACACCTGCGTAGACGAGGATCACCGACCAGGCGAAGCATCCCGAGACCGTCATGAGCACGAACCGCCCGAAGTTCATCTCGAAGAGGCCCGCAGGGAGCGAAATGACTGTCCTCAGCCCCGGCACAAACCTTGCCGCGAACACCGTCCATTGGGCGGACCGGTCGAACCACGCCTCGGCCCGGTCAAGGGCGTTCTTGTGCAGCCTGAAAAGCCCTAGAAGCCCAACGACGAATGGCCTCCCCAGCCACTTCGCGAGGAAGTAGTCAACCAGGGCGCCGACGAGACTCCCGACAGTACTCACTACCACTACGACCCAGAAATTCAGCGAACCGAGAGAAACGAAGTATCCTGCCAGAGGCAGAACCACCTCACTGGGGACTGGCGTCGAAGCGCTTTCGAGAGCCATCAGAGCGAAGATGCTCGCGTAGCCATACTTCGTCATGAAACTGTTCAGTGTCCCAGAGGAGAGAATCGAACCGCCAAGCCAGGAGAACCACATTCCGAACGGAAGCTCGACAAGGTTGGTTGCTTCCATGAACCCCACAAGGAACAAGGCGCAGGCGATCACCAGCAGGTACTTGCTTCTTGGAACCAGTGAGCCAGAAGAACCTAGAAGGCCGCCCCGCAACCTGGCCTTCGCGTCCGCGTAGCGCTTATAGGAATTTCAGGTTCAGAGGGTCTATTTCAGTGGGTATTGCTCTTCTTCGATAGCTCAGAGACGAGTTCTACCGCTCTGTCAGCTCTGATCTTCCTCTCATCAATCATCCTCCTGGCGACCTGTTCAATCAGGTCGCCGGTCGCTCCTGCGTTTATCGCAACGTTTCTCGCATGAAGTTTCATGTGGCCCCTCTGGATTCCTTCGCCGGCCAGAGCCCGGAGGGCACCGAAGTTCTGCGCCAAGCCGACCGCTCCCATCACCTCAGCCAGCTCGATCGCCGTCTTCACACCAAGTATCTTGATGTTCGCCCTGGCGGTGGGGTGTGTCTTCGCTGCCCCTCCTACGAGGCCCACTGCCATGGGCATCTCAAGAGTGCCAACAAGATCTCCATCGCGATTCTTTTCCCAGGTCGTCAGCGGCTTGTATTTTCCGCTCTTGGATGCATAGCTGTGTGCTCCGGCTTCCAGCGCTCTGATGTCCTGTCCGCAGGCGATGCCCACTGCCACAACTCCGTTCATGATCCCCTTGTTGTGAGTGGCACACCTGTAGGGGTCAGCGTCAGCGAACGCGTAGGCGTACACTATGCCGTCCACGACGTCCTCCCCTCCTATCGTCTCCTTGTCGAAGACAGCGGTCGCCCTGACAAGCCTCCTGTCGGCCAGGTTGGAGATTATTCTTAGGAACACCCTCCCCCCGGTGATCTCTTCGACCATGGGCGCTATGGCCTCGGCCATAGTGTTCACCGCGTTGGCTCCCATCGCGTCCCCTGTATTGACGATGAGCTCGGCTATGACCATAGGGCCCTTCAGGCTCGACAACACCTTCACGTTCAGATCCTTGGCGCCTCCGCCGAGAGACACCAGCATGGGATCCTGGTCGTTCGCCTTCTTCAGCAGGTCGGCCTTGCGCTCCATGAGCTTCGCCTTCGCGCTATCCGGTTTGGGGACGTTTACGACCTGGATTTGGCCTATCATAACCGGGCCGGTGTTCGTGACCGTGAAACCCTCCTTCACTCTCGCCATCTTCGCTGCGTTGCTGGCCGCTGCCACTACGGATGGCTCCTCCAGCGCCATGGGGATGAGGTAGTCCCTTCCGTTAATCCTGAAGTTAGTGGCGATACCGAGCGGATAGGTATAGCCGCCGACCACGTTCTCAATCATATGGTCAGCAACTTCCGCAGGGAGACCGCCTGTGCTGGCCAGTGTGTTGGTCTCTTCATCAGTGAGGGAACCGATCTTCTTCAGAATCTCCCTCCTCCTCTCCATTGGGAGCTTGTAGAACCCTTGAAGCTCGGAGCTCTCGACCATCGCAGTGGCGCGCCCCGCCCGCTCTTATTTAATCAATAGACAGCACTTAGAACCTCTCGTCAATCGGCGAACCGTGAAGATCTCATCCGGGCCGTCGGACCTCTGCTAAGAATAAAAAGCAGGTTTAGTGGCGGGCAATACCCGGGCCGGTCGTCTAGCATGGTTAGGACGTCGGGCTTAGTCCCGTCAAGCTCTGACACTTGCTAGCAGAAGACGGCGAAGGTCCCCAGTTCAAATCTGGGCCGGCCCATTCCAAACTCGGCCCCGCTCCTCTGCCGGATGGCTCCTTCGGCGGAAATCATCTCTGACTTTTTGAGATTGTTCCAAGTCGCATTGACATACGGGTGCGACGTTTCCTATGCGTCGATAGGCCGGTAGTTTGAGAGCCTTGGCCTTTGTCCGTTAAGTCTTTGGGACAAGTGAATGTCTTGAGTTTCCTGTCTGGCAGTTTTCTCCGCTCTTGGGAGAGGTGTATGCCCTGCTTGGCGAAAAGGACAAGGCGTTTCAGGTCATCTTCCCCGCGATAAACGGGGATTTCGTTTTTGAAGGTCA
>Ga0187772_10001016_pt1 | contig 12967 bp, 12 predicted proteins | sample 0116_SJ02_MP15_2_FD_133137 | JGI IMG/M metagenome (GOLD analysis project Ga0187772, IMG submission 133137) | Tropical peat soil microbial communities from peatlands in Department of Meta, Colombia - 0116_SJ02_MP15_20_MG | ecosystem: Environmental > Terrestrial > Soil > Wetlands > Peat | place... | reverse complement strand
TTTTGATCTCGAGGAGGCTCTGGAAGATTGGGTCTGCGTTGGGTATGGCGATGTAGCGCCTGACGAAGCTCGTCTCCCCGCTCCCCTTGAAATCCACCGTGACGCAGTCGAGGAAGTCGTCCATCATAGCTACTGTCTCCGGGGTGTCGTAGCCATTGGAGACGAATATGTTGAACAGGCCGCTCGTCCTTGCCAGCCTGCCCACGTCCCTTGCGTACTCCATGAATATTGTCGGCTGGTTGTAGGTGTAGGCCATCCCCTCACAGCCGTGCGAGGTGGCATTCTCGACGAGCTCTTCGGGAGTGGCCTCTATCCCTTCGATTTTCCTGAGCTGGCTGATGTCAGAGTTCTGGCAGTAGGAACAGGCCCACGAACACCCCGACGTCGCGATGGAAAAAACCTTCGAGCCTGGCCTGTAGTGTACCACTGGTTTCTTTTCAATTGGGTCGATGTGCCCGGCCATGACTCGGCCGTAAACCAGCAGGTAGAGCTTCCCACCGACTACTCCTCTGACCCCGCAAAACCCGATCTGCCCCTCGGCAATCTGGCAGTTTCGGGCGCAAGCTGTGCACTGGACCCTGCCGTTGGGGAGGTCCCTGTAGAGTTCTGCTTGCTTCCCGGTCGCACTGGTGAGCCTCGTCCGGACAGACATGCGGTCAGGATGACACGGACCCTCGCCATTAAGGTTTGCAGGGCCATGCCGGCTCCTTTCAGCAAACGGTTATAACATATGTTATCTTCGGTCGCCGGAATGGCCACATTCGCGGAGGCGATTGCGCTTTCAACCATTATGGGGCTCTCAATCTACCTGTCCCTCCCCATTATCCTGAGAAAAGACCAAGATGAAAGGAGAGTGAGCTTCCTCAACGCCGTCGCGGTGGGGATTCTCATCTTCCTGATAGGGGACGTCTTCCTGGACGCTGCCGGGTCGCTTTACAACGGCTCTCTGTACGGGTACGGCTCATCCCCTAGTTACGATATGGTGTTTACCGTGTCGATGACTGCGGGATTCCTCGTCCTCTTCGCTGCTGGAGGCAGGAGGAAGATGGCGCTCACGCCGACAGAGCTTGCCCTTGTTATAGCACTCGGGATAGCGTTTCAGAATCTAACCGAGGGACTTCTCTTTGGCGCGCTGAGCGTGGGGTTCGGGCTCACGGGGTCCGCGTTGGTCGTCCTGGTAGGGTTCATCTTCCAGAATTCGACCGAGGGGTTCCCCATAGCTTCGCCATTCCTTGGTTCGACGGAAGGGAAAGGTGGCGTAATTGCAGGGGCCCTGATGATCGGAGGGCTCCCCACCATACTCGGAGGTACGGTTGGATACTTCTTCAACGCCACCATCTTCGACCTGGTCTTCTACGGGCTTGCGGTGGGTACCATGCTCTACGTCATCCTCCCCATGCTCAGGCACATTCTGGCGGGGACGGCCTCGAACAGGCTGGGGGTCGCGTACGCAGGGGTGTTTGTGGGGTTCATCCTTGGCTTCGCCGTCAACCTCCTGTAGCGTTTGGTCTTTGCAAAGGGTTCTCACCAACCTAATAGTCCTCCTCTGCGGGGCCTGAAGGGAAGTCTGATGGGGGGAAAGGGGGCGGGGGGACGGGCACAGGGGCCGAAGTTCTCCACCATTTACATGGACATGGCAGCCGACCCCAGGAAGGACTTCTATCGATACGCCGTCGGAAAATGGCTGGACACCCATCCGCTCCCGCCGGATAGGCCGCGGTACGGCGCCTTCAACGAGCTCTTCGATTGGAACCTATCGCGCCTGAAGATCATAGCGGAAAGATGCGCCCATGAAGCCGCAAGCACGAAGGTTTCAACCGTTAGGATGATAGGAGACTTGTACCGCTCCGCGATGGATACGAAGAGGATAGAGGCGGCTGGATTCAAGCCGATTGAGGACCTTTGGCAGGCTGCGACCAGGGTGAGCTCGCCGGAGGAAGTCGCAGAGGTCATTGTACTATTCCGGAAAAGGGGGGTCCAGGCAGGGTTCAACGCGTTCTCAAAAGCGGATGATAGGGACAGTTCCCACTACGCCTTCTACTTCGAGCAGGGAGGACTATCCCTTCCAGACCGGGAGTACTATCTTGCGGATAACTTCGCAAGAATACGCAAGCAGTACATTGACCACGTGGTCCGGATGTTTGCCCTGAAGGGACTAACGAAGTCGCAGGCGGAGAATTGGGCCGCAGGTGTAATGAGGGTAGAGACCACGCTCGCCAGGGCGAGCAGGACCCGTACACAGCTTCGTGACAGGGAGAGGAATTACAACAGAAAGGCGGTCGTGGGACTGAAGGACGAGTATCCTTCTCTCTTTCTGGGGCATTTTCTCCAAGCCGTAGGGGTCCCACCAGTTTCGTATGTCATAGTATGCCAGCCAGAGTTCTTCGAAACTCTTGATACCCTGGTAAGAAGGGGCGACTCTGACAATTGGAAGGCCTACCTGTGCTGGCGAGCACTCCACGCGGCAGCCCCCTACCTTCATTCTACCATCGAAGGAGAGAGCTTCGACTTCTTTCAGAGCAAGCTCACTGGGCAGAGGAAGCAACAGCCCAGATGGAAGCGTGCGCTGCGAGTCATCGATACATCGGTGGGCGAAGCTCTAGGAAAACTCTACGTCGAGGAGAACTTCCCTGGAGTTGCACGTCGTCGTGCCAACGTCCTTGTAGACGACCTGAGGGAGGTGTTCAGAAAGAGACTTGAGAGCGTCCCCTGGATGTCGGAGAAGACCAGGAATCTGGCCCTTGCGAAGTTCAGCAGGTTCAGGGTAAAAATAGGTCACCCACAGAAGTTCCGTGACTATTCTGCAATCCTAATAGATCCTCACGATTACGCAGGGAACGTCCTCAGGTCTGCCTCGTTCGAGGTCCACAGGCAGGCCAGCCGCGTTGGAAGGAGGGTGGACAGAAACGAGTGGCTGATGACACCACCGACCGTGAACGCCTACTTCGAGGAAACGGTAAATGAAATCGTCTTCCCCGCAGGGATATTCCAACCCCCCTTTTTCGACCATACGGCTGACGACGCCGTGAACTACGGAGCCATTGGCGTCGTCATTGGACATGAGATTACCCACGGCTACGACGACCAGGGGAGGAAATACGACGGCGACGGAAATCTGAAGGATTGGTGGACGAAAGAGGATGAGAGAAGATTCAACAAAAAGGCGAACGCTGTAGTAAAAGCCTACGGTGCCCAGGAGATCCTCCCGGGGCTGCACGTCAACGGGAGACTGACCCTAGGCGAGAACATCGCCGACCTTGGAGGAGTAGGCATCGCATTCGACGCTCTCAAGAGGAGAATGAAGAACCGTGGCGGGGGTCCTAGGAGGATAGATGGTCTGACCCCCGAGCAGCGGTTTTTCATATCCTACGCCCAGATATGGAGACAGAACACGTCCGAGATGGAGGCACGCAGGCTCGCAACCATTGATCCGCACTCCCCGTCTAGGGTGAGGGGAGAGCTGCCAGCTAAGAACCACCCCGCCTTCGACCTTGCTTTCCAAGGAAGAAAGGGGGAGAACGAAGGCCTGCCGAGGGTAGGAGTCTGGTAGACTGAGGGCGAAGGTCCAGTCGTGTCTTCCTCCAGACTGAAAGAGTTCGTGGCGTCCTTCGGCCCAGCGTGGATAGTGATGATCGCGGACGTGGACGCCCCCAGCATTCTCACTGCCGCCACCGTCGGCGCGACCTACTCATACGGCCTCATCTGGTTCTTCCTCATGCTGATCGTTCCACTGTTCGTGATTCAGGAGGCGAGCGGGCGCGTAGGGATGACGACAGGGAAGGGGCTAGGAGAGGTCATCCGAGAGAATTACTCCAAGCGCGTCGCCGCAATCGCCAGCCTGCCGATGGCTGTTGTCAGCGTGGTGAGCTACATTGCAGAGTATGCGGGGATTGCCGTTGGCATGGAGCTCATCGGTGTACCTCCCCTCGTCTCGGTTCCGCTGGCATACGCGGCATATGTCGGGGTGGTTGTCCGCCGGAAGTACCTCACGACGGAGAGGGCTCTGCTGGCGGTGTCCGCGGTTCTTATCGTGTCTTACGCTGGTTCCCTTCTCGCAAGGGGATTGGTTTCTTCCACCCCGTTCTATGTTAGCGCTAACCCGGGATATCTCTTCTTGCTGGCAGCGTGTGCGGGTGCCGTTGTGATGCCTTTCATGCTGTTCTATCAGGCCTCGGCCACGGCGGAGAAGAGGACCACTCGCCTTTGGGCCATGAGGACGGAGACTCTTGTCGGCGCCGTCGCGAGCGAGCTCGGGATGATTGTGGTGGCCATGGCTACATCGGGCCTCAGCTCCTCGCTCAACCTCGCAGACCCGAAGGCCCTCGCCCTGGCACTTTCGTCCCTCGCTGGCAGCTACGCGCCTTATGTGTTCGCCGTAGGGCTGGTTGCTGCCGCCTTCCTCGCGCTTGTGGTTATCTCTCTGGGGAGCTCCTGGGCGATAGTCGACACGATGGGGTGGAAGAAGGAGAGCTTCCTGTGGGTGTACGTGGCCGAGTCTGCTCCCGCAGTTGTCATTCCAATCCTCTACCCGGAGCCTCTTTCCCTGGTTCTGGAGCTCATGGTGGTTTTCGTCTTCGTGCTGGTAGGGCCAGGCGTGGTGATGGGACTTATGAGTGCGAACAGGCGCGTAATGGGGGAGAATGCGTCGGGAACCGGTTGGAGCGTTGCCTACTGGCTGAGTCTGGCGGCGGTCCTTGGCTTCGGAATCGTAGCGGTCGTGGCGGCTCTGTGAGCCAGCGGCCATGTCTGGCTGAGGTGGACGATAGGGAGCGCACCCAGTCCGTATCTGGCTTGGTTCTGGGGCCTTCCCAAACGGATGGACAGGTCATCCTGTCCAAAATGCTCAAAAAGGCCGCGGGGTTGATGCCAGTGAAGAGGTAATGTCCCGCCGATATCGGATGAAGGAAGGGCAGGAATCGCACGCCTCCTAGCGAAAGCGCTTAACCAGAACCAAAGACTGATCCTCGAACACCTCTCAGAGCCCAGCGGCAGGCCCATCACACCCCGGCTTGTGGCCCTTTCAGTAGCCACGGGCGTCCCACTGTCTACCCTCAAGCTCAACACGCGGATTCTGCGAGACATGGAGCTGATTTCACTCGCAGACCACGGCGCCTCACTGACCACATCCGGGACGGAGGTCGTCCTTCTACTGCGAGACCATGTCGGGCAGGTTCTTCCTGTTCAGGAGGTGAAACGGTGAATCAAATAAGTCAATCCACTCTGCACGACAGGATGAAGGAAATCGTCCTTGCGCACCCGGCCATAAACAACGATCTCCTCAGGAGGTTTTCTAGAGGCGAGGTTACAGACGTAGAATTCGACGACTTCGCGAGAGAATTCTTCCACTTCTCCAGGACTTTTCCGGCAATCCTCGCCAATCTGCTGGTGAACACGGCAGACGAAGACGAGGCCTTCGAACTGACAAAGGTCCTGACATCGGAGCTGGGGGACGGAAATCCATCGAAGAGGCACGAGTTGCTCTTCAGGAAGTTCCTCAGATCCGTCGAGATTGATCCTACCAGGATCATATCTGAAGGGGTAAAGCCGAGCACCAACGCATACCTCAACGGGCTCTGGAGGCTCTACGGAGGGAGAGATCACGCCAAGGCGCTGGGGGCCTCCTTCGGCCTCGAGAACATGGCAATCCCAATGTGGGACCAGCTCATCCCGGGGCTGCGGGCCATCAAGGAGAGGCGGTTCCCGCAGATGGACATCGAGTACTTCACCTTCCACAGGGAGCTGGAAAGCCAGCACGAAGACGCAATGGAGGAGGTCTCCGACATAGTGGGGAGAGACCCTGCCTCTGAGAAGTCGTTCGAGAGTGGCATCAGGGAAGCCCTGGACCTGCTGCACGGGTTCTGGGTTGGACTGGAAGAGAATTGAGCCACTCTCCGCCCCCTTTTTTCCGAATGGACTAGTTTTGCTTGATGTTCGTCACTTTGCACCCTCAGACGCGAGGGGCGAGACCGCAGTGACGCCGAATCCTGCAAATATGGAACGGAGGCGGCAATCGGAACAGGGTTGGAAAGGGTGAGAACGAGCTTTGGGAAGCATTGGTGGACGAGGTCCCTGGGCAATGCTCGAATGGATAGAATATTTATGAGCGGTTCGCTCGAATTCGAGCCCGAGGCCGGGGAAAACGACGATCACGAAGCGAATCTCCGAACTCCTGCCGGGGATATTCGGCGCGGACCCCCCAAGGATTCAAGGGGACGATCCGGTGGTGCTGACCGCGTCCTACATCAAGAATATTGACGTGCACTTCCTCCCAGCGGGAGGCAGGGTTCCTTCGAGAAGACCTGAGGTTGCCAACGTCACATTGCACCCAGCCTACGGCTCGTACGGAATCCTGAAGAAGATAGTTGACTCAGAGCCGAAGGAGTATTACAAGACGCTCTGGTCAAAGTCTGGGGAGGTTCCAATATGGATAGGCTCGTGCAAGTTCGAGCAGCCATTCGATGACATCCTCCGAGCATTCGGTGAAACGAAGTTCGGCGGGGCGAGAGTAACGCATGGCGTCCACGAGGCACTCGTTACCCTGGGCGACGCAGTGGGACTCATCAGTGATGGGAAACTGTCTGCCCAAATGTCTACCGATGAGGTATGCTCGGTCCCAATATCCATATCCAAGGACAGACCGATGATAGAGGCCATCAGGAAGATGGTGTCCCACAACGTAAGAAGGCTCTTCATTGAAGAAGAACGGCGCAGGTTCATTTCGGACCGGACTCTAATCGACTACATGTTCAGTCCGGAGCGTCTTGGGGTCGCAAGGGACCACCCCGAGCTCTGGATTGACGAAAAGATAGGGAAACTGGGGACAAAGACCCCTTCAAGGTGTAGTACAGGCGGCATTGACGAAGCCGCCAAGATTATGGGGCCAGCACCCGACGACTGCCTCATGACCGACGAACTGCGTATGGTCTCCAGGTGGGACCTCGTTGTCAAGCCATGGAGAGCGGGGAAACTCGAGGTGGCGGAACAGGCGCATGCCTGAACGCGGAAAAATCGTCTGTCTGTTGGGCATAAGGAGGAATTCTGTCCTTTCACTTCACTGCGACAGTCCGTTCCTCCATGAGATGGTCTGGCCAGGATTCGCGCATAGGAAGTGGGTGGAACTGGCCCACTGGCCCGCCGGTCTGGTGCGGGACGGAGTTCCCTTCCAGTCGATTCCATTGTCCGGAAGGAGCTTACCCCTACCTAGGGCCCAAACCCTCTGCTCATGTCCCACAGTGGGAAGAGCTAAGGAATCCCTCCGGGCCTTCTACGAGAAGCTTCCTATGGACCCAGGAGTTTCCCCCGGACTTTCATCAGACCTATTTTGCTCTCTTCCAGGCGAGCTTCGGCTTCCAGACGGACTTGCTCCACTTCTTCTGCCTCTCCGCGAGCCATACAGCGTTCTCCCAGAGCGCGGGACCCATTTCCTTCCGCTGGCCCTCCACGATGGTGCCGAGCCTGTCCCAAACGAACCCTATCCCGCTGAGGTCGAAGTATAAGTTTTCGTTTAGGAGCCCGTGAGAGACGAGGACTCCGGCTACCTCGAACTGCCCAACTATCATCCCGAAGTAGTTGTTCCCTGGACTACCCATCGGATACTTCTCCTTGAACTCGGCGTAGTCCTTAGCCTTGAACTCCTTCTCGAACCAGCTCATTGCTTCATGCATTTGCGGATTGGAGTTCATCGCCATCATCCGCAGAAACAGTTCCGCGTCGTCTTTGGTCGGCTTCTTGTAAGCTACCATGCTAGGGCACCGCTTTCGGCACTCGCTGTTAAAGACGTTGTGTCCTTTGGAACTTTGGCTGGAACGGGCTTGAATCCTAAGCTCTGACGTAATCACAGTTCGTGTTCGAGGGCATTCTTTTGGAGCCCTGCCGATGACGGATACCCCTAGAAGGTCGAGGTATTGTTCATCACCGAACGGAGGCTCATGCATTTTGAGATCAAGCCGAAGCCCAAGCGAATAGGATGGGGCTCTGGCATACAGCTCCGAGCAGCCAGAATCAACCTTACTCGTCAAACAGAGTTCATTTCGAGCTGTTTGAACATAGCCCGGCTAGGATTATGTAAGGATTATTCATATCCTGGGATTACCTGACCTAGTAACAACCGCTTCTGGGCCCATCTACACCAGTGGGGCAGTCAAGGTATGACCGAACAACCCGCACGCCAGAGTTTCCCGTGTCTCAGGGCTCCGGCCCGAGCTAGGTGGCTAGGTGGCGCCCAGAGAGAGGTCGAAGGGTTCAGTCCCAACTCCAATCGCCTTCAAGGTACCTGGTTTGGGCTCGAATATCACGCCTTCTTCCACCAGCTTATCGATAGCTTTCTCGGCCTCTGCTCGGGTCTTGAACGGAGTAAGGCGTGCGGAGGCGATTTTATCCTTCGGCATCTCGACACCCTTAATCAGCCTACTCACCGCACTCTCGCGGCTTAGGCCGTATGCACCGGTATGCCGGATTATCTGAAGCACAAGATGCAAAAGGCTGCTCGAAGTCTCTTCTGCCTGCTTCTGCAGGTTGGCTGAGTACTTGTCCCAAACCTCGTCCGAAATGAAGAGCTGGCTGAAGTCTGAGTAGGCTTGCGCTTTCCTTTGCATCTCTTGAGCAATCCTGCGGGCGAATTTCGGGTGTGCTCTGACAGCTACCAGGATTTCCAACCTTCTAAGACGAAACGGGCTGAGGTCGATGGACCATGAACCTGAAGCGAGCTGCTCGCAAGTATAGGCTGACATGTTCTCGAGGGACCAATGTGTACCTCCAGCGTCCGCCAGGTCGATCAAGAATCTCGACTCTTCATTCTCGATTCCATGTTTCGACATAACCTTCCACATCCTGTCCGGATTTGCTCCCCAGCCGAGAGCTTCCCCGACGCCTAGAGACGTCAGCCAGTAGGGGTCTGGCTCCCTGGGGTTGGAGGTCGCGAGAACGCGGTGAAGGTCGTCCTCCTGTTCCCTCTGGAGAGCTTCGTGATACTGTTCGAGCTCTTCACGTTCGATGAGCGTGGTGTTCAACGGGCCTTTGACATATGTTAAAGGCGCGATGTATTGGTTCTCCCCTCCTGGACCCAACCTCCTCCTGATTGCTACCCAAGTGGAGCTTGAGACAATCCTTTCCTTGGCGAATAAGTCATAGCCAGTCCTCGGTCCATTTTCGGCCAACCAAAGCAGGACCTTCTTTTCTGTCGAGGTGAGGTTCCAGTTCAGGTGCTTGTTAGTAGCCCTATGCTCGGCCCCGGTATGCTCGCTCACGACGAGTATGCTCGGTACTATCGAGCATATAACCCTTTCGCACCATGGGTTGCGGCATGCAACGTTACGAATCGAAGTCTGACGAACTGCCCCCTGTGACGCAGGAAGCAAAGAGGATCCTTCGCATTTCCCCCACCGCCACGTTCAGGTGTCTAGGGTGCGGCGATCGCGTGTCCTTTGCATGGGCGTGCTCAGAAGGCGTCTGCCCTGATTGCCATGCGAGCTATTGTTCGGCGAAGTAATCATGTCCACCTATATCGAATCTCCGAAGGCATTCGAGTCTCCGGCGGAAAAGCTCGCCTATCCTATCATCTTGCACGTAGCAGAAGCGTTAGAATTCAGCTTGGAGTATCAAAAGGAGTACAACGCGTGGGATTATCGGGAATGGGTTTACAGGCGGTACCCTGGATCACTTCCCTGCTGGATTACGTCGCATCAGTGCTCAGACTATCCCGGCGACTCCGTGGACTGTATCATCTGCTACACCTACACAAAGTATCGAGTAGACTTTCTCTTGACGGGCAACGGCCTAACGGTCGCGATTGAGGTCGACGGAAGAGAGTTTCACAAGGACAAAGATCATGACGCCGAAAGGGACGCCTACCTCGAGGCGTTGGGAGTCAAAGTTGTCCGGATTCCTGCAAGCGACGTCATATGGAGGCCAGAAGATGTGAAGGCACGGTTGGTGGAGCAGCTAGGCGGAACCAGCTGCTAGGGACATGCAGGGCTGACCAAACGATTAAAGGATGAAAGTCGACGGATGAGCGTCACTCTGCCTTCGTCCCTGCCCAAACTGAAAGTCTAATCTGATGGAGGGAGGTGTCTAACCCCCTGCCACTGGTTTTAAGGTGCGCTGGACACCAATACTGCGAAGCCGAAGGCAAGGCGCACCCTGGAAGACATCGAGGAATACTACCCTCCTGAAACCATACTCAATCTCTTCAAAGGGACGAAGGGTTGGAATTACAAGACCGACGGTGATCGCTTCAGGCTAAGGGATCAGGCCCTCGTTTGTATCCTGTACTTGTGCGCCCTGCGTGTCAGCGAAGCCCTTCGACTGAAGAGATCACAGTTCAAGATGGAGGAGGAGAAGCAGAGGGTCAGGGTCATCGGGATCCTGCTCAGCAAGCGGAAGGAATACTCCAGGGAGAAGTATAGGGAGGCATGGCTCCCGCTAGCTCCAGGGAACGTCCTGACGCCCCGGCAGAGAATGACCACGATTGTCCTCGAGTACCTTGGCCATCTGGAGGAGGGCGAAAGGTTGTTCCCCTTCGGCCGCTCTAGGGCATGGCAGATCGTCCACTCGATGTCTCCCGATTTCTGGCCCCACCTTTTCAGGGCCCTTGGGGAGAACCATCTCTACGACGCCTGGGATCACGACATGCTCGCCGTCTCTGACTACGTGAAGGTGAACCCTCGGACCCTGGAGAAGTACATCAGGCGGAGCTACGAGAAGTACAGACCAGTATGAAGGTCATTCCACACTATGGGCAAATTGTGAAACGAGGCTTCGGCTTGTCTGTGTCAAGAGCTCAGAAGTTACAATCTAAGGTTGTTATACTCCGGCCAGACCCATTGAGGCGTTGAACCAGCCGTCAGGAGGGAGAGCGAAGCTGCGCTTGGTCCTTGTTATCTTCCTCATGGAGGCAATCCTCCTCGCCGTGACCCTAATCCTGTGGCCTCCTTCCTCGACGGGTGCATTAAGCCAGGCCACCGTGGCCGCTTTGTTTCCTCTATTGATAACTGGCATCGCTGTGGCCTACCTTGGCCAGACCGGTACCTTCAGGCGGAATCCAAGTCTAGGAGACCTTCAGCAGAAGTTTGGCCAGAATGCCGCAACATACCTGACTCTTCTCAAAAAGGATTCGCCTGGGTCCAGCGGTGACCTCACAGAGAATCTCTCATCCCTTTCACTTATTGAAGGTCTGGAAATTCAAGTAACGAGATTCAGCTCGGGGTACGAAATCCGCCTCACTTCCAAAGACTCACTTAACATCCGAGGCGTGTTTACAGGGATTGGAAGAATAAATTCCGTGTTAACCGGCGGCCGATATTCGTCGGCGACCACTCCAACGTTCGCTCTCTTGGATTGGTCAGAAGGAACGACAAGGACACTGGGGGTATCTCAAGGCTCATCTCTCGCCTTCAATGTCCCAGACGTCTTTCCAGTGGAAGGCTATTTCAGGCAGGACCTGTTTCACTATTTCGTCGCCCCCACCGCGAGACTGGACATACCTGGCCACGGAGACGCTATCGTAATGATCTTCGAACCCAGTACGAAGGCATTCCACCTATCACCCTCGAAAACCTCGCTAAGCGTAGATTATCTCGGATCGAAATGTAGCGTGACATTGCAAGGTGGCGACAAGCTGACCGGAAAGATTGTCGCTCAGGGAGGGGACCTAGATTGGGCTCGGCTGACTCTGCTTCGACTGAAACCTGGCGTCAAGAAGATTACGACGCATGCGAGTCCTGACATCGTAGAGGAGCAGCTTGCTGAATTGAAACAACCGGGAGAGTCGGAGTTCTCTTGGTCACCTGTTCGACCCGCCTTCGGTCCTACCGCAGTCATGCTGAAATCGTCGCCTTCGAATTCCGATTTGACAAGATTAGCGGAACAGTTTGGTATTCAAACAAGCGGCTCTTTCTCGGCACGTTCTCCGAACCAATTCATCTTGGGCGATGGAATCGCGCTAAGATACTGGGTGCGTCTCTCTCTTCATCCTTCCAGAAGAGGAGTTAGGCTAGCCGTGACATCACTGACTCTGCAGTAGGGGCAATGCCAACGGCGATTTAGGCAAGTGACAGAATAACCTATTCGGGCAGAATCTAGAACAGGCTTAGGGTAGACTCTGTTTCGTTTTTGAACTGCAAGGGGACGCCCTCAGAGCTTAAAGCACAAAGGCTACTGGAAGACGAAGCCTGAGTTGGTAAGTCGCAATGCCATGATGCTGATTGGTCTCGGAGCTATGGTGCTTGAGATAGTGCTGCTTGCTCTAGACTATGGCCATCAACCGTACGCCATTGGAGCTGCATTGTTCGTTGCCATATTCGCGACGGCCCTTGGGATGACGATATTGTATGGCTCAAGCATCGAGAACGAAACAGCATCCGAAGACACCCCCAAATTCGTGCTCAACAGAGGGAATACGGCAGTGGGATGGTTCACGGCATTCTTCTTCTGGGGATTCATACCGACACTTGCGATCACGGTGGGCATCGGCATCGTAGGCACAATCGCGTTGACCGTCTTCGGGCTGTTCGGTTTCTTGATAGTCGCCGTCAACAGGATTGTGAAACTCTATCCCGCTCACTTCGAGGTTTCGCGGCTGCACCGGACTACCCGCCACAGTTATTCAGAAATAATGGAAGCTCGGGAGTTGATCATACAGCCAAGAGGCAACCAACGACTCGGAGTAAGATTGGCACTTAGGGAAAGCAACAAGCCTTTCACCGTTAACGTCGCTGGTTTCGACGCGAAGATTTCGAATGACGTCCGCGAATTCCTTAGTCAACGGACGAGTCCTGGTAGCTATCAAAAAGCAACAGCCCGGTGATTGGCGATGTGCATAGGTTCAACGTACCTCCACCATCATACTCTATACGCATGCTGTTGAAAGGGACTGCCCAACGAGGCCGTTCTCATGAGTAGGCGTATATTCGGCGTGAGAAGTGGTGAGCATGATGAGGCGACTCATTCGGATCCTCGCCATTGCTGGACT
>Ga0187772_10001015_pt1 | contig 12982 bp, 7 predicted proteins | sample 0116_SJ02_MP15_2_FD_133137 | JGI IMG/M metagenome (GOLD analysis project Ga0187772, IMG submission 133137) | Tropical peat soil microbial communities from peatlands in Department of Meta, Colombia - 0116_SJ02_MP15_20_MG | ecosystem: Environmental > Terrestrial > Soil > Wetlands > Peat | place... | reverse complement strand
GTCACAGTTGAACTGGACCGCTCGCACATTCTTTCAACCATGGGCTATAACGGCGCCGCACCGGGCCCCCTGCTAAGGATGCGGGAAGGGAAGCGGGTTACGATCGAGGTGATCAACGATACGGATACGCCGGAACTGGTGCATTGGCATGGCATGTTGATCCCGGCCGATGTGGATGGCACGGAAGAAGAAGGTTCACCGCTGGTTCCGCCGCACAGCCGGCAGCGTTTTCAACTTACGCCCGGCCCCGCGGGCTCGCGTTGGTACCACTCGCACGCAATGGCCATGTCGGATTTACATAAAGGGGCGTATACAGGGCAATTTGGCATCGTTTATGTGGACGATGGCAACGACCGCGGGCAATACGATCAGGAGCTGTTTTTGGCGCTGAAGGATTGGGACCCCTTTTTTACCACGACCATGGACGACGAGGACGACGACACACACGATGGGCCAGTGCTCGAAAAGCCGGCCGCGATGAACACGGATCCGGATGGCCTGGAAGTCGGATCCGCGACTTACTCGATCAACGACAAAGCACTGGGAGCCGGAGAGCCAATTCGGGTGCGGGAAGGGCAGAGGCTGTTGATCCACTTCTTGAATGCCAGCGCGATCGAAAATCGCCGAATCGCCCTGGCGGGCCACAAGATGAAAGTGATCGCGATGGATGGAAATCCAGTGCCGTCGCCCCAAGCGCTCGATTCGATTCTTATCGGAGCCGGCGAACGGGTGGATGTATTGATCGAGATGAACAATCCGGGGATTTGGATGCTCGGCTCGACGGAAAAGCCAATTCGCGAGTCGGGGCTCGGAGTGGTGGTCGAGTATGCTGGGCGGCATCGCCAGCCGCAGTGGATTGATCCGCCGAAAGCGCGATGGGACTATACGATTTTCGGAACTGCTAAGTCGGACTCTCCGCCGCCCGAGCAAACCATCGAAGTTGTTTTCGAAAAGATTCCTGGTGGGGCGGGTAAATTCAATCTATGGCTGATTAATGGAAAGCCGTATCCACACGAACGGGAATTTGTGTTGCAGCAGGGCACGCGTTACCGGCTGATCATGCGAAACCGCACCGACGATGCCCATCCGATGCATTTGCATCGTCACCTTTGGGAACTGGTGGAGGTGAACGGCAAACCCACGGCGGGCATCAAGAAGGATACGGTGGTGGTGCCCTACTACGGGCGGGCGGTTGTTGATTTCACGGCGGAGCAACCCGGACTTGCGCTATTTCACTGCCATATTCAACAACACATGGATTATGGCTTCAAAGCGCTGTTCCGCTGTTGAGGGGAACTTAGCACCGCCTTAGGCGAACAATCGCCTCTGATAGAGGTGCGAGGTGTCGATGCGGCGGGTCTTTCGGCGGTTCGTAGCGGTTGCGCGGCGTGTAGAGCGCAGTGGCATATCACCCCAACAGGCTTCCAGCGCGTGTACGGCGACATTGGCGAGGACCGCGTCGCCGAGTTCATTCAGCGAAAAGGCGCGCATCATCATGGCAGTTTCTGAGCGCGCGGTCGCCAACCGTTCGATGCCGCTGATAAGTGTCAGCACGGTTGACGTGCGATTGCGCCGCAGATTCAGAAGATCCGTTCCCAGAGTCATTCCCCCAATTCTCCCGGATCCATGATAGAGATTCCAGCGAGAGGTGGCACCTGTCCTGACGGACAGGTGTGGATTTTTCGGGCGGGTTTCGTTTCTCCTCACACTGAGTTTGTTGTGAACACCGAGCCAAGACCGCACCATGAGATTCTTCTCCCGCAAATGACACGGTCTCAGATCACAGCTTCAGTCATTAAGCAGCGTGGGAAATGGCGCATAAAGGCTAGTTGAAGCCGAGAACAGGATGAGGTGTATACGGTTTTTCCAGCGCGGCGATCTCCTCCGGAGTCAACTTCAGAGAAAGCGCCGCAACGGCATCGGGCAAATGATTGGGCTTAGTGGCGCCTACGATGGGAGAGGTAATGACCGGCTTGCCGAGCATCCAGGCCAAAGCGACCTGAGCGTACGGGACACCGCGCCTTGCAGCGATGTCACCGACGGAATCCACGACTTGGCGGTCAGCTTCCTCTGTCGGTCCGTATAAGCTTTTTCCGAATTGATCGGTCTCGAAGCGCTTGGTCGATTCCGCTTTCCAGGGACGGGTAAGGCGGCCGCGTGCCAACGGGCTCCAGGGAATGACGCCAATTCCTTCCGCCTGGCACAGGGGAAGCATTTCGCGCTCTTCTTCGCGGTACAGCAGATTGTAGTGATTCTGCATGGAAACGAAGCGGGTCCAGCCGTGTAGATTGGCGAGGTAGAGCGCTTTTGTGAATTGCCAGGCATACATCGAAGAGGCGCCGATATACCGCACCTTTCCAGCTTTGACGACGTCATGAAGCGCTTCCAAAGTTTCTTCGATAGGCGTTTCGTAATCCCACCGGTGGATCTGGTAGAGGTCTACATAGTTCGTTTGCAAGCGACGGAGGCTCTGATCGAGTTCGTAGAAAATGGCTTTGCGGGAAAGTCCGCGGCCGTTCGGTTCCTCGCGCATCACCCCCCATAGCTTGGTAGCGACGACTACCGCTTCGCGGCGGGCGTGCGATTTCAAAAACCGACCGAGCACTTCTTCGCTGACACCACTGGAATACACGTTGGCGGTGTCGAAAAAATTGATGCCAAACTCCAGGGCCTGTCGGAAAAAAGGTTGACTTTCTTCCTCGTTCAAGGCCCAGGCGTGCCTGCCACCTTTTACTTCTCCGGTTGACGGTGCGCCGTAAGTCATGCAACCTAGACAAATCCGCGAAACTTTCAGTCCGGTCTTTCCAAGGTTAACGTATTCCATTGGTTCTCCCGTAGGTATCATAGCGTCGCCGCGTAAATTGTCACATGCAACATCCTGTTTATGAGATGCAGTGCAGGCTTTGCTGCTACAACTTGGGCTTATAATACTTTGGAAAGAGTCATTACAAAGTGGATCAAGTAGTTTCAAGGAGAAACCCATGGAGCGCGCGGCACGATTGGAGGGATACGACCGGAGGTTGTGGCGTAAGCTGATGATTTTCCTGGCGTCGGTGTTCTTGTGCACCGGGGTTCAGTTACTGGCGGCCCAGGAAGAAGGGCCTCAAATGCCTATGAAAGCGGTATCTGAGGATGGGGCCGAAGCGCGCTGGCTGAACAAAACGGTACTGGAATCGAGGATTCTCGACTCCATGGAAGACCTGTCGACCTGGACGTTTCAGGGCGACGGTGACATGACTCTGGCCGATTCCCCTGTGAAGGACGGCAAACACTCTTTGCGCATCCGGTCGATCCAGAATATCGGCAAAGTGGGAGGCGCCGGCGAATGGGAGGACCTTATCGCCACACGTAAGTTTTCGGGCGAGGACTGGAGCAAGTACAACCGCATCTCGATTTGGGTATACCCAGACGTAGTTGGCGCTCCGGCAATTTCGGCGTCGCTGGTGTTGCACAACGAGGGCACGCATGTGCTGCCGGACCATTACAACGAGGGGCGCGACGAATCTCTGATCCTGAAGAACCACGAGTGGAATCACGTCGTTTGGGAAATTACGCCGCTTTCCCGCGACAAAGTTACGGGACTCGAGTTCGCGTACAGTCTTCCGAAAATGTTGCCGGACCCGGGTGACCAGACGATTCTGTACATCAACCAGCTCGAACTGCAGAAAGTGGATCCCGACTATGTGGAAGGTTGGGCGGTGGCACCGGGCAAGATCGCCTTCAGTCATGCAGGGTATACGCCCGGTTCGACGAAAACCGCCATCGCGAGTGATCTGCAAGCCAAGGAATTTTCTGTGGTCGACCAAACGACCGGGAAAGTCCTGCTCACTAAGCCCGTGCAGCAAGTGAAAACGGCGCTGGGCAATTACGCAGTGATGGATTTTTCTGAGCTGCAGGCATCGGGCAGGTATGCGCTGCGGGCCGGCGACGAGAGTACACGGTCATTCGAAATCAGTCCCGAAGCTTGGCGCGAAAGCATCTGGAAAGCCATCAACTTCATGTATAGCGAACGCTGCGGAACCGTAATTCCGGGCATTCATGCGATTTGTCACACCGACGACTACAGTATCCATGGCGACAAGCGCATTCTCGTAAACGGCGGATACCACGATGCCGGCGATCTAAGCGCTACGGGCAACACGCCCGGCATGGCCTATGCGTTGTTCTCTTTCGCGGAACGGCTACAGCAACAAGGGGAAGACCCACAACTTCAGGCACGACTGCTGGAAGAAGGCACCTGGGGACTACGCTGGGTGTTGAAGACCAACTTTGGCGATGGCTATCGCACCACGGGCCAACTGATCAGTTATTGGACGAACGGGATCATCGGCGATGCCGACGATCGATTCGGCCAAGCCGTGAACAACCCGGAGTGGAATTTCCGCGTGGCTGCGCTGGAGGCACTGGCGGCTCGGGTATTGAAGCAGAGTCAGCCGGAACTTGCCATGCGCAGCTTGCGCACGGCGGAACAGGATTGGAGTTATGCCGTTGAGGGACTAAAAGCGGCTCCGCCGCTGCCGGAAGTGTACGGCGCACAAGATGAACTCGAGCGTATCTCGTTTGGGGCAATTGCCTCGATCGATTTATATCGAGCCACGGGAGAGCAGAAGTATGCCGACGAGGCGTTCAAACTTGCTGACCTGATCATTGCTTCGCAGGAGCAGAAGCTTCAGGCGTGGAGCATCCCGATGACGGGATACTTCTACACGAGCCCGAAACGCGAAAACCTGTTTCATCGATTTCACATTGGGCAGGAAGAAGAACCGATCATCGCACTCACACACTTGTGTGAAACCTTTCCAAATCACGGGGACTGGATGAAGTGGTACTCCGCGATCGTTCTGCATTCGAGGTATTACCAGCAGGTGGCGGCCCAGGTCGACGAACCGTATAGCGTGTTGCCCGCAGCCGTGTACAAAGAGAGCGAGGTACAGTTAATCCCGCAGGCAAAGGACTGGACGCCTTTGCGCGCCGCAGATCGCGATTCCTATACCGAACAGGTTCATCGCGGCATTCCCCTTGGGGGCGAGTATTATTTGCGGCGTTTCCCGGTGTGGTTCGATTTTCGTGGAAATTCCAGCGTGCTGCTTTCGCAAACAAAGGCGCTTTCGGCGGCGGGCCAACTGCGTGGCGATCTGGAAGCAGAAGATCTGGCGCAGCGGCAAGCGCAGTGGCTGATTGGGCGTAATCCATTTTCCGCCAGCGTTATGTATGGGGAGGGCTACGATTGGGAGCCTCTCTATAGTGTGCGTTCAGGTCAAATGGTCGGCGCTTTGCCGGTGGGCATCGAAACCCGGGAATTCAATGACGCGCCTTATTGGCCGCACCAGATTTGCTGGACGTACAAAGAAGTCTGGACGCAACCGGTAGGAGAGTGGATCTGGGTGATGCAAGACCTACAGGGCAGCCCAGTGGTGGAAGGCAATGCCGATGGCAAATCAAAGAAGCCCATTACATTTCGAGATGAGAAGACGGGCCACACGATCGAGGTGCCTGTAAACTCTGCGGATGGCAAATTCCGTACGCAATTGCCGCAAGGGAAGTACGACGTCCATCAAGGCGCGGCGCAGACGACGATTACCGCGCTTTCCGGCGGGGTCTACCATGTCGAACTGCGGCGGGAACGCGCGTTTACACTTAGCGTATCCGCTGAGAACACCGGACAGAACCAAGTGAAGCTGCACATCCACGCTGCCGGAGCGGGGACTCATTCCCTGGAGATTCGGGCTAGTAATTTGGAGCTGCAAGAGCCGGGAACCCAGCGGATTGAACTGAGTCCGGGTCACGATTTTGATTTGGTTCGTGATACGCGAGTGGTGAACGCGGAAACGCCTTGGGTGCTAGTCGTAATTCCAGACGGCCTGCTGAACGAGCATCAGGAAGTAACGGGAGGTGGCTCGGCGGGCCAATAAGTTTGGCGCTCGTTGGCGAATAAAATTAGGAATGCCGGCGCTTTCCGGAAATATCCCAGGCTAGCCGCGCCGCACCCAACAGATTCGCATCGCTACCTAATTGACTGATTAGCACGCGCACCTGTTTCGCCGCTATGGGCTGGGTGTATTGCTTCATGCTTTTGCGCAGCGCGTCGAGAAACAAATCGCTGGCACGGGCTAACCCACCTCCGATGACCACCACCTCTGGATCGAAAAGACTGACCAGATTCGCCACGCCGCAGCCCAGCAAACGCCCCGCTTCTAAATACACCTCAATCGAGAGAGCGTCGCCTCGTCGTGCAGCTTCCGCCACTTCATAGGCGTTGACGGAGGCTGGAGGAATTTCCCCGAGCAAGCTGCTCACCCCGCGTGCTAGCTCTTGGCTTGCGGCGGAGGCGATGCCCGGGCCAGCGGTCAGCGACTCGAGTTGACCCACGCGTTGTACCTCGGCGCTGTCATATTCGGTGACCACCATCCATCCCGCGCAGCCGGATAGCTCATGCGCGCCTCGCACCAATCTGCCGGCACTCAAAATTCCTGCGCCAATACCAGTGCCCAACATCAGCACGATCGCATCGCTCGTTCCACGGGCTGCCCCCCGCCATGTTTCGCCGAGCACAGCTGCATTTCGATCGCTCTCCACGATCACAGGCACTCCGAGTTGTCGTTGCAGATGCTTGCCCAGCGGCATTCTCTTCCATCCCCTTACGTTCGGAGCCCAGACAGTTCCATCCGGGCGCACGAGGCCGGGCACCGCGATACCAACTGCTTGCACGGTCGCTTTCAGTGGTCTTCCATCGGCTAGCTCGCGCGCCAAGGTTACGATCTGCTTTAGCGGAGCGTGCGTGGAACTCGCGTCCACACTGAGCGATTTACGCGGGAAAAGATTTCCATCCCGACTTACCCGGGCTGCAGCGAGTTTGGTTCCCCCAAGATCTACGGCCAAGACATGTTTTGCGTCGCTTCGTTTCATTGTCTTATTCAGAGGGCTTCGAGGATTGTTGCTGGGTCAGCAAAATTCGAAACGCCAACACACAAATGCCTGCGGCCCCGAGCAGCGGAACGATCATGGCGTAGTGAACGCCGGACGCCTGTGAGATATGCCCTACCGCCCAGGGAAAGGACATGCCGCCGAGCAAGGCAATGGCAATCAACAATCCAAACACGGTTCCTGCAAACTTTTGAGACGCATCGCCTGCAATCGCCAGTGTCGTGGGAAAGATGCCCGCGTAGGACAAACCGATCAGGAGTACACCGGCTACCAGCATTACTGAATTGCGGGTCGTCAACAGAATGGCAGCTCCTAAGAACGCACCCACGCCGCTCGCAAGCACCATTTTTATTTTTCCCACGGAACGCAAGAGCCGCGCCACTAGTACACGGCCTAGCATCAACATGGCCCAATAACCCGCCAGGATAAATGTGGCAGCTTTCGCTCCCAAACCTGCTTCACCAACGTAGGTCGATGTCCATCCGCCGATACATGCTTCATTTCCGGATTGGCAAAAGAGCAAAAAGGCCAAAACCAGAACACCGGGGTAGCGCGCCACTTTCAGCGCCTCTTGCCAGGAAAAGCTTTGGGCCGCACTGGCTTCCGGAAAACGCATCGACCAAAACAGGAGCGCGCAAGCGGCTGCTAGTGCGCTGCAGAAAAATAATTGTGGGGCGATCGCGAAGCGCCCTTCGATTACGCCCGCGAGCAACGGGATGCATAGCGCGCCTATGCCATAGAAAATTCCCAAAATGTTTAACATTGGCCCCCGGCTTTCGCCGTAGAGATCGGAGACGAGGGCATTCGTGGAAGTGTTGAGCCCACCGCCGCCCAAACCCAAAAGCAATGCGGGTATAGTTGCTTCGGTGTAGGAGTGCGCCAGCGCGAAACCTGCCATTCCCGCGGCCACCAAGGCCGAGGCGGAAACCAGAATGACTTTATTTCCGATCGCGTCAATCACGGGTCCGGCGATCAGCGTGGCCAGCAGAATCCCTAAATAGAGCAGGAGGATCATGTTGCCCTGTTGCGCCAGGTTAATTTGCAGACGCGCGCGCATCTCCGGCAATCCGAACAACGTTCCGAGCACGGCCATTACGATTCCGAAGACGAAAATGCCGGTAGCCGCGCCGCTGAAAAGCACACCCCTTCGAATCGCGTGTGGCACGCTTCACCTTTTCAGCCGCTGTTCGTACTCCTCGTAGACGCGGTTCATCTGATCGGGTGGAATTCCCAAAACATTGGGTGAAACGAAGACCGGAGGGGTCTGCCCCTTTGCGGCGAGATTGGCAGCGACTTGCGCCACGATGGACATGGCGATGGTAATGAAGGCAACCGTGGAACCAGCCGCTACCGGTGCTTTCCAGCCGTCAATCTGCACGAGTGCATCTTCCGCAGGAGTACAGTTATCGATCACGATATCGGCGACGTCTGCTAACTTCTTTCCGGAGGAGTGCGTGGATTGCCGCTTCGCGTAGTTGTCCATCGAGGTGAGCGCGACGGTGGTTAGTCCTCGTTTCTTCGCTTCCATCAGCACTTCGATGCCCACCGCGTTCAGTCCGCCATGCGAGAAAACCAGCATGACGTCACCTTTACGAATGGGCTCGTTTTCGAACAAGACTTGGGCGTAGCCTTCCCGACGCTCGAGCCATAGCAAGCCTTTCGCCCCGCCGCTACCAATCACGTTTGTCCACATCAGGCGCATATCCATCAACGGCCGGAATCCTGGGAAAGTGCCATAGCGCGGAAACATATCCTGCACTGGAAGCACGGAGTGGCCGCTGCCGAACATGTGCACGAGGCCACCTTTGGCGATGGTATCGGCCATCAGGGCGGCAGCTTTTTCGATATTGGGAGTTTGCGTCTCCCAAATCTTGGTCAATACTTCACTGATTCGCTTTTGATATTTCGATACGCTCACAATTTGCCTCCGAGGATTTCATGCTTCGAACATCAATAGTCAATTCTGTAGATCTTCACTTCTTGCGCAGGAACATCTGTGCCCACGGTGAATTGTTTTCCCGCGGGGCGTGGAGTGTCGTTGCCGAAAACGAGTTCCTGAACTTGTGCGCCGGGTTTGTCTAGCGATTCGGTAAATTCGACGTGGGCAGTGTGTTCTCCATGATTAAAGAGGAATACAAAATGTCCCTGCTTTGCGTCCATTTCGCGCAACTCCACGAGGGCAGGAGCTTTTAGATCGGGAGTGGCCAATCCCACCCACCGCGCAAGGGCTTCGCCGAGTGGATGCATGGGCATGGGCTTCGCTTCATTGGCCTGACCGGCAAAGGTCCCTAGCAGAATGGCGCTACCTTTCCCGTAGGCGTGTTCGTAGGCGGCCGGTGAACCGTCCGCGAAAGTCGCGACGATTTGCGCCTTTGGATCGAGCACGGAAAAATGTTCCGTGAAAGTCATTCCGGTGAATTCCACATTGCCCCAGTGAACGGATACTTCTTTGGCGGGATCGATGGAAGTCTCGCGCACGCCGAGCATGTCGGTCCATCCAAATCCTGGCACAGCAGCCTCCGCGTGGCCATCTTCGTTCACCCAGCCGGGACGCGCTTCGATGAACAGATGGCCGCCCTGTTCTACGTAGTTCTTCAGCGCAGTCGCTTCGTCGTTAGTCATCATCAGAGGGTAGGGAAGCACGATGAGTTTGTATTTTTGCAGGTCGTCACCGGCCAATTCGCGGGAGCTCAGGACTTCCACGGGAATGTTGCGTTCGAAGAACATCCGGTGATAGCCAGCAAGGGCTTTGTGCATAGCCGTGCGGGTGTTTTCTTCGTCGTATCCGCCGAGCAAGGGAACCAAGGGGCTGAAAACAATGGCGGCTTGGGGTTGTTTCGGTTTTGCGGCCAGCAGCAAATCCGCATTGGCTTCAATCTTCTTGGCGGTTTCGCCGGCGCGACGGCTTCGTTCGGTCAGCGTCCCATCCAACTGGATCATTCCGTAGCCGCCGCTCTCATAACCCGCATTCATGGGATAAAACGCGTAATAATTGATGGCTCTTGCGCCGCGAGAAACCAGGCCCCAGGTCCACATCTCCAAATCATTTGGGGTGACCTCGGAGCCGATGGTGGTTCCGTGCACGCCGAAACCACTTTGCAGTTCGCCGACATAGAATCCCCGGTCCCCGGTCATCGATGCGGTCAAGTCCATAGCGAGAACACGGCGATTCAATTTCCAGTTGTATTCCACGGCGGTCAGCTTGGGGTAAAAGCTCGTGCCGAAATAATCGACCGAATGTTTCATCAAGAAATCGTCGGTAGGATCATAGGGGTCGGCCAAAGTACGTACTAACGGAGAAGGATTGGGGGCATGACTGGTGGTTACATGCGTGGGGTCAGCTACTTTGACCGCATCGTTGCGCATCTTCAGGTCTTCGGCGAGCTTGTAGCCGTAATAGACACGCCAATCTATAAAGTCGGTGTAGGTCAGAATCGTTCCGTAGCGGGGCGGTTCGACCTGCTTCCAGTCGGCGAACGTGCGATGCCAGGCGATGTTCAGTTTGTCGAGACTGCCGTATTTCTGCTGCAGCCACTCGCGAAAGCGCTCCATGCTGGCAGGGCAGTAGCAAAACATAGGCTCCGATTCATAGCCGATGCGCGCCCAGTTCAGCGCTGCAGGCTCACTCCACAGATCCCAACCGTAGAAAGCGGGACTCTTGTCGGCGTGCCTGGCAACCTCCTGGAAGAAGTTCAGCACCGCCTTGCGCACATTCTTGTTGTCGAAACAAAACCCAGGTGCAGCCTGGGAAGGAATGGGTTGACCATCCTGCCCTGCGTAGCGACCTTCTGGATATTTTGCGCCCACCCATTCCGGGGCGGAGTCGACATAGACCTGTACGATGACTCTCAATCCGGCTTCGTCCGCCAAGCGCAGGAGCAGGTCCAAGTTTTCGAGGTGATATTCCCTTTCGCGAGGTTCCCCAACGTTCCATTCCACCCAGGTGCGAACGGTGTTGAACCCAAGGCTTTTGATTTTCAGCAAATCTTCTTTCCAGAGCCGAGGAGAATCCGCATTGATCTCCGAGAGCATGGGTGCGCGAGCTTTGCCGCCGCTATACCAGACGGACACGGGAAAAAAACCGCGGGTTGCGGCGTTGCTCTGGACATTTCGGGTGCTTTGCGTGAGTGGGGCTGCACCGTGAAGGGCTGCTGCTAGTGCGATGCAGGCACACATTCCCGTGATGGTCTTCGAATTCATCGGCAATCCTGTTTCTTGAATTGCATCCGCGCTGCACCATTTACCGGAGTTGGAATCTGCTGTGGACTCCGCAGCGAGTTCGTTCGCGAAGTAATGGGATCCAGGTGTTGGTAAACGGCGGCGTTTCGCCTCTAGCGGTGCATCTTACGATAGCCACGGAACGGGCGCAATCGCGGCAGTCACTGCGCGATTGTGTGCGCTTTCGGGTTGGCGTGGGTTGCGAGGTGAAAGAGTGATCTCGCTCTCTCGGGGTGCGGAAGACCTGCTGCCGCAGGCAAGCCGCAGCCGGAGCGTCGGGATGACAATGCAAAGGCTGCCGAAGAATCTTCAGTGGCTGAAGCCCGACTCATTGGCGTAATTTGCGCGGGGCCTAAGGCCCCACCTCCTAACAACCGGCTTTTTCGGAGACCGGAGAAGGCGCAAAGCGCAAGTTCCTAGAGGTTGTCTTCATCGCCAGACGCGCAATGGCCCGCCGCAATTTCGCCCAGATCAATCAGGATTTGTGCGATCAAGCCGGTCCAGCCGGTTTGATGACTGGCCCCACAGCCGCGTCCGGTGTCGCCGTGAAAATATTCGTAGAAGGGAATCAAATCGCGCCAATGTGGATCGTTGTTAAACAGCGGATTGTCGCCGAAGACCGGCCGTTTTCCGTCGTTGTTCCGCAGGAAAAGACGAACCAGCCGGCTGGCCAGCACATGCGCAACTTCTGCCAGAGTCCTGAGTTTGCCGGATCGCGTGGGGCATTCCACCTTGAAAGTGTCGCCATGGTAAGCGTGATATTGGCGGAGCGCGAGCAAGATCAGATGATTCACGGGCATCCAGACCGGTCCACGCCAATTGGAATTGCCGCCGAAAAGTTCGGTAGTGGATTCGGCCGGTTCGTAATCCAGCCGGTATTCGTTGCCACCGAGGTTGAGGACCAGCGGGTGTTCCAGATGAAACCGAGAAACGGCACGCACGCCATAGGGGGACAGAAACTCGCTCTCGTCCAGCATGTAGGAAAGCAGGCGGCGCAGTTGATCTTCCCGGACAAAACTGACAAGCAGATTTTGGTCTGCTCCGGGAGTCACCATAGGCTGAATAGAGGCAACCAAGTCAGGCCGGTGGTCGATGAACCATTGGCGGCGCCGTTGAAAGGCTGGATATTTGTCGAGGCTATTGGCAGCAACAGCTGTGCCGCCGAAAATAGGCACGAAGCCGACCATGGTACGCGCGCGCACGGGAAAACGTTCGTTCCCTTCCGTATAGAGGTAATCGTAGAAAAATCCGTCGTGTTCGTCCCAGAGAGACGTTGTCGAATCGTCGAGATTGTTCATGGAATTGGCGATGTAGATGTAATGTTCCCAGAACTTGCTGGCGAGGTCTTCGTAGACGGGATCGCGGTCAGCAAGCATCAGCGCGATCGAAAGCATATTTTTGGCAAAAGCCGCCATCCAACTGGTGCCATCGGCTTGACCGAGCAAATAGCCGGGAGGCAAGTTGCCGCGGTCGAAGGCGCCGATGTTATCCATGCCAAGGAAGCCGCCCTGGAAAATATTTTTTCCCAGCGCGTCCTTGCGATTGACCCACCAAGTGAAATTCAGGAGCATTTTCTGGAAAACGCGTTCAAGGAACGCGTAGTCAGCAACTCCGGTGCGTTCGCGTTCCACTTGGAATACTGCTTGCGCGGCCATCGAAAGAACCGGTGGGTTTACGTCGCCAAAATCCCACTCGTAGGCCGGAATCTGGCCGTTGGGATGGGTATACCACTCGCGCATCATCAGCAGGATCTGCTGCTTGGCGAACTGAGGATCGATGTAGGCGAGCGCTACACAGTGAAAACCCAAGTCCCACGAAGCGAACCAGGGAAATTCCCACT
>Ga0187772_10001014_pt1 | contig 12986 bp, 13 predicted proteins | sample 0116_SJ02_MP15_2_FD_133137 | JGI IMG/M metagenome (GOLD analysis project Ga0187772, IMG submission 133137) | Tropical peat soil microbial communities from peatlands in Department of Meta, Colombia - 0116_SJ02_MP15_20_MG | ecosystem: Environmental > Terrestrial > Soil > Wetlands > Peat | place... | reverse complement strand
CGCAGTAGCTCAGCCTGGTAGACCCGAAGGGGCCAATAGCTTCCGGCTGTAGAGGTCGGCCATCGGCTGACCCGTTCAGCCTACTCAGGCCACAGTCACCGGAGTGTCGTCGGCTCAAATCCGCCGCGAGGCGCGGGGATTCCGACCTGCGGGATAATCTCCAATAACAGGCCTAACGTTTGCGTTTGACCCGTTTTCTCCCTCTTTTCTCCTGACGCGATATGGACCGGTCATATATTTTGCCACCGGTGGCAGGTTTTCGAGCCCAACCAGATCCGCAGGTTTCACCCCTTTCTGAGGGTTCCAAAATCCCACTTGATCATGGAACCTCCTCGCCCCGGTGAAAACCCGTAATCACAAGGTGGTAGTCATCATTCCTCATTCAATCACGACAGAAGCGGACGAGCGCACTTAACACCCCGCCTTCACGCCAAGCACCGCAAGACGCTTCAGCCGTTAACCCGGTCGCCAAAAGCATAATGGGGGGTTCGGGGGAGCTTCGAAGAATGAAGCTTTGGATCCCAATCGCAGTGGGCGCAGTAATCATCATCGCTTACACTTTCTTCTATACGCTCAGCGTGACCGAGCCCCAGGGGGCTACCTCCTTCGACCTGACCAACTCTGTCGGCCTGATAGTGGTGCTGGTGGGGGTCATCGCTGCGGGCCTCGTGATAAGAAGAGCCAACCCGCCGAAGTAGCCACCGCCCATCCCAGAAACGCTTAAGAAACAAGAAGGGCTCGCGAGGAAACGCACGTTGGATAAGGAATTCCTAGCACTCTCAATAGTCTTCATGTTGCTGGGATTAACGGGCGTAGTCCTGTTCAGCAGCCTCTTCTCCTACGGCTCTATCTTCCCCGTTATGACGCCATCTGGGGATGGTTGCTATTGTCTGATTTCGAGCCCTGAGCCATCGGCCGCCCAGGGCACGTCTAGCATCCTCCTCGCGCTGGGCGTCATTTTCTTCCCAATGGGCCTTATGAAGGGAGGCCTCCCCTATTTCGGCAGGGCTCCGGGCCCACCCGCGCCCGTCAAGCTCCCGAGTGGAAGGGTGGTCACCCCGATCCTGATAGGCAGCGGGAGGTATTTCGTGTTCGGGCTCGTGGTGCTCCTCGTGGGCGTTGACGCGGTGCTTGTCCCCGGATACCTGGTGTACAAGAACGCCTACGTCGAACTGGCGGGTGCGATGCTGACGGCCGCCGGTGCCATCTCCGTGGCCTGGGGCCTCAGAAGGCCGAAGCCACAGTAGACCCTGCCCAAGGAACCGTTTTATCTCCCGTCTGGACGGGTTCGAAAACCATTGAGCTCTAGACAGAAGAAGGCGAAAGGAAGGAAGAAGCCGGAACCAAAGAAGGAGGTGAAGGCAAAGCCGGTGCGGCCAACAGCGAAGGCTCCCCAGGCCATGGTAACGAGTCGTCATGGCACAGGGTTTGTCACACGTCTGGGCAGGGGGTTCTCGATGGGGGAACTGGCGGGGGCAGGCCTATCTGCCAATCTAGCGTCCAACTGGGGCCTGAGGCTTGACCTGAGGAGGCGAAGTGTGGTCGACAGCAATGTCGGCTCTCTAAAGAGCTGGAGCACTCACCCTGGAGCAGCAAGGAAAACGGAAGGCGTAGTAAGAGAAGTAGAGGAGGAAATAGAGAAGGTTGGAAAGGAGATTAAGAAAGAGGCCGTCAAGGTAGAGAAGAAGGCCGAGAAGGTCGAGCGTGAAGTCAAGGAAGAAGCCGTAAAAGCAGAGAAGACCGTAAGCCGGAAATCAAGACCGAAGAAGAAAGCGGAATCCTAGCTCACTAAGAACCTTCCCTAGCAGCCATGAACAAGTACTGCTGAGCATAGCCTGCGTACTTGCCGAAGTACTCGCGGGCTCTGGCCGAGATGCTGTCATAGTCGGAGGGGGAAAGCTTCGCCTTCTGCCCGGCCTTGTACCTTCGCTTCAGCGCATGTCCTATAAGCGCGGGGTAGGAAGTGGCCAGGACCTTCGTAATCCAGACATCTATGGGGAAGGCCTCGTCCTTTCCGCACGAATACAGAAGCACGCAATCCGCTACCTTGGGGCCAACGCCGAGCAGGAGTTTCTGGCCGAGTAACTCGGTCATCAGGAGTTTCCTGGACTCTGAGTAGCCAAGGTTCCCAACAGCGGCGAAGTCCACTCTCCCTTCGGCAACTGACGCGGAGACTCTCTTCAGGAAGGGTGCACGGTAGCCGAGGCCGCAGGCAAGCAGGTCTTTCTCGCTAGTCCTTGAGATGTCATTCGGGGCTGGAAAAGCGGCCTGCCTCTCCCCCTCGAAATCAAAGGCGCGCCCGTAGCGCAGACAGATGGCGGCCACCATCTTTCTTATCCGCGGGATGTTCGCGTTAGTCGCAAGGACGAAGGAGGCGAGGCACTCCCATACGTCCTGGCGCACGATGCGCAGGCCGTAGAACTTCTCGCAGGCCCGGCTGATCGTGTCATCTTTCGAGATGGTCGCCAGCACATGGTCAAGGTCGACGTCGAGTCGGAAGTAGTCCGTGACGAACTCACTGTCGAGGCGTTCAGAGCTTGTGAAGCACCTCAGGAGGTCCCCCTCCTGCTTCAACCTCAGGACTCCCCCGGAAACCACGCCCCACCACCACTCTCCCCTCTTCTCCCATCGGAAGAGTTGTCCGCTACCCAGAGTGTACTCAAGGCTGAAGGGTGAATCGAGAGAGATGGTGAATTCCATCCGGTTGCAGAACCAGGCAGGTGATAATTGACTCTTGCGCGGGAAAAGGAATTTGAAATGGCAGGGAACGAGGCGGACGGATGTTCACAGAGGGATACGAGGCCCGGACCGCAAAATCGAGGAAGCTCTTCGAGAGGGCGAAGAGGGTGTTCGCCGGTGGAGTCAACCACAATGCGAGGTTCTATGAGCCCTACCCGGTGTTCGTGGGCAGGGCAAAGGCCCAACACATTTGGGACGAGGACGGCAACAGGTATACCGACTACTGGCTGGGGCACATGGCGCATCTGCTCGGCCACTCCCCTAAGATTGTGGTTGACGCACTGCGGGAACAGGCTCCCAAAGGCACCCACTATGGCATGGGGAGCAGGCTCTCTGTCGAGTTCGGGGAGGAGATTCAGAAGACAGTCCCCTGCGCCGAAGCATTGAGGCTCTGCAATACAGGAGCGGAGGCGACAATGTACCTAGTTAGGCTCGCGCGGGGGTTCACGGGGAAGAGGACGATAATCAAGATGGCAGGAGGATGGCACGGCTTCAACACGGAGCTGAACAAGGGGGTTCATCGGCCCTTCGACAGAGCCGAGAGCGCAGGCATCCTCGAGGAGGAGCAGGCGCATGTGCGCAACATCAGATTCAACGACTTAAAGGCTGCCGAGGCGGAGGTGAAACGCTCCGGCGGGGACACCGCCGCCATCTTGCTTGAACCGGTCCTGGGTGCAGGCGGCTGCATCCCTGCTGACCTGGACTACCTGAAGGGGCTGCGAGAGCTGGCGGACAGGACCGGAGTCCTGCTCGCGTTCGACGAGATCATCACTGGCTACAGGCTTGCTCTTGGGGGTGCTCAGGAATGGTATGGTGTTAAGCCCGACCTGGCGACGCTTGGAAAGACGGCGGGGGGCGGAATGCCTCTCGGACTTGTCTGTGGCAGGAAAGAGATACTCTCGCTTGCCGACCCGTCAAGCAAATCGAGGTTCGTGTCCATCGGAGGGGGGACCTTCTCGGAGAACCCCATGACGATGGCTGCCGGCCTCGCGACCGTGAGATATCTGCGCGGCCACACAGACCAGATATACCCGACCCTGAATAACAGGGGGGTTGCACTGAGGAAGAGGATTGATGAGGAACTTGGTCAGTGGGGGGTGGAGACCCATACAACGGGGTTGGGGTCGCTCTTTCTGACACACTTCGGGCAAGAACCCAGAAACGCAGAGGATACAGCGGCCGAGGACAGGCACACAAAGGTCGAGTACGGCCTACACCTCATGGCCAAGGGGATTTTCGTCCTACCGGGACATCCCTGCGGGCTGTCGACTTGCCACACTGAAAAAGACCTGGACCAGTTAGTCAGGGCGAGTGGAAGTTTCGCCCGGCACCTCGGCAAGCGATAGCACAAATGGCCGCGCATTGATTTCGGTCGGCCCCCATCCATACTAGCCGCAGGTCCCAGCTCCATGATGCAGGCAAGGGCAATGTCGTGACACATTACAGAAACTCAGAGGAGACGACGAGCGGCGCGAGTTCGTCCTCGACAGGATGATTATCTTCAATATGACTAGACACAAAAAGTGGGGGGAAAGCGCTACCTTGCGACTTTCCCAAGCCTTGTGTCGGCTTCAGACCAGTTGACGACATTCCACCATGCTTCGCCGTACTTCGCCTTATCGTTGAGATATTGGAGGTAAAACGCGTGTTCCCACCCGTCTGAGCACAGAATGACCTCCGATTGTGCTATGTGGTTCAGATTATGCTTCTCTATCTGCGAGATGATGAGTTGGTCGCTGACGGGTTCATAGATCAGCATCGCCCAGCCGCTTCCCTCGATTGTCTTGAACGTGTCAGAGAACTGAGCCTTGAACTTGTCGAATCCGCCGAAGTCCATGTTGATTTGGTCCGCAAGTTTTCCTCCGGGCGTTCCGCCGCCTTTGCCCGCTGGGGCCATGCTTGGCCAGAACAGGGAATGGAGTATGTGACCGTCCGCATTGAAGCCGAAGTCTCTGAGTACGGCCCTGACGTCGATTTGCATCTCTCCTTTGCGCGCCTTGTCCAGTTTGTCCATGGCGGCGTTGGCACCCGTGACGTATGCTTGATGGTGCTTGTCGTGATGAAGGGTCATGATTTGCTTTGAGATGTGTGGTTCGAGAGCGTCGTATGCATAAGGCAGTGGTGGTAAGGTGTAGGTCTTCATGAGGTCGCGCCGATGGCCTCATCGTAAAAAGTTGTTGTTACCCTACACCGTTATGGAAGCTCTCGCTTTCTTCGCCTTTTCCCAGTCGTCCAGGAAGCGTTTGAGGCCTGAGTCGGTGAGTGGGTGTTGCATCATCTTCTCCATCACCTCGGGGGGCATCGTCGCGATGTCCGCCCCGACCTTTGCAGCCTCGAGGACGTGCTGCGGGTGCCTGATGCTCCCCACGAGGACCTCCGCTTTCAGGCTGTAGTTGTTTCTAATCTTGACAAGGTCCTCGACAAGTTCCATCCCGCGCTGGCCTATGTCGTCCAGCCTTCCAATGAAAGGACTGATGAAGGACGCACCTGCCTTCGCGGCGAGCAACCCCTGATTGGCTGAGAAGACGAGCGTCATGTTGACCCGAATCCCCATTCCGCTGATCGCCTTCGTTGCCCTGAGCCCCTCCGCGATAATCGGGATCTTGACGACGACGTTAGGCGCGATGGAGGAAAGATGCTTCGCTTCGGACACCATCCCGTCAAAGTTCGTAGAGACGACCTCCGCGCTCACGTCCCCCTTTACCTCCTTACAGATGGCAGTTATGATTTCCTCAAACTCCCCCGGCTCCTTGGCCACCAGGGTGGGGTTGGTGGTGATCCCGTCCACGATGCCCATCTGGTTCAGCTTCCTAATCTGGGCTAGGTTGGCGGTATCGAGGAAGAGCTTCATTCTAGCTTCGACTTCGTTGTTTGATATTAAAGGCTATTTTGTGTGGACCAAGTCTAAAGCGGCCTGCTCGATGCTGGCTGCAGTCAGACCGTACTTCTTCAGGAGTTCCCCCGGGTCCCCGCTTTCCCCGAAGGTGTCCATCACGCCGACGCGCTTCATTCGCGTGGGGCACCCTTCCCCGAGGACCTCTGCGACCGCGGAACCCATCCCGCCGAGGATGTTATGCTCCTCCGCGGTCACGACCCTTCCGCACTTCTGAGCGAACTTCAGAATCGTTCCCGAGTCGATGGGCTTCACGGTGTGCATGTCCACTACTGCTGCAGAAATCCCCTTGGCCTTCAGGGACTCGGCCGCCTTCAGCGCCTCGGGGACCATTATGCCGCAGGCGAAGACAACGACGTCGCCTCCGTCCCTGAGGACGTTGGCCTTTCCAAACTTGTATTCGAACCCCCCTTCGTAGATAATCGGGGTGGCAGATCTCGTGAGCCTAACGTAGAATGGCCCGGGAATGGATGCGATGGCTATGACGATTCCCCTTGTCGAAGGGGCATCAGCCGGTACTATCACCTTCATCTTCGGAATCCCCCTCATTATCGCAATGTCCTCCACCTGCTGGTGGGATGCGCCGTCAGGCCCGACAGAAATGCCTCCGTGAGAGCAGACAAGCTTAACGTTCAGGTCGGGATAGCAGATGTTGTTGCGTATCTGGTCGACACACTTCCCTGGGACGAAAATAGCGTAGGTCCCTGAGTAAGCAATCTTCCCCGCCAGCGCCAGCCCCGCTGCAATCGAAACCAGGTTCTGTTCCGCAATCCCCACGTTGAAGAAGCGCTCCGGGTACTTGTTACCGAACACGCCTGACTTCAGAGACCCCGTGGTGTCGGCTCCGACGACGACCACATTCCGATTGGCCCCCCCAAGCTCAAGCAACGCCTCTCCGTAGGCGTCTCTCATGGCAGCCTGCTTCGAAAGCATCATATTGCCTTGTTCACCTGCAGCGCACGCTCCCTAAGCACCGATATTGCATTGACTGGATCCTTCTTCCCGTAGACGCCCGCACCAGCGACCAGCACGTTTCCGCCACTCTTAACAACTTCGCGGACGTTCTCGGGCTCGACCCCACCGTCCACCTCTATGTCTGTGGAGAGCCCTCTGTCACCCACGAGGGCGCTTATTTTCCTCAGCTTTGGCAACACCGACACGTCCATTGATTGACCGCTGAACCCTGGGTTAACAGTCATCACCACAAGAGTGGAGATCCTTTCCAGACGGTCCGCGGCCCATCGTGGGAGCTCGGTCTTGGGTTTTATCGCCAAGCCCATTTCCTTCCCCTTCCCGTGAACCACACGGTAGAGGTCATCGAACTTCGAGCCGTTCAACACTTCGGCGTGAAAGCTCAGCAGGTCAGAGCCGGCGTCCAAGAACTTGTCGACGTATAGGTGGGGAGAATCGATCATCAGGTGCGTGTCGAATTTCAGGTCGCACCTGCGGCGGAGTGCCTTCACTGTCCCGGGGCCGAACGTTATGTTCGGAGCGAAGTGACCGTCAATGACGTCGAGATGTACCTGGTCGGCCCCTCCCTCCACGGAGATTTGGATCGCTTTTTCGAGGTCTCCCAGGTCCCACGCCAGTATTGACGGGGCTATCTTGATCTCGCTCATCAGATCACTTCAATTCACTGAGCACGTCGGAGAGCTTGTCCTTCGCAGGGGGCGTTCCATGATAGTGCGGGGACCACTCCATGAAGGATATGCCCTTCCCCTTCACCGTATGCGCCACGACGATCGTCGGCCTGTTCCGCGTGTTGGCCGCAAGGTCGAATCCGTCCATCAGCTGGGTAAAGTCGTAACCGTCGACTTCAATGACGTTCCAGTTGAATGCACGCCACTTGGCCGCAAGCGGTTCAAGGGGCATGACCTGCTCCGTAAGGCCGTCCTGCTGGATTCCGTTTCTGTCTATGATGGCGGTGAGATTGTCGAGCCGATATTTCGAGGCAGACATGGCGGCTTCCCAGACTTGCCCCTCCTGTTGTTCACCGTCTCCCATGAGCACATAGGTCCTGAATGACCTGCCGTCGAGCTTTGCCGCGAGGCATGTCCCCACAGCGAGAGAAAGACCAATCCCTTCCGAGCCTGCCGGGGCTTCCACACCGGGGATGCCCATCGAAGGGTGTCCCTGAAGCCGCGAGCCCGTCTTCCTAAGCGTCATCAACTCCTCGACTGGGAAATAGCCGGCCTGGGCAAGAATCGAATAGAGAAGCGGGGCGGCATGCCCCTTGCTGAGAAAGAACCTGTCCCTATCCTCCCACTTCGGGTTCTTCGGGTCGTAACGCATCACATGAAAGTAGAGGGTGACAAGCAGCTCCACGGCCGAGAGCGATCCCCCTGGATGACCGGAGCCCGCTTCCGCGAGCGCCTCCAGGATCAGTTTGCGGGTGTTCTTGGCGATCTCCTTCAGCCTGCCTACTTCCTGGGCTGTCTCCACTACCTCTTCACCGGGGCCTGAACAATCCTATTCACGAGCTCCTCGACGCCCTCCGTCCTTGCCTCCAGCTCCTGGAGCGAAAGCGATGCTATCCGAGGTAGTTCGCTTCGTGCCTCCCCTGCCACGTTGGCCAGGACCGCTGCCTGGTATGGGTTCCCGCCCGATGCCACGGACAGACCGAAGACCCCGGTCATCGCGTCCCTCACACCTACCTTGCTGAAGAGGTTCTTCCGTCCCCTTATGGGTGGGAAAAGAGTCACGTTGTCCTTGTCAAAAAGGGCGACCCCCTGGTCTCCTCGTGTAATCAGTATAGCCTTGGACTCAAGGCGGCTGAGGAGGTTCACTCCCATGTTCCTGAGGCTGGTCTCGTTCACCATGGCCATGCCCGTGGCGTGCTCTGCTTCCTCCAGATTCGATTTCACAAAGGTCACGCCGGAGAAGTCAAGGTAGTGGTGCATCTTGGGCTGGCCGACAACGATCTTGCCTGAAGCGCGGGCAGCGGCAACCACTCCGCCAATCAGGTAGCTTGTGATGACGCCGCGGTCGTAGTCAGAGAGTATGATGCAGTCGACGTCCTTGATGCGAGGCTCGGCCTCTGCAAGAAGTTTCTTTGCCATTGCAAGTGGTACGTCCCTCCTGTCTTCCTTGTCGATGCGAAGCATGTGGAACGTGTTGACCATGTACCAGGTCCTAAGCGAGGTGGGCCGGCTCTGGTCAGTCACCACCCCCCCGGCGTCAAGTCCGTACTTCGAGAATTCCGATTTCAACCAATTACCGTACTCGTCAGAGGCCACCAGCCCCACGAGGCTGACGGAAGCCCCCAGCGACACCAATTCCCTCGAAAGGTTGGCCGCGCCGCCTGGGAGGAGCGTCTGTCCTAAGAAGTCTCCGGCAGGGACAGGAGCCTCCCGTGCAAGCTTGCGAGCTGCGACCTCGACGAACCGGCTCACGAGAAGGTCGCCAACCACGAGAACCTTCCTTCCCTGGAACTGGCGGAGGACCGCGGCCAGCTTGTCCCTCTCGACCGAGTCCAGCGGCAACCTTTTTCGAGTTTGACTGACTTATGGGAGTTTTAAGGTTTGACAGCCTTGTGGCTCCCGGAGCGTTTCTCCGAAGCCCACTTGCTTTCGAGGAGCTCCTGGATCACTCCGACTGCCTTACGAATTTCCCTGTCCATGGCCAGGGGGTCGTACCCCTTGGGGGGAGGGAAATCCAAGAACTTCTGGTTCGGGTCGGCGGTCAGGAAGTCCTTGCTTGATTCGTAAATTGACATCAGGGCTGGGCCATCAAGCCTCTCCAGCTCGGACTTCCAGCCGTGATGGAAACCCTTCTCGGACAGGAAGGTGAGCTTGACGTCCCCCTCCGACTCCTTCTTCACGTCTTCCCAGAAGGCCCGGTCGAAGGCGCCAGGGCTCACCTTTCCGGACTTGATTTTTGCTTCGTATGATTTCGCCAGTTCGTCGGCTCTCGCTGGGGGCAAGCCGAAGTGGGACCCGAGCTGATCAGTGGTGAGGCCAAGGCGCAGGAGGTGGTAACACCCCTCCTCCAGGACCTCCTCGTCCACTTCGGCGTCATCACGAGCCACAATGGTATGCCCGGTCCTTGCTCCGCTTTAAGCCGTGTTGGGAGTCGCCGTCTCTTCCTCGAAGAGATGCCTTGAGCGGTTAAGGAACGGGATGGGGCTGTACCAGTTCCACCTTCCGATTTTCGACATGACAGCAGGCACCAGGTAGGTCCTGACCACCAAGGCGTCGATCAGGACTGCATAGGCGAACGAGAACCCGAGTTGTCTTAGGAGGAGGTCGCTGGAAATCATGAGGGCGCCAAGGGATCCTGCCAGAATGATGGCCGCCGCCGTTATCACGGCCCCGGTCTGCTCGATGGCGCCGACTATGGCGTCGTTGAGTCGCTTCCCTTTCGTGGCTTCTTCGCGCACCCTTGTGAGTATGAAGATGTTGTAGTCCATCCCGAGGCCAAGCAGTGTTACGAAGAGGAAGAAGGGGGTGATGAAGAGCAGGGGGAAGTTGTAGAGCTGCTTGAACAGGAGCTCCGTTGCGGCCAAGGTCCAGATTATGCTCATTAGGATAGACAAGACTGCAAACACAGGAAGGAAGAGGGATCCGAGGACCACAAGGAGGACCAGCGCCACGCCCACGGCCACGATTGGGACCACAGTGTTGAACTGGGAGTCGAACACATCCTTCGTGTCGAGGATGGACCCCGTTTCGCCTCCGACATAGATTCCTGTGACTCCGTGGGTCGAGCCGTACTGCGAGTGTAGAGTCTGGCGCATCGCTTGGGCGTCCGAGATTGCCTTAGCGGAGTCCGGATCGATGCTGAAGTTGATTGTAAAGAGCACGGTCTTGTTGTCCCTGCCGACACTCTGGAGGATCCCTGCGAAGGTCCTAGCACCTTCGCCGGTTGAGAGATTGATCCGGTCGTAGTCTATCTGGTGACCGTACACCAGTGTCGGGCTGGTGACGTTCCTTACATCGGGAGACTCTTGCAGATAGGAAGTTACCCGCTGGACCACTCCCATTTCGGAAGAATTGAAGGCATCGCCAACTACTACAGGTTGGGAGAATGTCATGACCACGTAGGTGGGGAAGAGCGTTCCGCTGCCGAACGCCGCTGTAAGCTGGTTAGATGCCGAAATGGACTCGAGGTTGGACGGCGCCGCCGAAAGGAAGTCGAAAGTGGGAGTCGTTGTAGCGTATACGTACAGGGCGGGGCCGGTCGCCACCAGCGCAACAACGATAAGCACCCATGCCCTCTTCACGGCGAAGGCGCCGCTTCTGGAGAAGTAGCCCCTCTTCATTCTGAGCTTCTCGAGAACAGACAGGGAGTATCGGGTGAAACGTTCTCCGGAGTAGGGCCAGAACGCGCGTCCACCTATGATGCTCACCACCGCTGGCACCATCGTCAGCGCGACCAGAAGTGCCACAAGCACGCCCAAACCGACCACATATCCTATGGTCCTCAGGTAGACCACAGATGTGAAGGCAAGGGCGAGGAACGAAATGATGACGGTGGCCCCGCTGGTCGTGATGCTCTCACCGGCCCAGGTGACAGATGTCTCCATCGCCTGCTGGACCGAGGAGCCCCTCACCCTTTCTTCCCTGTACCTGGCAAGGATGAAAACGCTGTAGTCCGTGCCCACCCCAATCAGGACAGTGAGTAGAATAGTGGGGACCGTAAAGTCCACTTTGGCGATGAACGCGGCCACCAAGACGATGAACACCTGCGAGATTCCGAGGGCTATGCCGATGGTGCCTAGTGTCACGAAAGGTGTGAGGACAGATCGGAAGAAGATTCCAGTGGCGACGATCAGCAGGATAATTGTCACTGGGAGTATTAGGCTCAAATCTGATTGGGCCGACTGCCCGAAATCGTAGGATATGGCGTCACCTCCAGTCACCTTCGCCGATTGGACGGCAGAGCCCACCGTCTCATTGCTCAGCACTGTGGAGACGGCAGACCTTAGCGCGATGACGTTCTCGTTCGACGACTGGTCCAGGCTGAGGGTCACCAGCGTGATGTCCCGCGCTGGTGAGACCAGGGACGAAATCAGCGTGGTTAGGGCGCTGGTAACGCCGTACTCGCTCGGCTTCCAAATTATGTTCCCGGTCAGCGAGTAGAGGGAGGAATTGTCGTATGTCCTGCCGAGTCCGTAGGCAGCACTCACGAATTGAAGCGAGAACCCCGTTGAGTTGGAAATGTAGCTCTGGGCGAAGGAGGCAATTCGTGAGTTCGCCTCTCCTGGACCGGCTATGTACTCCGCAAGGGTGATCGAACCGAGCAGGGCGGAGTCGAAGGACCTCGACGCCGGCATGTAGTTGTCGGCGTACTCTAGACCTGCAAGGCGAGCGGCGTAGGACCCCCTGGCAGTAAGGTTGAGACTGGAGAGCTGACCATTTGACCATGAAGCAATCCACTCGGAATCGAACAAAGAGAGGACTCGGGAGGAGTAGTCATCGTAGGCAGTGGCGTTTGCCCTCGACAGCGCACCGGCGGCATAGCTTAGCGCGCCGCCGTCGGCATAGGTCAAGTTGCCAGTTTTTGTATAGGCTTGTACCCATGCGCCGAAGTAAAGGGCGGGGACACCCAAGAGCAGCCTGGCAGTGGCGTTGGCTCCTCTTACCGCGGAATAAGTAGCCCCATTGACCCCTCTTATCGCCGAGTAAAGAGGAGAATACACGTCGATTGTCTGATTGAGCCCCTTCAGGCTCGAATCCGTCCTAAGGTAATGAACCAGCCCGCCGACGAATTCCTGCGTTGCGGGAGAGGTGACGTTAGCGCCCTTGACCACTACCAGCAGCGTACTGTTGGCGACGGTCTTGGAGAACTGTGCAGAAATCAGGTTCGATGCCTGCACCGACTCGAGCTGGCTCCCGGATGCCGCCCCCTCGTTCAGAGACGTGGAATTAGTCACAGTCATGATGACTGGGACTAGCAGGATGAGCGCGAGAATCCAGGCGACTACTATGATCCGCCTCCGGCGGTAAACGAACCCCCCCAGCCTCCTGAAGGGGGTCGAATGTCTCCGCCCTCGAGCCTCCGCTGACAACTAGAAGGGCCTCTTGAAGTCGTATAATTATGCCTTAGAGACCTTTGGTGTCTTATCGGCGCCCGTCCGGGGAATGGCGAGGCGGGAGCTTCAACGCTTCCTTACGTAGAGGAACCCACCCTCTTCCTTAACGTCGTAGAGGGGCTCGTCGGGGAGAGGCTCGTCGAATACTCCCTTCCCGGTCTTCAGGTCCCATACGGTGCCGTGGCCGGCGCAGGTCACGGCGGTGTCTTCGAGGGTCCCTTCCGAGAGGTCCCACTCCTCATGAGTGCAGATGGCTCCCATCCCGTAGTACCTGCCATCGACATTCGCGATCAGGACCGACTCTCCTGCGACCTCGACCGT
>Ga0187772_10001013_pt1 | contig 12990 bp, 9 predicted proteins | sample 0116_SJ02_MP15_2_FD_133137 | JGI IMG/M metagenome (GOLD analysis project Ga0187772, IMG submission 133137) | Tropical peat soil microbial communities from peatlands in Department of Meta, Colombia - 0116_SJ02_MP15_20_MG | ecosystem: Environmental > Terrestrial > Soil > Wetlands > Peat | place... | reverse complement strand
CTCCGGAATTGAAATCGAGAATCTCACCGAAGGGCGACGTTTGCCGGAGGACGTCACCACCTATGGACTCTTTATTAATGGCGTCAATTATGTGAGCGACTGCCCGACGCGTTACGGTAGGTACGCGTTTTGCAACAACATGCGACTGCCCTCATATTCGCTGGCTAAATCGTCTTTTGCGGGTCTGGCAATGATGTGGCTTGGAGAAAAGTACGGGGCTTCTGTCTACTCGCAATTGATTCGAAACTATGTTCCGCAATATGTGGACGGTGGAGACTGGGGCAACGTAACTTTCGCCAACACGTCGGACATGGCGACAGGAAATTATCTGTTCACGAAGCGTGAAGCGGACGAGGGAAGTCCCCAGGAGTTAGATTTTCTCATCGCGGAGCCCTACAGTGAAAAAATCAAAGACGCATTTGCGTTGTTTCCGCATAAGTCCGAACCCGGGACTGCGTGGGTTTATCAAACGCACGCGACTTTCATTCTGACTCAGGCGATGAGCGCGTATCTGGAGCAGCGTGAAGGCAGCGGAGCCGACATCTTCGATGCGGTTCGCCGCACGGTCTATCAAGCGATCCATGTCAGCCAGGGCGGCCTTTCGATGCTGCGGACAGATAACAGCACTTCGGGGAAGCCGTTTGGTGGATATGGAATGTTCTTTATCCAGGATGACGTCGCGAAAATTGGTCGTTTGCTGAACATTAGCGGGGGGCTGATTGATGGCAAGCAGGTGCTCGATCCAGTACGCCTGCGGGAGTCTTTGTTTCGCAGCCCGAACGTTTCCACGACCGGGATTGCGATCCCCGATGAAGGAACGCCGCCCGCGTCGAATACTTTTCGCTATCACAATTATTTCTGGGGAAAAAACATGACCAGCGTGGAATTCCCCCAATATCGGTGCAATTTTTGGACGTCTTTTATGAGTGGCTATGGCGGGAACTCGGTTGTGTTGTTGCCGAACGGAGCGGTTTTTTACATCTTTAGCGATGGCAACGAATTCGTCTGGTACGCAGCCATCAATGAAATCAATAAAATCGCGCCGCTCTGTCAATAATTCAGTTCGCCGCCGCGGCCGCCCGATCATATATTTTCTTGCCGCCTACGAACGTCTCGAGCACTCTAACGTCCTTTAGTTCGTCAGTCGGCACGGTCATCACATCGCGATCCACAACGATGAAATCAGCGAGTTTGCCCGGCTCGAGTGCGCCTTTTATGTTTTCTTCAAAGCCGGCATAGGCGCCGTTTCGTGTGTAAAGTGTGAGAGCCTGTCTGATGGAAATGCGTTCCTCGGGCGCGAGAATTTGGCCGGTTTCCATTTCCCTGCGGGCGACGGACGCCCAGATTCCCCACCACGGACTGATCGGCGTAACCGGAACATCGGATCCGGCGGCCTCGATAACGTCGTTGTCGACGTAAGACTTCGCCGGATACGCCCAACGGACGCGTTCTGGTCCGTACTTCGCAAACCAACTGCCAATCCAGTAGACAAAAGGAGGATTGCCGTCGACGAGCACGTTGAGCTCACGCAGCCGTTTCTGCACTGCGAGCGTCGAAATGCCAGCGTGAACGATGCGGAAGCGATGATCTTTCAATCCGAGCTTTTGAATCACAGCGGCATAAGAATCAAGTACTTCATCAATGGCGCGATCGCCGATGGCGTGCGTTTCGAGTTGCCAACCGGCAGCAGCGGCAGTCAAGTGTGCTTTCTGCATGTCGGCCGGAGACCAACGGAGAACGCCGAGATTATTGGGTTCGCCAATCACTCCGGGAGGGTAGATGGCAATGGTCCGCGCTCCCATGCCTCCATCAGCAAACATTTTTGCGGCGCCAAACTTGAGGTGATCGTCGCCGAAGCCGGTGTGAACGCCCATCTGCGCGAGCTTTTCGGCATCATCAATGCTGCCGATGCGGGGCGACATCTGCACTCGTATCCTCAGCCAGCCGCGATCGCGCGCCTCCTGGTATCCCCGCATTTCATCGGAGGAAATGTAGATGTCGTGAATCGTAGTCAGGCCAACTTCAGCGGCTTTTTCGGAGATGAGTTTTGCCGCACGAATATTAATGTCAGGGCGATCAGTTGGAAGCAACGTGCCCACCAGCCCCATGGCTGTGTCTTTCAGAATTCCGGTCGGCTCTCCAGAGGAATCGCGTTCAATGACGCCGCCTTCAGGATCTCGCGAGTCCCTGGTGATATGTGCCAGCTTCAACGCAGCACTGTTTGCCGCTGCCAGATGGCCGCTGACATGTTTGAGGTAAACCGGATTGTTGGGTGCGGCTTCGTCGAGGTCGTGGCGCGTAATGTAGCGCCGTTCGACGAGCTTGGCATCATCCCAACCGGAACCGAGGACCCATTGGCCCGCAGAAAGTGAGCTTGCACGGAGCGATACAGCGTGGGTAATGTCCGAAATGGAATGCACCGCCGGATAACCGGCATCAATCTCGCCTCGTATAAGGCTTTTTACCCATTCCATGGCGTGCGTGTGCACATCAATGAGTCCCGGCAGCACGGTTTGACCATGCAAATCGACTGTTTGCGTGCGCGCACTCGCGCAATCGGAAAGGGTGTCAACCTCGCTCACGGCAAGAATTCTGCCGTCGCGGATTGCCATGGTGGAGGCAATCGGGTTCGTCGCGTTCATGGTTACGATGCGGCCGTGACGTAGAAGAAGATCTGCGTCTCTGCAGACCTGGGCGGTCGTCAGATTGGCGACGAGAACATCCAGCATGCCGAGGATGGTTGCCGAGATGCATAGTCCTGGTTTCATACTTGACAAACTTTACAGGAACTCCGCTAATGGATGCCAGATTGGGAGGCGGGTTCGCGTTGTGGCTTAAAGACCGCCTTTTTTTGTCGTGAAGTCGATATTCCCGGCTTCCGATGCCGGGATCGCGAGGGGGTCTCATGATGCGTCGCGGACTGGCACGCGGGTCAGCGTTTGTCTTCTTCTTTCTTCTCTGTTGTGGAACCCTGCACGGGCAGTTCACCGAAGGCGCCATCGTCGGCACCGTAACCGACTCGACTGGCGCCATCGTCGCAGGAGCAACAGTGCAGGTGATCAATGTTCAAACGGCGGTCACCACTTCGGTCACGACCGATTCCACTGGTTTTTACCGTGCTTTGCATCTTCAGTTCGGGAATTACAAAATCGAGGTTTCAGCAGCGAACTTCAAAAAGACGGTGGTGGAAGGCATTTCCGTCACCGTCAATAACACGACACGGGTCGACGCCAAGTTGCAACTCGGTCAAGTTCATGAAGTCGTCGAGGTGACCGGCACACCACCGTTGGTGCAGACCGAGGAGGGCAGACTTTCGAACACGCTTGACACTCAGGAGGTGCAAAATCTGCCGTTAAACGGGCGTCAAGTCTATCAACTGGTGTCGCTCGAGCCAGGCGTTACTGCCACGAATGCACCGGTGATCTCAAACGTTCCTTCGCCCACGTCCTCCGTGACGTTCGATTTCGGTTACATCGCGAATGGAGCGACGCCGCGCGGCAATAACTTCGTTCTGGATGGAAACTCCAACAATAATGAGTGGCTCGGAGGAACGCCCCTCATTTTCCCATCTCTCGACGCCATTCAGGAGGTTCAGGTCCAGACGCTGAACTTTAACGCCGAATACGGGCGCAATAACGGAACGGTGGTAAACGTGGTCACCAAGTCAGGCACCAACGCCTTTCATGGCGATCTTTTTTACAGCGGACGAAATACAGCACTGGATTCTAGAAATTATTTTGACCTTGTCGACAAGGCGCCGCTTGAACTCAACCAGTTCGGCGGGACACTCGGCGGGCCGATTCTTCGCGACAAGACATTTTTCTTTTTGGACTACGAGGGCTCGCGGCTGAAGGACAGCCAGCCCGAGATCTTCCTTACGGAAAATCCGACCTACCGCCAGTCGATTATCAGCGGCGAACCAACCAGCATTGCTGCGCTTTTCTTCAGTGATTTCCCCGGCCCCGCATGCACCGGCCCGATCAGCAGCACGCAGTGTTTGTCCGAGTCACCGCAGATCGAGCATAACCAGTCGGATCAATACCTAATGCGAGTCGATCACCACCTCGGAGCAAGGGATCAACTCTACGCGCGATGGATCAACACCATCGCCAGCGGCGATGTTGCGCGCCAGGAACTGGAAGGCGCCAATATTCGCGGGTTCACCGCGCCGTTCACCGGATTCTTCGCAGATCTCGGATTGGGGTACACGCACATCTTCTCCCCGAAAACTCTAAACGATCTGCGCTTTGCCTATTCCAGAAATAACAGTAACGTACGCTTCGTAATCCCTACCAGCAGCGTAACGGCGAGCATTTTGAGAACCGATGGCTTGCCCGCCGATTCTTTTGGCGATCTCGTCTTCGACGATGGAACCATTCCGATTGGGGGCGAGCTGTTTATTCCGCGAAAGTTCGTCTTCAACACGTTCGCGATCACCAACACACTCACACACGTGGTTGGCCGCCACTCTCTTAAGTTCGGCGGTGACGTGCGGCGCATCCAGGAAAACAGCGATTACACATTGGAGACCTACCCTTACTATGAATTTGCCAGCATCGGCCCATTTGATTTTGGGGCGGATGCGCCGTACCTGGTAGCAGCGACCATCGACCGCAATCCGAACTCTCCCGACTTCGGAGGTTTCACTGACACACCGCGCCATTTCCGCTGGACGCAGTGGGCCTTATTTGCGCAGGACGATTGGAAGGTGCGCCCCAACCTAACGATAAATGCCGGGCTCCGTTACGAAGTTTTCGCTCCCCCTTCCGAAACTGCCGGGGTTCTGACGAATATCGTTCCGGGCCCGGGCAACAACGTATTCCAGAAGCTCGCAACGGCAACGGTCGGCCGAGTCGGCACGATGTGGGATACCGATTATCACAACTTTGCCCCGCGCCTTGGCATCTCATGGGATCCGAGGGGCAATGGCATAACCGTTTTCCGAGGCGGATTCAGCATCGCCTATAACGAGCCCTTTTCGAACCTTTATACGAATGCATCGCGGCTGAATCCTCCCGATGCCGCGACGATGTATGTTGAGCCTTCCGCTTTCATCGGCACCAGCGTCAACTATCAATTCCCTTTCAAACCCAGTCCCGACTTCGCGGGTCCGGTTACTGCGAACGGCGGCGTTGGGCCGATTTCAAGCTCAGCCGTTCCACCTTCGATTACCCCGAACGGAGTTGATCCGAACCTCCGCACTTCATATTCACTGCAGTGGTTTGTTGGGATCCAGCACGAGTTTGCCCAGGACTATGCGTTCACCCTTAATTACGTGGGAACCCGTGGTGTGGGCGGTTACACGCGAGAGGACTACAACCGGTTTGATGGAGATATTTGCAATCCAACGGCATGCAACTTTTTCGCAACTCGCTATGCTCCGGGGTGGGGGGCGATCACCTATATTTCCAACGAAAGTCAGTCAACTTACAACGGCTTAAACGCGCAGTTGAAAAGAGCGTACCGCAATGGCCTGACTCTGGTAGCCAACTATACCTGGGGTAAAGTCCTCGACAATGTGACCGAGGGCGGCCTTGGAGATTACTTCAACGTCAACTCTTACGGGATTAATTACAGCGGCGTGATGGATATTGAGCATCCGAATCTGGATCGTGGGCCATCGGAGTTTAATGTGCCGCAGCGCTTCGCAGCGAACGCAATCTGGAATTTGCCATCCCCCAAAACGAAAGGCGTGAAAAATACGGTGCTGGGCGGCTGGCAAATGAATACCGTTGTTGCGCTGCAGTCCGGTCGCCCATTCGACGTCGACTGCACACTTGGCTGGTATGAAGGATGCGATTTCAATATGGACGGCGACAACTACGCCCGTCCCGATCGCCCAGCGGGATTAAAGGTCAGCGGGTTCAGCAATCAACAATTCATCAACGGACTTTTCGGCAACCCCGCGCTGACCTTCTACGGTCCGACGTTTGAAAGCCGGACCTCGGCGGCCATTCAAACCTTTTGTCCCAACGGCCTCAATTCCATCCTCGATTTTGGACCGGTCTTCTCTGGTCCGGACCAGCAGTGCATCCCCGTTGGCTCGAATGGCAACATGGGCCGGAACGTCTTCCAAGGACCGGCATATAAGGATGTTGATTTCGGAGTCTTCAAAAATACCAAGATCGCAGAAGCACTTAATGTTCAATTCCGTGCCGAGGCATTCAATCTTTTCAATCGGGTCAACCTGTATAACCCAGTCGGCAACATGGGTAGCCCGCAATTCGGGCAGTCCGTTTCGGCTTTCGCGTCCAGACAGATTCAACTCGGGCTGAAGCTACTGTTCTAGGCTAGCCGCACGTTCGTCGGAACGCAGCTGTTTCGACTGGTCCTTTAGGACATTTTCGGTGCTTTCAAGCGGCTTACTGGAGAAAATTGGAAACATGGCGAGTGTTCGGCCTGATAGTGGGGAGCCAAGATCAAAAGCAAAAGGTCTTTCACCGTGTTGCAGACGTTCCATCACGGATCGTTTGATCCCTGGGAGCGCCTTTTGTTTGAGGCTATAATCACGCGCATAAAAGTGCGCTGACTTCTAACAGGGGGGCATGCGCTGTGCGACTGACGACGGGCGATGGTGTGGCTTGCTTGGTGGTGGGCATCTTGACAATTGGTTGGCGCCCCGGAGCGGCAGCTGCCGGTAACAGGTCAGAAGGGGTGGCGGTCCACCCCGACAATCCGGGAATAAAAATCGCGCGTTCTTGGGATCCGAAAGCTGCGGCCGCTTATTTAGACATGCGGCAAGCGTGGTGGATGGCATGGCCCAGGACCCAGCGGGACCATGAAACATTCTGCGTTTCCTGTCACACCGCTGTTCCATATGCTCTCTCTCGTTCCGCTCTTCGAGGTGTCCTGGCCGAACAAGCTCCATCTCTCCAGGAGCGACGACTATTGGACAGCGTCACGAAGCGCGTCCGCCTCTGGAAAGAAGTCGAACCCTTTTATAAGGATGCTGACCGCGGGCCGTACAAGTCGGTCGAGTCGCGCGGAACGGAATCCGTTCTCAACGCGCTGATTCTTTCGAGCCGTGATGCGCAAAACGGCCAACTCAGCGACGACGCGCAGATCGCGTTTGAGAACATGTGGGCTGAACAGCAAATCGCCGGCAAACAGAAAGGCGCTTGGCTCTGGCTGCGCTTTAAGAACGAGCCATGGGAAGCCGACGATTCGGATTACTTCGGAGCTACGCTAGCCGCTGTCGCCATTGGCATCGCACCAGAAAACTATCGCGCAGCGCCCGAAGTACAGCCGAGCCTTGGTCTATTGCGGGAGTATCTCAACCGCGAATTTACCACGCAGACCAGTATCAATCGCGTCCTTCTCTTGTGGGCCGCTGCGAAGTTGCCTGGACTACTCGAACCAGATCGGCAGAACGCCATCATTCGCGAGCTTCTGGAAAAGCAACAGGCCGACGGTGGCTGGAGCCTCTCTTCTCTCTCTGGCGATTGGAAGCGCGCTGATGGGACACCGCAAGAAACGACGAGCGACGGATATGCGACAGGGCTGATCACCTTTGCTCTTCAGCGGGCCGGGATGTCGCCCAAAAATCCCAAACTAACGCGGGGGCTCGCGTGGCTCACCGCGAATCAGGACAAGGCGAAAGGTTGCTGGCCAGCCTATTCCTTGAACAAGAATAGAGAGAACCACATCAGTCCGGAGACCGCGCTCTTCATGAATGACGCAGCCACTTCGTACGCTGTACTCTCTCTGGCCGCCGCCAGTCGCCGCTGAAATCAGACTAATTTAGGGGCGTGTGCGGCAATAACGCCGATGTCTGCGATGTTGTCGCCTTTTTTGAGGGATGGGACCGCGTTGATGTGCAAGATGACACCGGAGACCGGAGCTCGGGCCTCGAGTATGAGTTTGCCGAAATAGTTCGTAACAAAGCCGATTTTCACGCCTTCTTGAACATAGGTACCACGCTTCACAAGCGGGTACCAAATGCCAGGACCGTCTGACAAGACATCCACTACCCTGTCGAGCCAGACGGGATTCTCGATGGACCGAGCGCCTACTTCTTCCTTCTGTATCGTTCCCGCCACTTCGCCCAGTCGTGCCTCCTAGGCCGCGATGAATCCGTCTCTTTGTTGGCAGGGGACATCTTGCCTCGACCCGCGCGGACTCTCCCTCCAATGCATAGCAAAGATCGCGCACAGTTTGCCCATGCAAAGCCTGCAAAGGCCCTAATCGGACGACAGATTCATTTCGCCCACAGCGATTCGAAGCATTTGGATCCCGCCACTCCGGACGTGTGTTGCCTTCTCAATTGTCCTGATTGCGGCATTGCTTTTATTTTTCGAGATGGTTCCACTTTCAGCACGAGTGACGCGCATGCCAGGCTAGCTGTGCGAAGAGTGTTGAAGGGAGAAACAACTGAAGCGTAGGCCTACCACGGGACCGCTGACTCTAACTTGTTAGCACTCACAGTCTGGGATGCTGGCGAGTGTTCTCCAGAATAATTTTTTCCAGAAACCAGATGTCTATGGAAGCACGCCGAAAGTGACATCCGTTTGTGGCAACTGCCAGCACCAGACCGCTCGGGGTGTTCGCATTTTTTGTGATGGCCTGATGAGTACGCGGCCACGGCCCAAGAAGGCAAACGTCTTGGAGTGTGGGCAAGACCTGTGATCCTTTTTCGCTTGCCCCCGACCACGCGCTACAGATGTCGTCGGCTCATCGTTTTTCCACAACGACACTAGCCAATCTCAGATCCTTGAAAGTGAACGTTACAATGGGCCCCTCTCGCACATTCAGCACGAGAGGGGGGCGAAAGCATGCGATGCAGAACCCATTCCCTTGCCTAACACTGGGATATACAATCCCCGCCGAACCCGTAGTCAACAGATGGTGTCCAAGCGTTTGAGACACCGCGTAGCTGTCTGGGTCTAAACATTCGGCAAAATCCGGATCTTCCCGAATATCGTGGAATTCGTATCTGAAATCTGCGAAGTAGTCTACATACGGAGAGACTTCTTCGACGGTCCATCCGACTTCTTTGAATTCAGTGAGTCTGTGAAAGGATACTTCCGCCTTAGCTGTCTCGAATTCAAACGCGGCATACCACGCTCCTCTGCCAGGGCCATTGAAACGTCCTCCATCCGGATGCGCATGTGTAAAAGACGCGTTAACTATGTGTGCGAGTCGAAAACCTGAAACCAGCTCAATCGCACTTATCCCCGGTAACTTGCCACTCTCGCCGAGAAGTCTATCGTTTGTGCCTCCTTCAAGCTCGGTTAGATCGCTGAGCAAGTCGTCATCGCCTTCGGCAAGAAGATCGAGAATCGGGCGACCCCGATCACTGTAGCGATATGGGATAAGACGATGAGTCTTATCCTGTTCTAGACTCGACAGCTTTGGAGATCTCATCTGCCGCCACGACGGGAATCTAACAACTGGCGAACTCGTAGAAAAGCGGGTATGCCGCCTTGTTTCATGTAATTCAGCGGCGAGTCTCCCCCGAACATTTGATTATTGTTTGGCAATGAGATCCAAGTATCGGCGAGTTTTCGACTGTAGAGGATATTCAGTGCTTTATATATTCCAATCAAAAGGGAAATTCGCGTCAGTTGATCTGCATCCAGTGTCTTGGTGGACTCGTTCTTCAGAGCATAGAAACTGCCGTTGGAGATACCTCCTAACAAATTCCGAGAATCGTCATCTCGCAAACTCCATCGAGTAGCAATCCGGAGGAGGCCCTTTATCGCAGCCGGACTTAACCGGCTTTGGTTCTCCTTCTTCGAAAGATCAACGGCTGTTTCCCACGAAAAGCCCACAACGGCCTGCTGCATTGTCGCCATAGCGTTTCCTCCATTTCTGATTAAATATTACTCCAAAATTGAACTTTCGCAACATCAATTTGGGTTCCTAAATTAAGCCACTTATTATCATAAACTTACAAATGGAAGCCTGCAGCCTTGGAGAGGCACCACGAGTGTTGCTGCGCAATCCTCAGAGCCCCAGGCCTGGGTCAGTTGGCCGGATCAGTATCGGAGCGCCTTTGTCCTTCACAAAGGACACGACAAATTGCGCCTGTTTTGTCCGACTCAAGCCGCGGTATCGATGAATTTCTGCGCAGAGTGCGACTCCCCGGGCAAGATTCGCACTTGACGGCTTTTCGTCAGAAAATCAAGTCCCCATTGCAGCAATACGAAGAGGCGATTGGCAGACCCGATGAGAAAGTAAATATGCACGATCGCCCAGAGAACCCAGGCTGGGAAGCCCGCGAATTTTGCAAAACGCAAGTCGGCTACAGCGTATGTCCGGCCTACGATTGCGAGATCACCCTTATCCCAGTACCAGAATGGTTGAGGCTCCCTCTGACCCGCTACCCGTATCTTCAACTCACCGACATGCCCGGATTCGACCCGAAGGGGCCGCGGTCGCCTGAGACGCTGGGCGGTACTAGCGTCGTGCTCGAGATGTATGTGGATGATGTTGACAAGCGTTTTGCGCTTGCCGTGGAGCTAGGGGGAACTCCGCTGCTTCCGCCCACTGACATGTTTTTCGGTGATCCCGATGTGCGCGTGCTGATTTTTGCGACCGCAGGGAAAGTCACCGAACATACAAAGGCGCAATGGGCTCAAGGGATCGCCGACGACTTCGATTTGCTGCTCAAGGTCATCTCGCGCGAAGAGTTTGTCGTTTGGCTTCTCGATCCCGCGAACTCCGAGATCTGCAGAGATCAGTTAGGGATCGCTCCTTCGATGGAGCCCGACCTTGCACCCGCATACGTGGTCACCCACTTTGACAGCAAGCCCGATCAGATTTGACAAGAGTGGACAAGACGCAAATCCTATCCCCTCGAGGCCATTTTCCCGGTCACTTGAGTGTAATGGGGAATTACGCCAAATGCGTTGATGCGATGCTACCCAAACGAAGAGGACGATCGTCTATTCATCGTGTTCGACTGTACAAGGAACTGTGTTCACAGAACTAACGAGGCGAACAGCAATGCTCAAACGTGCGTTTCAATTGATGGTGGTTGCATGCCTAGCAACGGCTACGTTGCGAGCCGCAACTGACCCCTTCGCAGGCAAATGGAAGCTCAATCCCTCCAAAAGCAAGTTCACAGGGCAAATGAAGGTTCAAGTCGTCGGCCCAAACAAATACGCCATTACCTTTGTGGAACTCGGTCTTGGCAGTGGCGTTACCGACACAGTCGTAGCCGATGGGACGGACCAGCCCGCCATGTTCGGGACCACGCTATCCGTAACCATCGAGAAGCCAGACGCCTGGAAGGTTGTCCGAAAGCGCAGCGGTCACACGCTTCTTATAGGGATTTGGAAGCTTTCCGAAGACGGCCGCACTCTCGCCGATGCCTTTACCGGTTACCGGGCCGACGGTTCAACTTTGAGACGGGATTACGTGTACAAACGGACGGCCGGAACCTCAGGTTTCCCGGGCACATGGGAAAGTGCCAGCGAGGAGGTGGACTCGGATTCGGCCTATGAGTTTCAGATCGAGCCCTACCAGGGCGACGGCCTTTCATTCACCACTCCCGCGGGGCATGAGATTCAAAACATGAGATTCGACGGGAAGGATTATCCTGACTCCGGTCCGATCGTCTCCCCAGACTCCGCATCCTCGGGTCGGCGGTTGAACGAACACACTCTGGAAATGACCGACAGGATCAAAGACAAGGTCATGGATTCCCGGGAGATCGAGCTTTCACCCGATCTCAAGACCCTGACGATAACCATACGGCCCGTGGGTCAAAACAAGCCGAACATTCTGGTGTTTGAACGACAATAGAAGTCCGGCGATGGCGAGTCTTGACCATCCAAGAATACCCTCGGGGTATAAGAGCGCTCAGGCACCTACCGCAGCAAAGTTGATAAGGCGATCGCGCACCACCTGCTATGGGGTCTGCGCACCGCTGTCTTTCTCAATTTTCGGCAGGGAACAGGTATTCTCGTTTGGGACGGAGCCAGTGAGGAGCAAAGTCAGAAGGTCGGCGATACCGGTTGGAGCGCCGACATAGAGCGTCGAGCCAGTGTTGGAGTTGGCCGTCGTACTCTGGCAGTTATCGAAGAACTTTTGCTGGCAGGGATAACGGCCGACGATTTGTCAATACGTCATTGCGACAAGCAAGAAGGCTCTATGCGCGGGGTAGCACAAGAATGTGGTAGACCGGAAAACACAGCAAGAGCCCGGCGGTCAATACCAATGCATACCTCACCCCGCGACTCTTGAAACGCTGGCTGATCGCCATCAACAGCAGCACCGTCGCCAGAGTCACAGTCACTCGCACGTATTGGTCGGACAGTTGTCTGGCCGAGGTACCTTGTTCGAAGACTTCTGACGCCCGTTCATTCAACCGAGCTGCCTCTTCCGTCTTTGAGCTTCGGTATTCCGCCATCAACTGCGGACCGGGTGGAGCATCCCGGTTGTTGAGCGGATCCATCTTCTTCCAGGCCTCAAAGGCAGGGCGAAACTCGGGAAGGAAACGCCGTTCAAAAAGGTCAGCCAGCATCTTGTCGCCGTGGGCTTCGGCCTTCAGCCACTCCACCACTGTGGAAGCGTCATACAAACGCTCCTGGTTCGCAAGAGTTGCGGCTCCGTCGGCTTGAATCCTGAGTTTGCTCGCCTGGCCGTAGAGTTCCGACTGGTGTCCGCTCCAGAGCGCTGCCTGATAGCCACTCCAGGCAGTCGCAATCGCGACGACGGCGAGCACCACCGCCTCGAGGATCTCCAAGATCTCATGTTCCGAAGCACGCGGCGATTCCTTGTGCTCGCTAAGGTGGTTGGCGATTTCGATATTGGCCCCTCCCGCTTCGGGCGTTGAGAAGACCTCCTGGCTCTAAGCGGCAGTCTTGCCGCGTTCTGACGCTTGGCGCGGATGGAAAAACAGATGTGTCAATTTGTCCCCGCCAAGAACTCTTTGCAGTTCACCGAATCCGAAGAAGGAGATGAGCAGCACGAACAAGAGCACGGTCAGAGTGAGTATCCCTTTCAAGGTGCCGCCGCCAAGATCAGCGATACTCTCGGAGAACG
>Ga0187772_10001012_pt1 | contig 13001 bp, 11 predicted proteins | sample 0116_SJ02_MP15_2_FD_133137 | JGI IMG/M metagenome (GOLD analysis project Ga0187772, IMG submission 133137) | Tropical peat soil microbial communities from peatlands in Department of Meta, Colombia - 0116_SJ02_MP15_20_MG | ecosystem: Environmental > Terrestrial > Soil > Wetlands > Peat | place... | reverse complement strand
GCAATGTTGCGGACCTGCGCCGTCAGGTTGCCAGCCATCGCGTTAACCGAGTCAGTAAGATCCTTCCACGTACCCGCGACACCAGGGACGACGGCCTGTCCGCCGAGTTTGCCGTCCGTTCCCACTTCGCGGGCCACGCGTGTCACTTCTGACGCGAACGAGCGCAGCTGATCGACCATCGTGTTGATGGCTTCCTTCAGCTGAAGAATTTCGCCGCGCACATCGACGGTGATTTTCCGCGACAAATCACCGCTTGCGACGGCGGTCGCAACTTCCGCAATATTTCGCACCTGTCCCGTAAGATTGCTGGCCATTGAGTTGACGGAATCGGTCAGGTCTTTCCATGTACCGGCCACGCCGGGCACTTGCGCCTGGCCGCCGAGTTTGCCGTCGGTTCCGACTTCGCGGGCCACACGCGTCACTTCGGCGGTGAACACGCCGAGCTGCTGAATCATCTTGTTGACGATGTCGGCGGAACGAAGAAACTCGCCTTCCAGCGGCCGCCCGTCTACGTCGAGACGCACCGTTTGCGTCAGATTCCCCTGTGCCACGGCCGCAATCGCTCGTGTAACTTCTGTCGTGGGACGAAGTAGGTCATCGACGAGCGTGTTGATGGAAACCTCCATTTCGCCCCACGCTCCGCGTGACTCGTTAAAGCGCGTGCGCTCGCGGGTCTTCCCCTCTTTACCGATCACCTGGCCGATTCTTTTCAGCTCGTGGGCCATCTGCTGGTTGGCGGTGACGATTTCATTGAAGGTGTCGGCGATCTTTCCCGGCAGGCCAACCCACGAACCTGGAAGCCTCGCGGAAAAGTCGCCGTCGCGCATCGTCTGGAGATTCTCTAAGATGGCCACTAACTCGGGAGTTGCAGTCGAGACATCACCATTGCCTTTTGAGACCCCGAGCATATGCTCGCCATCCGTGAATTCCGACACTGCGTTTCGACTACCCTTCTTCATAAACTCTCCAAAAGCGACGACTATCCGGACTGCGACCGCGGATTCTCATCGCGGTCAGTCGTTCAATTTATCCATTTGTTTGTCTTTGCATCGCACGTGCGAAAAGACCGAACAGAGGGGAGTACTCGTTTCAAACAGATCTGCACGCGGACATTTCGCAAAAGGCACTCGGAAAAATCCACGCCTACTTTCTGCTCGTGCCTTGCAGATTTTGGCATACGCTGCCTGGGCGATGCCCTACAGTGATTCCTGTATTGGAGGAAAAATTACTGAAAGGTGGGGAAATTCAATTCTCGGTCCAGCCGCGCGCGACTAGAGTGCGGCTGACAAATTCACGCCCCTCCAGGGCAGCATTGATCGCGGCCAGAAGATCGCGACCAGCGTCAGACTTCACTACATAACCGGAGGCTCCAAAGCTCATGGCGTCCTTGGCGATTCTTACGGAGTCATGCTGGCTCACGAAAATGACCCGCGTTTTGGGCGAGATTTTGTGAACGGTTCTTGCTGCATCAATCCCGCTGATCCCCGGCAGACTAATGTCCAGCAGGATAATATCGGGTCGCAACTCCACCGCCTTCTTTACCGCTTCCTCACCATCTGCGCTCTCACCGACGATTTCAAGATCGGGATTCCCCGCCAGCACTGAGCGGATGCCGCGCCGCGCCACTTCATGGTCGTCGACGAGCAGGACTCGAACCAGAGTCCTCGGTTCTGTTTTGTCATCCATATCTGGACTCGGGTTGGATCGGCCATTCCGTACAAGGGAAGATGCCACGGAAATCGCGCGTACTTCAGCGGGTTTTTCGGAAGTGCGCACAACTAAATCCCCGGTAAGACTATTCGCTCGCGCAACCTATAGCTATACAGTAAATACCTCACTAAACGCGTTTAGCTATCAATTCCGGGAAAAACGCGCGCTTCCGAGCGGATCCCATTGGTGAGTCTGACACGCGCAGGGTTCCACCAACCTGTGCGGCACAAATTCCCGCTCACCCCCCAATTCGCAGCCCGCAGTGTAGCACGCACCAAATGAGGTTGCGAAAGCTTCTTGTCTCGAGTCAGTACTTAATCTGGCGAAAAATGCAGCATTTTGTGCCGCATGGGTACCGCTTTCTCGGTATGTACTCCCCGAGGCCCAGCGGGTAGAACCTGAGTGTGAACCCCTGGGTCTGAGGGCCCTTTGAGACTTCAAAAATGCCAAACTTTCGCATCTTGATTGCCGATGATCATGAGATTGTTCGGAAGGGCCTGCGCTCGATGCTCGAATCCCATCCTGGCTGGGAGGTGTGCGCTGAGGCTACGGATGGGTTGGACACGATCAGGAAGGTTGAGGCTTTCAAACCTGACCTCGTTGCACTCGATATCGGAATGCCCGGCCTCAACGGGCTAGACGCGGCGCGCCAAATCCTGCGCGACAATCCGAAGATAAAGGTTCTTTTCCTGACGGTCTATGACACTGACCACGCTGCAAAAGCCGCGATCCAGATCGGTGCCAAAGGACTTATTCTTAAATCCGACGCAGCCAAGGAATTGATGACAGCGGTGGAGACCATCCAGCAAAACTCGACTCACTTCACCGCGAAGATCAAGCAGTCAATACTCGGGAACAATCTACGCGGCAGCCGGCGCCCGTTGGAAAAGGAAACTCTCACTCCACGCGAGCGCCAGGTAACTCAGTTATTGGCCGAGGGCAAAAGCACCAAGGATGTGGCCTCCACCTTGAATCTGAGCGTGAAAACCGCAGAAACTCATCGCAGCAATATTATGGGCAAACTAGGACTGCACTCAGTCAGCGAACTCGTGCTCTATGCTGTCCGCAACAACATTGTGCAGGCTTTTAACTCTGAGGCCGCAGGGCCTTCCCGGGAAGGGGAGATGCACAAAAACACACCAGAAGCTCTTCTGAAGAAGGAGACTTGAACGCAATAATATCGGGAACCAGCTGTGCAGCCATGCTTTCTGCCCGTCGCGCGCAGCAGATACTGGAGCCGGGAATTTACCTGAACGCAAAGACTCCCCCTGATGACGATGGGAAATTAGCTATGCGGACAGATGGGCGATTTGCGGCGAGTCCGACTCGATCCGTGCTGGAAAAATTCCTTCCGAGGTTGCACGTTTCACGCAGCTCTTGAGAACTTGGAGCATACGGAGTGCGTTATTCAACGCGCGAAGTTCGGACGCGTTGTCGACGGGCGCCTCGTATAGCATCCGCGCGCGCTCGGTAATTTGAGATTCCGCCCGCGCTATAAGCGCAGGAACTTTGGTCGTGTCATCCTGGAACAAAGCAGCTATGTACGATCCCTTCCAAGGTACGTCTTCAACTCGGAACACTGGGGCACTCATACACCGACTCCATTCAGTATTTGGAAGACCCCGCGGGGAGGACTTGCCACCATCTGGATAATGCATCGGTTTCACGATGCATGGAAATACGGTTCTTGCTGGATAACCAATCAATCAACAGGGCGAAATGCGAAAAAAACATCATCTCTTCTCAAACTGACACCTCGACTTTGTGTTATTGTGTCGGCAAAGCTACACAGCGCCGTGTAAATTCTGGTGGGGTTCTTGGCCAAGGTACGTGTCACGCGTTGCACTTAAATTTGGCAAATTGCTTGCATCAGGTCCAGATAGGTTCTTTCGATTTCGAATTCCGCCTTATTGCGCTTCATCGTCTATACCGACATCTATACCGACAGACCTCTGTAAGGGCTAGCGACGATCCTCATCGGGGCTACGCAAAATTGAGAGATTTCCGGAGGCAATTATGGCCGGCGCGCGAATTTTGGTCGCAGATGATCATGAAGTCGTCCGAAGAGGGGTGTGCACGCTCCTCGAGTCTCATCCGGGTTGGCAAATCTGTGGTGAGGTAGGTGATGGGCGCGAGGCAGTTGAAAAAGTTGCAGAGTTGAAACCCGATATCGTGATTCTCGACATCGGCATGCCGCGATTAAATGGACTAGAAGCAGCTCGACAGATTCTGAAGTCCGATCCGCGTCAAAGAATACTGGTGTTGACGATTAGCGATGCGGAGCAGGTCGTGCAAGAGGTGTTGAAAGCGGGAGCGCGCGGATTCCTCCTCAAGTCGGATGCCGCCAAGGAAGTGGTCTCCGCAGTCGATGCCCTGCTTCATGATCGGACCTACTTCAACTCCCGGGTTGGTGAAATGGTACTGACTCGATTCCTACACGGTGGGCGGCCGCCGGAGGGAGAGTATGGGCTGCCGGCGCTCACACCGCGCGAGCGCGAGGTGCTCCAATTGCTCGCCGAAGGGCAAACGACCAAGGAAGTAGCGGCTACTTTGCATCTCAGCGTAAAAACCGCAGAAACGCACCGCAGCAATCTCATGCGCAAACTTGGGCTCCACAATGTGAGCGAGTTGGTCATGTACGCTGTGCGAAATAACATCGTCAGTCTCGGTGAGAACCGGGCTATTGCCTGACAAGACAAGCGCTGTTCACCAATCGCCATCGTAGGCTCTCAAACGGAAAGACCCGGATATCTGTGCGGGCATCTCCGCGCTAAGGCCACTTTCCCGCACCCGTACCCTCAATAAACTTAGTCCTCTACAGCTTGCCCCCAATTCAACAATCTCTTCATCTTCGAGACAATCGATTTGGCTCAAAGAGCCGTTTATGAATTCGGGTCCTGCGACGCAAGTTGTTCCGATGACCAAGCGGATCTTAGTTGTCGACGACAACCTATTGCTGAGAAGGCAGGTACGAACGCTTCTGGCGACGGACCAAAGCATCGAGGTGTGCGCCGAGGCGGCTGACGGGGTCGAGGCCATCCAAAAAGCTGTGGAGTGCGTTCCCGATCTCGCTGTAATGGATCTGGTGATGCCGCGGATGAATGGACTGGATGCCACGCGTGCCATCAAGCGTCTCGTTCCAACTGTGCACATCCTGATCTTTGCGCTCGACGTTCCTCCACAAATTGAACAGGAGAGCAAGCAGGCTGGAGCAGACGCCGTCTTACCAAAAGCGCAGGCGGGCGCACAATTGTCAAAGCTCATACATTCGCTGCTGGATTGAAACCTCAGGCGGCTGCCGAGGCTGAGGGCGGGACAACCGGCAGATGAGCAATAACGATCGTACCCTTCTTGTTTCCGCCGGAATCGATTTCTAAGCGCCCGCCGAGTTGCCGAATCCGTTCCCGCATGCCCCGGATACCGACTCCGGGCATACCAACCGAATCCATTGCTTTTCGTTTTTCCAGCGGTATACCGCGTCCGCGGTCTTCGACTTCGATACGAACTTGATCTGCGAGTCGCGCGATTCGTACGTTGGCAACCGGGCTGCCTGCATGCCGATGAATGTTCGTGAGGCATTCTTGTACAAAACGGAAGATCGCGACTTCCATGTCCTGCGACAGTCGGCCGAAGTCCTCTGGAATTTCAAAATTCACATCGATGCTGCTGCGTTCCGTAAATCCCTCAAGATAAAAGCGGAGCGCGGATGACAGGCCGACCTCGTCGAGCAGAGGAGGATGCAGCAAATGCGAGATCGTCCGGAGCTCGCGCGATAGTTCATCGACGAGCGCCAGACTTTCTTCGATTGCCGTTCTCGTGGCAGCAGAGATGTTGCCTTCTGTCAGTGGCGTCAAGTTCATGCTGATGGCGGCCAGGATCTGCCCCGCACTGTCATGCAGCTCGCGAGCGATGCGCCTTCTTTCGTCATCCTGCATCTGAAGGAGGCGGCCAGTCAGCAGGCGCAGGCTCTCCTCGGCTTTTCTCTGCTCTGAAACGTCTGCATTGATTTGCAGCCAGCCCATCGGCTGGCCCTGCGCATCTTTCAAAGCGGTCCAGCTGCTCGCGACGGGCAAAGTCGTTCCGTCACGCTTCGTATGCAGGAGGTCTCCTTGCCAGCCACCACGCTCTCGCGACTTTACAATTTCTTCCAGCGGAACCGGAAATTGGGTTCGTAACAACTCGTGCGGTGATTTGCCCATGGCCTCTTCTCGCTTCCAGCCGTAGAGCCGTTCCGCACCCTTGTTCCAATACGTGATCTTCTCGTCGAAGCCCGCGACCCAAATAGCATCGTTTGCGGCGTCCAAAAGTGCTGCCTGCGCCTTTACGGCTTCTTCGATTGCCTTTCGCTGTGTTATATCCCGGATCGCGCTCGTGACCATCATTCCATCTTCGGTTTTTAGCGGGCTAAGACTGATTTCTACCGGAAACTCTCGACCATCTTTGTGCAAGCCATGAAGCTCCAAACCGGCTCCCATCGGTCGAAGCCGCGGGTCGGCAAAAAAAGACGCCCTGTGTTCACCGTGCGTGTCCCGGAGCCGTTCCGGTATCAGGACCTCAATGGGCCGACCCAATAATTCCTCGGGCGCATAACCGAAAAGGTTTTCGACCTGTGCATTGCTGAGAACAATTTTCCCGTCAGAACTCACCACGACCATGGCGTCAGGGGCGGACTCCAAGACCGATCGAAACTTTGATTCCGCGGCCATCCGCTTACCGAGTTCTGCATTCAGGAATCGGTAATAGAGCAGCAAAAGTCCAATCGCCAGCGCGAATGCCACCGACAAAATGAACGCGGTAATTCCAAATAATCGCGCAGCGTGTGCCTTGCGAAGTGCCAGCACGCTTTGTTCAATGTCACCCATCTGTTGCAGAAGTTTCTCAGTCTGCCCGGAAAGAGTGGCCATCTGCTCCGATATCTGTGCCTGCTGGCGCAAGCCAGATTCACCTTGCTGTTTGAGTTGAACCGACTCTGCCAAAAGGGCTTTCCGCTGCTGCAGTAAAGACTCTAGGCGTTCACAGTTTTGCAGTTGTGGAGGATTACCAACGACTAGCGATTTGACCTCACGCGTGGAGTTCTCGACATCGTTGAGGGCTGCGTCATACTCAGCCAAGAAATGCGGGTCTGCGGTATTGATGTACTGCATGCGGGCAACACCCGCGCGGATGCTCGTAGCTCTGACATCGGCAATCGAATGTTGCACCTGATGCGCGTGCGTGATCAGATCCTGCGTTTCAAGCAGTCTCGTAATCAGAAGGTATACAGCCAGGCCGCTTACCAATAGCAGGAGGAGCGCTGCGCCAAATGCAATGTGTGCTCTTTGCCGTGGCGACACTTCGTATCTCCAAGCGGGCCCGGTGGTTGGAGAATCTGGCCCAGCCTTGCATACTTTTTGCAGCGAAGAATTAACAACGATGATGCGGAGGCAAGTCTACCCCTGAAGACCTCGTTTTATCATACTCATACCAAGCTCTTGCTTCAAATCCCGAGCCCTTAGAAGCGCCTGTCGCCATCGCTCGATTCCAACCCTGTCGATTCGCCTGCATCCAAGTCTATGACTTCGGGAACCGTGAGGGATGTTGGCGCGCACATCTGGACATTGAGTTCAGAGATCACTCAGAAAGGACTGGAGTTATGAAGAGGATTTTGGGTTTATGCTTTGCCAGCTTGCTTGTCGGGCCGGTCCTCCTATACGGGCAGACCGCAGCGCCGGCCACCAGCGGCGCGCAAGCTCAGCAGCCAGTGGCAGGTCAAAGTGCTCAGGCTTCAACTCAAGCACAATCGACGCAATCAAATCTTCCCCACGTCGCGCCGGGTAGTGTCATCCCGGTAGAGCTGACGAAGACGATTGATTCCAAAAAGGCGAGGGCCGGAGAGGAAATTGAGGTCAAAGTTACGCAGGACATGAAAAATGGGAGTGGAGAAATACTTGTGCCCAAAGATACGAAGGTCTTTGGCCACGTTACCGAGGCGCAAAAGCGCACGAGGGAACAGAAGGAATCGGAACTGGGAATTACATTTGAGCGTGCCATGATGAACGGTTCGGAGGTCTCCTTGCCTATGTCGATTCAGGCAATCATCGTGCCGCCTCCTCAAAATCCGACACCAAATGCGGGCACAGATAATTCTGGACCAATGAGTGCGCCGTCTGGCGGTGAAGCGCCTCAGGCAACCCCCAACGCACATGGAGGCAGCATGGGTTCTGGCGCACCGCAAGAAACACCGACCGCTTCAGCTCCCAATACTGGTTGGCCTGGTAACACCCAGACGAAGACAGGCGGAAATGCCCGCCAGCCGATCACAGGAAATACACAAGGCGTTATCGGTGATCCAAACTTGAAGTTATCAACCGCGACAACAGCGTCTCAACCCTCAATGGTCACCTCCGAAAAGGACAATGTGAAGCTTGAGAGCGGCACGGTGCTGCTCCTGCGGGTGACGCAATAACGATCTGTGTATAGGCATGAAAATCAAAGGCCCAGCACAAATGCTGGGCCTTTTCTCCATGGATCACGAGCAACCTAGTGCGACATCGCACCTGTGTTTTGGCAAGTCTTGGATATGTGTTTCATGGAAGTTACAGACAAGGTTTGGGACGCGTTACTTCTCTGGGCACCCATGGCTCCCGTTGCAGCAGAAGAGCCTGCGGTTCCGGTTATTCTGACTTCGTGCCCAACGTGCGCGCTTAGCTTCGCCGTGTCCCCGGTGAGTTGATATGTCGCACCGTTTTTGTCAGTCAGCATGTAGTTGCCGTTCGAGCCGCTCAAGCAACCCTGTACGGTTGTGTTGCCGCCAGAACTGTTCGAACCTGTTTGCCCTGAAGTTTGCGTGGAATCCTGGGCGACAATCCAGCAGGCGCTGAGAAGCAGAATTGAAAGTAATAGATATCTCATCGGTGTTCCTCCAAATTTGGTTGCGGTGGAACGAAGTCGTCGTTGTCCACTCGTTTTGCGGTTACGAAACGGAGCGAATCTCCGCCCCAAAGCGATGGTCGGGCTAGCATCCACTCACAGACGGACCTGCGCGCAAGCTATCCAACCGCCAATTCCCCTCTTACAGTCCAGGCGCCCGACGACACGGGAATACATTCTTCCTGCAAGCGATACCACACCCCTAGGGGGCATGCCCGGCAACAACGAAATTGGCCGCCTTCGATGTACCACTCATGTTCGATCAATCGGTGCGGTGTCGAGTGCAGAACAGCGTAAACACCAGAAGCGGGTACGACGTCGCCGGGCCTAAAAAGCTTTCGTTGCGGTTTCGACAAGTTTTTTGTCTCCGCCGAAATCTTGTCGCCAATGGGAGACCACAGCAATACAGCCTTGTCCGCACATTCCAATTTGTTTTTATAGGCTTTCCCGGGGAGAGAGATCTGCTATGGACTGACGACGAGCCAAAATCGCTTCCCGCAAATTCGATCTGGCGCAGCGACGCCTACAGGAACTACCCTACTTTCTAGTTCAATTTCCCGGTGTAGAGTGGGTTTAGAACTCCACTCAGGGCGACTGCTCACATTTCACTTGCCGGAAATTCGAGGGCAAATGCTCTCATCAACCAAAAAAGAGGAGATGGTTTGGAAATGAAACGCGTTGAACAGGAAAGATCGAGTCAAGTACCACGTAAGCTTTCACCGGAAATTGAAGATGACATTCGTCGTCGCGCTTATGAAATCTATGAGTCCCGCGGTCTGGCGGATGGGTCAGAGATGGAAGACTGGCTCCAAGCAGAATCGGAAATTCTCGAGAAGAAACATGTGTCGAAAGCGGCCTAGTCTTCAGCGACACCGATGTTTTTTAACTTTGGTATTCAAGCGGGAGTAATTACCTCCCGCTTTTATGATTGGGCGATAGCGGTTGTAACATCTCCTACGTTCGACTAACTAGCTGTCTTTGGAGTTACTACCTCACTTATGCTGAGTGTCGGCGTTGAAGGCGCAATTACTTTCAATTTCGGTTCCTGCTCGATCGCTTTCAGGAGTTCTCGAATCACTTTATCGTCCACATCGGCTGCGTCATGATAGTCCACAGGAAATCGGATAACCGCTTCGATTCCCGCCGAAGTTAACTGCAATCTGCTTTGGGGTTTTAATTCACTTGGAAGCGCGAACGCCAGTGTTCTTTCCATCTGCCGGCGCTGCCGCTCCATTTTGTCGCGGTACTCCGAAAACACCTTATCCACTGCACCCAACAGCCGTTTCTCGACCATCCCATAGTCACTTTCCGCCGCAAGCGTCAGCGTGATCTGGTGCCACACGAAACTTGTCCCCGGAATCTGACGGAATAGCCCATTGGTTTGGAAAACAACTGAGTTAGAAAAGGCAACCACACGGCCCGTTGGAACATTAGACCCCGCCCCAAACTCCATTACTTGCAGCCGCACTAGGCCGACATCAACAACTTCTCCGGTAACTCCAGAAATCTGTACCCGGTCACCGACACGGATGCCAAATTTGCCAATCAGAAAAAAATACCCAACAACCGATACAAGGACATTCTGAAGAGCAACTGCGAGTCCCGCTGTCAGCAAGCCAGCGAATGTGGCCACCGACCCGATTTGACTGGAGAACGAAAACGCGATGATTAGCGCGATAACAGTCCACAGCGCGATCTTATTAAGCAGCAGGAACTGGTATCGGCGTCGTGGTTCCTGCACATATCGAATTATGGTTCTCCGCAAAACCGCGTCAACGCCAAAAATGAAGGCAACAATCAGCCCAAGTATCGTCGTACGAACTAACAAGGTCTCTAGATCCGATCTGAACTGGTTTTTGAGTACCGACTGCCAATTAGTTAGGTTTGCCCGGTAAAGCCCAAGCATGATTCTCAGTTTGTTCAGGGGTAGCACCACCGCGGAAATCTGTTTGAATTGTGCCGTTATCGCATCAACGTTCTGTTTTTCCTGTGCAAGGGCTGCAGGGTCTTTGCTCGTCGTGGGCGTTGCCAGTGCGTCTCCCTGTTGTGCTAGCTCTCGGAGCTTACTCAGAGGACCGCTGGCCAGTTGTTTTGAGGATTGTGTCAAGGCATCCGTACTACTCACTAATTGATCGAGCGTTCGGCTCTTCCTCGAAATCGCGAATAAGTCTGCGATGAGCCCCCAGAAACCGGAAGGCGGCGCCTTGATAGCTGATGTTGTTGCAGCGCTTGAAGGCGGTTTCGCTTCTGCGGTCTTTCCCGACGATGTACTGACTGTCAACTCAGGCGGTAATGTGCGCGCGAGGGACTCAATTTCTGCCCGAGCACCTCCGACGCCTAGTCCGCTCGGTCCAACCTCATTTACAAAATCAGTCATGCTATGAACGGCGTCTCTGCGTGCGAGAATGAGATCAAGCTCACTTTGAGTCTCTGCAATAGCCGCGCGCAGATCCGCCGACTGCCGGCCGGACGCGGTCTCCGCCTTTTTCTTTAGCGAATCGAGTGACGATTGGACCTGGCTTACCTCCGAATCGAGCTTGCTTGAGAGCTGAGTAAGGGACTGGTACTGCTGCGATGTCGAAGCATTCTGATCCGGCTGGCCCTCATCATTATTAGTGTGTGTGCTTGCGGTCTCGGCCCTTGCGTAGTCAAATGCCAGGCGTACCGCTTCTGCCGCGATTTGAGAGTTATCGGAGACAATCACAACTTCGGTCGGATCGCTCGCGATCTGGCGTTCGGTATCTAACTGGTGATACCAGGCAACCGTTTTCGTCAACAAACTCAATACTTCAGAATGGGGCGACGCGTCTGCGGCAAAGGCAATTGGCCAATTCAGGATGGCCATCACACCCAGTGTCAAAACGGCGATTAAAACGACAAGGCGTCCGGGAACATACGCCATCGGTTTTCTGATTCGCATAAGTTGTTTCGATGTCTCAATGAAGCGAGAAGATTGTTTTACTATCGCGTTTCGTGACTGCGAAGGGAATCACTCTATTGCTTTGCTGCGCGCTCTAATCTATTCGCGGCTTCCGCGCGGCCACCGGTTTTCGTGGTTTGCTGCTGACACGCATCTAACCATCCGGCAAGAAAGTCAAGAACTCCCGCGGGAGGCTTCAGCCAGATGCGAGCGTTCGTCTGTCGCCACTGAGGTCGCACAAGGACGCTTAGTCCTCGGTCGCGAATCGCTTCGAATGCCGGCTCATCCGTTACATCGTCTCCCAGGTAAGCTGCCGGGACATCCGGACCCATTTCTTCCAGCAACATCCGGACCACGTCGCCCTTGTCGATACCCGGAGCCCGTATCTCGAGGCCGCCATCAAACTCCACTAGAGATAAACCAGTATCCTTTGCAATCGCATTCCATCCCAAAAGCACTCGTCCGCGCACCTCTTCCATCTCGCTTGGCCTCAGCCCCCTCCAATGGAAGGCTAGGCTCCCGTTCTTTGTTTCCGCGGATCCGGCAAGCCGCTGGTATTCGAGCCATCGCAAAGCGTCGCATAATGCACTTAGATATCGTTGCTCCACCGGAGTCACTTCCACATTGCCGCCCGGTCTTCTCCGCTGCAATCCATAGACACCCCACATCTCGGGCTGCGGGTCGATGCCGAGAAGAGAAACGACTTCCCTGACTTCCCGTCCCGAGATGATGACAACCCTCGTGCGACCACCGCGTATGATCTCTTCTAGTTTGCTGGCAACTTCTGGATATGGAACTGCCTTATCTCTCTGCTGGCGGAATGGCGCAAGAGTGCCGTCATAGTCCAACATCAGCAATCTTCGCCGCGACTCCGCGACGGCCTTCAGGAAGCTCCGAATCTGCGGTGGATGTTCTGCTTTCAGCGAAAGTTCTCCCCCCAATGTCACATACCTGCAGCCGAAACATCTGCCCGCAGTCGCTCGTTCTCCTCCGTCTGATCTAAGCGGACGTCGCAAAGTTCAGTGATCAGGTTTCCAGCCCACCGGTAAATATTGTTTTCCCTGATAACCCGGCGCATGCGCTGCACCCGCATCTGCTTTTCTTCCGGCTCCATCTCTAACGCGATCCGAATTGCTTCCGCGGTCTGATCGATATCGTACGGGTTTACCAGCAACGCGTCTCGCAGTTCTCGTGCCGCCCCCGTAAACTGACTTAGGATCAGGACGCCGCTTTCATCTCGACGCGCCGCCAGGAATTCTTTTGCAACCAAATTCATCCCATCATGAAGGGAAGTGACCAGGCAAAGGTCAGCCGCCCGATAGAACGGAACGATCTCCTGATGGCTGTGATGTCGTTTCAAAAATACAATGGGCCTCCACTTTCCGGTTTGGAAGCGCCAGTTGATTCGTTCCGCTTCAGCCTCAACTTCAGCGAGCAGATCGTGATACCGCTTGATGTGCGT
>Ga0187772_10001011_pt1 | contig 13009 bp, 8 predicted proteins | sample 0116_SJ02_MP15_2_FD_133137 | JGI IMG/M metagenome (GOLD analysis project Ga0187772, IMG submission 133137) | Tropical peat soil microbial communities from peatlands in Department of Meta, Colombia - 0116_SJ02_MP15_20_MG | ecosystem: Environmental > Terrestrial > Soil > Wetlands > Peat | place... | reverse complement strand
GTGATCATGCAAATGCCGGGGCGGCCTCCGATGGAGATGCCGCAGCAGATGAGCGGCCGGATGAGCAGTCCAACCGCACCCTCGGATATTCGCAGCTCCGCGGAAGATGTGGGCAGCGAGTCAGTCACAGTCCCGGCCGGGACTTTCGCCTGCGAGCACTATCGAATGAAGGACGGCTCGGGTGACACGTGGGTTAGCACCAAGGTCGCCCCCTTCGGAGTGGTGAAGCATCAGGGAAAAGATGACACGATGCTTCTCACAAAAATCATCACCGACGCGAAGGACAAAATCGTCGGCACGCCGCAACCATTCAACCCGATGGGAATGATGCAGCAGCCTCCGCAGCAGTAATCCCAAGGCAGGAGGGCTACTCGAGGTCGGGCGGCGTCACTTTAGCGATCCAGGAATCGTAGTCGGATGTATATCCGACCCGCTCTTGCAGAGCGCGGATTCGCCGCTTGATCTCCTTGTGCTCGCTTGGCGCGAGTGTCGGTAGCCCATCTAGACCTTCTCGAACGGCTTGTGCGTGAACGGTGCCCCGCGCTTCAGCTGCCGCGTGCGACCCGCTCTGGATTTGGTGATCTCCGCTCATGTATTGCTCGACCAGGTGATTCGTCACTTTTTGGCTGTGTATGAGCGAGACTCGAATATTTCCTTGCCCGGTCACCACGTTGCCTACGCCGAACACGTGATCGCTGCCGGCATATCGCGGCAAGTCTTCGTCCGCGAACGTGTAATATTCGCCCTTCATCGCCACGCCGGGCAGGATTTCAGGCACTGAACCGATCGACGAAATCACCAGCGGCGCTCTCAGCTCATGCTCCGATCCCGGAATCGGCTCGGCCTTTCTTCCTTCGATTTTAGTTTCCGCCACTCGCAATCCTGCCACTCGCCCGTTTTCGACGATCAGCTCCCTGGTAAGCCTGCGATCCTGAACGCGAAACAGGTATTTATCCCGTGCAAGCCGAAGCATTTTTTGCCGGACCTGCTCCGTCTTTGCGATCTGTTCGGGAGTTGCGTCGTCGGGAGGTTGCGCAAGCGGCATATCCTGCTCGCGCCTTCGGTAAATCAGCAAACACCCCTTCACCCCAAGGCTCTGCGGATCGATTCCATGCGATTTGCAGACTGCCGGAATGCCCTTTTCAAGCTCATGCATGCCCGCATTGACGCCGCGCGCCCTTAGCGCCCGTTCGTAGTTTTCGAGCTGTAGAACCTTTACGACGTCGATGGACGCAAGTCCGCCGCCGACGACGATCGCTTCGTCCGGCGTTTCGTAGCGCGGCCCGTCGTATGTCTTCTCATTCTTGTGGTTGTACCAGTAGATGAAAGGATTCTGGTAAACGAGTCCCTTGTCGACGAATTGGTCCGCGCCCGGCACGCCCAAGTCTCTGTCGCGCCAAGCGCCATTTGCCAGAATGACCGCTGAAAACTTCCAGTTCTCGCAGAGATCCCTAAATTCGATATCGCGGCCCAGTTTTGTGGAGGGGACGTAGTGCACGCCGGGTTTCTTGAGCCGCGCGTCGATTTTCTCGTATTCCTGTTTGCGCTGCTCGACGTGCCACCGAGGCAGTCCATCCTCGATTTTTCCGTACGGCCTTTTATTTTGCTCGAAGACGGCGACTTGAACTCCGTGTTCCGCCAATATTTCGGCGGCGACCGAGCCGGAGACAGCTCCGCCTACGACGGCGACGAAGTAGTGCGGTTCATTTGGCATCAGCCGTTCGAGCCTCCGCGAGACCGTCGAAAGCATGGGGATTGTACAATGGACCGATTTCTTTCGTGCGTCGATCCCTGCCGGCAACAGGAGCCGGGTCCTCGGGGCGACTCATTGGTCGAGCGGATCGCAATTTGATATAGTTCGCGCACTGGGGCAAATCAGGGAATGGCGCGCCGTAAGCTGGAGCGCCCGAACTGCCGAAGGAGGCACGGATCATGCACGTAGGGTACGGGTCGGGTTTCCAACACTTGGGTGACTATTCTGACCGGCAGTTCTTGCGCGAGGAGTTGGGCAACTGCGAAATGGCCGAGTCATGGGGCTTCGATTCCGTCTGGGCGACCGAGCACCATTTCGACAACTACTCAATCAGCCCCGACGTCTGCCAGTTGCTCTCCTACCTTGCCGGCAAGACGAAGCGCATCAAACTCGGCTCGATGGTGATCGTCGTGCCGTGGCACGATCCGATGCGTCTGGCGGAACAGATATCGCTGCTGGACCACGTTTCAGGCGGGCGCTATATCCTGGGCGTTGGCCGCGGACTCGCTCGCAGGGAGTTCGAAGGTCTGCGGATCGATCAGAACGAAGGCCGACAGCGCTTTGACGAGTACACGCAGCTCGTGCTGGACGCTCTCGAGACGGGCTACATGGAAGGAGGCGCGACCGTAAAGCAACCCCGCCGCGAGATTCGGCCCCGGCCGTTCAAGTCGTTCGCGGGAAGGAAGTTCGCCGCGGCTGCGTCAAAGGACTCTGTTCCCGTCGTCGCCAAGCTCGGATTGGGTCTACTCGTAATCCTTCAGAAGCCCTGGGATCAAGTAAAGGCGGACCTCGACACCTATCATCGGCTGTGGGCCGAACATCATCCGAAGGTTGCGCCGCCGAAGCCTTTTTGTTCGGGCTTCTGTTTCGTGGACGAGAGCGCCGACCGCGCCGAAGAGCTTGCCCGCAAATACCTGTCGGCAAACTACCGCGCTGCACTCATCCATTACGAAATGTTTGGAAAACACTTCGAGGTGACCAAAGGTTACGAGCGGTACGCCGACATGAGCAAATATCTGAATTCAATCGGCGAAGACAAAGCAGTCAATGATTACATTGCTTTGATGCCCTGGGGCACGCCGCAACAGGTGCTCCAGAAATTCGAAAAGATGAAAGCGCTCACCGACATGCAGGGAATCATGCCCAACTTTTTCTTCGGCGGAATGCCTTACGAGGAAAATGAGCGCAACGTGAAATGCTTCGTCAAGAACTGCCTGCCGGAGCTGAAAAGCTGGCCCTCTGCAGCGCTTGAAGAACCAAAGGAACTGGCGCTCGCCGAAGCGTAGCCCTCGGCAAAAGCGGGCGTTTTTTGCTGTAGTGGCAGACTACGAATCGCGGTGCGGCTTGAAATACAACGCTGCTAGCGGAGGCAATCGCAGCTTGATTGAGTACGGGCGGTCGTGCCAAGGGATTGGTTCCGCCTGAACGCCGCCCGCATTCCCCATGTCGCTGCCTTCGTAGAATTTCGAGTCGGTGTTCAATATCTCTCGATAGAAGCCCGGGCGTGGTACGCCGACGCGATAATCCTCGCGCACAACCGGCGTGAAATTGCATACCGCGACCACGAAATCATCGGCGTTTCTCGCCCTTCTCAGGAATGAAAGAACACTCGACGCCGCGTCGTTTGGCTCGAGCCACTCAAAACCCGACCACTCAAAGTCGACTTCGTGCAGCGGCCGCTCACGCAGGTGCAATCGATTCAAATCTCCTACGAGCCGCTGAATTCCGCGGTGCGGCGGGGAATTCTCGAGCGACCACTCGACGGAACCTCCCTCCCAGAATTCGCCGCGCTGGCCGAGTTCGCTTCCCATGAAAAGCAGCTTCTTGCCGGGGTGAGCATAGAGGTACCCGAGGAACAGTCTCAGATTTGCGAACTTCTGCCAGTCGTCGCCAGGCATCTTTTCGAGCATCGCCCGCTTACCGTGTACCACCTCGTCGTGTGAGATCGGCAAGACGAAATTTTCGTGGAAGGCATACAGCATCGAAAATGTCAGTTGGTTGTGATGGTATTGCCGGTGGATGGGATCGAGCGACATGTACTTCAGCACGTCGTTCATCCATCCCATGTTCCATTTCAGGTCGAATCCAAGCCCGCCGACATAGGTTGGGCGTGACACGGCAGGCCAGGACGTTGACTCCTCGGCGATCGTCAGCGCGCCCGGATGCCGCGTGTGTAGCACCTCGTTCAACCGCCGAACAAGGGCGATTGCCTCGAGGTTTTCCCGACCACCAAATTGGTTTGGAATCCACTCGCCGGGTTGGCGCGAATAATCCAGATAAAGCATCGATGCGACAGCATCCACTCGCAGCCCATCGACGTGGTACTTGTCGACCCAGAAGAGCGCGTTTGAAAGCAGAAAATTCTGGACCTCGTTTCGCCCGTAGTTGAATACGAGCGTCCCCCAGTCGGGGTGCGCTCCACGCCTAGGGTCTTCGTGTTCATACAGGTGCGTGCCGTCAAAGTAGGAGAGGCCGTGAGCGTCGCGCGGAAAATGCGCTGGCGTCCAGTCCAGAATTACGCCAATCCCTTCCTGGTGACAGCGGTCGACGAAATACATGAAATCGGCGGGAGACCCGTATCGGCTCGTCACAGCGTAGTAGCCAACCGTTTGATATCCCCACGACGCGTCGAGCGGGTGCTCCATGATCGGCATCAACTCGATGTGCGTATAGCCCAGCTGCTTGACGTAGGGGACCAGCTGTTCGGCTAGTTCCCGATAATTCAGCCAGCGATCTCCTTCGGCGGCATTTCGTCGCCACGAGCCAGCATGAATCTCGTAGATCGACATCGGCGCGTGGAGCCAGTCTCGATTGGCGCGCGCCGCGAGCCATTCCGCATCTTCCCAGTGGTAGCCGTCGATCGTGCAGACAATCGACGCACTCTTTGGGCGCAGCTCCGCCGAGAAACCATATGGGTCCGCCTTTGCTTCGAGAAGGTCCCCTGAGGATGACAAGATCTCGAATTTGTACAGCGTGCCGTCGCCGAATTCCGGTAGAAAGATCTCCCAGACGCCGCTTGCTCCGCGATGCCGCATGGGGTTGACACGTCCGTCCCACGCGTTGAAATCCCCCACCACGCTAACGCGCTTCGCATTAGGCGCCCATACCGCGAACTGGACCCCGCGTACCCCCGAGACCTCAAGCACATGGGCGCCGAGCTTCTCATAGTTGAGGTAGTGCGTGCCTTCGCCAATCAAATAGAGATCGTACTCGGAGAGCACTGGCGGGAACGAATACGCGTCGTAGGCTTCGATCTCAGTCCCGTCAGCAAAGCGAAAGCGCAAGCGATACTGCGACGGCGCGGGAAGCTGATCGGGCCGGGTGTCGGGAGCGTCTGGCGGAAGAATTACCTCAAACACGCCATCGGGATGGATGCGAGCAGCTGAATAAACACGGCGATCTACGCCCCAAAGAATATTGAGGGCGACCGCGCCGGCGTGCAGAGCCCGAATCGCTAATTGGCGCTTGCCTCCGCGGTCGATCCAATGAGGGCCGAAGATGCCAAATGGATCCGAATGCTTCCCCTTGGCGAGATTTTCTATCTCCTCGCCAAAGCTATCCGAGGCTCGCGTGCCTTTTGACGATTTCGTTTGGAACATGTGGCTCGAATCTCTCAATCGTTGCGTACTTATTTTATCCAAGGCCGTGCGCGGCGCCAAATCGCCGACGCAACCGGAGGCGACGAATCCTGTGCCGATCCGAAACAGGTTCGAAAGCCGCGGTCCTTAAAACTCTTCTAATCCGTTTTCGCATCCGCCTTAACCTGCCCAGAATCACTAGATCCTGCTGGTACGAACGTACCATTGTTGCCTTAGGCCCGGACGACTATACATTCATGCGGGGTCGTCTCGGGAGCGCTGTCCCGCTCCAGCTTTCAATTCGCCTTTTCTTCTATGTCGAGCCGAACAGCGACACTGCGTCCCAAGACGAACGGCGCGCCTCGGAAGGGCCGCCCTAGCGCGAAGCCGGGCCCGCAGAGCGCACAGAAGTCCACCGCGTCGCCTGCTGCCACGTGGTCCCAATCCGACGCTGGTTTTGAGTTGTTGTTCTCGCACCATCCTCACCCCATGTACGTCTGCGATGCCCATACCCTGCGAATCCTCGAGGTCAACGCTGCCGCGATCCGGTCCTACGGCTACTCGCGCGAGGAGCTCCTTGGCATGCGAATCACTGATATTCGCCCTCCGGAAGACATCCCGAGCCTCCTCAAAGCGATCAGCTCGCACGGCGCCTCCGCGGCCAGTCGCGGGCAGTGGCGGCATCGCCGGAAAAACGGCGAGATCTTCCCTGTGGAAGTGACATCCCAGAGAATCCAATTTGCCGGGCACGAAGCGGTGCTAGGGGTCGTACTCGATATCAGTGAGCGAAAAGCCGTCGAGGAGAAGATCGAAGAACATGCCGCGTACGTCCAAGCGTTGAGCGAAAACAATCCACTCGCAATTGTAGCGCTCGACCTTGATCGCCGCGTGCAAATGTGCAATCCCGCCTTTGAGCGCCTGTTCGGCTACTCACGCGAAGAACTGCAAGACAAGGCGCTCGATGCGCTCCTCGCTCCCTCCGGACGCCAGGACGAGATGCGAGGATTTCTTGAGCGCGCTATGGGCGGCGAAATTGTACGTGCGATAACGAAGCGCCGCCGGCGAAACGGATCGCTGGTTGACGTCCAAATCATCGGCGTGCCGCTGACCGTGAAGGGGAAGTTGGCCGGTGCGTTCGGGATGTACGAGGACATCACGGAGCGAGCGAGAGCAGGAGAAGCGCAGCGGCGCGCCGAGAAGCGCTATCAGCGAATTTTCGACAACGCCGTCGAGGGGTTCTTCGAGTCGACGCCGCAAGGACACTTCGTCACTGTAAATCCCGCGATGGCCCGGATCGCCGGATATGAGTCTCCGGCCGAAATGATCAACGAGATCCAAGACATTGGGGAACAGCTCTACGCCGATGCGAACGGTCGCAAGGAGGTTTTGCAGCGACTCGAGGAACACGGCATCCTCGACGGCTATGAATGCCAGATGCTGCGAAAGGACGGCAGTAAGATTTGGGTTTCACTCAACGCGCGTGCCCTGCGCGACGCCAGCGGCAAGATTGTCAGCCACGATGGAACCGCTGAGGACATAACAGGACGCAAACGCGCTCAGCTCGAGCGCAACGTGACGACCGAGATCATCAAGGCGGTCAGCATGACCGATAACCTCGACGAGCTGTTGCGGCTCATTCACTCCGCGCTAACTCAGGTCGTTGACGCCGATAACTGTTTCGTGGCGCTACATGACCCCGAGACAGAACTGTTCCATTTCCCGCTATTCGTAGACAAGTGCGATCCGCCGCCACCTCCTCAGAAGCTTGCACGCAGTTGCAGCGCGTACGTTTTCCGCAGCGGCCGCGCCATGACCATCTCGAAGAGGGATTTCGAAATTCTGGCCGAGCAGGGCGAGGTTGAATTGGTGGGTACTCCGTCCGCTTCGTGGCTGGGTGTTCCGCTCCGTACACCGTCGAGCACGATCGGAGTTCTCGTCGTCCAGAGTTATCACCGCGAAAACGCATATGACGACCGGGACCTCCAGTTTCTGTCGTCGGTCGGAGGGCAGATTGCGCTCGCCATCGAGCGCAAGCGCGCAGAGGAAAAGCTGCGACAAAGCGAGGCACGCCTTCGCGTCCTGGTCGAACAGCTTCCGGCCGTGCTGTGGACCGTAGATCGCGATTTTCGCTTTACCTCTGTGTTGGGTTCGGGATTGGCGCACCTAGGACTCAAGCCGAATCAGATCGTGGGCATGTTGCTGGGCGAGTATTTCGGAACCACGGACCAGAACTTTGCGCCCATCGCCGCCCACCACCGCGCCATTGCGGGTGAGCGCGTTCCGTTTTCGCTCGAGTGGAAAGACAACTCGTACGTTTGCCACGTTGAGCCTTTGCGCGACAGCTCCGGCAAGATTCAGGGTGCCATCTGCATGGCACTTGATGTCACCGAGCGAAAAAAGCTCGAGGAGCAATTCCGGCAGGCCCAAAAGATGGAGGCGGTGGGCCGGCTCGCCGGTGGCATCGCGCACGACTTCAACAATCTGCTCATGGTGATTCAGGGTTACGCGGACTTGCTGGCTGAACGGATCCCTGCCGGTGACTCCCTTCGGCGCAACGCAGAACAAATCCAGGTTGCCGCGCAGCGCGCCGCGGGCCTCACTCAGCAGTTGCTGGCGTTCAGCCGCAAGCAAATCCTTGCGCCGAAAGTGTTGAACGTCAGTTCGGTCGTCATCGACATGGAAAAGATGCTACGCCGCGTGATCGGTGAGGATATTGAGCTGCAGACATCCTCCGCGCTCGATCTTTGGCTCGTTAAGGCCGACCGCAGCCAAATCGAGCAGGTGATCATGAATCTCGTTGTGAACGCGCGCGACGCCATGCCGAAGGGCGGTCGGCTCACGATAGAAACCGCAAACGTTGAATTCGATGCCACCGTTTCGCATCCAACCGCGGCGATCCCGGCGGGAAAATACGTGATGCTCGCGGTCACTGACAATGGCTGCGGCATGGATGAAAAAACGAAGGCCCACATCTTCGAGCCGTTCTTCACAACGAAGGAAAAAGGGAAGGGAACCGGCCTCGGTCTCGCAACGGTCTATGGAGTTGTCAAGCAGAGTGGAGGCTTCGTCTGGGTTTACAGCGAGGAAGGCCACGGCACAACGTTCAAGATCTACCTCCCACAAATCGAGGATGAAGTTCCGATCAGCACTCGAAACAACGATACCGACACGCGTAATTTGCCGAAGGGGTCGGAGGTGGTGCTTCTCGTTGAGGACGAAGCCGGAGTTCGAGAGCTTGCTCGCGAATATCTGCATATGAGTGGCTATAACGTGCTCGTGGCCGAAGATGGCCACACAGCACTTGAATTGGCCGCCATGCACGCAGGAAAGATCGACCTACTGATGACCGACGTTGTGATGCCTGGTGTCGGCGGTCGTGAGTTGGCCGAACGTGTCGGCAAGCTCCGGCCCGAGATCAAAATTCTGTATATGTCCGGCTACACCGATCAGGCGATCACCCAGCACGGCGTGCTAGGAAATGACGCTCCTTTATTGCAAAAGCCGTTCACATTAGCGGCTCTAGCATCGAAACTACGCGAAATCCTCGCTCCGCAGCCCGTGCATTAGATACGGGCTCGACCGATCACCCCTTAACCGTACCCCGTTCAAGCCCGAATTGGCCCTCATTGGTACACCTGCTCCGTCGCGAACCAAATGCCCGATGTCGGATTGCCGCGTGCTTAATTTGAAGTTCGCACCTGACTCCGGCGAAGTGCTGTGTTGCCATATGATTGCGTCTTGACGTTTTTCGTGGTCACCGAAGCACTAATCTGGCGATTGCCGTGCCCCTACCGTTGCGGCCAGCGCGTTGAGGAATCAAAGCTGGAGGCAAGTCAGCGAAAAGGGGGACAGGGCGATGAATGTGGTTTCGATGCCAGCACGGCAGACCTACCAGAGTGAAGTAACAGAGGAATGCATCGCGGAGCGACGGCTTTGGCTGGCGGTGGTGACTCTCGCAGTCGAGGATTGGCGCTCCGGAACGCTGCGCGCACGCCGTGAGGCGCAAAAGTTTCTCTTTGACGATCGCGAAGACTTTGATCGCGCCTGCGCTGGCGCAGGTTTGGATCCTGACAGTCTGCGCACCAAGCTTACGAAAATCGGCCGCAAGATCGAGTTGACGGGCCCATGGACTCATCCGGTCGCGGCCTAAAGGCGCGCGCCTGCAGTCCCCGGATTGGAGGCGTAAAACGTCTCATCACGCGGCGGCTCCTTTTGCTCAACGCGTGGCATCCGCCGGAATTTTCGGATAGTTGTTCGTCGAGTATCGTAGAATCGCTCTGCGGCGCTCCCGCGCGTGATGGCCTCGTCAACGATCGAAATATCTTCTAGTGAGAAACGCCTGCTCGTATGTTCCGCAAGACGCCAGCTGCGTCCCGCCATCGTGGAGGAGCTTCGGAGCCTCGTTCGCAGCCCCATTGATTGGGAACTGCTACTTCGAGAGGCAGCCGAACATTCCGTCACCCCGCTCCTTTCCCGCCACCTCACCGCATTTGCAGCTGATCTGATCGATCCAGCGCAACTCGAACAATTGAGCCAGCTCGCGCGGGCGCATGCAATGCGGTCTCTGGTTTTCACTGCTGAGCTGGTTTCGATCATGAGCAGGTTCGACGCCGCCGGAATTGAAGCGATTCCTTATAAAGGTCCGGTGCTCGCAGTACAAGCGTTTGGAGATGTCGCTCTCCGTGAATTCGAAGATCTCGACTTTGTTCTCCGCCAACGCGATGTTCCAATCGCGAGTGAACTCATGACTTCGCTCGGCTACCGCCCCAAGTTTCCGGCTTTAGTCGCTGCCGACGGCGCTTCGGTCGTTCCTGCAGAGTATATGTATCTGGACGAACCTCGGCGCATGATGGTCGAACTCCACACAGAGCGCACGTTACGCCATTTTCCCGTTGCACCGAATCTCGATGACCTCACAAGCCGCCTCGTCGCTGTTTCGGTCGCCGGCCATGATCTGCGTACGTTTGGGCCGGAAGACACGTTTGTTTTGCTCTGTATCCACGGCTCGAAGCATTTCTGGGAACGGCTGTCATGGATCGCGGACATCGCAGCGTTCATCGAGTCCCATCCAGAACTTGATTGGGATCAGATTCACGGTCGAGTGGAACGGTGGCGGGCCAATCGCATCGTCGCGATCAGCTTGTCGCTAGCCCTACGCTTCTTCGATTCTCCGCTTCCGGCCGACGTTTCGGCTCGCGCACGCTCCGATTCATCGGCGAATGCCATCGCCAAGCGGATCGAGCAGAGCTTTCTTGCGCGTGACCGCCGTGAGCCCGGAGCCTTCTCTCGTTTTCATCTGCGCCGCCAGATGCTGGAAGGTTTTGCCGAGGGCTGGAGCTATTCAGTTCGTCTCGCCACGCTTCCTTCGGACGATGACTGGTTTGCCATGCGGCTACCCTCGTACCTTGCGCCGCTCTACCCGGTCTTGCGTCCTTTCCGCTTGTTGGGCAGATACGGCGTTACCGGCGCGGAATCGCAGCACGAATCGTTCGCCACGAAAAAAGCATCGAACTGACCGGGGCTTGCGCGTCGGCCATCGCTGGCTGCGGCGACCGAGCACAGGAGGCTCAGCCATGGAACTCGGACTTGCGGGCAAAGTCGTGCTCGTCACCGGATCGAGCAAGGGAATTGGCCGCTCGATCGCGGCTGCGTTCGCGCGTGAAGGCTGCAACGTCATCATCAACGGTCGTCACGCCGGTGAACTCGAAGCTGCGGCTGCGGAGATGCGTGGCACCCGTGGCAGCGTCCACGCCGTCGTCGCCGACGTTACCGAAGCAGACGGCGCCAAGCGAACCGTAGAGGAAACGGTGCGGCGTTTCGGCACGATTCATATCCTGATAAACAATGCGGGCGGCGTCGGCCGCTTTGCTCCTTTCGCTGAACTCACGGACGACGAATGGCTCGATGTTTTCAAGCTCAATGTGCTTTCCGCCGTCCGCGTGACCCGCGCAGCCCTTCCGCACATGCAGAAACAAAAATGGGGCCGCGTTATCAACATTTCGTCCGAGTCAGGCACTCAGCCCGATCCCATCATGCCTCATTACAATGCATCGAAATCTGCCCTCAATAGCCTGACGAAGAGCTTGTCGAAGGCCTATGGCAAAGATGGCATCCTCATCAATACCGTCTCGCCCGCGTTCATTCGCACGCCGCTCGTCGCCAAGTTTCTCGAGGACGAAGCGCGAAACCGCGGCATTACAATCGATGAGGCCGAGCAGGCGCTACTGCGCGAGTTTCGCCCGAACATCGTGCTTGGCAGGGCTGGCAAATCCGACGAAACCTCTGGAATCGTTGTGTTCCTCGCCTCGGAACAGGCATCGTTTGTCACGGGTTCGAACTATCGCGTCGATGGCGGCTCCGTTGCCAGTTTGTAATCGGCGCGTAACATAGGAACTTTCGCACTCGCGGCCATCGTGGAGTAGAATCACACTGAAAAGTGCAAGGAGGGATGAATGAGCCTTACAACAAAGCCGGGAAGCATGAGTGGGGCCTCCAGCCAAACCGAAAATCCTCTCAAGGCATTGAACCGCTTTGGCCAGTCCGTCTGGCTCGATTACATCCGCCGCGATCTGATGGCGACCGGCGAGCTCGCGCGCCTGATCGACGAGGACGGATTGCGTGGCATGACCTCTAATCCTGCGATTTTCGAAAAAGCCATTACGGGGAGTTCCGATTACTCTCAAGCTCTGCAGCAGCTCGCGAAGCGCAAGGACCTCGACGCGAAAGGGATTTACGAACAACTGGCGATCCGCGATATCCAGGACGCAGCCGACGCGCTGCGGCGTGTCTACGATCAGACGAAGCGCCGCGACGGCTACGTCAGCCTCGAGGTTTCGCCTTATCTCGCCCACAAGACCCGCGAAACGATCGACGAAGCCGTGCGCTTGTGGAAGGCTGTCGGCCGCGAAAACCTCATGATCAAGGTTCCGGGCACGTCCGAGGGAATTCCGGCGATCCGCGACCTCATCGGCCGGGGCATCAATGTGAACGTGACGCTGCTTTTCGCTCAGGATGTTTATGAAACCGTAGCCGAAGCCTTTATCGACGGCGTCGAAACCCTCGCGAAGAATGGCGGCGACGTGAGCCGCATTGCGAGTGTCGCGAGCTTTTTCGTCAGCCGCATCGACACCTTGATCGACAACAAGCTAGCTGACCAGATCAAGAATCCACCCGCTGGATTTGATTCGGGCCTTGCCCAGAGTCTGCAGGGCAAAGTCGCCATCGCGAATGCGAAGCTGACTTACGAGAAGTACAAGGCAATCTTCGGCGCTCCGCGTTGGAAGGCGCTCGCCAGCCGCGGTGCGACAACCCAGCGTGTCCTGTGGGCCAGTACCGGAACGAAAAATAAAGCCTATAGCGACGTACTCTACATTGACGAGCTGATCGGTCCCGATACGGTCAACACGATTCCGCCGGCTACCTACGATGCTTTCCGGGATCACGGCCACCCGCGCGCGAGCCTGGAAGAGAATGTCGACGCCGCTCGCAAAACGATGTCGGATCTCCCGCGCGCGGGTATTTCTATGAAGGCGGTAACGGACAAGCTCACGGAAGATGGTGTGAAGCTTTTCGCAGACGCTTTCGATGAGCTCCTCGCGGCTGTGGACAAACAGGCGAAAGCCGCCGCGGCTGCTCCCGCATCACGATAGGCACCAAGCCCGCGCCATTGGCGCCGGCC
>Ga0187772_10001010_pt1 | contig 13009 bp, 13 predicted proteins | sample 0116_SJ02_MP15_2_FD_133137 | JGI IMG/M metagenome (GOLD analysis project Ga0187772, IMG submission 133137) | Tropical peat soil microbial communities from peatlands in Department of Meta, Colombia - 0116_SJ02_MP15_20_MG | ecosystem: Environmental > Terrestrial > Soil > Wetlands > Peat | place... | reverse complement strand
AGCGGTTTCCTCGCCCGCTGCCGCATCGATCTCCGCGATCGCGACCTTGGCGCCTTCACGCGCGAACAGGATGGCGGTCGCGCGGCCTATGCCGGCGCCGCCGCCGGTGATCAGCGCCACCTTGCCCGCCAGTCGCATCACACAACGCTCCCGCGTCAGCCTCATACGCCCTGCGGCCTCACCGACTGCATCGGATTTCTCCCACTGCCAATTTCGGTTGTTATTCGGTTGTTACACCCGTTTTAATTCGCTGATCCGTCGCAAAATTCAGCTGATCCGCCGCGTAACAAATTTGCGATCCAAGCCTTTGAAACACCGCTCTATTTCATCGGCTCATCCGGGCCACCCGCCGGCAAAAACGCGATTTTCGCTCTATTCGGCAACGCGGCCGCGCTCGAGCGGAGGCCAGTTAGATCTCGCCCTCCTGCCTTAGCATGCGCACGGCGTTGCGCAGCGCCGTCGCCGTGTCCTCAAGCTCGTCATCGCCGTGGGTCGCCGACACGATGCCGCCCGGGCTGCCGCTGAAATCGACCCCGCGAGTCATCATCGCCAGCCGGAATTTGTGCACCAGGCTGGCCTGACTTTTGTCGAAGATGGCCTCCGCCGGCTGCGCGAGCGGGTCGAAGCGGGTCGGGCGGATCGCCGTGTGATCGGGGTTGGCGAAGATGTGAAAGTTCGAAAACATGCCGTAGGCCGCCCACGGTACGTGCTCCTCTTCGAACACCTCGTTGAGCCGCCGGCGCAAGGCATCGGCGTAGCGGTTGGCGCGCGTGCAGGCGTCGCTCGTGCCAACGATTTCGAGGGCGGCGACGCCGGCTGCGGCCGAGAGCGGGTTGGCGTTGAATGTGCCTTGATGAGAGATTTTCTCGCGGTCGGACGCCTTGGTGATCTGAAAGTCGAGGAGGTCGAGGATGTCCTTGCGGCCGACTACGGCGCCGCCCGGCAAGCCGCCGGCGAGGATCTTCGCCAATGTCGTCAGATCGGGCCGGATGCCGTACTCGGCCTGCGCCCCGCCCGGCGAGACCCGGAAGCCGGTGACGACCTCGTCGAAGATCAACAGGACGCCGTGCTGCCGGGTCAATTCACGTAGCTCGGCCAGGAACTTCGGGTCGATCGGCAGCTGCGCGCCGTGCGCACCGGTCGGCTCGATGATCGCGGCGGCGATGTCGTTGTTGTCGTCGAGGAGGCGTGCAAGACCCTCGGCGTCGTTCTGCTCCGCCAACAGAAGGCCGCCTGCGACCCCCGAAAGCACGCCGGGTGTCGGGCTGCCGTCGAAGTGGCTCGCATAGCCCGAGGTCATGTGGTCGTGCCAGCCGTGGAAGTGATGCTTGAAGCGGATCAGCTTGGACTTACCGGTGAAGGCGCGGGCGAGCCGCAGCGCCATCAATGTCGCTTCGGTGCCCGAGGAGGTGAAACGCACGCGCTCGGCCGAGGGGATGAGCTTCATGACCCATTCGGCCCAGGCGATCTCGGTTTCGTGCGAGGCGCCGAAATGGGTGCCCCGCTCGATCTGCTGCTTGACCGCCGCGACGACCTGCGGATGGCAATGCCCGAGCAGCAGAGCGCCATGGCCACCGAAATAGTCAACGTAGCAATTGCCGTCGACATCCCATTTGCGCGGCCCGTGAGCACGGGTGATGTAGAGCCCGTAGGGCTCGATGTAGCGCGAATCGTGGGTGACGCCGCTCGGGAACAGCCGGCTCGCTTTTTCGGCGGCGGCCGCCGAGCCCGGGGTCGCGGTGCGATAGGCGGCGATGATCGGCGAATTCGTCGTCAGGGTGTCGGGCATGGCCTTCACTCCACGGCCGGAAGCAGTCTCGATCACGTTGTAGAAGCACCGGCGCCAAATGAGAAGGGCCGCCCCCATGGGGCGGCCCCTCCACCTAAAACCGGCGGCCTTCGCGGCCGCGAGCCGTTGCCCTCAGGCAAGGACCTCCGTGCGGACGGGGATCCTGGTCACGGCAGCGGAAGACCGCGGTTGGTGGCTAGACACAGGATCACCTCCTTTCAGTTGTTGCGACGAAGAAGTCCAGTGTACGGAATCGACGCTTCCGCGACAAGCGACTTGTTCGCAATCGCCTGGCTGGCGCCGCGCCGGTTCCGCGGTAGACTAGAGAAAATGCCGCTATTTAGCTGAAAGGAGTGACGATGCGCCGCAGCGAAGATCGGATCCTGACGACCCATACCGGCAGCCTGCCACGCCCGCCCGAACTGACCCGGCTCTACGTGCGCCGGGCGCGGGGCGAATCCGTCGATGCGGCCGAGCTAGAGAATCTCGGGCGGGCAGCGCTGCGCGGGATAATACGGAAACAGGCCGAAGCGGGTGTCGACATCGGCAACAACGGCGAGCAGCAGCGCGAAGGGTTCTTTCTTCATATCCGCCACCGCATGAGCGGTTTTGGCGGCTCATGGCAGCGCCGGACACGCGCCGACGCCCTGCGTTACCCGGTCTTCAAGCAAATGATGGAGCAGCAACTCGCCGCCCGAGAGGCGGTCAGCAACATGGGACCGCCGAAGGCGATCGGCGAGGTCCGCTATCTCGGCACCGCTGCCGTCGAAGCCGAATGCGCCGACTTCCAGGCAGCCCTCGACGAGACGCACACGCATTTCGTCGAGCCGTTTCTGTCCGCACCCTCGCCCGGGATCATCGCCGGGGCGATGAAGAACGAATATTACGACAGCGAAGAGGCCTATCTCGCGGCAATCGGGGCGGCGCTCAAGGGCGAGTATGAGACGATCGTCCGCCGCGGTTTTCTCCTACAGCTCGACTGTCCCGACCTCGCCCTCGAGCGCCACCTGTCTTACCAGGACCGGCCGCTCGGCGATTTCCTCGGCTTTGTCGAGCGCGTCGTCGCGACGATCAACACCGCCCTCGAAAACACCCCACGCGATCGGGTGCGCCTGCATGTCTGCTGGGGCAATTATGAGGGTCCGCACGATTGCGACGTGCCGCTCTCTGACATCCTACCGATCATCCGAACGGCCCAGGTCGGCGGCTTCTTCTTCCCGTTCGCCAACCCGCGGCATGCCCATGAGTATCGCGTGTTCGAAAAGGTGCCGCTGGCCGAGGACCAGATCCTGATCGCCGGGGTGATTGACAGCTTGACCAATTTTGTCGAGCACCCCGAGGCCGTCGCCGACCGGATCGAGCGGGTGACCGCCGCGGTCGGTGATCCGCACCGGGTCATCGCCGGCACCGATTGCGGCTTCGACACGTCGGCCGGGATGGGCCGCGTCGCCGAGGACGTTGTCTGGGCGAAACTAAAGGCGCTCGCCGAAGGGGCTCGCCTCGCCTCCGAGCGGCTCGGGCTCGGGTGAGCCTTCGCCCCCACCCTAACCCTCCCCCGGGGGAGGGCCAGGGTGGGGGTCGACCAGCGCGCGGGTCTCGCCGTACCGCAGCGACGTCTCGACCTCGCCGCCGTCCAGTCGGCGCAGCCGGAAAATGTCTGTCTTCTGCGCTCTGCCCGCGAGGTGCATGACGCCGATGACTTCGTGCGGGGCGTAGGGTTCGACAAACAGGCCGCGGGCGGCGTCGAAGGCCGGCGTGGCGTCGCCGGGCATCCAGTTGCAATAGGCGGGCAGGAAGTTGACAGGCAGGTGCTCGGCGAAGATCACATAGTTGAGCGCGGTTTGCTCGATATAAAAAAACCGGGTGCGCTGCGCGACCTGGCCGATAATTCGCGCCCAGGCATCCCAGTGCGGGGCATCGTGATGGAGTGCAAACACCCCGCAGTTCACGATCGGGTTGCGGCCGAGCCGGTCCGCCACTCGCCAGCCGAAGGCCTCGCGATAGCATTTCCAGCTGAGGCTCCAGCCGAAGACTTTGGGCCGCTTGTAGTGGCGCTTATAGGCACGATCGATTTCCGGAGTGATCGCGAGCTTGTCGCGCCCCGCTGCCGCGCGGTAGAGCTCGATGACGCGCCAATCCTGCAGCCACGCATCCGCGTCGATCCAGAGATAGGTCTCGTAACCCGGGAAATGGCGCCGCAGAAAGGGTCTGGAGAGCTGCGCCTTGCGGGCCTCGGGGGTGTGCTCTCGGCCCGGGAAGTCAATATCCCAGTCGGGGCGAACCAGATGGGCAACCCGTTTCTCCAGCCACGCCCGTTGCTCGGGCGCGAGCCCGAGATCGAGGATCCCGATCGCCACATCTTGGCGTTGCGCCAGGATCGAGAGCACGGTGTCGCGGAGCAAGGGAAAGTATCCGGTGTCCGCCCCACTGGTGATTAAAAGCCCGGTGCGCGGCATCGAGCGGCGTCACGGTGCCAGGCGATCGCCGCCGGGCCCGGCGGCCACGCGGGCCGTGGCGCGCGTGAAGATCGCGTTGACCACGCCCCCCTGGTTTCGCCCGCTCCGTAAAGCGAGACCCAGCCCAGCAGTTTCGAGAGCCTGCGCCAGCCGGTCGTTGCGTGGCGTGTCCGCCGCTTCGAACTCGATCAACACGGATCGGAGATCCGGATCGCGCAATGTCTCGGAAGCACCGGCCAGTATCCGCTCCTCGATGCTGTCGACGTCGATTTTTAGATAATTCGGCGCCGCAAGTCCGAACAGGCGACGAAAGCCGTCGATGGAGAAGCCGATCATGCCCTGGCGGAAGGCGATTGCAATCTCGTTGCCAAAGCAATCATCCGTGCTTTCGAAGGCGTTGAACACGCTGCCGGCATTCGTGGCAGATAGGTGCAGCCTGCCGAGCTCCGTGCGTTCGCCGATAGCGACGCAGTAGGCCTGGACGAGATCGCCGAGGCCATTCGCCTCGATATTGCGGCAAAGGGCTCCATAGCTGGCGGCAGCCGGCTCGAAAGCACGAACCTCGACGCCGGAGCGCAAGCCCGCGTAGATCGAGAACACGCCGATATTGGCGCCGACGTCCCAAAACCGGCAGGGTGTCTCGAAGGCGTCGATCCAGGCGAGCGTTTCCGGCTCACGTGTCTCGAATTCGCGCGGGTATTGCAGGGCCTGCGGATGGGTCGTCACGAAAACCAACGGGCCGTGCCGTGTCTCGACCCGCTGATGAGCCAGGAGGCCTTCCATCACCCGCAGCCGCGTGTCGATGCGCCGCCACGGCTTTTCAACCGCGCTCAGTCCGATGACGAGGCGCGTCAGCGCTTTACCAAAACGCTTGCCCACCGGCCGCCGATGTCAGGGCACGAGACGATACCCGCCGGGCTCGGTCACCAGGATCTCGGCGCGTGTCGGATCGCGCTCGATCTTCTGGCGCAGGCGGTACACATGGGTCTCCAGCGTATGAGTGGTCACCCCGGCGTTGTAGCCCCACACTTCGCCGAGCAGCGTGTCGCGTCCGATCGCCCGATCGCCGGCTCGATAAAGGTATTTGAGGATCGCTGTCTCCTTTTCGGTCAGTCGCACCTTTTTGCGGCCGCTCCGATCGGTAAGCAGCTTGGCGCCGGGGCGAAAGGTGTACGGGCCGATCATGAACACCGCATCGTCGCTGTGCTCGCTCTGCCGCAGATGTGCGCGCAGGCGCGCGAGCAGGACACTCAACCGAAAAGGCTTTGTCACATAGTCGTCGGCGCCGGATTCGAGCCCGAGGATCGTGTCGGGCTCGCTGTCCGCCCCGGTCAGCATCACGATTGGCACCTGCACCCCAGCACCGCGCAACAGGCGGCACAATTCCCGCCCGTCCATGTCGGGCAGGCCGACATCGAGGACGATTGTGTCGAAGCGTTCGTCGCCGACGATCTCGAGCGCCCGCGCCGCCGTGCCGCACTCAACGCAGATGAACTCGTTGTTCAGCTCTAGCTGTTCCGCCAGGGATTGGCGTAACGCGGCATCATCGTCCACGATCAAAATCCTGCGACCAGCCCTCATGATAATCCCCGCCGGAAAGCGTCGCGGCCGCGTGGTTATCCGCGAAGCAGGTCGGGCTCATCCCCAAAAGAGCAGATCCACCCTATACGATCCCGCCACCGGCTGCCAGCCGGCGCCCATCATGGCGGCGGTTCGAGCGCTGCTAGGCGATCGAATGCCCTTTCCCATGCCTCCGTCGCCTGTGGCCAATCCGGCAGACCGGCCCCCTCGGCGCGCGAGCCCGCGGCGAGGCGTGCGGCGAGGGTAGGCTCCGTGATCAGCTGCCGCAAAGCCTGCGCCAGAGCCGCCGGATCATTCGGCGGTACGAGAAGCCCGGCCTGAGGCGGTACCGTTTCGGGGATCGCACCTGCCGTTGTTGCAATCACTGGCAAGCCGTGGACCATCGCCTCCGCATAGACCATGCCGTAGCCCTCGTGGAAGGAGGGCAAGACGAAGGCGTCGGCCTCTTGATAAGCACGTGCCACACTTTGCGGCGCACACTCACCGGCCAGGGTAATGCGCGGGCCAAGGTCTGTGGCCAAAATCTTGCGCCTGACCGCCCGCACCGTTGCCGGGTCGCGCTCCAGCGAGCCGATGCAAACGAGGTTCCAGTCGAGATCCCGGAGCCGGGCGAGCGCCTCGACCAGCAGCTCGTGGCCCTTATGCGGGACGAGGTTCGCCACACAGAGCAGCGCGCGAACCGGGCGGTGCCGCGATCTCGGAGGCCGCTCCGGCTTTGCCGTCCCGGGTGGGACGACGGCGATCCGCTCCGACAAGATGCCGTAGCCTTCAAGTGCCGCGGCGGTTTTGCGGCTCGGACAGAGGACGCCGCGAACCCGCGACAACAGTCCGGCCTCGAGCAGGGCGGCTCGCTTCGTCGCCTCCGGTGGAAGGTCGGTCTCCAGCGCGAGAGGGCCATGGACAAAGACGATCAGGCGCAGGCGACGCGCGTGCACCGCAACCACCTGTCCGAGATCGGCCAGCGCGAGGCCGTCAATCACCGTCTTTCTGCCCTCGGGCAGGGCGGCAAACGTCGCACCATTCGCCTTTGCATCCTGCGCCGAGAGCTCGATCACTCGGACCGACCGCCCACGCGACCGCAAGCCCTCGACGATGTGACGATCGAACAGATAACCGCCGGTCAGTTGGTCGAGCCGACCCGGGACGACGAAGGCGATTTCGCTCATCCAAGCGACGCGTCATAGGCGGCCCAGGCGACCGGCGTCTCGCGCAGCACCACCCGAAGGCTGTGGATCGCCGCGGCGTCGGCCGTGAGTGCCCCCTCGCGAACCCGCCGCGCCAGCCGGCAGTGGATCTCGCCGGCGAGGAATTCTGTGGTCGTGTTGCGGCCGCGGAATTCTGCCAGCTCGTCGAGATTGCGGTAATCCAGCTCGCCGAGTACGGCCTTCAACAGATCGAGAGCGCGGCCGATGTCGCAGACGATGCCGTCGGCGTCGAGCACCTCCCGTCGCAGCTCGGCCTCGACTACAAAGGTCGCGCCGTGGACCTGCTGCGCCGGTCCGAATACCGCGCCGACAAGGCTGTGCGCGACCATGAAATGATGGCTCACCGTGACGCTGTACATGGGTTTCGCTCTCAATCGTAGCGCAGGGTGTGGCAGAGCACGCCGGCGGCCGAAGCTGCGAGACGCGGCATCAGTTCGGGCAGAGCCGCGAATTCGCTCTCGCCAGACAACAGCAGGTCGAAGACCGGATCGCGCAACAGTGCGAGTGCCAGCGCCAGGCGCCGCCGCCTCGACCACCGATCCCGCCGGCCCGCCGGCACGCTGCCGACCTGCGATGACCGCAGGGTCAGCCGGCGCGAATGGAAAGCGCCGCCGAGCGGGAGCGGCACGCTTCGCGTCCCGTACCAGCTCATCTCGACTACGGTCGCTTCGAAACCGGCGATGGCGAGTGCGGTTGCAAGCCCATCGGGGCTTCCGCTCGCGTGGATCACCAGGTCGGCCTCGCCGGATGCCTGCAGCGGCGTGGCGAAGCGACAGCCGAGCGCTGTTGCCAGTGCCGCACGACTCGGATCGATGTCGATCAGCTCGATTTCGGCGCCGGGCAGCCGCGCCGCGAGAGCGGCCACTAGGCCGCCGACGACCCCGGCACCGATTACCACGATCCGATCCCCCGGACCCGGCACGCCGTCCCATAGCCCGTTGATCGCCGTTTCCATGTTGGCGGCGAGGGTGGCGCGCCGGTCCGGCACATCGTCGGGAATGACGACGACCGCCTCCTGTGGGACGATGAACCGATCCTGATGCGGATGAGGACAAAACACCCGGCGGCCACGCCATTCGGCGGGGCCATCCTCGACAATACCGGCCACGGCGTAACCGTATTTGACGGGCGCGGGGAACTCGCCCTCCTGGAACGGACAGCGCATCCGCTGCCATTCGCTCTGCGGCACTTCACCGCGAAAGACCAGGGTTTCGGTGCCCCTGCTGACAGCACTTGCGCGGGGTCGGATCAACAGCTCGCCCGGTGCAGGGGACCGCAACAGCTGTGCTCTGATCTCACCCCGGCCGGGTCCCACGACCCAAAACGCTCGCGCCTCACTCATCGGGGGAATAATCCCGATTGCGGAAGAGTCGCTGGTTGATCGGGTCCCGAAAGGGCACATCGCCAGATACACTGAACCCACGCCGATGTCGATCGAGATCACCCCGCTCCCGTCGTCTTCGCGTGCGTTGATGCGCGAGGCGCACGCCGTATTCGCTTGGGCGCTCGGGCTCGCCGTCATGGCGACGTTGCTGCTCATTCTCGGCGGCGCGGTGCAAACCCTGCCCGGGATGGCCGGTCTGGGACTCTTCAGCGGACTTCTCGTCGCCGTTGCGCGCCTGCTCGCCGACCATCACCCCCACCCCTGCCTCGGTGCGGCGAACCGGATCACCCTCGCTCGGGCGGGCGTCGCCTGCCTGATCGCTGGCCGGGCGATCGATCCCGCCTCGCTCGACACGGCGGAACGTTGGGTGGTCGTCGCGTTAGCGGGTGCCGCTCTGCTGCTCGACGGTACCGATGGCTGGGCGGCGCACCGCCAAGGATTGGCCTCGGCCTTTGGCGCGCGCTTCGACATGGAAATCGACGCGTTCGCGATCGCGGTCCTCGCCATCACGGTCGCGAAGGCGGCGGCTATCCCTTATTGGGTGCTGGCGATTGGTGCCATGCTCTATCTCTATTGCGCCGCGGGGCGGGTATTTCGGGCCTTGCGTCGCCCACCGCCCGCGTGTGCATTTGGCGATCGCCGCCGCAAGGCGATCGCCGTCGTTCAGAGCCTGGCGCTGCTCGTGGCACTCGCCCCGGCCACGCCGCTGAGCTGGGCCTCGGCAATCTGCGCGCTGGCGCTGGGGCTGCTCGCCTACTCGTTCGTCGCCGACATCATCATGCTGCTGTCCACCGAGCCGCATAGGTGAAAGTCGAATAAGTCACTGGCGCTATCGTGGGCGCTCCATATGATGGACTTGCGGCAAGGAGGAGAGGGTGCCCCAATCCACGACTTTTCCAGCGGCGCTCGGCAATGTCGCGGCAGCGCCACCCAACCTCGGGCAAGCCATCACCGCCCTTCGCCGCGGGGAGCCGGTGCTGATCCGCGACGATCAGATCAACGTGCTCACGGTCGCCGCTGAGCTGGTGAGCGAAGAGAACCTGGACCGGCTGCGCGCGATCTCACGGGCGCCGGCACGCGTCGTGCTAACCCGCCGTCGCGCCGTGGCACTTGGCCTGGCACCACGCGCGGAATTGTCGGGCGCCTTGACGATCTCCGTTTCGCCTGAAATGCCGGCGGCGGTGATCCGCAATCTCGCCAACCCAGCAGCCTCGCTCGGCGCCGAGCCGCCCGGGTTCGGTCCCGCGCCGGTCGTCGCCAAGGGCGGCGCGCTCGCCGCGGTTGCCTTGGCGAAACTCGCTTCGCTGCTGCCGGCGGCACTCGTGTTGCGCATCGGGCAGGCTGAAGCCGCACTCTTCGCACGGCGCGGCGATCTCGCCGCGATCGAGGCCGCAGCGGTGTTCCGCCGTCACGCGGCAGCTGCCGGACTCGAGCGGGTCGCCGAGGCGCGCGTCCCGCTCGCCGAGGCGGAAAATGCCCGCCTGATCGCGTTTCGCCCGCGCGACGGCGGTGCGGAACATCTCGCGATCCTGATCGGTTCGCCCGACCCCGCCACGCCGGTCCTGGTGCGGCTGCATTCGGAATGCTTCACCGGCGATCTGCTCGCCAGCCTGCGCTGCGACTGTGGCGACCAGCTGCGCGGCGCGATCGACACGATCGCACGGGCAGGTGACGGGCTGCTGCTCTACCTGGCACAGGAGGGGCGCGGCATCGGCCTGGTCAACAAGCTCAGAGCCTATCAGCTGCAGGATTCCGGTTTCGACACGCTCGATGCCAACGAGCAGCTGGGCTTCGACGCCGACGAGCGCGTCTACCTGCCGGCCGCGGAGATGCTGCGCCAGCTCGGGTTCGGCACGGTGCGCCTGCTGACCAACAATCCGGACAAGGTCGCCGCCCTCGAGCGCTATGGCATCCGCGTCGCCGAACGCGTGCCGCACATCTTCCCGTCGAACGGCCACAACGAGCGCTACCTGCACACCAAGGCGACCCGTAGCGGCCATCTTCTCTGACCCGATCGCGGCCGCGAGCCTGTCACCCCGACATGCTGATCGACGGACAACCGTCAAAGCTGTCGGTTTGGACGCGAGTTTCCCGGTTAACGGGGAAATTTCCGGGCAAAAACGAATCCGGGCTCGAAACCGATCGGCCTCATCACCCATAATGTCTTCTAAATCTGATACTTGTGAAACCTGGATGTTAACTTTCATACCGCTATAACCCGGAATTTAATGCAGCCGAAATACCCGGATAAGCGCCGTAACCGGGAAATAACCGGGCAATGCCAGCGAAGCGTCAACGCGTCGGCGGCGAGGTCCCGCCTCATCGGAACCGTGTCGCTCGGAGATCTGGCTGTCGGAACCGGCGAAAGCGAGGACGCGCAAAGCGGTTGACCCGGATGCGCGACCCGGTCGCCCTATTCGATCTCCGCAACCCGCACGTAGCAAACCCGGCGCGCGCCAGCCAGCAACAGGTACCCTTGGCGCGTTGTCGTTCGGCGAGCACGCCCCGACCCCGACGAGAGAGGCACCGAGGTCAGGCACCTTCACCAGTGAGCCCACAGAAATATCAGAAGTGCCAGGGGACCGGCAGCGCCTCGCACGGCCTCCGGCGGCGTGTCCATGAGGCGGCCGTTGGTCGGCATGATGACGAAGATCGTCTAAGATCAATTTGCGAGCAGGGTGACGGCTGAGCGGCCAACGCCAGCCGAAGTCGTTACGCGCCGCCCGCTGGAGCGATCAGCTGGCGCGGGAAACGCCTCTACAGGAGGTGACACCGTGCTCTCCCCGGATGGCCACCGCACCTCACGCCAGATAGGAACCTCCGTTTACGTGCAGGTTCTGCCCGGTGACGAACCCGGCACTCTTGGACGCCAGAAACACTGCGGCTCGCGCGATCTCGTCCGGTTGCGCCATGCGACCGAGCGGGATCGAGCGTCCCATCTCGGCGATTTCCGCCTCGCTGCTGCCATAACGTGGCTGGGCCGTGTCGGTGAGTCAGGGTGCTATCGCATCGACCCTGATACGGAAAGGAGCGAACTCCAGCGCCATCGCCCTGGTCAGCAACAGGATCCCTCCCTAACTCGCCACGTAATGCACGCCCGTAGGCGAACCGCGCAACGCTGCACCCGAGGCTATGTTGATGATCGCGCCCTGCCGCCCGCCTGAGACTATCGCCTTTGCGACGTACTGGGCGCAAAAGCACGAACCCTTCAGGTTGACGTCCAAGACATGGTCCCAGTCGCGCTCTGTCATCTCGAGGAAGGGTACGCGGGGAAACACCCCGGCGTTGTGATCAAAATGTCGATCCGGCCGAGCCCTTCTTGGATGGCCGACACCATCGCCGCACTTTCTCCCGCCGTCCGCAGGCGCGGACCTCATCGGCAACCCGCTGCCGGCACTATCGTCATCGAGCCAGTTGGTCGCAACGTCGGTCCCAACCGCGGCAAATTCCGAGGCCACAGCCCGACCGATCCCCTGCTACGCCGCCGTGACCAGAACCACCTTGCCAGCGAACTGCATGATTCAGTTCCTTTGATCCGGGTTCAGACCGAGACTTGCCGGCCGATTTCGACAACCGCATCCGGGGGCAGCCTGAAGTACTCGGTCAGGTGGGCAGAGTTGCGCTGCATGAAGGCGAACAATGCCTCCGCGACCCGCGGTAAAGCTTTGTCATCTTTGTCGGGCACGACGGTCTCGTGACCGACATAATAGGTGACGTCTGATATGAGAGATCGATCGTGCATCCCAGGCCGTGCGCATGTTGCAGCAGCGCCGGAATATCCGGCCGCTCCATAAAACCGCATCGCGCGGCCGCGCGCCAGAAACGGGGTGCGATCTCTCCGAAACTGAGCCGCTCGGTGTCTTTGACCCAGGGGATCGACTAGGTGGTGACCGTCAGAACCAGCAATTTCTCGTGCAATGCCGGTTGAGCTTGATGTGCCACACCATGACCGGCGGCACGTCCCGCTGGGTCCGCGTCAAGAATACGCGGTGCCGGGAACCCGTGGGATGCCCAGCTCCACGATTTTCGCCATGAAGGCTCCGACAGGTGTGACTTTATCTTGAAGGCGGGCGGTGACCGCGGTCGCTCCGATATGCCAGATCAGCATGACCCCGTAGACGAGCGCTGCCAGGATCAACGGCACGTATCCGCCCTGCGCCACCTTGGCGAGGTTCGTGGCGAAGAACCCTGCATCGACGAAGAAGAAGGCGCCGGCTAACGCGCCTGCCGCAATGACGCTCCACTCCCAGATCTCGCGCATCGCGATGAACAGCAGCGCCGAAGTCATCAGCATCGTGGCCGAGACCGCGATCCCATAGGCCGAAGCGAGATTATCGGATTTGCCGAAGCCGACCGTCAGTCCGAGGGTGACGAGCATCAGAAGCCAATTGACCGCACCCACGTAAATCTGACCGTAGCCCTCGGCCGAGGTCTGGGTGATGTGCACCCGCGGCAGCCAATCGAGCTGTATCGCCTGACGCGTCATCGAAAATGCGCCGGTTATGATCGACTGGCTCGCGATGATCGTCGCGATCGTGGCGAGCACGATGAGCGGCAGCAGTAAGAAGGAGGGGCACAGGCGGTAGAAGATGTT
>Ga0187772_10001009_pt1 | contig 13015 bp, 16 predicted proteins | sample 0116_SJ02_MP15_2_FD_133137 | JGI IMG/M metagenome (GOLD analysis project Ga0187772, IMG submission 133137) | Tropical peat soil microbial communities from peatlands in Department of Meta, Colombia - 0116_SJ02_MP15_20_MG | ecosystem: Environmental > Terrestrial > Soil > Wetlands > Peat | place... | reverse complement strand
CGGCCCGTCATCTGCAGAGCATACGACCTTCCGAATGCCCGGGGGGACTAGGAAGGACCTCATCTCGGGAGGCTCAGAACGGATAAATCAACCAAGCAACGAAATCGCGTGTATGAGTGTGTGCCCTCGATGCAGCATGCCCATTGAGCATGTAGAATTCTATTCGACGACGGGGAAGTTCAGAATGTCTGGGATAATGCGCAGAGATGGGGATGCCGTGATCAATCTTGGGGGAGATTTGAAGAAGGAGCCCGGGTTCTACTGCCCGGTATGCGGTGAGCTACTCACCGAAGACGTCCAGACAGCTAGAAGAATCCTGAGCGTACCTGACAAGGGGCAAGCCTGATGGCGATGGAGGGCCCTGTTCCAGTCCCGGCCCCAGTCACGATGCCTGCCTTCCGACCAACGGCTGGTGGCGATCTCATCAATGCCGATGGTTCCAGGTATCTGGTAGCCACGTGTTACCGTGTGAAGGGCATGAACCTTAGGAATGAGTTGACGAGCCTGTAGCAGTGCAATTTCGCAGTCAAGAAGCTGAGAAAGACAAGCAATGCAAGTTCAGAAAACGCGAAGTTGGCCATCGTCGCCACGACGAGAACGACGGCGAGTAATAGCCTCCCTCGCCTAGGAGCTGGCAGGAAGGAGGCGAGCAAGGCCCCGGTCGAAACATAGAATCGAGAAGCTTCAGAACGCGTCTTTTCCTTCCACTTGTCAATGGCCCTTAACGTCGCAGCGGTGCTAATCCTCAAGCAAGGAGCCTCCGTTTGAGAGGTATTTATCGCCTAAATCACGAATTACATAAATCCCACCCTCACCCCTACTGATTCCGGCTTTGAGCGCTCCTTTACCCGATGACCTGCAGAAGATCTTGGGCCCGAACGAGCAGGCCCAGCTCTACATCGGAGAGAAAATCTACCACCCGAAGATAAGCATCGACTCGGTTCTCATAACTAATCAGAGAATCATCCTCAGGCACCCGCACGCCATGGGGCTGAAGAAGGACTACACCGACTACAATTATCAGGACGTGGCCAACGTCGTCATGAGCAAAGGGTTCGCGCGTTCCACCCTGAAGCTTGACCTCAGGTTCGGGGGAGAGCCCCTTGCGTTGGAAAACATACCCAATTCAGAGGCCGAAACGGCCTATGGCCTTATCCGCGAGAACCTGAGCAGGTACCAGGCCCCTTTCTCTCAGGGTATGATGGGCGCTCCCGTGTACCAGCAGGGCCCTCCCGCTCAGACTCCCTCCACCGCTGGACCAACGACGATGGTCGAAAGAGAAGTGGTCAAGATCAAATGCAGATACTGCGGAGCTTTGAACGATGAGACCGCGAAGGCTTGCGTCAGTTGTGGGGCGACCCTCTGAGATACCTCATTTGAGCGCGCCATAGGTTCAAAGCGTACCCCAATTCGTTTGTCCACGAGTAGTTTGGAGTCGCGGCCGATGGCCCAGAGGATCTGCATGGTGACAGGTGCGAGTTCAGGCATTGGGAAAGAGACTTCCAAGAAGCTGGCAGAACTCGGGGCAACGGTGGTCATGGTGTGCAGAAACCGGAAACGGGGAGAAAAGGCGATTTCCGAAATCGAAGGCGTGAGTGACAAGGCCCAGGTCGAGCTCATGCTCGCAGATTTCGCGTCTCTCGATTCCGTTCGAGCGCTGGCGAAGGAGTTCTTAGAGAAACATGACTCGTTGCACGTCCTGGTCAACAATGCTGGAGGGGTCAGCGTAATGCGCTCGGTGACAGCTGACGGTTTCGAAACCACTTTTCAGGTCGACTACCTGTCCCATTTTCTGCTGACCAATCTTCTGCTGGAGATACTGGAGAAGAGCGCACCGTCGCGCATAATCAACGTCTCGTCGGCGTCTCATTACAGGGGGCACATGAACTTCGACGACCTCCAGATGAAGAAGGGGTACGGCGTCATGAAGGCCTACTCCCAGGCCAAACTCGCGCAGGTGCTGTTCACCTACGAGCTGTCGAGGCGGCTGGAGGGGACCGGGGTCACGGTGAACTCCCTTCATCCCGGTGCCGTGGCGACCAACATATGGAAGGGCTCGATGGGTCCTTTCTCTTTCCTTGGGAACATTTCCAATCTGTTCCTAATCACCCCGGAGGAGGGGGCCGAGACGCCAGTGTACCTGGCGTCATCACCAGAAGTCGAAGGCGTGACAGGAAGGTACTATGATCGTAAGCGAGAGAAGCAGTCTTCAGCAGAGTCCCGCGACCAGGCTACGGCAAAGAAGCTCTGGGATGAAAGTGGGAGGATGACCGGACTCTCGACCTAGCCGGGGCTTCTCTACCCTCCTGAATAACCGCTCTCCATACCTCAAACCAATAAGATATTTCTGCCGTATAGGGGGCCAAGCACGCGATGTCGGCGGGCAAGGGAGCCAAGAAGCCGTACTCCTACACGTTCCGGACACCGGAGAAGGACTTACAGGGTCCTGGCGGCACCAGCCCTGAGACGCTCTTCTCGATCCGGGACACCCTGCTCCTGCTTACCGAGGACTGTCTGGTAGTCGAGCGCCCGGAGGGCCTTTTCTGCGAGAAGCATAGCCTCCCCGTCGTGAAAGGAGCGACGAGGTGCAAGTACCTCGCTTCTCGTTTCGCCGGCAACGAAGGAGAACTGCAGTCGAAGGCCCAGGTCCAGCAATACGTCAACGAAATCCTAGGAATAAAGGACCCAAAGACGGTAAAGCGGCTTACTGGATTCTGACAGCGCTCAGCCCTTTTTCGGTGAGCTTGCCGTCTTCCCCGATGTACCCGCCAAGCTGAAGCTTCGCAATCTCCATGCCAAGAGTAGCCGGAGGGACATTTACGACCTTGTCCAGCTTCTCTATGCTTCCGATGCGGGGCAGGGCACGCAGTATCTGTAATTCAAGTTGGGAGAGCTTAATGTTGGCCGCCATAGACGGCATCGGAGGCCTTGCTGTGTTTTTGAACCCTCCAGGAAGGCGTCGAGCTCCTGCCGACGCGGGGAGCGGGCGAACACCGGCAATGCAGAAGCAGGGAAGGACCACCCGGAGTGAACCAGATCTCGACATTGGATCCCTGACGTTTCAGGTGAAGAGCGCCTTCAGTCAATGGTCATTTCCTCAAGCGGCCTGTTAAGACCCCCGCGTCCCATTTGGGACCCGTTTCTCCGGGACGGCGAGAACCGGGGTTATCCCGTCTTCGTATCCAAGGTCGAAGAGCATCCCTTCGGAAAGCTCCCCCATCATCTTCCTCGGTTCCAGGTTCACAACGAAGAGTGCCTGCTTTCCCTGGATCTCTCGCGGGTCGGCTCGCTCTTTCTTCAAGCCCGCGAGTATCCTCCGCCTGTGGTCTCCGAAGTCAACCGTCAGCCTCACGAGCTTGTCGGAACCCGTGACATCTTCGACTAACTCGATGGTCCCGGCGCGTATGTCGACACGGTCAAGATCTGCTTTGGTGATCATGGGTTTAATCGGGGTCATCCTTGGTCTTGACCTGTCTGCCGGCGCTAATTGGTGTTTCGTCGAGTGTAGGAAAACGAATCGAAAGCCCTAAGCGGATAGTACTCCCGAATACTTCTCTCTCAAGGGCTTCTTGTCGAGCTTGCCGGTGCTTGTCTTCGGGAGCGCCTCAGGCAAGACGATGAATCGCTCTGGAATCCAGAACTTCGCAATTTTCCCTTCGTCCACGAACTTCTGGAGGTGGCTTGAAAGTTCCTCCTCATTCGCCTGCTGCCCCTCCCTCAGCGACACCACCGCGACCGGCCTCTCTCCCCAGTGCGCTTCGCGCACACCAATGACCGCGGCCTCCAGGACTGCAGGGTGGCGCATTATCAGGTCCTCCAAGATGAGGGTGGGTATCCATTCCCCTCCGCTCTTGACGGCATCTTTGATCCTGTCCACTATGGTCAGGTAGCCTTCTTCGTCGATGACTGCCATGTCCCCCGTGTGCAACCATCCTCCCGCCCAGAGGTCCTTCGTCTTCGCCTCTTCCTTGTAGTACTCCTTTGTCATCCAGGGCCCCCTCACCACGATTTCCCCGGCGATCTTTCCGTCCCTGGGGACGTCCTTCATCTCCCCATCGACTACCCTGATCTGCACCAGCGGTATCGGAATCCCAGTTTTCAGAAGGACGCTGTCGAGCAGCTCGTCGTCGCTGAGCATCCTGAGCCTTTCGTTGGGGTTCGCCAGCGTGAGTATAGGGGCGGTTTCGCTGAGGCCGTACCCTGACATCACCTTGATTCCCAGCCGTCTCGCCCTGACCGCCAGCTCCCGCGGGAGAGCGGCACCCCCTATGACCACCTTCCAGTGCGAGAGCGCCTCCCTGTGGTTCTCTACCGAGGGATGGTTCACGAGCATGTTCAGTATGGTGGGGACCATGTCCGAAAAAGTGACCTTCTCGCGGTCAACCAGCTCGAGGATGTTCCCATAGTCGTACCTCCCCGCGAGGACGAGTTTCTGGCCGTTCATCGCCACACCGTAGGGGATCCCCCAGCAGTGGACGTGAAAGAAGGGGACGAGGGGAAGGACTACGTCGCTCGGGTCCAACCTGTTCTGCGGCGCCGAGTTGCTCAGCCCGACAAACGAGCTGAGGGTGTGGAGCACGATCTGCCTGTGGGTGAACCAAACTCCCTTCGGCATGCCGGTGGTCCCCGATGTATAGAATATCGTTGCCTGAGTGTTCTCGTCCAGCTCTGGGAACGTGTAGCTCCCGTCCGCCTGAGCAAGCATGTCGTCGTAGAACTTCACGTTTGGGAAGGGGAGCGACGGGGCGGACCCGGTGTCGCTCATGGTCACCACCCCCTTAATCGACGTCACCGTGCCTGCGAGCTTGGCCGCCATCTGGACGAAGTCGTCCCTGAGTAGCACGAAGTCGTCACCCGCGTGCGCCATAGTGTACCCGATGTGCTCCGGGGGGAGCCTGATGTTCACGGTGTGAAGTACGGCACCCATCATCGGGACCGCGAAGTACGCCTCCAGGTACCTGTTGGTGTCGAAGTCGATGACGGCGACAGTCGACCCCTTTCTGACTCCCATGCCCTCGAGGCCCGCTGCGAGCTTCCTGATCCGCGAGTAGAACTCGACCCAGTTGTACCTCGTCTTCCCGTAGACAATCTGTGACTGGCTTCTCCGGTGAATAGTCTGAGTGAGTAACTTGTCGATGGTCAGCTGATAATCCGGGGACAGATGCCCCTCCAACGCTGACAAGAGGGCAGGTTGTCTATATTAGACTACCGACCCCTGCACAGTCCCCTTGTGCTAGGCCGCCGTGGCCCCACCGTCGACGGTTATGACTTGGCCCGTGACGTACCTAGACGCCTCCGACGCCAGGAAGACGGTTACCCCCTTCAAGTCGTCGTCGACTCCCGTCCTTCCGAGAGGGACCCCCCTCCTGATCTGCTCCCCGTACCTTTCGATGATAACTCTGCTCATCTTGGTGGGGAAGAAGCCAGGAGCCACGGCGTTCACAACTATCCCATGCCTGGCTAGCTTAACCGCCAGTTCCTTGGTAAGAGCGATTATTCCCCCTTTGCTTGCGGAGTACCCAGCCGCATGCATGAACTCGGGGGAAGCCGCGAGCCCAGCCACGGATGCCACGTTGATTATCCGTCCCCACCCCTTCGTCCTCATCAGCGGCACGACCGCCTGACACATGAGGAACGTCCCTGTGAGGTTTACCTTGACCACCTTTTCCCACTTGTCGAGCGGCATCTCCTCGAAGGGGGCGCCCCAGGTGGCTCCGCTGTTGTTCACAAGTATGTCTATGGACCCGAGGGTCTCTGAGACCTTCTTCACCACAGCGTCCACCGACTCCTTTTCAGACACGTCGAGCTTGCTTGCGAATGTCCTGCGCCCGGTCATCTCCGTGATTTCCTTCGCCGCAGCGACACAGGTCTCTTCGTCCCTCGAAGCTACTGCCACGTTCGCACCCGCTTCGGCGAGTGCCTCGGCCATCGTCCTCCCGAGCCCCTTCCCACCCCCAGTCACCAGGGCGCTCCTCCCCTCCAGAGCGAAGAGTTCCATGACCTTCAATGGCCCGGCTGGCTTCTCTCCGGTCTTATGGGGGTTGTCGTCCTCCGGTGTGGGCCTCATTTGGGCACGAATCTAGCGTAAATATCGACTCCTGCCCGCCTCTGCCAGATGGCAGTCGACGTTGGACGCCTCCGAGCGGAGTACAAGGGCTCCCACGAGCTTGTCAACACGTCCGACGGCAAGACACTTTTTGTCAGGCGATGGAACGCGGGGAGTAGGGCAAGGGCCTCCGTCCTCATCTTCCATGGCATAACCGGATATAGCGGGCCCTATGGGCCGATGGTGGCGGAGCAACTCGCCGCCGCCGGCTATGATGCGTTCGGCCTGGACCTCAGAGGGCACGGCCTTTCCGACGGGCGGAGAGGGGACTACCCGAGCGAGGTGCGGCTGAGGAAGGACATTGCCGAGACGCTGGCGATGGTGAAGTCGAAGTCGGACAGGCTCGTCGTGATGGGGCACAGCCTCGGTGCCCTGACGGCGATAATCGCTGCTAAGGACCATCCCGAGGAAGTCAGTGGTGTGGTCCTCGTTAGCGCCGCGAAGAAGGTCAGGACAGGTGTGTATCCCAGGCCCAGCACCGGAGCGACTCTGAGAACCCTCCTCGGCGTGGCGATTCTGAGAGGGACTCCGCTCATAGAGTACCGCAGGGAGGGGCAGATTGGGATTGACGATCCCCTGTTCAACTTCAAGTATTCGGCCAGGTTCTACACGGTCCTCTACGGAACGGGCGCCCTCAGGGTCATCAGGATGCTCAGCTCCGGCATGATCGACTCCCCAAATCTCAGATTCGACGGGAAGCTGAAGGTTCCGCTCTTCGTCGCGGTCGGGGAGCACGATGAACTGTTCTCCGCCGAAGGGGTCAGGGAGTTCTGCGATGGAATCGACTGCGACGACAAGGAGTTCCATGTGATCCCGGGGGCAAGACATGCCGTATGGCCGAAGGACGCCTTCATCCCTCTGGTTGATTGGCTGGCAAAGAAGTACTGACAAGCACTCGCGGCACCCCTCGCTGCCCCTGGGACAAGCTTTGTTTGACTAGATCTCTTCCCCCCTGGGCGGGCGCTTGAAGATAAACTACTGCGAGTTTCCAGACAGGCTTCTTTACGATGTCGAACAGGGAACCTGGGCAGATTTGGAGGGGGACGTCATGCGAGTAGGAATCACCAGCCTCCTTTCTTGGTCCTTTGGCGTCTTCTCTGCAATCACCTTCAGGAACGTAGGCATGGCCCTTGTTCGCGGTCAGGTCATGGGTACCATGGAGGGGTCGAGACACTTCGACGTGTTCCGTTCTCCCATCACTGGGACCCTCTCTGCCATCAACGAGCGCCTCGTCGATGAGCCTGGGCTCCTCAACAAGGACCCCTATGGGGAGGGATGGTTCGCCAAAATCAGGGTCAAGGACAATGGCGAGATCGAAGCACTGGGAAGACTCCCTCAGGTGGAGCACAGGATAGCAGAGTTGCTCAAGGAGCGTCACGTGCACTGCTTCGCCGCCTTCCCCGACTTCGAGATTTTCGACACGGGAGTTGAGTGCCAGGCGGTGCTCGCCAAGCTAAATGACCTCCTAGAAAGGAGCACCCCTGGGACGGTGGTACACGTCGTCTCTGACGACAGCAGCGCCGAAATCGAAATGCAGCGATGGTCTGATCAGACGGGGAATTCGATTGTTGACATACAAAAGGAAGAGAAGATCTTCCATTACATCGTCAGGAAGGAACCCCCGAAAGACGAAGAGGCCTAACGCTCAATCGGGAGCATGACAGAGTTACCCCACTCGGTCCATGACCCATCGTAGTTCCTGACGTCGGGGTAGCCCAGCAGGTACTTCAGGACGAACCAAGAGTGGGATGACCTCTCCCCGATTCTGCAGTACGTGATCACAGTCTTGTCCCTGTCGACCCCTTTAGAATGGTACAGGTTCTCCAGCTCCGCCCGGCCCTTAAACGTCCCGTCGGCGTCGTTTACCGCCTGACCCCATGGGATGTTCTTCGCTCCTGGGATGTGTCCTCCTCTCTGGGACTGTTCGTCGGGATACTCTGGGGGGGCGGTGATTTCGCCCGAGAACTCCTTCGGTCCCCTAACGTCGACCAGCACGCTTTCCTTATTCCCTAACGAGGCCCTCACGCCCTCCCGGTAGATTCGGACCTTGATGTCTGGGCTGCCGATGAAATGTTCCCTGGGCACGTATGCGGGCACCCCCTTGCTCAGCGGCCTGTCCTCAATGAGCCATTTCTTCCGACCGCCGTCCATCAGTCTCACGTTCGCGACTTGGTAGTACTTCAGGTCCCAGAAGGCGTAGGCAGCGAACCAGTTGTTGAAGTCCCCGTAGAGAATGATCGATATTTCCGGGGAGATGCCGCTTCTCCTCATCAGGTTTTCGAGTTGCTCCTTCGAGAGGATGTCCCGGGTCAATGGGTCGTTCATGTCCTTCTTCCAGTCGAATATCACTGCGCCCGGGATGTGGCCCTGAAGGTAGTTCGACGCGGGGTCGTAATCGACTTCAGCTATGCGGACCATGGGGTCTTCAAGGTGTTCGGCCACCCACTGAGTCGTGACCAGAACTTCGGGGTGGGCGTATGCTTCAGCCATATTATAACATATGTAATAGTGTCGATATAAGCTTGGCTGTTCTCTCATCACAAGCCCATAGCATAGGACTTGCGTCCGCCCTTGAAGCGCGTAGTATGGTTGCCTCTCGCACCTAGCCGGAAGGACTCGTCGGAGCTTCGGATTTGATTAGGCTCTACTTGGGCGGGCCCAGATCCCAGATGTTCTTCTGTTTTAGAGCCGCCAGAGCTTTGTCGATGTCCGAGACCGCCACGACCACGCCGGCCCGAGCAAACGGTGCAGTTGTGGCGTAGGCGTGCGTAATGCTGATTTTCTTCCGCGCGAGCTTGCCTGCGAACTCGCCGAAGGCTCCGGGCTTGTTATCTAATTCGACGTTGAGCACTTCCTCTTCAGAGAAACGAATCTTCGCTTTCCTGAGAGCTGCCCTCGCGGCTGCCACGTCTACCGCCATCACCCTGGCCGCCTGGGCCCTCCCATGGGCCTCTGGGACGAAGACTCCAATGATGTTGACTTCCGCATCCCCTAGCACTGAGCAGAGTCTTGCGAGTGTTCCCGGTTTGTTGGCTAATGGAACCACGAATTGGGTGGCCTTCGAAATCATAGGCCTGTTATTGTGCGTGATTTGTAATAAGCGTTGCCAATCCCCTCGAGGGAGCGAGGGCAAACTCAATCTAACTCGGAATCCGGGCCTAGCCTACGAACAAGCTCGAAGCAGGCCAGAAGTCGACATACCAGAGGACCTTCACCGCTGAGGACGTCAGGGCCTTCGCCGAGCTCTCCGGCGACAAGGGGATCCACCATGTGGTGGCTGACATCCAGGGGAGGATAATGGTCCAGGGGCTGTTGACGGCCACCATACCCACAAAGCTCGGCGGCGATATGAACTACATTGCCAGGCACATCGTTTACGATTTTGCACGCCCTGTCTTCGTGGGGGATACGATAACATGTGTTGGCACAGTCAAGCAGGTGGAGCCCGCTGAGGGGCGTCTGAACGTTTCCCTGTCATTCGTGTGCCGCAATCAGGACGGAAAGGAGGTCATGCGCGGCAACACCGAGGGAATCATAAGGACCTGACTCTATCCAAGCCCAACAATCTACCACAATGGCATTAAGTGGGGAAGGGAGCTGACGAAGAGACATCTCGGAAAGCGAGTGCCTTGCGATGGTGACAAACCCTCGTTCCTCCTCCCAGCAAGGGAAATCATGATTTCCATGAGGCCACATGATACCCAAGGGACATTCTTCTTAGCCCAGGGCTCATTTGGACGGATTATGGACGATCGAGGCGAAACCCACTGCCCCAACTGTGGAACGCTTGTCGAATCTGCCACCGCTGAGTTCATGCTTTGTGAAGGTTGCCGCCGAATCCCAAACCTACTGCTAGGATGAGGCCTGGAGACTGCCGTTTAGCTAACCCGTGCCTACCAACTCAAGGTAGTCCTCGATCATCCCACGCACTGCGTCAGAGAATATCACTTCAGCCATGGCTTCGTAGCCCAGCGGACTCAGATGCAACCCATCGTTGGAATATTCTTCACGTAATCTTCCGGCCGAGTCTGCGGTGGCTGTGAAGAGGTCCACGCATACGACGCCAAGCGCCCCGGCATACCTCTTGATGAGTCCGTTGAGCTGCAACCTGGATTGTATGCCTTCGTCGTAACCGCGCACTGAGGGGACGGTGCATGCGACCGGACGTATTCCGTTCTCCAGCGCTTCGTTATACATGCCTGTAAGATTCTCGGCTATCGACGGCGGCTCCATTCCCCACCCCAGGTCGTTTGACCCTCCCAAGATTATCACAGCGTCAGGCCGAGGCCTCAGGACGTCGCGGCCGAAACGGTCCATCATGTCATCGGTGAGCTCCCCGACGACTCCTCTGTTGAGAAAATCGACTCTGAAGCCGGCCCTTCCTTTGACGAGCAACTCCTCAACCTTCTTGCTCAGGAAGGCGGTGTATGGGACGGGCTGAGGGATTTCCTCATCCTCCGTTGGGGACCGGTAGCCCGCGGTGAGGCTGTCCCCGAAGGCGACGATGAGCCTCTTCACCGGTTCTCTATACACGGCGCCTGTCAAGCGGTGGTCATCTGCCACTGAGGTTGATAGCAGATGGGCGTTATTTACGCTCGGGCTCCGAGGCTTGCCTAATCTAGCGGCCCAGGACGAGGATCCTATTTCCACACGTGGGCTGCGCCAGCGAACTCGCTCGTTCCTGGATCTTCACATGGCTGCGGGGTCTGTGCCCCTGTGCATGCCAATCACGTAGCCCAGCGCTAACCCGAGCAGTGCTCCCCCGGCGTGCGCTATCCAATCAACGGACGCGAAAACGAAGCTGCTTATGATGAAGATAAGTGCAAACCACAGCATCAGGCTCGGGTTCACCTTCCTGTTCGTTACCAGGTCGAACGAGATTACCCCTGCAAGAAGTCCGAAGATTCCGCCCGAGGCGCCGAAGCTAGAGACATTCGGGCCGTTGGCCAGGCTGAAGATGTTCCCCGCGATGCCTGTGGCCAGGAATACTGCGTAGTATTGCTTCTTGCTGTATGTGAACGAAAGGATGCCATCCAGGTAGGCAAGTGCAATTGCGTTAAAGACCACGTCTTCAATTCCCTGAAAGGTCGGAGGCGCTACGATGATGGACGTGACGAGTTGCCAAACCCATCCCGCCAAAACGAGCGAGTTGTATTGGAGAAGGAAGTCGGTCAGAGGGATGCTATCTACCGACACGAAGGCTAGTACAGTGCCTATGACCAGCCCTCCAATGACCAGGTAGATCAGGTCCCTCCCTTGTTCGGAAAGCTCCAAGACTGAACTCCGGCGATCAGAAGCTCGCCGACTCTGTGCCCTCTTCTGTTAAACGATCCCCAGCCCTGACCCGCCCCTCTTCGAGGACTCTCGCATACCAACCTCGCCTCCCAAGCATGACCTTGAGAAAGCCCGGTCCCTTGGACGCTCCGATGTAGGGAAGAAGAAACAGGTTATCGCAAGGGTCGCAAGCCTTGCTGATTTGAAAACGCATCCTGCCCGATGCGAAGACCTTCCCCACGGCGAACCCCTTGTACGGGATTCCTCTGGTGGTGAAGTTCTCTCCAAGGTCCCCCGGCTTGATTGGCCAGCCTTCCGAGTTCAGCTCCCTGATGGTCTCTATGGGCATGACGAGGAGTGCCTGGTCGGGGTCGTCTTGGCGTTCTTCGTGCCTGTAGACGTTGAAGTCCCCTTCCACTCCGGCACGTGTTACGAACGCAGAGCTGACCTGCTTCTTGGGGAGGCCGTGTTCCCCTTTGGTCTGCGATTTCACGTTGATCTCCTGAATCTCTCCGGGCATGCGTCTGGCGCGGGCAGGACCGCTTAATTTGGCTTGCATTGCCCAACCCGCTATGCAGCGTGTGTGATTACTCCCAGTCCTGCTCATATAGCGCGAGGCTGTGCGACTAGGAGTTGACGCGGAACGACAGAGGGACCAGCTTAGTCCTTCTGGCGGACATGGCGGCTGCTCTGGGAGTCATCATACTCGCGTGGGCCTTCTTGGATTTGAGCGAGGAGGGGTTCCTCCTTCTTACAGGTATTACATTGGCTCTGGCGTTGCTCGTGGGATTGCTGCTCCGAACGTCATCGCGCGGTTCAGACCACCAGAACCCCTAGACTAACACGGATGACGGGCCCTTGTCACGAGGGAGAAGCAAGAGTTGGTGTACTAGCAGTATCACAGGTCTGTAGCGCGCCTCCATTTTCGTTATTACCCCTTCTTGGTTGTTCAATGCAGCACGGTGATTGCGCATTTTAGCGCGACGCCGCGTCGGACTGGGGCCGGGCGGGAAGGTCGTCTAGGGTCATCCCGCCCCTCCCACAGCCTCTTTCAGGTCATAAAACAATGGGTCTCCCGCCGAGCTGCAGCAACCGAACCATCCCTCTTCAGCGAGGTACTGGCAGGCGTGGGACTCCAAGAGTCTGAACAGGGTGTTCTCGTGACTAGTCTTAACCACCAAGGGTTCCGGGGTTCACCTATGGATAGGAGCATCCCGCTTTTCGCCGGAGTCGCGATTCTTGCTATCCTTGCTGTGGGTGCTGCCGTGGCATTCGTCCCCTTGAATCTGACTACGACCCAGAGTGGCCCATCAACCACCTCGACAAGCAGCAGCTCTGCAAGCAATTTGGTTCTCCGCCTGTTTCTTAACATCTCCGTCGTTTCCCAAGGCCAGTCAGTCTCGTTGACTGTCGGGGAGTGGAATGACCTGGACACCCAGAACAACGTAGAGGCGTCCCAGGCCTGGCCCATCCAGGGGCTCGGTGTCGGCGCGTGCGGACCGTTGAACTACCCGTTTGGTTTAGAGGTTCTGTCTGGGTATTACAACAGCTCGGTAGGACTCGACTCAGCTCAGAAAGTCCAACTCTACGGACCTGGGCCGTACCCCTGCCCTATGATCTTGAGCGGGATCAGTT
>Ga0187772_10001008_pt1 | contig 13018 bp, 11 predicted proteins | sample 0116_SJ02_MP15_2_FD_133137 | JGI IMG/M metagenome (GOLD analysis project Ga0187772, IMG submission 133137) | Tropical peat soil microbial communities from peatlands in Department of Meta, Colombia - 0116_SJ02_MP15_20_MG | ecosystem: Environmental > Terrestrial > Soil > Wetlands > Peat | place... | reverse complement strand
CATGACATTGAGGCGGTCACACAGCTCGAAGAGGTGAGCGTAGTTGTGGTCGATCACGATGATCGAGATTCGGCCGCTCGAGGAAAGGTCCTTGACCAGGTCGATGATGAGGCGTGACTCGCGCGCCCCCATGGCTGCGAGCGGCTCGTCGAGCAGCAGGATCTTCCTCGCCGCGCGCACCGCCCGGGCGACCGCGATCGCCTGCCGTTGACCGCCGGAGAGCTGCTCGGCCTCGGCGTCCACGCTCGGCACGTTCACGTTGATGTCGTCGAGGTATTGACGCGCAAGCCTGCGCATTTCACGCTTGTCGAGGAGGCGCAGCGGTCCGAGCCTCGTCAGCTCGTGGCCCAGGAACAGGTTCTGGTAGACGGGCAGCTGCGGAATCAGCGCGAGATCCTGGTAGACCGTCTCGATTCCCTGGGCTCGGGCGGCCTCGACCGAGTGGAAGCTCACGCGCTCTCCCTCGAGGAAGAGCTCTCCCGCGTCCTGCGAGTAGAGGCCGCACACGATCTTGACGAGCGTGCTCTTGCCGGCTCCGTTGTCCCCCACGAGCCCGAGCACCTCGCCCTGGTGCAGACTTAGGTCGATGCCGCGGAGGACCGACAGCGCGCCGAAGCTCTTCGTCACGCCGCGCACCTCGAGCACGGGCGCGCCGGCAGCGGCGGGGGGCGGGGACTCAGCGGGTTGGGCGCCGGCGCTCATCTGGCCCTCGAGCGAGCGATGATCCGGTCGAACTGGACGTTCAGCGCCACCGCGACGATGATGATCACGCCGACGTAGATGAAGAAGTCGTTGGTGCTGATCCCGATCACCGTCAGCCCGTCCTCGAGAACGCCGAACAGGATCGCGCCGATGAAGGCCCCCACCACCGTCCCGCGGCCGCCGGTGAGTGCCGTGCCGCCGATCACGCAGGCGCCAACGGCGTACAGGATGTAGTCGACGCCGAAGTTGCCCGGGTCCAGCGTCCCGTACTTGATCGCGTCGACGATCCCGACGAGACCGGCGACGAAGGAACAGAGCACGAAGGCCCACACCTTGACGCGCCGGATGGGCACGCCCGCCTCGGCCGCGCCGACGAGGTTGCCGCCTGTGGCGATGATCCGAACGCCGAAGCGCGTTCGCGTGAGCAGAATGGTGAGGATGATGGTGATCGCGATCACCCAGAGGATCTCGGCCCACTTCCAGACCCCCATCGCCTGGGCAATGAAACTCGTCTCCCCGCTCAGCGGGATCGGGCTGCCCTCCAGGTCATTCGAGGCGACAAGCACCACCCCGTAGAGGATGAAGTTCATCGCCAGCGTGGTGACGAACGAGGGCACCTCCAGGCGCACGGTGATCAGGCCGTTGATCGCGCCGACGGCGCAGACGGCCAGGAGCGCGATCAGGATCGCGAGCACAAGCGGCAGACCGTCGTTGTGCATCCAGTACATCACCCACGGACAGAACAGGAAGACCTGACCGGCGGACAGGTCGATCTCGGCGAGCACAAGCAGCAGCACCTCTCCGACGGCGATCGCGCCGATCGGGCCCGCGTAGCCGGCGGCCGAGCTGAGGCTGAGCGATCCGGTGAACGAGGACCCGGCTCTGATTGCGAAGTACGCGAACAGCCCGATCGTGATGACAATCGGGGTCAGCTCGCGCTGGTAGAGGAAGGCGCGCAGAACTCGACGCCCCACCGACACGTCTTCGCGCCGCTGCCCCGGAGGGCTGGCCTCCGGGGCAGCAGCAGGCGATGGTGCGGCTGATGCCACGCCCGCGAAGACTAGACAGAGATCGAAGACGGCGGCGTCAGCGCCTTCTTCGCCGAGGATGTTCCCTCGAACCTGCTCGACACGAGGTAGGGCGCGACGTTCGCCTTGGTGACGATGCCGATTCCAGTGTCGGTGTTGGTCGGGCGCATCAGACCGCCCGAGACGTTCCACAGGTAGAGCTGCATGATCGTGTCGAAGCCCTGCAGGTAGGCCTGCTGGTCGATCGTGGCGGTCACGTAGCCGGCGTTGATGGCCTGCACCACGGGCAAGCCGACGTCCCAGACCGACGCGCCGACCTTGCCCGCCAGGCCCTCGTTCTTGATGAACTGCGCCACCGCGTTGCTGTCCCCGCTGTCGACGGCCATCATGAACTTCACGTCCTTGTTGCCGGCGTACCACGCGGAGATCTTGTTGTACTCCGGCGCGCCCTCGGTCGCCGAAGTCCCGACCTCCACGAACTTGATGCCGGCGCCGGTCAGGACGGGCTTCGCGCCGTCGATCCGCGGCTGGATGTTCCCGGTCCCCGGAGTCGCGATGATCCCGGCGACGAGGTCGCCTGAGGTCACGTGTTTGAGGATCTCCTGCCCGACCGCGGCGCCCGCGGTGAGGTTGTCCTGGCCGACGTAGGCCATCCGGTTGTTCTTGACACCCGGCGAGACGTCAGCGTTGTACGCGATCACGGGAATGCCCGCGGCCAGCGCGGTGTCGACGGGTGAGGTAAAGGCGGTGTTGTCGATCAGACAGCACCCGATTCCGTTCGCCTTCGCGGCGATGCCGGCGTTGAACGCCGAAACCATCTGCCCGACGATCGAGGTGGTGGAGCCCGTCCACGTGAACGAACTGCCCGTTAGTGCGCAGGCGTCCTGGCATCCATAGATCGTCGCGGTGAAGAACGAGTTCGTCGTCACGTGGTTGACCATCACGAAGTGGTGGCTCGCGCTGGTCCCGAACACCCCGGCCCCGCTTGATGTTGTCGCCGCTCTTGAGGTCGAGGTTTTGCTCGCGCCGCAAGCCTCGAGCGCCATCGCCGCGATCGCCGCCGCGCTGCCGGTCAGCGCGGTGCGGCGCGTCATCTGGCGGAACTTCTTGAACGGCGTCTCCTCTTCCTTGCGTTCGTCCCAGTCAAGCCGCTCGATCGCGTCGTGAACGATGTCCTCGTCAGCCATCTCGTCCTCCTCGCTTGTGCCTTGAAACGTGTCGCGGCGGACCCCATAACCGGTCCCCTTATCCACCGCTACTCACACTCGCTAAACGCTCCCACCCATCGGCGCGACCGTCATGAGCACAACCCACCCGTCGAAAACGTAGTTACTACGGATGGCGACCGGATTTCCAGCGGTCGCATGCACATGCGGCGGGCCGCTCGGGCTGGGCTCCTTGCTGCGCTCCTCTCTCGTGTCCCAGGCGGCGCGATGTTAGCGATAACAAGTTGGGAGTGCAATGCCGCCGTCCCACGACCTAACCGCCTCATAATGGCCTGCGCTCACCGCGCCCGAGCCGGACCGGTGCTCGCGCGCACGATGAGCTCGGGCGGAACCAGCGACCCGGCGCCCGCCGACCGGCCGGTTTCAACCGTGTCCAGCAGCAGCTGGAGGCTGCGCCGGCCCATCTCGATGAAGTCCTGGCGGACGGTGGTCAGCGGCGGCAGGAAGTAGGCCGCCTCCGGGATGTCGTCGAAGCCCACCACGCTCAGCTCTCCCGGGACGGCTCGCCCGACCTCGTGCGTAGCACGTAACAGCCCCAGCGCCATCTGGTCGTTGGCGACGAACACCGCGGTGACGGCGGGATCGGCGCTCAGCCGGCGGCCGAGCTCGTATCCGGCGCGTGGGCTCCAGTCTCCGGCCGGCGCCTTCGGCACCGCGGCGCCGGCGGCCTCGAGCGCGGCGCGCCAACCTTCAAGGCGCTGGCGTGCCTCGATGAAGTTGGATGGGCCGGAGATGTGCCACACCGTCTCGTGCCCCAGTTCGAGCAAATGCCGGGTGGCGGTGACCGCACCCGCGACCTGGTCGACCGCGACCACGGCGACGCCCTCCTCGGGCCCGGCTTCGACCGCCACCAGAGGCACATCCGCGTGTGTGTGCAGGAGCGCGTCGCCCGCTTCCTCAAGCGGTGCGATCACCAGGATCCCGTCCACACCCTGGCGGCGCAGCCGCTCGACGGCCTCGCTCACCGACGAGCGGTCGAGCGCCGTCAAGCTGGCGACGATGATGAAGTAGCCAGCCTCGTGCGCGGCGCGCTCGATCCCGAACAGCGTCGAGGCGGGGCCGTACAGCGTCGTATCGAAGCTGACCACCCCGAGCGTCCGCGAGCGGCCGGTCACGAGCGCGCGCGCCACCGGGTTTGGCCGGTAGCCCAGCTCCTCCATGGCCGCGAGCACCCGAGCCCGTGTCTCTGGCCGCACATGCGGGCTGCCGTTTATGACTCGCGAGACGGTCTGGTGCGAGACGCCGGCGAGGCGGCCGACGTCGGACATCACGGGCGCTCGGGGGCGGGCCCTGACGGGCGCCTCTCCGTGTGTGATTTCGTCACCGGACTTCATTGCGCTCATGTTCCGGCGTGACCACGCGCCGTCCCACCCGTGGGTGGCTCGGCGGGCGGGAAGGCCCCTCCTTGACGATGGCGGGCATGTTAGCGCTAACGCGCCTCCCGGACTAAGATCGCGCCATGCCGGCGCTGCTCCAGTATCGCGCGCAACCGGTCAGCCTCCTTGCGCGGTCGCTGGTCGAGGCGCTCTTCGGTGACCCGGACGGTCACGAAGTCGTGCGCCAGCGTGTCGGCGTCCCGCTCTCGGTCGGCCTCGAACGCGATCTTGCCCTTGTGGAAGGACCAGCTGTCGAGTTCGACGATGACTTTTTCTTCCACGAACAACGCGTCGGCGATGTAGCCGAGAAGGGGTTGGCCCATAACCGGCGCCGGCAGGCCGTAGCGCTCGCAGAACTTGGGGAAGTCGTCCTCCCAGCCCGACCGGGTCGGCGTGCCGGGCATGCCGATCAGCTTGGCGATTTGCTTCGCGCCCGACGCATGTGGGTGGCGAACGAGTGTCTCGGCATCGACGCCTCGCGAAGAAACTCCCACATAGTCGTAGTTTCTTCCCGAGCCCCTCGACGGGCCAGGGGCGGGGGGTGCGGAAGCCACGTACAACTTGAGCCCACGGCGACCGATCCCCACCCCCCCTCGTTACGGAGTTGTCACACGTGACTGTCCTCGTAGGCATCGACGTCGGGACCACCGCCACAAAGGGCCTCGCCATCGACCCGGACGGCACGGTCCTCGCCACGGCGGAGGCGTCGTATCCCCTGTCCACACCACGACCGGGCTGGGCCGAGCAGGACCCCGAGGACTGGTGGCGCGCCACCGAGACGGTGCTCGCGGAGCTCAAGAACACCGCCGGCGACCCCGCCGGCATCGGGCTATCCGGGCAGATGCATGGCCTGGTGGCGCTGGACGCGGAAGACCAAGTGCTCCGCCCCGCGATCCTCTGGAACGACCAGCGCACGCAGGCCGAGTGCGACGAGATCGAGTCCACGATCGGGCTCGACCGACTGATCGCGCTCACCGGCAACCGCGCGCTCACCGGCTTCACCGCGCCCAAGATCCTGTGGATCAGGCACAACGAACCGGAGCTCTACGACCAGATCGCCCGCATCGCGCTGCCCAAGGACTACGTCCGTCTCCGCCTGACCGGCGAGCGCGCCACCGACGTCTCCGACGCGTCCGGGACGCTGCTCCTCGACGTCGCCAAGCGCCGCTGGAGCGACGAGGTTCTGTCCGCGCTCGAGATCGACCCGGGCTGGCTCCCGGAGCCACTCGAGAGTCCGGCGATCTCCGGACAGACGCAGGCGGGCGTGCCGGTCGCGGCCGGCGCCGGCGACCAGGCCGCCGGCGCGCTGGGCGTCGGCGTCGACCGGCCCGGTCCGCTCTCCATCGCCCTCGGCACCTCGGGGGTCGTGTTCGCGGCGCTTGAGGAGTTCGCCGCGGACAAACAGGCCCGCGTCCACGCCTTCTGCCACGCGGTGCCCGGCGCCTGGCACGCCATGGGCGTGATGCTCTCGGCCGCCGGCTCGCTGACCTGGCTTCGCAACGTCGCCGCGCCGGACGCCAGCTTCGACGACCTGCTCGAAGCCGCGGCGAACTGGCCGCCGGGAACCGAGAACCTCCTGTTCCTCCCCTACCTCGCCGGCGAGCGCACGCCCCACGCCGACCCCGACGCGCGCGGCGCATTCGCCGGCCTGAGCCTCCGCCACGATCGCGGTGCCCTGACCCGCGCCGTGCTCGAGGGCGTGGCGTTCGGGCTCAGGGACTCGCTCGACCTGATCGCCGAGCTCGGCGACAAACCCCAGCTCGGCCGGATCTCGGGCGGTGGCGCCCGCGCCGACCTGTGGACCGAGATCGTCGCCTCCGCGCTCGAGCTGCCCCTCGAACGCGTGGCCGTCGACGAGGGCGCTGCGTTCGGCGCGGCCATCCTCGGTGGCGTGGCGGCCGGCGCCTGGCCGGATGTCCACGCCGCTGTGCGCGCCACCGTTCGCCCCCGCGGTCGGATCGACCCGCAACCCGGGTGGGCCAAGGTCTACAGAGAACAGCGAGCCAAGTTCCAGGCGCTCTACCCCGCGCTGAAAAACGTTCTCACTTGAGCGGGCCGATCGCGGTCTCGACCGCATCGACAACCGCGCCGGAGCGCACGAGCGCCTCCACCGCCGCCAGCTCCGGCGCCAGGTAGCGATCAGGGCCGGGTCCCGGCACGGTAGAACGCAACACGGCGAGGGCGGCCGCGGTGCCCGCGGCGGGCGCCAGCGGCGCGCGCAGGTCAAGCGCCCGGGCCGCGCAGCACAACTCGACGGCGACCACCCGCGAAAGGTTCGCCACGACCAGACGCAGCTTGCGCGCCGCCGCCCACCCCATCGAGACGTGATCCTCCTGCATCGCGCTGGTGGGCAGCGAGTCGACGCTGGCCGGCGCGGCCAGCTGGCGGTTCTCCGCCACCAGCGACGCCTGCGTGTAGCCGGCCAGCATCATCCCCGAGTCCACCCCCGGATCGGCAGCCAGGAACGGCGGAAGGCCGTGCGAGCGGCCGGCATCGAGCAGCCGGTCGGTACGCCGCTCGGCGATCGCGCCCACCTCAGCCGCGCCGATCGCCAGGTAGTCGCAGGCCAGGCCAACGGGCGCTCCGTGGAAGTTCCCGCACGACTCCACCCGCCCGTCGGGCAGAACCATCGGGTTGTCGATGGCCGACCGCAGCTCCACGGAGGCCACCCCGCGCGCAAACGCCAGCACGTCCCGGGCCGCGCCGATCACCTGTGGCGCGCAGCGCAGCGAGTACGCGTCCTGCACCCGGGGGTCTCCCTCGCGGTGACTGGCCACGATCTCCGACCCCGCCAGCAGCGCCCTCAGATTCGCAGCGCTCTCGACCTGGCCCGGCTGCGGGCGCAGCGCGATCAGGTCCTCGTCGAAGGCGCGGTCGGTGCCGAGCAGCGCTTCCACCGACATCGCGGCGGCGACCTCGGCCGCGCGCAGCAGGCGCTCGAGGTCCCACACGGCCAGCACCAGCATCCCGAGCATGCCGTCCGTGCCGTTGATCAGCGCGAGTCCCTCCTTGGCGGTCAGCTCGAGCGGCTTGATCCCGGCCGAGGCCAGCGTCTCAGCCGCGGGCCGCAACTCCCCGTCGTCCGCCACCACCGAGCCCTCGCCGGTCAGGACCAGCGCGCAGTGGGCCAGCGGCGCGAGGTCGCCGCTCGCGCCGAGCGACCCGTACTCGGGGACCAACGGGGTCACCCCCGCGGCGAGCAACGCCAGCATTCGCTCGACCACCACCGGCCGGGCCCCCGAGCGCCCCATCGCCAGCGACCGCGCCCGCAGGAGCATCATCGCCCGCACGACCTCGCGCTCGATCGGCGGTCCCATGCCGGCGGCGTGCGATCTGATCAACGAGCGCTGGAGCTCCACCCGCGCCGCGGCCGGGATGCGCACCAGCGCCAGCGAGCCGAAGCCGGTCGAGATGCCGTAGGCGGGCTCCTCGGCCGCCGCTCGCGCGGCCACGACGGCGGCGCTCCGCTCCATCTCGGCCCGCGCCGCCGCGCCGAGCGTGACCAAGGCATCCTCCCGCGCAACCGCGACGACATCCGCGGCCGCGACGCCGTCCGGTCGCAGGTCTATCGCCCGCGTCACGATTCCGACACCGCCGCGCCCGGACCCGTCCGCACCGTCACGGCGCCCTCCGGTGGCGGGGTCTCCGGCGGCATCAACGCCAGCACGCTGCCACCGAACCCGCCGCCCATGATCCGTGCCCCGAGCGCGCCGGCCCGCTTGCATCGCGCCAGCGCATCCTCGACCGCCGGCGTCGACACCGCGTAGTCGTCGCGCAGGCTGGCGTGCGACGCGTCGAGTAGCCGGCCGAGCTCCTCCATGTCGTCCCGCTCGAGCGCGGCCACGGCCCCGTCGACGCGCGCGTTCTCGGTGATCACGTGGCGGGCCCGCTCGCGCAGCGGCGACGGCAGCCGCTCGACATCGGAGAGCTCCGCCTCGCGCAGGCTGTCGACGCCAAGCCGCTCGGCTGCCTCCGCGCACTCGGCTCGCCGCTCGTTGTAGCCCGAGCCGGCGTGTGTGTGCTCCTCGCCTGAGTCGAGCGTCACGAGCTCGAAGTCTCCCAGCGAGAGCGCGACCGTCCGCACGTCGAGCGAGCGGAAGTCGATCCGGAGCGCCCGGTCGCGCTCGCCGAACAGCGACGCTATCTGGTCAAGCAGGCCGGTCTGCGCGCCGACCCAGTCGTTCTCGATCCGCGAGCACAGCTTGGCGAGCTCCATCCGGTCGGGTTCGCCCGTTCCAGCCAGCGCGAGCAGCGCCAGGACGAGCGCCACCTCGAGCGCGGCGGACGACGACAGGCCGGCGCCGCGCGGGACGGTCCCGGTAATCGTGAGGTCAGCTCCCACGAGCGGCACGCCGAACCCGGCCAGCTCCGCGGCCGCGCCACGCACGAAGGCCCGCCATCCCTCGGCCGGGTCGACCCCGTCGAGCGAGAAGGCGTCGCGCTCGTCCAGATCAACGGCGATCGCCTCGATCCGACGATCGCGCAGTCCACGTGCCCGCACGGTCACGCCCTCGGCGATCGCGAAGGGCAGGGCGAGGCCCTGGTTGTAGTCGGTGTGCTCGCCGATCAGGTTGACCCGACCGGGTCCGAATGAAGTGGCGCGTCTGGGCAAGGTTCCAACAGCTAGTGTGCCGGGGCGATGGCGCCCGTAAAGTGGGGAATCATGTCGACCGCGCGGATCAACCGCTTGTTCCTAGCCGGAGCACGGGAGGCCAAAAACGTCGAGCTCGTCGCCGTGGCCAGCCGCAACCCGGAGCGAGCCCAGGAGTACGCGCGTGAGAACCAGATCCCGCGCGCCCACGGCAGCTATGAGGCATTGCTGGAAGAGCCCGAGGTCGAGGCGGTCTACATCTCGCTCCCGAACTCGCTGCACGTCGAGTGGAGCGTGCGCGCGCTCGAGGCGGGCAAGCACGTCCTGTGCGAGAAGCCACTCAGCCGCCGGCCGAGCGAGGTGGAGCGCGCCTTCGACGTGGCCGACCGCGACGAGCGACTGCTGATGGAGGCCTTCATGTACCGCCACCACCCTCAGACCCGCCGCCTGACCGGGCTGGTGAACGACGGCGCGGTCGGCAGAGTCCGCATGATCCGTGCCGTGTTCGGCTTCGTGGCCCACGACCCCGCCAACGTCCGCCTGAGCGTGACGCTCGACGGCGGCGCGTTGATGGATGTCGGGTGCTACTGCGTGAGCGCCGCCCGCCTGATCGCCGGGGAACCGGAGAGGGTGAGCGCCGAGCAGGCGCTCGGCGGCGACGGCGTGGACGTGGCGTTCGCCGCCACGATGCGGCACGCGGGCGACGTTCTCAGCCACTTCGACGCCGGCCTGGCCCTGGCCAGCCGCGACCTCCTCGAGGTCGTCGGCGATCAGGGAACGCTTCGTCTGGAGGATCCGTGGCACTGCCGTGAGCCGGAGATCCAGCTGTGGCGGGAGGGCGGAGTTGAGCGGGTGGAGGTCGCGCACGCCAACTCGTATCAATTGGAGGCCGAGAACTTCTCGGCGGCGATCCGGGGCGAGGCTGAACCGTTGCTGGGTCGCGCGGACGCGCTCGGTCAGGCCCGGGCGATCGAGGCGCTCTACGGCGCCGCCGAGCGCGACCGGACCGTATCGCTCGACTGACCCTTTGGGGATGGCCGCGGCATCGGGCGGCTACCCCCGCAAGGCAGGTCAACTAGGTCCACATCGCGATGCCGTCCTTCGGGTCCTGGGCCACGGCCGCCAACACATCTGGGTTCGCGCCCAGGTAGGCGACGCACATCCTCGAGCATGCGCGACGCGCATCCTCGAGCGTCGAAGTTATGCTGGTCGTGTGGCCTCCCGTACATCCGCAGCCCTCGGCGAGATCATCCGCCAGCAACGCGAGCTGGCCGAGCTCTCGATGCGCCAGTTCGCCGAGCTGGCCGGAATCTCGAACCCGTACCTGTCCCAGATCGAGCGGGGGCTGCGCGCTCCCTCCCAGCACGTGCTCGAGGGCATCGCCAAGGCGCTCAGCCTCTCTTCGGACGCGCTGTACGAGCAAGCCGGCATCACGCCTCCCGGAGCGGAGCCCGAGGACAACGCCGTGCTCGACGCCATCGCCGTCGACCCGCGGCTGACCGCTCGCCAGCGCAAGGCGCTCGCCGAGATCTACGAATCGTTCGCCGCGTCCTCTCCCATCGGGAAGCGAAATTCGGCATGAGCGCGTCAGCGGGCAAGGCGGCGGTGGTCACGGGGGCGGCGAGCGGGATCGGCCGTGCCGTCGCCGAGCGCCTCGAAGCGGACGGGATGGACGTCCTGGCGGTCGACCTTCGTCCCGATCCCGACGGTCCGGGGACGCAGTTCGAGGCCGATTTGACCGATGCCGACGCCAACGAGGCCGCGGTAGCCGAAGCCCTGAACCGGTTCGGGCGCCTCGACGTCGTCGTTGCCAACGCCGGCATCCAGCACGTCTCGCCCATCGAGGACTTCCCGGTCGACAAGTGGAACACGATCGTCGCCCTCCTCCTGACCAGCCCGTTCCTGCTGGCTAGGTACGCGTGGCCCGCGCTCAAGGACTCCGGCGCCGGCCGGTTCGTCGCGATCGCCTCCGTCCACGGCCTGGTGGCCTCGCCCTACAAGGCCGCCTACATCTCCGCCAAACACGGCGTCATCGGCTTGTGCAAGACCCTCGCGCTCGAGGGCGCGGAGTTCGGGATCACCGCCAACGCCGTGTGCCCCGCCTACGTGCGCACGCCGCTCGTCGAGAAGCAGATCGCCGACCAGGCGCGCGCCCACGGATTGCCCGAGGACGAGGTGCTGGAGAAGGTGATCCTCCAGCCCCATGCGGTCAAGGAGCTGATCGAGCCCTCCGAGGTCGCCGGCGTGGTGGCCTTCCTGGTCAGCCCCGCCGGCAAGATGTTCACCGGCGCGCCGATCACCCTCGACCAGGGCTGGACCGCACGCTAAGTCTAAGGCGCCGCCGTCAGCCGGCCTGCGCCACCTCGTCGCGCAGCGGACTGAGCGACGCCTCCAGCCGCAGCAGTGATCGAGCAGCGCGTCGGCCGCCTGCTCCATCACCTCGTTGGCCTGCACGACACCCTGGTCGTCGATGAACTGCTGGTAGAACGGGATGTTCACCTGCTCGATCACCGGCGTCATCCTGACCGCGGTGACCACCTGCTGGAGCTGCTCGACCGACCGGGTCCCCGCCGCCACCCCGCCGTAGGAGACGAACCCGACCGGTTTGTAGCGCCACTCGTGGTGCAGGTAGTCGATCGCGTTCTTGAGCGAGGCGGGGTAGCCGTGGTTTTACTCCGGCGTGACGAACACGAACGCGTCGGCGGCGGCCACGTGCTCGCTCCACTCGCGCGTGTGCGGCCGGGTGTACTGGCGGAGCCGGGGGTGGTTGGGCTCGTCCAGCAGCGGGAGGGCGCGCTCGATCAGGTCAACCACGTCGAGTTCGAAGCCATCGTGCGCGGTGGCGCGCTGGATGAACCATTGCGCCACCGGCCAGCCGCCACGGCCGGGACGGGTGCTGGCGATGACGAGCATGAGTCGGGGCATACGCATCCCCTACCCAGTATTGCGCGCCGCGCTCGCGTGGCCGCCGAAGGCTCAGCGGAAGCCGACCAGCGACACCGAACCGTGCGCGGTGGCACCGCCGTCGCTGATCGTCACCTGCGCGCCCAGCTGGTTGCCGTGCGCGTGGGCGAGCATCGAACGCCCGGCCGAGGTGAGCGTGAAGATCAGATAGCCGACCTCGCGCCCGCCGAGCAGCTCCGTGCCGGTCTTCGCCACCGTGGTGCCGCCGACCGACACCGTGGTGCTCACCTGGCAGGGAGTCGTGGTCGGACACTGGGCGAGGATGCCCCCCACCCCGCCCGAGGAGACGAAATCGCTGAGCCCCAGGATTCGCAACCCGGGGGACTGAGCCACGCTGCGAGCGGGGCCGGAGCCGCGGGTCGAGAACGGGACCAGCGTCATGTACCGGCTGAAGCTCAACTTCGAGATGTCCTCGCCGGTCAGGTGCACGAGCAGACGGTGGCCGCGGGCGTGGGCGAGCAGCGAGCGGCCGGTACCGGTGAGCGTGAAGAAGATGAGCCCGCCGCCCTCGGCCGGGATCTGCTCGCTTCCCGTGCGGGCGATCACCGTACGGCCGGCAGCGATCGTGACCGCGATGTGACAGGTGCTCGAGTGGTCGCACACCGCGGGCAGACCACCGGTCCCGCTCGCGGACACGAACGCGCTCCGGCCGGCGATCCCGATGTGCTGCGGGGCGCTGACGGTGGCCGTCGTCCCGAGCACCTGTCCGCTGGACCCGAGCGCCTGGACGGCGAAGTACGGCACGCCGGTGCCCGCCGAGATGTCGGTCTCGAACCCGCTCCTGCCCGCGGTCATGAGGGGGGTCAGGGAATTCGCGGTGGGTCCGGCCAGCACGCGCCATGACGACACCGTCGTGGCGCCGTTCCAGCTCGGCCACACCTCGGTGGTTCCGTCGTTGTTGTTCCCGACCGCGATGCTCGGCGGCGTCGTCGGCTGCCCGGTCCAGGCGAAGCGGTAGGCCCGGTAGCTCGAGGTGTTCGACGTGAAGCGCGCATCGAAGATCTCCTGGCCGGCGGCGTTGAACTCCGTGAAGTAGGGCTGCTGGCCCCAGCCCACAAACGCATCGCCATTGGGCAGCATCTGCATGTTGCCCTCGAAGTCGGTGTCGAGCGCCGGCGAGTGCGTGTACTG
>Ga0187772_10001007_pt1 | contig 13021 bp, 9 predicted proteins | sample 0116_SJ02_MP15_2_FD_133137 | JGI IMG/M metagenome (GOLD analysis project Ga0187772, IMG submission 133137) | Tropical peat soil microbial communities from peatlands in Department of Meta, Colombia - 0116_SJ02_MP15_20_MG | ecosystem: Environmental > Terrestrial > Soil > Wetlands > Peat | place... | reverse complement strand
GTGATGGTCGGGGCCGGGCTGATCGCGCAGAAGGCGCACGCGCTCGGGCTCCGGGTCCCCGTGCACGTCAAGACCTCGATGGCCCCCGGCTCGAAGGTCGTCACCGCGTACCTCGAGCGGGCGGGGCTGCTCGGCGCCCTCGACGCGCTCGGGTTCGAGGTGGTCGGGTACGGATGCACCACGTGCATCGGCAACTCCGGCCCCCTTCCGCCCGAGGTCGCCGCCGCGGTCGAGTCGAACGATCTGTTCGTCGCGGCCGTCCTGAGCGGAAACCGGAACTTCGAGGCCCGGATCCACAACCAGGTCCGGGCGAACTATCTTGCCTCCCCTATGCTCGTGGTCGCCTACGCGCTCGCGGGCCGCATCGATATCGACCTGACGCGGGAACCCCTCGGCCATCGGCCCGACGGCACCCCCGTCTCCCTTCGGGAGCTGTGGCCCCGACCGGAGGAGATCGACCGGCTCGTCGCCTCGAGCCTCGATCCGTCGATGTTCCGGTCGAAATACAGCGCGATCGAGGTGGGGGATGCCCACTGGGAGTCGCTGGCGACCCCGCACGGGGAGCGGTACCCGTGGGAGGCGTCCTCGACCTACCTCGCCGAGGCCCCGTACCTCCGGCTGTCCCCCCCGCTCCTTCCCCGGGAGAGGGTCCTCGCGACCGGTGCCCGGGCCCTCGTGGTGCTCGGGGACCGCGTCTCGACCGACCACATCTCCCCGGCCGGGGAGATCCCCGCCGAATCGCCGAGCGGCCGCTACCTGATCGCGCACGGCGTCCCGGTCTCCGAGTTCAACACCTACGGCACCCGTCGCGGACACCACGAAGTGATGATCCGCGGGACGTTCGCCAACGTCCGCCTGAAGAACCAGCTCGCCCGGGGACAGGAGGGTGGATTCACCCAGCATGTCCCCTCCGGGGAGCTCGTGAGCGTCTTCGAGGCCTCCGAACGCTACCGCGTCGAGGGGACCCCGCTCCTCGTCCTCGCCGGCAAGAGCTACGGACAGGGAAGCTCCCGGGACTGGGCGGCGAAGGGCCCGCGCCTCCTCGGGGTCGGAGCGGTGATCGCCGAGAGCTACGAGCGAATCCACCGGACGAACCTCGTCGAGATGGGAGTGCTCCCCCTGCTCTTCCCGAAGGGGGAGGGGTGGAAGTCGCTCGGACTCGACGGGACGGAGGCGTTCGCGCTCCGCCTGGCCGACGCGGACGAGCTCGCTCCCGGCGCTGCGGTCGAGGTGACCGCGACGCGCACGGACGGCTCCTCGAAGCGGTTCACCGCGGTCTGTCGGCTCAACTCGACGACCGAGCTCGACTACTACCGGGCGGGCGGGGTCCTCCCGTACGTGATGGCGCACCGGTTCGCGAAGTGACCCGCCCGGGTGGGATCGGTCCGAGGTCGAGATCGCTCAGTGCGGAGCTTCCGCGTCCGAGTGGCCGATCGGCTCGAGCTCGCGCGCGACGACCTTCGCCTCGGCGCGACGGAGCAGCTCGGCGGTCGCGGAACGGCTGATCGCGAGCGCCCGGCCGACCTCGGCGAGACGGGCCCGACGGGGGTAATCGTAGTAGCCGAGCCGATGCGCCATCCCGATCGCCTCGTGCTGCCTCGGGGTGAGCGACTTCGCCGGCACGAACCGGCGGACGCGCACCTTCGCATCCGCACCCGCCCGGCCGTGGCCGCGGGCCGCCTCGATGACCTTCGGCGCGGAATGGTGGCGCGGCACGACGATCCTCCAGGTGCGCTGTTTCGGGTCCTGCTCCTGGACGATCAGCCGGCACGAGAGGCAAAAGCCCCCCGAACGGAACAGCTCCGAGCACTCGAGCGGCACGGGACCGACCACCCGGAGGAAGAGGCGGGAGGGCGCCGTGCGCACGAGGTGGACGCCCGAGATCTCGCGGAGGTTCCTCACGTGCCGCTCGATCGCGCTCAGGTCCTCCGGCTTCGCCTCTATGTCGAGGATCTGGAGGACCCGGGGGTCGTCCGGAGCGACCGGCCGGCACACGCGAAGATGGACGCGGGTCGGCCAGCGCTCGGTGAGCTGCCTCAGCCAGTGGTCGTCCGCGATCTCCGGGAACTCGAGCTCGACGAGGGAGATGTCTCGCTCCGGAGAGCGGGGGGTCGCCGCGGCGCGGACGCTCGACGTACGATGTACCGGCTTTCCCTGCATACCTCGACCCGCCCGGCGCCCGGCCGGACACCTGACATGTAGGGGGAAACCGCTAAAGCCGTCGCGTCAGCCGGAGTTGACGCGCGGCGAGGCGGGCACGAGCGGCGGTCGGGCCGCGGGAGCCGGCACGCGCGCGGTCGCCGAAGGGCGACTTCGGGTCCGCCGCTCGACGTACGACCGCTTTCCCGATTCCAGGGCCAGCCGTATGACCTCGGTGGCGAGCGCCCCGGGCGTTCCGGTCACGCGCGCCCAGTCCGCGGCCCGGCTAAGGACCCTTCCTTCCTGCGCGAGATCGGTCCCGGCGAGTCCCGCCGCTTCCTTCCAGGCGAGCAGCCGATGCTGCGCGCGTTCGCGCGCCCCCAGCAACGCGACGATCGACCGGTCGACGACCTCGATCTCCATCCGCAGGCGCGCGACCTCCCGGGGAACCGTCTCGGCCGTCATGGCTCACCCCGCCACGACCGCTCGGCGAAAGCAGGTTCCCCCGCACCGGTGCGGGACGATGTTTAGGAGCGCCCACCCGACTCCGGCGACAATGGAGCTCGTACTCGCTTCCAACTTTGACGATCGCCTGGTCGAGTCCACCGCGAGCCTTCCGGTGGAGGCGTTCTTCGGGAACTTCCCGGTGACCTTTACCGGTGGGGGGCGCCCGCCGCGCATCCTGCCGCCGGTGGACCCGGAGAAGTTCCGGGCCCATCTCCGCGCGATCCACCGCCAGGGACGCCAGTTCTACGCCACGCTCAACAGCATCGACCTCGCCCTCAAGGAGTACGACGGCTCGTTCGAGGCGAAGTTCCTCTCCGAGGTCGCCCTGCTGCTCGACCTCGGCGTCGACGGGTTCGTCGTCGCCCTCCCCCTCCTGGTCGAGATCCTCAAACGGGAGTATCCCTCGGTCCCGATCTCCGTCTCGACGTTCGCCCGGATCCGATCGGTCACGCAGGCCGAGTATTTCCTCGACATGGGCGCCGACACGATCGTCCTCGAGGAGGCGAACCGCGATTTTGCGCTCATCCGCGGGGTGGTCCAGGCCGGGGCCCGGGTCGAGATCCTCGTGAACCAGACCTGCATCCCGGGTTGCCCGTACCGCGCCCACCACCTCAACACGAGCTCCCTCGCGTCCCAGCCGGGAGCCCCGTGCCCCTCGCTCGAGTACCCCCTCCTCGAATGCGGCCTCGAGCTGGTCCGGGACCCCGCGCGGCTGATCTCGGGGATCTTCGTGCGCCCGGAGGACCTCGAGGTCTACGAGGAGGCCGGGGTTCACCGGTTCAAGGTCTCGGGCCGGAACAAGTCAACGGAGTGGCTCCTCCGGGCGGCGCGCGCCTACGCCGAGCGCGAGTACCGGGGCGATCTGCTCGACATCCTGAGCTACGTCCAGATCCGGGGCCCCCGGAGCTTCCTGCGCGGCCCCGGGGTCGAGCCGCTCGACCATGTCCTGAGCCTCACCTCCGCCTTCGACCGGCTCGCGGACATGACCGTCGACAATCAGGCATTCCCGAAGGGGTTCCTGCGGCGGATCTCGCTGACGGACTGCGAGCACACGTCCTGCCGCTCGTGCGGGTGGTGCGCCTCGGTGGCCGAGCGGGTGCTGCGCATCGGCGGCCGCCCCCCGTCCCAGTACGTTCCTCCGACGAACCTCCCCTCCTCGACCTGGATCCTTCCCGAGATCGCCCGTGCGGAGTCGACCGAGGTCGGGGTCCCTCTCGTGGTGGGCCGTCGCGGCTGACCGTCCCCCCGGAAGCGGCCCCGGGCCGCCGATCAGGCCTCGTTACGCCACAGTTACGCCGGTCCCGCGACACGAGCGGCGCAAACACGGCGTATCTTCCCTGACGGTATTTGAACGCGGGTCACGCCCGAGAGAGTCGATGAGAGACGACCCCGAACGCCGAACGACCAGAGCCGCCCACCCGAACACGACGCGAGGATCGGACCGTGCCCGCGACCCGGGCTGTACTCGGTCCTCCCCCAGCGCGAGGTCCCGTGCCCGGGCCCTCGGCGCCTCGGGCGCCCTCGCCGCCACCGCGCTAGCGCTCCTCGTGCTGGCCGGAAGCGTGAGCGCTTCCGCCGCCCCCGGCGCCGGGGTGACCGTCGTCGCCCCCTACTCCGGGACGGCGGTGCACTCGGAGAGCCACAGCGCGCTCGGCTGTGCCAGCGCGTCGGCCCCGAACGCGCCCCGCTTCGTGCTCAAGACCGGCGTCGCCACGATGACGGAGCAGGGAACCGCCACGACCTGCGCGAAGGACAACGGCACGAGCCTCGCGTCGGCGGACGGGACCGCAGGGCTCTCGTTCGTTGAGCCGTGGAACGTCTCGACGGGCAACGGGTCGAACGGCTCGTCCTCCGCCCTCGTGGCCCACTGGACCATCGACTGGACATCGTCGGTGACGGTCTCGGGGAACGGCACGCTGCGGTACGCTCTCGCCGACACGCTGGTGGGACTCCGCATCACCGTGGTCGATCTCACCGCCAACCGGACGGTCGGAACGGCCTCGTGGTACCACGATGTGCAGTTCAACCTGACGCACGGAAGCCAGTACCGGAACGTGAGCCGCCAGGTCGCGCTCGCGCTCAACGCGAAGCTCCTGTCGGGGCACCTTTACGAGATCACGACCGAGATCTCGGGGATCGTGACCACCGAGGTCCAAGGCTCGGGGGCCCGCACCGTGACGACCACCCTCAACCTCGCCACACTGGGCGACCGAGGAGTCCTGGAGTCGATCGATCTCTAGGACCCGGAGCTGCACCGGGGGCGGGGTGTGTCCGTCGCACTCCGCCCGGCCAACCCTTTCCTCCCACCCGGCCCGATGTCCCGCGCGAAGCGCGAGCCCGAGTCCCGCCCTGGTCCGGTCTCGTCGAGGGTGCGAAATAGGCGAGCCGACCTGCCTCGGCGCGCGGTGAGGATCCCAAGACACACCGGACCGGGCCGCACCCGACCCTCGCGGGAGCGGCGATCCGCAAATCGGCCCGGATGGACCGTCCCCTGCGTGGCCGCTGTAACGCTCGCGGTGCTTGCGGCGGGATTGCTCGCGATCGTCCAGCCCGCGGCTCGAGTCTCACCGATCCCGGGAGCGTTCGGCGCACTTCCCCCCCTTCCGCAGGCACCGCCGTCGTCCCCGACGATGGTCGATCGGGCACCCGCTCAGTCCCCCACCAATCCCGCTCCCACGACGTACGGGAACGCTTCCTTCGTCCTGCCGGGCTACACGACCCTCAAGGGGTACTTCGACGTGCCGGGGTCCAAGTCCGGCGAGACCGACGGAGCGCAGGTCCCCATTACGTCGTGGACCGCCGACGGCGTCTTCTACGTCAACGCTACTGATGATCTCGTCTTCTATAACTTCGCGACCAGTGGTGTGACCCGGATCGCGTCGTGGACCCCGCTCTTCGAGAACCTGATGAACTACAACGGGGTCACGAACACGGAGTATCTCACCCAGGACGGCTCGGAGGTCTACGCGATCGGCTGCGCGACCAGCTGCCAGGGCACTCCCCAGCCGAGCGTCGAGTTCGAGGTCGCCAACGTCTCGACCGGCGCGGTCTGGACCTACATCTTCGCCGGACTGACGTATTCCACCGAGGGAGGTCTCGGAGAGACCCGCACGAACGTCGAGCCGTTCCTGATCGGCGTGAACGGCTCCGACAACGAAGCGGTGGTGGTCGACGACACGGGAGTCGTCTACGGAGTGCCGGTCGGCAGCCCCGGGAGCGTCGTTCCCGCCGAGCTCACGGGCCTGCCGTACTTCGAGGCGAGCAACCTCGAGTGGATGCCGACCTTGAACTCGTTCATCAACGAGGAAGCGGGGGGAGACATCCACGACCGCTGGGCTCAGCTGCAGTGGAACGGGGCGTCATTCCAGGTGGTCGCCTCGGGCACGTGGGGAAACGACACCGTATCGAACTTCGCCAACGCCGGCGGCTACAACCTCACCGCGGGAGAGTGGTCGATCACCGCGGGCGCCTGCTCGACCCACTCGGTGGTGTACGGGTACCTACCGATCGTCGGAGGGGTGGCCGGGGCGTTCCACGCCAACGCCGACCCCGACGCGACCGACTCCTGCCCGTACACGCCTCCATTCCCGCCCTTGGCGCGGGGAGCGAACCTAGGCGTGGAGGGAGGGGGTTCGGATCGGGTTCCGCTCACGGCGGCGGGGCCCTTCGTGGCCTTTCAGTGGAACAACACCTCCGCCATCCTGAACCCCGTCACGGGCGAATGGGACACCCTGGGCGCCGCCGCGAGCCCGGGGATCTACGGGCCGTCGGCGACCTACAGCACGGCGAACCTGTTCCACAACGGCAGCTATCTTGTATCGCCCCGCTCGGGTACGTGCGTGATCAGCTGCTCCCTGCTGGGAGAGGCGGGGGCGAGCTCTCTCGGTACCGAATGGTGGCTCTGGAACGAGGCCCTCCCCGAGTTCCCGTATCCGGGGACGAGCCCTCTCGACGAGCCCGCCGCTCCGGGCGCGCCCGTGCTCACGGCCGCGAGTCCCACCGCGACGACGGCGAGCGTGTCGTGGTCGGAGCCGGCCTCGAGCGGTCCCCTGCTCAACTTCACGCTCTGCTGGAGCAGCACCTCCCGCGCGTGCACCCACTGGGTGCCCTTGATGCCGTGGGCGCAGAACTACACGATCACGGGCCTCGTCCCGGACGGCGAGGTGAACGTTTCGGTCTTCGCGCTCAACTACCACTACTTCGGCCTTTCCGGTTCGATCTCGATCCGAACGCTTCACGTCGCGGTTCATCAGATTCAGTTCACCGAGACGGGACTTCCGGGGGGGTCCAATTGGTCGGTCGCGCTCGACGGAGCGCCAGTCAACTCCACCGATGATCAGATCCGATTCGTGGTGGAGAACGGGACCTACGACTTCGCAGTGACTCCACTGAACGGGTTCAATGCTTCGCCCGTCTCCGGGGTGGTGCGTGTTTCAGGCTCGGACGTGAACAGGACCATCTCGTATTCCGCGATCGCGCCGCTCCGACTCGAGGCCTCTTGGACGAATCTGACGGTGTCGGACGAATGCGGACCTCTTGCCGGCGTCGTCGCGAGCGTGCGGTTCATTGCGAACGTGACCGGCGGTGTCCCGCCATACGGATTCTCATGGAGATTCGGGGACGGCTCTCCTCCATCCTCCGTTGAGGACCCGGTTCACACCTACCATGAGACGGGAGCCCAGGTGAACATCACGGTCGATGACTCGCGAGGAGGAGAGGCCTCGAGCGCGTTTCACGTCTCTTGGCCCCTGGCACTCTGCCTGGTTCCACCACTTCCGTCTCTTGCGCCCCCGCTCGGCGGGTGGGCGATTCTAGCGCTCGGATCCAGCGTCGGCCTGTTTTGCGCCTTTGCGAGACTTGTACGGAGGGACGAGCGACGAGGTCCCCTGCAACTCCGGCCGGACCGGAAGCCCGCCCTCGTTCTCCTTGCCGCTCGGGCCCCGCCGGATTCGGGACCGCCTCCTATGTAGTCGAGGGACCGGATCCGGGCAGCACTGCGAGGAAAGAGACTTCTGCCACCGACCCCCGGTAAGGGTCCGGAGTCCCGATCCTTCAGCTGCCCCGAACGCGGGACCTACGTGAGGGTTCTAGTCTACGGCTGCTTTGGGCATTGGTACTGCGTAGGCTTGGCTCACCCAGAACGAACTCTACGCACACTGTTCATGCTCAGCCGCCGAGAAACACGGATCCCCGCGGGAAGCCTGATAACTCAGGACCGAGTGAGCAAAGTCGGCGCGCAGACTATGGCGACGAGGACCCGGACCCTAGTTCTCCTAGCGGTCACCTGCTCTCTTGTCGGCGTTGTCCCTCAGGGTTGGGCCGTGCCCGTCGTCGCGACGGGGGTGGGTCCTGCGGGGGGTGGCACCGCTTCCGCCAATGCGACGGGGGCTTCGTTGCTCGCGGCCGCGTACTCGTCCATCGAGGCAGGGCGTGGGCCGGCTTCGGCCAATTCTGGATTGAACGGGAGCTGGACCAACTCGTACGGCCCTCCCGGAGGCAATCTGCTGAGCGACATGGTTTACGATGCGGCGGACGGCTATGTCGTGCTGATAGAACAGGCCGCGGTAGGCGGACCAGCCGTCGAGCGGACCTGGACATTCTCCCACGATCGATGGGACCAGCTCGAGTCGGCCGGGGGCCCCCCGTTCGGCTACGGCGTTCCGATCACGTACGACGCCCGGGACGGATACGTCCTCGAGTACGGTGGCGGATGCGGGTACTGTAACGACACGTGGATTTTCAAGGGCGGGACGTGGACCAACATCACGAAGAACGTCACCAACTCTCCGCCTTCTCGCGGCCAGGAGGAGCTGGCGTACGACTCCCACGACCAGTACGTTGTTCTGTATGGAGGGTTCGGGACCGTCAACGGAAAGGGCGCCTACCTGCAGGACACTTGGACCTACCGGGCGGGGGTCTGGAAGGAGATTCACCCCAAGACGCACCCCTTACCGCTGACGCAGGGGATGCTGGTCAATGACCCGGCGGGTCACGACCTCGTGCTGTTCGGCGGAGCGAGCCCTAAGCTCCGCAACGAAACCTGGACTTTTTCTGGCGGTGTTTGGACGAACGTGACGAATTTCTCCGCACCGACCCCGATGGCCAGGGCCGCCTTCGGGATGGATTACGACCCGAATGTCGGAGGCGTGCTCCTGTATGGCGGCGACGGTGGCGTGCTCCCTCACGGGTTTCTGGGGGACACTTGGGAGTTCGTCGGGGGTGCATGGAAGGAACTCGCCCCAATCGTGTCGCCTGGGCACTTGGCCTGGGTCGCCCTTTCATACGACCCCACGGACTCACAGACGATCCTTTTCGGCGGGGTCTCAAACGGATCTGCAAATGGCAACATTACTTGGAGTTTCAAGGCGGGCACATGGACTCAGGTGGGCGTTGAGAGTCCGCCTCGCCGATTCCTCCCAGCATTGACGTACGACTCGAAGGATCATTATGTGGTGCTGTTCGGGGGTGCCTTCGGGTCGACTCCTCGAAGCGATACTTGGGAATTCAGCTCTGCAGGGTGGACCCGCCTCCACCCCTCCGTCTCCCCCTCAGCTCGGTTTGGGGCGGCGATGGCCTACGATGCGGCGGACGGCTATGTTCTCTTGTTTGGCGGGTGCGCAGTCGGCGACAGCCCGCTGTCCTGCCCTCACGCGTTGAACGACACTTGGACGTTCGCCGGGGGCGTCTGGAAGAACATCACGCCTACGGTGACCACGTCGCCATCTTCGAGGTACGGAAGCACTATCTCGTACGATGGTCGAGACGGTTACGTAGTCCTCTTCGGGGGGTGCGGCAGCTCCGGTTCGCGATGTTTCTTGAACGACACCTGGACGTTCTCCAACGGGCAGTGGATCGAGTCACGACCCTCGCAGGCACCGCCGGGCCGAGTGTACGCCGGGGCCGCCTACGACCCGAATACGACCAGCGTGGTCATGTTCGGCGGCTGTGGCAATCTGACGTGCCCACTGGGCGACACATGGACCTTCAGTCAGGGGAATTGGACGCAAGCTTCCCCCGCCCATTCTCCACCCGCCACCGAAGGTGCGTCTGTTCAGTTCGACATGCGGGACGGGTACCTGCTGATGGAGGGAGGGTCGGTCGCGTGCGGTACGTCGAAGTGCCTAGACAATGCATCGTGGGAGTTTTCGGCGGGAACCTGGACGAGGCTTGTTCCAGATCAATCCCCCTTGAGCAGTACCTTCCAAGGATCGGCCTACGACTCGATTAGTAACGACACGATACTGTTCGGAGGCTGCGCCAAGATCTCGTGCACGAGCTCTTTGAACCAAACGTGGAGCTGGGTTCTCGTCTAGGGCTCCACTACCCGTCAGGCTAGAAACCGCACTTCTGGAACGAATCTTGGCGGAACGGAGCCACCCGCAAGCGACTCAGGATTGCTCCGAGCGTGCTGACTCCTGTGCCTGGGGCCGCGGAGGAGTTCCACTCAGGGTCCGTGGGGTTGAGGGCCGGTTTCCGCGATCTGCGATGTCCCAGCTGTCAAGCCCGGCGCGGGTTCGACTCCGACCGTAGGTCCTCCGAGGGTAGCGAACCTCGGCCAAAGCTCAGGACGCCCGTGCTGGGATTCGCCGCAATTTAGGGGCTTCTGGATTCGTCCCTGACGGTGATTCGGGCAAGTTACCCCGGGTCACTGAGTCGACTTTCCTGTACCCTCGCCCCGACCGACCGCACCTTCGGTGGGACCCCCGATGGTACGGTAGTCTCCCCGACAGGGATAAGTAAGTTCGAGCCCATCTATCTCCCATATGTCCGGCCAGAAGGGACGGCAGGCACGGTGTTTCCGATGCATCTACGTCTGGCGGGTTCGCCGGGCCGAACGGCCAAAGGTCTGCCCAAGGTGCAAGTCCGCACTCTATGCTGTCCCCCGGATTCGACCGGTCGTCCTTGGCAAGGGACTGGGCATCGAACATGTCATTGCCCCGCACCGGACGGCGATCCTTCGCATCGCGCGGCAGCATGGGGCGAGGAACGTGCGGGTGTTCGGGTCCGTCCGGCGCCGCGAAGCACGCCCTGGCAGCGATGTGGACCTCCTTGTAGACTGGGTCCGGGGCTCGGACCGCGTGCACCTTGCGACCGCCCTCGAGCGGCTCATCGGTCGACGGGTGGACATCGCGACAGCTGACCGACTCTGGTGGGCGGCAGCCCCCAACATCCTAGCGGAGGCGGTCCCGATTTGACCAACCGCGACCGAGAGCACGCCGCACGGATGCTCGAGAAGGCGGAGGAGATCCGAGTGTTGGCGAGCCGGGGTCGGTTCCGTTCCGACCCGACCGGGGTCGAGCGAGTCCACCTGCGAGCCATCTTCATCGCGGAGTCGGCCGACCATCTGAGTCGCGGATTCAAGGACAAAAACCCCGCCCTGTGGACGACCGTGAGAAACTTCCGAACGGCCGTCCTCCACACGTACGAGACGATTGACCCCGAAGACCTCTGGCGGTTCATTCGGGACGACCTTCCGAGAGTCGTTTCGGTTCTCCGAAAGGCACGCTTCCTACGTGACGACAGAAACTAGCGGAAGTCGTGCCGCTTGCGAAGCGCGTCCAACGCCCGTCCCTGCCTTTGCGAGGGACATGCGATGCAGAACCTCACGCAGAACCTGACGGAAGAAAGCCCCACGCCGACCGAACCCACCCCCTCGCGTCTGCGAACCGTCACCGGAAACCGCTTCCCGCGCGAATGCGCGTGCGGCTGCGGATTCCAGATCCCCCGCGACCCTGAGGTCCGCTACGTGGTCGACTTCGGGACGGCCAAGCCGTATCCCGCGTATCTGCGCGAACACTCGCCCGATTACGGCATCTACCAGGGCAAGCCCAGCGCCCGCGAGGACGCGCGGTCGCTCCCCGGTTTCCCCCCCGCGAGCGAACTGCCGCTCCCGCCCTCGCCGACCAAGCCTCCCGCGGCTCCGCGGCCCATCTCCCTAATCGAGGTCGCCCACGAGGAGGCGGAGGCCACCGCCTCTCCCGAGGCGGGCCGCGCCTGGGCCTCCGGCCTACTCGTCTTCACCGCGGGTTCGTTCGAGTCGGCGCGCAGCGGGTTCGCTGATTACGCGCACGACGGCGCGAGCGCGAAGGAGCTGCGGACGAGGGTGAACCGGACGATCCTGGAAGATCTCGAGGAGAAGGTGGTCGTGCTCCGGACTTTGCATGCGAAACTGCGGAACTAGACACCGGTGAAAACTTCGGCGGACGGGTGGCGCGGTCACGACCCTCGCCGTGACAGCGAGCGGTATCGGAACCGTAAGCACGGGGGTTCGCCCTCGGTCCACGCCCCGCCCTATCGAAGACGCCGCCGTGAGAGGTCTCCCAGACAAACATATCAGCTCGAATCCCGTCTTGCCGGCGGGGCGCCTGTGTACAGGGAGCAGGCCCGTCGGGGGTGAGCCGGGTCGTGGACGACCGCGACTTGGACATCCTGCGGTGGATGTATCCGGGGGGAGTATGGTCCTCGTGGGGCACCGACCCAAGGATCAGCCCGACCCAGGTCGCCTCCCACGTCGGACTGGACCGCACGGCCGTCTGGGACAGGCTCCGCAAGTGGAGGCGAGAGGGTTTCTGGGATGGCTTTGAGGTGCGTCTGAACTTCGCAATCTTCGGCGTAGGGGTGGCCTTCGCGGAAATTCCGGTCGCGGATGCCGCAGAGGGTTGGGCGCTCTTTGACAAACTCGAACGGGTGGACGGGGTCGTGGGCTCATGGCTTCACCACGGGACCTCCGTAACTGCCCGGAACGTCTGGTCCGTCGCCCCGCTGATGGTGGTCGACGATCCGGTACGGGTTGCCCGAAGGATGCGGTGCCTCCGGCGGCTTTCCCCAAGCGGGAACGTTAACGGCCCATACGGGAGGGAAGCCCCTCGATGTTCACGGGAGCCGACGCCCTTAGACTGGCGCATCATCGCCGTCATCTACGCCAATCCCAATGTTTCGCCCGTTCCGGCGGCACGCTTGGTGGGTGTCACTCTCAAGACCTTCGTTCGTCACTACTCCGCGTTGATCGACGACCACATCGTGTTCTACTACCCGATGGTCGATTGGTCGAAGCTGGGATGCGTTACGCTCACCTTTTGCTGCCGTGGCGCCGCAGACGTAAATCAAGTCCGCGCGATGCTCGAGGCTCGATTCCCGCACCTGATTCCGATGTCCCTCGAGGGCCTCGGACCTGTAGGACCCCTCGAAGAGGACCCCTCGTGCGTCTTGTCAGCCATTGTCCCCGCTCATTCGCCTCACGAAGTCTTGACTCTCGTCCGGGATCTCTCCAAGGTTCCTGGGGTGCGGCGGGTGGACCCCGAATTGTGGGGGCGGAGGCATTTCTTCCATGGCTGGGTCAACCAGCATATCGCTGAGCATCTCGCGACTCCAGCGG
>Ga0187772_10001006_pt1 | contig 13025 bp, 9 predicted proteins | sample 0116_SJ02_MP15_2_FD_133137 | JGI IMG/M metagenome (GOLD analysis project Ga0187772, IMG submission 133137) | Tropical peat soil microbial communities from peatlands in Department of Meta, Colombia - 0116_SJ02_MP15_20_MG | ecosystem: Environmental > Terrestrial > Soil > Wetlands > Peat | place... | reverse complement strand
GTAATGACTCGCTGGTTGTCGACAATGGTGTTCGTCGCATTCTGCAGCGAAGCGGCGAAGTACATCCACGGCAATAGGGCGCTGTAAATGAAGATTGGATAGGGCAATCCTTGGGAGGGGATATGAGCCAATGCCCCGAAGATCAAGCTGAGAATCAGCATTGTCAGGAACGGCTGGAGAACAGCCCAAGCTGCGCCTATGACAGTCTGTTTGTAACGGATCTTGATGTCGCGCCAAACAAAAAAGTAGAGCAACTCGCGATACTGCCACAGCTCGCCAAACGGAATTGCCCACCAATCGCCGGGCGGCGTTATACGGATCACCGGCGCTTGCGACAAAGTGGTTGTTTGTGATGTGCTCATTCGTAGGTCGGAATCAGTCGTTACCTGACTTGAGTTGCTTTACATCCTCTTCTTCAATGTGTTGCATCAGCCTTCCCCGGCGCGTCAAATAGCTTTTGAGCGTCCGGGCGGCTTCCACCGGGACGACGGCCACCTGGTTGTACGCAGCCTCACGCCACGAAATTGGTCCTCGCGCAGGAATTAGGTGTGTGCCCCATTGGTAGATCAGCCCCAGATTCCAGACGATCAGGATTGCCGTCAGTCCGACAGCCACGATCCTCGCTCTTCTTTGTTGCCACGCCCTGGCAAGCGTATCGAAGAACGCAGCGAGGCCCAGAACAAAAATAGGCGTGAGCGAAATGAAAAAACGATTGCCAAACGATGATAGGCCATCCCAGTCGGGATAAAACGCAATCACCGCGTAAAACGCCAAAGTGCAAACAATCAGTTTCGCGGCAAATGGCCGATCCGTTCGAAGAAACAGAAGCAGTCCGCACAGCGCCAGAATCAAAATCGGCGTCCAGCTCAGCAGACCGTGGTCGGATGACCAAAGCACGCTCCAAAAAGCTGGCGAGGACCATTTCCAGGTCTGCGCGGGCATATACCCCGTCGTCAGCGCAGCGCCAAAAATGATCTGGCGAGAGATCAGTGTCGGGAGGAGACCGAGGGCAAAGGCTGAAAGGTACAAAGCGTGCCGAAGCAAAAGCTGCGCCGCGTGCCTACCGCTGGTCACGTCCGTCTTGAAGATTTCCCCGTAACGCGAGCCTGCCTCTAGCAACGGCAGCAGCATGAAAACGCCATTTGGATAGTACACGTCCACCATCAATCCGGAGAGCAGCCCCAACAACAGCCATTGCCAGATCGTCCGGTTATTTCGCGTCCTGTGCCAGAACCAGATAAATAGGGCAACGGCAAACGCCGAATGCCCATGTGACCACGACGGATTGAAGTACATGTAGACGGGCAGGGAAGTTGCCCACCAGATTCCCAGCGTTGCAATGAACGCCCAGCGCTCTTCGAAATAACTTCGGGCTATGCAAAACGCAATCCACAGCCCGAGAAAGCCATAGACCGAAGTAGCGATCGCCATCGAGATCAGATAGGGGGCCGAAAAGCCGTCAGCCTGAATGTGGCCCCCAAGATGATTCGCGATCAGCACGCCTGCATGCGTTACCGCCAGGAATGGGAGCCACAGCAGCGATGCCCCAATCGCCCACAGGTTGCGAATCCGGCCCGTCGCCGTGTACTCCCCAGGAAGGACGTGACCGGTTGTGTCGAGTCGGCCCATCACAAAGCTCTCGTTTCCGTGCTCCCAATCCTTCGCGAAATCGAGCCGTCGCTCGATCAAAAGTGACCGCGCATACGCGTAGTAACCTACTCCGTCGCCCCGAACCCACGGGTTCGTTAGCGGGATCGTGACCACAAAGAAACCGATTAAAATCTTTTGATAGCTCGTCAGTCGGACCGGGCGCGACCGGTCTCGCTCCAGACCGCTCTCGTATGCTGCGGCCAGTCTCAAGCGGAACTCGCAGAACTCAACTTGGCGCCGACCCGATTCTCTGGTTGCACTCCGATGAAGGCGCGGTTGTGTCTTTTCGGAAGATTCCAATTATAGACAAGGGTGGCAGCGGAACCCATGAATCTATCAATCGAAACATCGGAGTAACCAAGTTTAGAACCCGAATCTGCGCTAGGCCGAAAGTGCGGCGTTTGAGGACCTTTCCATTTAGCCACCATGCGACTACGCCTGGCCGGTTAAATCTCAAGATTGTCTCGACGCGGAAGCCTGCGCGTTTCGCCACGTCATTGAGCTGCTCGTCCGTGTACCGCCGACAGTGCCCTAGAACTTCGTCCAAAGAGCCGTAGAGTTTCGGGCCACACGGAACCAGGACAATTGCCCGACCGCCGTCTTCCAGCACGTTGTAGATATTCTTCAATGTTCCGACGTCATCGGCAATGTGCTCGACAACATTTAGGCAGACGACTGTGTCGAATCCTTGGCCAATCGGATACGTGGCCCCATCCGCCGCGTCGACGTGTCCCACCCTCATGTAAGGCCGCGTCGATCGGAGTGAGCCCAGCCGTTCCAGGTAATGTGGGTTAACATCAGTCGCCCAATAGAGAGACCGCGGCATCAGGTGAACGGACATATTCGCTATTCCCGCACCAATTTCCAGAACGCGATGACCCACGTACGGCAGAATTACGTCCGCCATCCACCGTGTAAATCGCGGCGCGCGATTGAGACGCTCCAGGATTTCCGCTCCCGCCATGTCGCCTGTATAAATCCGGTCAGATGCGGCATAGCAAATGATGGCCCAGAGTGCCCTCGCACCGTCTTTCCAGCCGATTTTCTTGCCTTCGCCGTAGGTGCGCCCTGAGTAGCTGATTGGGACCTCAAAAATCCTCGCTCCCCGCTTGGCCAATTTGATGGCCAGTTCTGGCTCAACGTCGAATGTCGCGCTTTCCAGCGGAATGCTCTTCAAGAGATTTGTCCGAACCATTTTGTAGCAGGTTTCCATGTCCGTGAGGTTCAAGTCGCAAACGACGTCGCACAGAAACGTCAGGAACCTGTTCCCAAGCGCATGTTTGAAAAAAAGTGCGCGCTTGTAACCTCCAGACATGAAGCGCGAACCGAAGACAGCATCCGCATCCTCGTTCAGAAACACGTCGATCATTTGCAGCAAATCACGCGGCTGATACTCGAGGTCGGCGTCATGGATTACGACTAGTTCGGTGTCCGCATGAGATAGCCCGGTTCGAATGGCCGCGCCTTTGCCGCTGTTTTTGTCGTGCCGAATCCACAGCCAGGTGAACTTCGGATCGATTCCCTCGGATTCCAGCTCTTCGCGAAAATCCGCAATAGCTTGGGCGGTGGCATCAAACGACCCGTCGTCCACGACGATGATCTTTATTCTCTCGAGTAGAGGAGACTCACCCAAAACTTTAAGTCTGCCAAGGCTAGTCCCTACCAGAAACTGCTCGTTGTAGACTGGTACAAGAACTGACAGGCTCGTTTTGCGGTGTTGCTGATCTCGATTTTCTCCGTCCAAAGCCTCAATCTCGACGCGTCGCGAACCTTGTGATCTGTAATTCATGGCTTCAGGCATTATCGATTCACCATCATCGAATATGCCACGAATTTCCAATTGGAGACAACCCAGGCATAAATGTACCAATAACACGGGCTGAACCGCGCGGCAGGGTAAAATGGGGTCCGCAATCGCACTCAACCGCTCTCGTTAAGCCCTTTAGGGAGCTACTGTCCTCGTGAAACTCCGTTCCGACGTTCTCGATCCCGTCCGCGCTGCCCAGTCTTCGTCGAACTTCTTTCGGAAGCACTCCACTACGCGATCCACAATTTCGGTCAATCGCGTTGACGGTCGAAACGAAATGAGTCGCTGCAGCTTCTCGAGCGACGGCACACGCCGCAACATATCCTCGAAACCGGGCTCGTAAGCCTGATCATAGGGAAGGTATTCGATGGGCGAAGCGCTATTCGCCCTCTGTTTCACGATTCGCGCGAGGCCTTCAATCGTCACCTCCTCGTCTGTTCCGATGTTAATCACTTCTCCCACAGCGGCATCCGTATGGATCAGTCGAATGATCGCTTCCACTGTGTCCCGAACGTCGCAGAAGCATCGAGACTGCCGCCCTGTGCCAAAAACCGTGATTGGCGAGCATTCCAGCGCCTGTCTCACGAAATTTGGAAGCACCATCCCGTAGCGGCCTGTTTGCCGCGGTCCGACAGTGTTGAAGATCCGTGCCACGATGACAGGTTCCTTCTTCTCCTTCCAATATGACAGCGCCAGGAATTCATCTAGTGCTTTGGACGCAGCGTAACTCCAGCGGCCTTTCGTCGTTGGCCCAAGGACGAGGTCCGCGTCCTCGCGAAACGGCACCTTCTCGCTTTTGCCGTACACCTCGGAGGTTGACGCCGCAAAGACCAGCTTCTTCTTTTTCGATGCCGCGTCGAGAACGAGTTGCGTGCCATACACATTCGTTTCGAGCGTGCGCACGGGGCTTTCGACGATAAGTCGAACGCCGACCGCAGCCGCAAAATGAATTACCGCGTCAGATTCATCTACGAGCTCGGCCAGCAGATTCTTGTTCGTGATCGAGTCAAAAAAGTAGTGAAACCGTTCGCACGGCTTTAGGTGCCGAATATTCTCGACGCTTCCCGTCGAGAGGTCATCGAGGATGAAGACTTCATCGCCTTGTTTCAGGAGCGCCTCAGCCAAGTGTGATCCAATGAATCCGGCTCCTCCAGTTATCAGGTAGCGCAACTCTCACCTCTCGCCTTAGATTTCTTGCGCATCATCGCTCCCCGAAGAAATCGCTGGGCCTTTCGCAACGTCCTCTCCATAGCCGTATCCATACGCATACGGATAATATCGGTAAGAGTAGTAGTAATCCGGAGCGCTGGAATCCACGGCGTTTAGTACAACGCCTAGCAAACGGCACTTGACCGCCGTAAGCAGGTCGCGCGTCCGTGTAAACGCTTCTTTCGGTGTTTCGCCGCTACGCACCACTAGTAACACACCGTCTGTTAGTGCCGAGAGGATCACGGCGTCGGTCGCGGCCATCACGGGCGGCGAGTCAAGCACGATGAATTTGAATCTCCGCCGTAGCTCGGCGATCGCTTCCCGCATTTTGTGAGAAGAAAGTAGGTCTGCCGGGCTCGGCGGTACCGGCCCAGTCGTCAACGCAGCCAGATTGCTGATGGTCGGGTGTGGGATCGTGACTTCGTCCAGTGTGGATACCCCCGCGAGATAGGAGCTGAGTCCAGCGTCTTTACCAATAGTCAGACTGAGGGCTCGCCGGACGCCTGGTTTTCGCAAGTCCGAATCCATTAGCAGAGTTCGGTCGCCCAATTGCGCGAGCGTCACAGCTAAGTTGACCGCCGCCGTCGTCTTGCCCTCTCGTGGTAGCGCGCTGGTTACTAAAATTACTTGTGGTGGATGTTCGGCTTGGGAAAGCAGCAATGACGTTCGCAGCGCCCGGAATGCTTCCGAAATCTGCGATTTTGGTTGCACATAGGAGAGCAGCTCGACCTTCGGCCCCGAAGCGGCTTGGGGGGCAGCTTCTCGCGCAAGCCGCGACAATCTGCTGTGGTGTCCGTTCAAACCCGGTAGCGATGGAACGACTGCGAGGGAAGGGAGTCCCGTAAGAGTCTCGATGTCGTCCGGCGATTTCACGGTGTTGTCCAGGTATTCTCGGAAAATCGCCAAGCCGATCCCTCCGACCAGACCCACCAGAAATGCCAGCGAGATATTGCGGGCCTTTTGCGGACGCGATGGATTCGTCGGCGCCAGCGCAGGATCGACGACACGTATGTTGCTCGACCGCAGTCCGGCAGAGATGCCTGCCTCTTTCAGCTTCTGCAGCAAACCGTCGTACAGTTGTTTGTTGGCTTCAGCATCATGCTGCAGGATATGGTAGTTCACCAACTTTTCGGCCAGATCGTTTGCTTCTGCCTTTTGTCTGTCGAGTGCTTCCTGCAGAAGCGCTACATGGCTTCGTGCTGTTTCGTATTCGGTCTTGATGGTTTCGACTAGCAACCCCCGTTGCTTTGCCAGATTGTCATCCAGCTCTTTCCGCTGGGTCACGAGCCTTTGTACTTTTGGATAGTTTGGTCCGTACTGATCCATCGCTTCGGCGTAGTCTTCTTCCAGCTGTGACTTTCTCTTGACCAGGTCCTGAATCACGGGGTTGTCGCGGGCGGCCGGCAGTGAATCGACGGCGCCAGAAAGAGCCATCCGATACAGCGCCTCTTTCTCAGCAAGCGCTGTTTGGGCGTCCGTCACCGTCTTGCTCAGGTCGGCCAGCTTCTGAGTGGTTATGTCCTGCTTCTCATCGATTTGCCAAATTTGGTTTTTCCGCTCGTAAGCGATTCGGTCGTCCTCTGACTTTTCTACCTTCAGTCGGAGCTCTTCGAGCTCGGCGGAAAGCCATGTCGAAGCTTGCGTCGTGGCGTCGTATTTGCTTCGGAAATTCTGCTCGATGAAATTCTGTAGGTGCGTGTTCACAACGAGCGCCGCGAGCTGCGGATCCTCTGCTTCGAATCGGACCTCGATCAGGCGGCTATTGGGAACGCGCTTGACGCTCAAACCTCCCAGAAACGCTCCCAGTATGGCAGGACGCTTTGAACCGCTTCCACTCTGCGCAAACGTAAGCGAGTTCGATGCGCCCCCGAATTCCGGATAATGGCCAAGATCTAGCGACCGGATCGTTTGCAGAGCCAGAGTCTCGCTCTGCAGTATTTTTGTCTGCGTTTCGATGTAATCCTCGGAGTCCATGTACTCGTCGTACGAATTCTCATCCTGGAAGCGCAGTACGTTTTGCGATTCCTTGTCAATTTCAACGCGGGCGGCGGCTTCGTAGACCGGCTTCATCTTGAATGAGGCGATAGTCACCACGGTCACAACGGTTAGCAAGAACGTGAGGATCAGCCACTGGTGTTTGCGCAGAATTATGACGTAGTCGAGTAAGTGCGGCTCGCGCGGCACTTGGTCCCAGGGAAGGACGGAAGGTGCAGGCACTACTGCGAGAGCTTCTGCCGGTCGGCGGTCACGCAGCGTGATTTTCGATGCTTCTTCCATGTGCTCCAAGATCCGTTTTTCTATTGGTACGCCGTCCGATAAATCACAACAGAAGTGCCTATCCCAATCGCTGCCTCGCCGCCCCGCGCAAGGGCTTTTTTGCCGAAGCTGTCTGGCACGTAAAGGATGTCATTGGACTTCATTGCCATGTCTTCGGCCTTGTGTTTTTCAATATCTTTAATACGCACCGGAATCTCGTCGCGGTGGCCCGTGACAGGGTTCGTACGCATAATCACCGCGTCGTCCGACTTTGCGAAGCCTGTCAAACCGTGTGCGAGAGCGATCGCTCTCAACACCGTAATCTGGTCGCCGTGCCCTAGCATCACATACCCGCCAGGTTGGGCTACTCCTGCTCCCATCACATAAACCATCCCGGCTTTTGGTACGCTGACCACATCGCCCCCGTACACAGGAACATTGAACTTCGAATCACCGGAGTCGAGCAGGTCTCGCAGTTGGATGGTGATGACCTCCGGCTCTCCCGGCGGATCAGAAGGAGCATTCGAAGCGCTTCCCGCGGGCGGATCAGTTTTTTGCACGGCGGAAGTCGCAGGCCGCGTGATTATCACAACGCTGCCGGCATCGTCGGTAATTCCACCTGCATCGGCTAGCAATTCCAGAAGGGTCGTTGGCCGGATCACTTGATAAACCATTGGCTTGGCCACAGCCCCCACAACTGAAATTCCCTGGCTGTTTTGTTCCCTTACAAACACCGAGACTTGCGGGTGAGACACCAGACCATTCTCAACAAGCAACTGCTCTAGCTGGGCCTCCAACTGAAACGGCGTCAGGCCGCCTGCGTGGATTCGCCCAGGTATCAGAGGGAAGCTCACGTCTCCTGTGTCACTAACCCGCAGGTCGCGGGAAAGTTCCGGGACGTCAAACACATCAATATGTAATAGATCACCGGAGCCGATAGGCGTGTCCACCGGCTGCGTGCGCGCGAGGCTGGCAAGCTGCTGAATCTTTTCGTTCGTCTGCTTCGGAGTTTCTTCCTTTTGTTGGCTCCTGGCGTCTGGAGGACACACCGCTACGCAGAGCAATGCGCACACAAACTCCACCATGAGCCCGCGCGAAACTCCACGGACATGTACAACCATCGAGAGAGATGACCCCGCGACACTATGGCCTAGCCGCAGTGTCCTGTCAACGTGAGTTTCTTATCGGTACTCAAATGTTCAGCGCACATCTGAAACAAATTCCAAGCGGGAGTGCCACCCCAGGTGCGTTGTCAGGTTCGCGTCGAAGTAAGGCGTACAAGGTAGGGGCGCGTTCCAACACTGGTTATTGATCACTGGAACGTACAAAGTCAGACCCGAAACGGTCTCACGAGCCACTATCTCAGCCTCCGGCACCCCCGCAAATGCATTAGTGAATCGCAAGACACGATAGGAATGTCGCCACCCAAAGGAAAATAGACACCACAGGGTCGCCAGTCCCAACAGGCCGACCGCAATCCGCTGACGCATCAGCGCCGAGCCGGTAAACCCCCGGATTGCGAGAGCGCCCAGCGTCGCGGCGAATGTCCAGATGGCCGCTTGCCCGAATCTCGGGTCAGGACTCTCCCAGAACCAGAAAATGATCCCGGCGGCAGATGGCAGAAGGAGCCAAGCGTTGCTAGCATTTACTGTGCGCGACTCCCGTTTGACCGTCAGGTTGATAAGCGAGCAAAGTGCGATAGCTAGGGGCACTTGAAAGCCGGAACGATTCCTGATCATGTCGTGTAGCCAAGGCCGCAGCCAACCAAGACCGTAAGCCTCTTGGACTCCAGCGCGTCCCCATGAACGGATCCAAAGCTGATACATGTTCGCAACCCCACGCGGAACTCGCCAATCGCAAGGAAAAGCAAGCGCAGTGCTGGGAAAGAGCGGGTATCCACTGAGGATGACACGCGCTGCGACCCACGGCGCGACTACTGCCATCGCTCCTGCAACAACCACCCACACCAAACGGGACTGGTGCCGGGCCGAATACAGAATTGCAAATCCCAAGATCCAACCGAGGAGTGCGAGGACTAGCACGGACAATTTAAACGTCACCGCCAGTGCGAACAGCATCGTGGCTATCGTGAGCTTTAACAGCCGGTGCGAATCGGCTGCGCCGCCGGACCGATGACGATCCATCTCTTCGAAGAGCACTGCCGCGGCCGCTAGGCAGACCAGCGTGCTGGGTTCATCGGTTGTCGTGCCAACTAACGTGCCGCGAACCGACCACACTGATAATGCGACCGCTACGATCACGCGAAACCAGTCGGCGGCCGTTGGGTTGTCGGCTCGAATCACACTGCGGCACGAGGGCAGAACTACAGCCCACAGAACACACAAGATGAACCCGCCAAACAGGTGGAAGTAGAGATTGCCCCAGGGCCCGTGGCTGAGGGCGGCGTCGAACAAGAAAACCGGAGAATTGAAACCTAATCGGCCATGGACGTTCGCAAGCCCGAACACAGTCGGGTATGTTTGAATCCAGCGGACCGCCTGGGCACCGTACAAGCCAGTATCGTAGTACTCGCAGGGTCCTGCAGCGCGAATTGCTATCCCGGCCAAGAGGACAGCATAAATCCCGAGCAGTGCCCTAAATCGAGCGATCTGCTTCACGCGTTCAGCAAGCCACCGGCGGTCCCGGTACAAGCCAAGAACACCGATCCCCGCCAGTAGACAACCCGGGATGGCCGTCACTGGCAAGAACAAGTTCCAAATTCCCAGGAACACAGCGCAGGCAATCAAACCGATCCACAAAGCGTCCAGCAGATCGTAGGATGGTGTGAGCGTTCTGGCGACAAGCGTGCCCAGCCCTACTAAAATAGCTGCACAGACTGCCCATGTCAGGAGAATGCACGTTGCAGCGAGGGCTAACACAGTTTCACCGGCCTGATTCACAGAGGGGCGACCTCGTACTCATTCCGACTGTGTCTCCTTACACGTTGCCGTGGGCTTTCCGAGGCAAGAGGTTCACACGTTGCCAGATGAGTTTGAATGAGAAAAAGTAAAGCGTTTGAGGGAATATGTAGGTTGAAATCGACAAAGCTGTGCAGCAAAAGTCCCGCCAGGGCTGTAATCGCCCCCGCATGCAGCGCGCGCGAGAAATGCCCCTGTTCCGCCGCGAAGTTCTTTCGCGCACCCTTGTAGAGCAAGATCAAAAATGCGACTCCGCAAAGTCCGCCCACAAGGCCGGTTTCAGCTAACCCTTCCAGGTAGTCGTCGTGGACGTGCTCGACCACTCGCCCGTCATAAAACGTCTCGTACTTCGGGTACACGGCCACCAGCGTACCCAGCCCGGTTCCCAGCACAGGATGGCTGCGTACGATTCGGGCCGATGCTCGAGCCATCGTCCCGCGCCTGGCTAGTGACGTATCCGCGCTTGGAAGCGTCGAAAACCTCTCGATTGCTTTTCCGGCCCCTATCCAGGCGATCAGCGCAACGGCCGCGAGCGCCACGATTCCCACCGCCGCCATGTGCGGTCCTTCTCGCGATTTCCGGCTGCGAACGAGCAAAGCCAAAACCGCAACTTCAAACGCGAAACTAATGATCCCTCCGCGCGACCCGGAGAGGATTAAGGCGCTTACGGGAATGATGGTCAGCAGCGTGACCAGTGGAAACATGTCTCTGCGCAGCCCGCGAAATACCATCAGCGCGAACCCCACCGGCGCCACAAGCTCCACGAATCCAGCAAAATGATTCCGATTCACATAGGGCCCGAAGAGGTCTCCTCCGTGCGGCAGTTCACGAACCCAGTAGATTTTTGAATCCGAGGTGAAGTGTTGCGCGATACCGAATAGCGACACCCCGAAACCCAGCAATAACAAGAACCACGCAAGCTGCGTCAAATCCCTTCGTTCCCGGAAAACCTGCGTCGCCAAAAAGAACACTATTGCGTACGCCGAGAATTTCAGTATCTCCGTTCGAGTAAGATAGGCGTACGAACTCGCGTGAAGCGCGAGTTGCAGCAGCCCGATTCCCACTAACCCTAGCAGCGGCCAAATCAGCGGATTCCATTCGATCTTCAATTCGTTTTCGCGATACACGGCCGCCGCCCAAATCACTAGCAGCACCGCCGCACCGATTTCGATTACGGACTCCGACCACACCTCCACCGCCCCAAACGCGAGAACGCTGAACACAACGAGAAGGCACAAGCCAGTGCGGACGACCTTCATTGCTTCGGTTCCTTCTCTTCAGCGTCAGCCGGAACCAACGAAACGTCGGCGATCCACGCTGTCCCCGTCAGCTTGTTCTCGAACAGCCGGCTTGGAAAGCGATACATTCGGATCAGCACGAAGTGTGTTTGCGGTCCTGTCCTAACCGGTGCGTTCACCTCGGTCCAGCCGTTGGTTCCTGTCAGGTTGTCGGTTACAACGGTGGTGTCGCGGGGATGGTGCGGATCGACAATCGAGAAGCGCAATCCGCTCTCGGTGCTGATTCGCTCTGTGCGCAGATAGCCGCGGAAGTTGTACGTGCGATTCGGTTCCACTGGCACGTACTGTTGGGGTTCGTCGAGTTCAAGATTCGTGCTGCCGCCGAAGTCGATTCGCACGGAGCGCGTGCCGCTGAATTGTCGCGGAGCGTCGAAATCGATGGCCACGCCGAGCGGAGGCTCCCATCGCCAGCCAAGCCCGCCATTGGAAAACGGCTGCGAAAACCCCCCATCCCATACAACCGAGTGGTCTGTGCCAACGCGGCTCGGAAGTCCGTCCGCCGCCAGGGACCCTTGCCAGACCTTTTCCGCATCGTCCGAGCGATCGTCTCGAATCAGCTCCTCGAGAAAAGGAAACACCCGTTTTCGCGCGAATGGCTCGCTCAGTGCCACAATCTTGCGCCACACCACTAACGCAGGTTCCGGCTCATGAGCTGAGTCGAAGAAGTCGATTGCCGCAAAATATGAATCCAGATTTGCGGGAAGCAGTTGGTTCACCACAACGTCCACGTCGTGGCTGGATCGCCACACTCGCGAAACTGCCTGCGGCAGCAGCGATGGATCGATGCGAACGGCCTTGCTGATCTCCTTCATCGCATCGGCTGCCATTCCTTCACGCAGCAGAAAATTGCCGTAATGCCAGGCGACGTCGGCCGACGCGGGATACACCTCCTCGGCCCGTAGAAACGCCTGGCGCGCGCTAGCCGCGTCTCCTGCATCCTCGTAGGCGCTGCCCAGATCCATCCAGTAATAGGGCGAAGTTGGTTCGTGCTGCAACGCGTTCTTATAATCGACGATTGCCGACGCCGGATCAGGATCCATCAGGTCCCACTGACGAAAACGTCCGAGCCGGTCCCACGCATCGGCGTTGCCGGGAAGCAACCGAACTCCGCGTTCAATTTTTTGGGCGGATTGAGATTGAATCAGGCGGTCTGCCAGCCAAACCTGGCCTGCCTGCCAGATCAGGAGTCCGGCAATCACGATGGACCCGAGCAAAACCCAACGGCGGCCAGAATTTCCTTCGAGAGGGATTTCCACGACTTCGTAATCTGCTACGACAGTTGCTTAATTCGCAAGAGCAAATTCTCCAGACTGGAATTGCTGGGAATTGGGTTTTCAGACGTTATGTTACGATGCTGAGATTTTCAGTGGCGACTTTCAAATCGGGCGGCCGCAGGTCCCGCAGAAGCGTCCACCCACCACGCCAATTGTGCCGCAGCGCGGGCAATAGTGCGCCGTCGGAGGCCCTGCGACCATCAGCACATGCGGTCTCACTTCCGCCGTGCAAGCCCAAATCATCGCGATAACCCACCCGATGATCGTCCAGCCGAAAAGCAAGTTCACGATGAAGATCCCCGCAAAGTCTCGTTTATTGTGCGCGACGATCGCAGGAAGAAAATACAGCGCCGTCATGAAGAGCAAGAAAATCATGTGAGCGCTCCTTTTAGCTCACGCCCGACACACCACCCGACCCCCACTATACTCTACGCGCCGCAGCCCGTTTTTGTTCCCACTCCCCTGCTAAGAATTAGTCAGGTACGCGGCCAAAAATCACACGGAAAAGCGCACGTCTGTAGGACGCTTATTTCTCGACTTTGGCGAGCAATTGGGTAAATCGCTGCTGCCGGTCTTCTTGCGTCTGTCCCGCGTACGCTTCCGCAATCTGCGT
>Ga0187772_10001005_pt1 | contig 13027 bp, 9 predicted proteins | sample 0116_SJ02_MP15_2_FD_133137 | JGI IMG/M metagenome (GOLD analysis project Ga0187772, IMG submission 133137) | Tropical peat soil microbial communities from peatlands in Department of Meta, Colombia - 0116_SJ02_MP15_20_MG | ecosystem: Environmental > Terrestrial > Soil > Wetlands > Peat | place... | reverse complement strand
GCCCACAATATGCAGAACTTCGAAATAATCGTCGTTGACGACAAAAAGCTTCTAGAAGCTTTGGGGAACATAAAATATACGATATCGGAGACCTTTATCAAAGAAAATTATCAGCAGTTGTCCTTTTCAGAAGAAGAATTGCTTAGAAAAAAAGTCGGGCTTCTAGGTACGATGTTTCCATCGGCCCTAAGAACTCCAGACGTTAAACCAGACAACACCACCAATGAAAAAATGATTTCGTTTTTGGAAAGACCCATTCGAACAAGCCCTGTGATGCTAATCGTGGTTTATGATCCGAACAGAAGGGCCCCTGCTTCAGAGGGAGACTTTTTGGGTATTATGAGTCTTGGGTGCGTCATGGAAAACATGTGGCTCATGGCCCATTCTCTCGGGATTGGCTTTCACGTACTAAGTGCTCTTAGTGCGGATGAGGTACAAAAAGAGATAAAGAGCCTCTTCAATATTCCCATTAACCTGAAGATTGCATTCACTTGCCGTTTGGGTTATCCTCTCCCTACGCCGACCAAGTACCTGAGGGTGCGCCGCGATGTGAAGGATTTCACCTACTATAATCGCTTCGGTAATAGAGTCAGTGACTAGAGAAATCATTTAATTTTCAGCCATGTGCAGGTTGGCAATAAAAAACTGCACGACAGCGAAGCTGTCTCTCTCTAGACGTCTTGAAACATGAAGTACTCAGAAACTCTGATGCCACTAAAAAAGAGCATGGTATCATCCTTTCTGATATTACAGCGGGATAAAATTACAATTTGCCGTTTCATGACAGGAAAGCGTGAAATCTTACAATCTCTAGGTGCCTTTATTCCTACTTCACGTCCTTTTCCGCAATTTTTCACTCTCTCCTACCTTGAACCATGCTGTGTCTTTCAATAACGCCAATGTAATTCAGACATGGTCGTGCACCGATAGCAATGCAGTGCAGAACTTATGACCACATAATCGGGAACGCCATCCAAAAGCCTATTCCCACTTGGCCTTCAAGGATCGAAATTCAACTCTTAACAATAGAGATTTTGGTTTACCTAAAGTTTATATATTAGGGTAGCCTAAAGACTAAACAGAGTATTATGTCGCAGAAATATGAGCTAAGCCCCTCTGAGGAGGAGTATCTCGAAGCCATTTACACGAAGCAGGAAGGCGAAGAAGGAAGTGCTACAACGCGAAATTTAGCAGAATGCCTCGGAGTGAAGGACGCGAGCGTTACAGAAATGCTGAAAAAGCTGAGCGAAAAAGGATTAATAGACTATACACCCTACCACGGGGCAACCCTCACCGAGGCCGGCTTGAAGATTGCTACAAAAGTGAAACGAAAACATCGGCTTCTTGAATATTTTTTAGTTAATGTATGTGGCATCGATAAACAGGAGTCACACAAAGAGGCATGCGAAATCGAGCACGTCATTTCAGACAAGGCGATTGACACGCTCTCTGCCCAGCTGGGCCATCCCTCAACATGCCCTGGCGGAAGGATAATACCCGAAGGCGAGTACCCAGAAGGCGAAAGCGAGCTTGTAAAGCTGTCCGATGTGGGGAAGGGGGCGTATATGATACGTTTTTTAACCTCTCGCGAACCTGAAACGATCAGCCGCCTGTGTTCACTCGGCCTCTTACCCGGACTCACCGTGAAAGTGTTGCGGAAGATCTCAAAGGGCCCCCTTATAATTGAGATGAAGGACACACAAATTGCGCTAGGCAGGGACGTTGCTGAGTCTCTTCTTGTAAGCCCAGAAGAGAAAGAGAGAGAGAAAGGGAAAGGGAAAAAGAAAAGGGCGAAAGGTGCACCTTCTCACGTTACTGCAAGCTAGTTAATATAGCGCCGTGATACGCGAAGCAAACTAGTTAAAAAGGATCTTATTACAAATGAAATCGTGCCACACGGCCAAGGAGACTAAAGCGGACTATTCACCCACGCATGTGCTAAAGACAGCTTCCTCGTTAAAAAAGCAGGACAGTCCACCTAAGAAGATCGCACTGATGGGCAACCCCTCAGCGGGGAAAAGTGCGATGTTTAGTCAGATGACCGGCGTGACTGTCATCATTTCTAACATTCCTCAGACGACAGTGATGGTGCAACAAGGGCTGTCGCAAATTAATGGGCACAAAGTCCTGATTTACGATCTTCCCGGAGTCTACTCTGTCACAGCCGCTACCGAAGATGAAGCAGCGACTAAAGAGTTCCTTATCAGTACTCCCTTAGACGCCGTAATCGACATCGTAGATGCCACGCGGCTCGAGCGAAACCTGTACTTAACGCTTCAACTCCTCGAGCTTGGGTTACCGATAGTCGTAGCGTTAAATCAGGTCGACTTGTTGAAGACGCTTGACCTCGACATCGATGTGGACAGCCTTGAGAAAGAACTCGGCGTGAAAGTCGTACCAACTATTGCAACGCAGGGGGAGGGCGTGCATGCAACGTTGGAAGCCGCATATAAGGTTGCCCCAGCCGAACGGAAAACAACATATCGAAAAATTGACTACGACGACCATGTCGAACACGCATTGGAATCGATCATCCCACTGCTCCCCGAAACGCGTGTGCCAAAACGTGGGTTTGCTGCACGGCTCCTCGAAGGTGACAAAGACTTTGAATCAAAAGTAGATGAGAGCACGCTCACGTTTGTGAAAGGGCTGAGGGACGAGGTACAGCAGGCCCACAACGAGGACATTGCTGTAACCATTGCACGCGGGCGTCACTCGACAGCCGACTTAATCGCCAATGCAGTAATGGTAAAGAAGGTACACAAGCCCACATTCGCAGAGAAGTTTGGCGACATTGCGACGCGTCCACGGACTGGGTATCCGCTCCTCTTTCTGCTCGTAGGCGGCATGCTTGCGCTTATCTTCTATGTCGGCGGGTTTCTGAGTGACCTCATCACCGCGTTCTTTGAAGACACCGTGTTCCCCCCCATCTATGCGTTCGTCAATGCGCAGGTTGTCAATGTGTTCATAACGTCTGCCATTAAATCCACTCTTCTTGCCATAGCAGCGGCAGCTGCCATTGCCATACCCTATATCCTCGTCTTCTTTATTTTCTTAGCAATCCTCGAAGATGTCGGCTACCTCCCTCGGGTGGCGACTCTGCTCGACAGGCAGGCACACCTCCTCGGCCTTCACGGCAGGTCACTCATTCCGCTGCTATTCGGCTATGGATGCAGCGTGCCGGCAATTATGGCGACTAGAGCGCTTCCCACGAAAAAAGAGCGGATTATCACCACCATCCTTATCACTATGATACCGTGCTCAGCCCGGTCGGCAATAATTCTCGGCGTCGCGGCGACGTATGCGGGAGTACCTTATGCTCTTGCAATCTATCTCATCTCCCTCGTACTCATCGTCGCGTCCGGCAGGATGCTCAAATCAGTCGTGCCTGGGAGAACCGCGGGGCTAGTTCTTGAAATTCCGCTCATCAGGAGGCCAGCGCTGGTGCCCATCATAAAGAAAACGTGGCTGAGGATGAAGGAGTTCCTCTACATCGCCATTCCCCTGTTAATCGCCGGAAGCATCATATTTGGGTGGTTGGACCTCACCGGCTTCAGTAGGCTCATTGAAGGGCCGATGACTCCGATTACTGTCGGCGTTTTGGGGCTTCCTGCCTTTACCGCTATTTGCCTTATCTACGGCGTTCTGAGAAAAGAGATGGCGATGGAAATGCTCGCGATCGCGTCGGGGACGTTCATATTCAGCACGGTGATGACGCCGATTCAAATATTCGTATTCTGTCTCGTCGTTACCCTCTACATTCCATGCCTTGCCACGTTTAGCGTCGTAGTAAGGGAGCTCAATTGGCGATGGGCTGTAGGTGGTTCAATCTTCACCATCGTTCTTGCGCTCATCGTCGGTGGCGTTGCACACTGGGCGTTTATGCTTCTCTAAAAGAGAGCATCCGTTCACAAAGCGAGGTCAGAGAAAGAAGAACAATCACCGCATTAATTCGTATTGGATGAAGGCAGAAATGTGCTCCGAACATTAAAAACAAGTTTAAGTAAATTTAATATAATTAAAGCGAAAAGAAGACATTTAAATGCTTGATCAGGAGAACCTTTTTCACTAATTGCGTCTCAAATTTCTGGATATACGCGATTTGACGACATTGTCGAGAGACCAACGGAAGTTTGATGTGGTCATCGGCTGACTCGGCATTAACTTACTTACTGGCACGGAAGCATCGGGCAAATCATATCTTGCAAAGCCACTCCTCTTAAAACTCATTGACGAGGAGAGCAAAGTAAGCATAAAAATCATTCCTGATGGAATTGCTCTTAAGAAATTAAAGATAAATTACAACCCTTCCGATTTATCATAAGTCGATTGAAACCTTTTCAATTATTTCTTTTTATTCCAAAACTAGTCATTAATTTGCTGTTGAGGCGTGGTTTGTGCAGTCAATAAAAAAGCGATGAGGGTTTAAATACGGTTCACAATTATTCCAATTGGTAGCTTTATATCACTCAATCCTTCAACGCTTTCAACAACATTTTACGTTTTACTAATTCCTGAAGAAATGCAAAAGTTAACCCTTAGCTGATTTCTTTATTCTTTCCGTTCTACTCAATGGGTCCATAGCCCTCCATTTCAGCGAAAAGCTCCCGCAATTAAAATAAAAATAAGCTCTCTTTAATGCTATTGGATTAATAAAACTATGCTCTATCTAATTCCTCCCATAATTACAAGACAGTGATGGTTCATATATTAAATCAACATTTTATTAATGTCGTCAATTTCTTCACGCACGCAACATGTTAAAAAATTGTATAAAAGTGCCTAAATTAGAAGGCGAAAATACTAGGCGTCAATTAAATGATTTGGGTCTACTAGATAAAAACTACAAAATAAAAAATGTTGATAGTTACTTATATATCCCTATTAGAGACGTAGCAGAGATATCAGAACAGTTTAATTTTGAAAAATGCGACTTACTGCCTCTCAAAAAAAATCCCGTAAAAAAAATTGGAGTTAGCTATGATGTTATCGGTGATATTGCAGTAATAGACTACTCGCGAGATGCACAAAAGATAGCCCTAGACATTTTAAAAACAAGAAAACACATAAAAGTAGTACTAGCAGCAACTAGTCACGTAAAAGGCGATTATCGTCTTAGAGATTTCGTTTTGATGGCCGGTGAGAATAGAACTGAGACTGTTCACAAGGAATTCGGCATTAAACTATTTGTTGATGTATCTAAAGCGTATTTTAACCCAAAATTATCCACTGAGCGGAATAGGGTTGCAAGTTTAACTAGAGTTGATGAAATTGTGATAGATATGTTTGCAGGCATTGGGCCTTTTACTATTATGCTTAGCAAGAGAGCTCGGAAAGTTATTGCCATGGAGATAAATCCAGATGCTTTTACCTATCTGAAGAAAAATATAACCCTCAATAAACTGAAAAACGTCGATGCGTTCCTTGGAGATGCGAAAAAGCTTTCCTCCGGATTTAAAGGTGTCGCGAACAGGATAATTATGAATTTGCCTCATTCTGCATTTAATTTTTTAGAGCAGGCTGCCTTTATGCTTAGCGAACGAGGTGGTACAATTCACTATTATGACATAAAAGAGGAGAGTTGCTTACCGCAAACAGTAGGTGAAATTCAAAAGCTAATAGAAAAAAACGGCAGATCCATTGAAAACTTGAACGTAAAAAGTGTGAGGTCGTATGCTCCCGGACTATTTATTATCGTTATGGACATAACTGTTGCGCCCCTCAACTTCTCAAACTGAAGCCTACGCAATTATTGATGATGACGTATCAAAATGTTTCAATGATTATCACATCAACCCTATACCTGTGCTATCGGGGGCATCACCAGTTTATGCTTCGACTGTAACACCCTGTTATACACTTCAATTACTTTACTTTTGTTGATACCAAGATCCCTCTTGATTTGGTCTACGCTCCTTCCCTTATCCAGTTCAACTAATATTTTGTCAAGATCAGTATAACGAATTCCAAGCTCTTCTTCATCGGTTTGTCCGACCCAGAGCCCAGCAGAAGGAGCTTTTCTGATTATATAGTCTGGTAATGCGAGATACGCAGCAAGTTGATAAACGTGCGTTTTATATAAATTTCCTATTGGCAGAATGTCTACTCCACCGTCCCCATATTTCGTAAAATAACCAACGCGTAACTCAGTTCTATTTCCTGTGCCAAGAACTATGCGATTTTCAGTATTTGCTACTATGTAATTCAAAATCATTCTTGCTCGGGCCTTTATATTTGCGACAGTCACTTTCTGGTTTTCCCCGCCCGAGAGTTCCAGTAAACTCTTTGTAGTGTTTATGCAGTTAATGATATTATTAATTTTAACCAACTTATAGGGTATTCCATACGCCTCTGCAATAGTCGTAGCATGAAAAATGTCTTCTTGAGGAGTGACCCCGAGCTCAGGCAAGATGAGCGCTTTTACATCTACTACATCGTGCGCAAGCAGCGCGACTACCGATGAGTCAACCCCGCCGCTCAGAGCGACCGTAGCTCCTTTTGCCGCTGCATCCTCTACGCTGTTTGTGATAAAATCTGTAATCTTACGTTTAATTGTTCCGAGGTCTACGTCGGTTAGGGATAATGAGTACATTTACTGCATGTAGCACAGGAAATAATAAGATGTTTAATCATTTGCGCTAAAGACGTCCTTCACGGTGTTAAAAACTTTTGATTTCCGGCTCACTTTCGGGATGCTTTCACCGCTAATCGAGGCATATTCACGCAATAACTCCTTCTGTTTCTCATTAAGCTTTGTTGGTACTTTTACTATGAGCGTCACATATTGACTTCCTCGACCGCGTCCATGTATGTTTGGTGCACCTTTGTCTTTTAGACGGTAAACTGTCCCTGTCTGAGTGCCCTCTGGGATGTCCAAAGTAACGCTATCATAAACAGTTGGCACTTCAATACGGGTTCCAAGCGCTGCTTGAGAGATTGAGATAGGAATATCGATGTAAATGTCATCTCCTTCGCGCTTAAATGCTTCGTGCGGTCTAACGTTTATAAAAACAAGCAAATCACCATTTGGCCCTCCGCGGATGCCTGAAGAACCCTCTCCCGTCTTCCTTATTTGTACACCGGAATATGAACCGGGAGGGACTTTGATGGAGATTACTTTTTCCTTCCTCAGTCTGCCTGTCCCTTTGCAAGTCTTACAGGCATTCTCAAAAATGGCGCCCTCGCCTTCACAATTGCTACACGTCTCGATTCGTATCACTTGACCGCCCAAAATGTTCATTGCACGTTGAATTTCACCAGTACCTCGACAAGATGGACACGTTTTCGTCCCAGTGCCAGGCTCAGCACCCTTTCCTTCGCAATGAGAGCATCGCTCATATCGATCAATTTTCACTCCTGCTTCAGTACCAAAAATAGAGTCTTCAAATGAAATTTCAAGATCGACCTCTATGTCAGAACCTTTCTGAGATCGTGACGCGCGCTTTCTGGATTGCGTTCGGAACGGGCTACCCCCAAAGCCACTTCCGAAAAATGACTCAAATATGTCTGAAAAGCCTCCAAATCCTTCGAAACCTCCAAACCCAAAGTCTCCGAACCCCGAAGTGCCCTGTCCTTGTTGAAATGCTGATTGTCCCAACCTGTCGTAAGTCGAGCGTTTCTCTGGATTACTTAGCACTTCATATGCTGCTGAAATTTCTTTAAACTTCTCTTCTGCTTCTTTGTTGCCCTGATTTACGTCCGGGTGATATTGTCGAGCAAGTTTTCTATATGCTTTTTTTATCTCTGCCTCAGAGGCGGTTTTGCTTATCCCTAGCACTTCATAGAAATCGCGATTCATATGTGGCGGTCCGATTCACGTATATTTTTTTGCCCTCTTCGAACTCGATTACTTTTCATCAACTACTTCGTAATCTGAACTCCCGGCCGGTTCTTCCTGATAGTCCTTCTCAGAGGTCTTTGAATAGAGTTCTGATGATATTTGGTACATCGTGTTTGTCAGATCCCCAGTCGCTTGTTTTATCCTTTGAATATCGCTGCCTTTTAATGCCTCTCGTACTTTTTCAATTTCATCAGTTATCTTACTCTTGCTCGACTCATCAACTTTTTCGCCGAGCTCTTTTAACGTTTTTTCAGCAGTATAGACGATGGAATCCGCATTATTTCTAATTTCGGCCTCTTCCTTTTTCCTTTTATCCTCCTCCGCGTGAGCCTCTGCGTCTTTTACCATTTGTTTAATTTCGTCTTCATTTAGTCCGCTTGAGGCTGTTATGGTTATCTTCTGTTCATTTCCCGTTCCCAAGTCCTTCGCGGACACGTGCACGATACCATTAGCGTCTATATCAAACCCAACCTCTATTTGCGGGACCCCCCTCGGTGCAGGAGGGATGCCCACAAGCTGGAACCTTCCTAACGTCTTGTTGCCAACAGCCATCTCACGCTCTCCCTGCAAGACATGTATCTCAACAGACGTCTGAAAGTCGGCTGCAGTTGAAAATACTTGAGACTTCTTTGTAGGAATTGTAGTATTTCTCTCGATTAATTTAGTAAATACCCCCCCTAAAGTTTCTATGCCAAGAGACAACGGGGTTATGTCAAGCAGCAATATGTCTTTAACCTCACCCACTAGCACCCCTGCTTGTATTGCAGCCCCAATGGCCACACATTCATCAGGATTTACACTTCGGTCTGGCTCTTTACCAATATAGCTTCTTATTGCATTTTGGACAGCCGGGATTCGTGTAGATCCCCCTACTAATATAACGCGATCTATATCGCTTGGATTTAACCCGGCATCCTTAATTGCCTGCCTAGTAGGACCCATTGTTTTCTCTACGAGATCTTGAGTGAGCTTGTCAAACTGAGCCCTCGTCAGCGTTGTATCGAAATGCTTGGGACCATTCTGGTCTGCTGTGATAAATGGGAGGTTTATCACCGCAGTGGTAAGAGTAGAGAGCTCAACTTTTGCCTTCTCAGCAGCTTCTTTCAATCTCTGAAGTGCCATCTTATCATTTCTAATGTCTATCCCCTGCTCTTTTTTGAAATCATCAGCGAGATGATCAATGATGCGCTGATCGAAGTCGTCACCGCCGAGAAGGTTGTTTCCACTAGTCGCTTTAACCTCGAAAACTCCTTCTCCTATATCTAAAATCGATACATCAAACGTACCTCCGCCTAAATCAAAAACCAGTATGGTTTGCTCTTCCCCTTTGTCAAGCCCATATGCTAAAGATGCAGCGGTCGGTTCGTTAATAATTCTCAAAACCTCAAGTCCAGCAATAGTGCCCGCATCTTTTGTCGCCTGCCGCTGGCTATCAGTAAAATAAGCTGGTACGGTAACAACTGCCTGCGTTACTTTTTCCCCGAGGTAGTTCTCCGCATCGTGCTTTAACTTCTGCACAACCATTGCTGAGATCTCCTGCGGAGTGTACTCTTTGTCTTCAATTTTTATTTTTTCGTTAGAGCCCATCTTCCTTTTTATCGATGAGATCGTGTGATCAGGATTAGTAATCGCCTGTCTCTTAGCTATCTGTCCGACCACTCTTTCATTTTTTACAAAAGAGACTACAGACGGTGTTGTTCTATCCCCTTCTGCATTTGGGATTACTACCGGCTCCCCACCTTCCATCACTGCAACTACTGAATTCGTAGTCCCTAAATCAATTCCAATCGCTTTGCTCATCTTCTCACCTAACTAACTTCTTTTTGAAACCTTCACTGCTGAAGGCCGTATGACCTTGTCGTACAATTTGTACCCTTTCTTAAACTCCTCAATAACTTCATTATCGGGATACTCATCGGAGGTAACATTCATAATAGCTTCGTGAATATATGGATCAAACTGCTCCCCTACTGACTTTATCACAATAACGCCATTTTTGCTTAATATTTCACAAAACTGTTTGTGTATCATCGCAATCCCTTCAATGAAATACTCCGCCCCCTCTATCGTCTTCATTGATTCAATAGCTCTCTCGAGATTATCAGACACTTCTAAAAGCTCTCTTATCAGATCAAACGAGGCATACTTTAAAAGCTCTTCGTTTCCTACTCTCGTTCTTCTCTTATAATTCTCAAAATCTGCTTGAAGTCGCTGCAAACGTGAATAATAGTCTTCGATTTGACTTTTTGCCTCTTCAAGTTCCTCACGAATGATGGTCAGTTCTGCCCCCTCGTCCAACGTACTTAAGTCTAAATCCTCCTGAATTTTCTATCCCTCCACTAAGCAAAAGTCATTTTTTTATATGTATGCACTTCTATATAAAAACTATCTTTGGGTTTAAATTAATAAAATATTGCGCGTACGACCTCTAAACACGTTAATGAACTTGTATCATATGATGGTTATTCTTAGCAATACGTGTTATGAACTAATTATGTTTCTTATTTTGTGGTTGTACGTTATTGAGGCAACCGTCATACATTCAATTACATATTCAAAGTGTAACGACTTTAGCAACAACGTTTCATAAATTTCAGGCGTTAAACACAAGAACCGAATCAAAAGGGTCAAAGATACTACGATTTTAGATATTCTAACTCACGCTTTTATGAATGTGTTTCACCCTTTCTTTATACTAGCCGTCGAAAATGCTAGCGGCTTAATAAAGCCATAGGATGAATGAAACTGGCTTGTGTTGTGCTTTTAGAACAAGAATGTGCAGTTGTTAGTCCAATAGAAAGCCTTTTAAACGAAACCTCGAACAATTAGAGCACGGTGCTGTAATTTATAATGTTTTTTCTTATATTTGTCCCAGACTCAACGTTGCAGTGGATGCCTATTATTTTGCCAGATTCGACCAAAACATTATGTCCAAAACGGCAATTTTCTCCTATAATCGCTCCTATATTCATAACATGCTGAAATTCACCGTCAAGATTTACGCTCGTTAAATTATCCTGCTCAGTAATGAAATGCGAGCCTAATATCGAATTTTTGCCTATAATTGAATTAGATATAAACGAATTAGAACCAACTCGAACATCACTCATAATAATAGAGTTTCTTATTTCAGTAAATGAGCTTATAACAACTCCATTTCCTATGCTTGTACAAGGCAATATCGTCACATTTGGGCCTATTTCAGCGTCTTTTCCTACAACCACAGGACCAATTAAATACGAGCCAGCCCGGATAACCGAGTTTTCACCCAGTACTACTTTTCCTTTTACTGTTGCACCCTCTTCTATGATCCCTTTCCTCTTGATGGGCTTTTCGGTTCCTAACTTTCCTAAAACTGCTGCATTCGCATTTAATAAATCCCACGGGTAGCTTGCATCAATCCACGTGGACGTCGTATGCACCCCTTTTACTTCATATTGATTATCAATCATCCTTTGAATGGTATCTGTGATTTCAAATTCTCCCCGCAACGATATCTTGGTGTATGGTATTTCATCAAAGACCACAGGGGAGAAGATGTAAACACCGGTATTGATAAAGTGGCTGACGTCCGTCCCTGGCTTTTCAATTACTTGAGTCACTTTATTGCCCTCGGTGGTAACAACACCGTAACCTTTTACATTTTCCTTTACCGTAAGAAGTAGAGTGACATCGCCAGACATATCGTCAATAGCATCCCTGATGATTTGGGCGCTAATCAAATTGTCGCCATTTAAAACCAAAAAATTGTTTGAAATAGAGTTCTCAGCTAGCTTTATTGCGTGAGCTGTGCCGAGCTGTTGGGGCTGCTCAACATACGTTAAGTTAACGCCGAATTTCTTACCACTCTCAAAATAGTTCATTACTTTTTCCTTTTTGTAACCAACAACTAACGTAATATCAGAAATACTACACTGTGAGAGCGATTCAATTACGTATTCGAGAATTGGTTTATTAGCTATAGGGATCATTACCTTTGGTTGTGAAAGGGTAAATGGCCTCAATCTTGTACCCTCACCTGCTGCAAGAACTATAGCTTCCAAGAGCACCACTGAAATCTTTTATAAAGGGCAACCTATATAGACGTTGCTCATTCAACGTTGAACACGGACGACCTTTCTTTAAAACATTGTTAAATGACTAAGCAACGATTATTATCGGGTTAAGTGAATAGATAGTCAAAATAATAGCGTTGAAATAAATGCAGAAGCTAAAAAATTTATGAATGTTAGGAGAGGGAAGACTTTTTTTAAAGAGCAATACCAAATATACTACTGACGTTGAACCCTCGCCAATAGACTCGGCAAATGACCAAATCGCTAGATCTCGTTGAGCAACTCATTGCCTCAATAAAATAAAGCATTCACTGCTTGATAGACCATTTCCTACCCGATGAGCGGCTATAATATAGATTTACGGCGTTTGACAGCTGGAAACAATTTAGCGCTAACCCGAATAAAATCAGAACATGAGTTCTTAAAAGTAGTAAACTTGTAATGCAGTGTATACCTAAGTAGCTCAATCACATCTTTAAAAATAGATAGCGTATAGACCCGTCAAATGGTGCTGAGGTAGATATCACAAGTATAGAAAACGCACAGCTGTAGAGATAGAATAGCTTTTATAGTGAACGTGCAAAATAAATTACAGATGACGTGGGACAAAAAAAAGATGGCAAAGGACTTTCCTGTAGTCCTAAATGTGCCAAAGACATTTGAAGTAATTTCTTCGATAATCGATTGTACATTGAATATTAATTTTAAATCAGCGGCTTTTGAATGGTTGAAAACTCTGCTAAGCAACGCGAGCCTCGAAAACACTGTAGTATTAAAGGTCAAAGAAGCTGCAGAGGGGCTCTTTAGTTCGCTTATAATGGCTCATTTTGAAGGTGATGCACTTGCGTAAAGTTATCCTCGCTATTGGGGCGCACCCTGATGACTGTGAACTTGGGTGTTATGCTACATTGGCATACCACAAATCAAAAGGAGATGAAGTACATCTGCTGGTACTCTCAAAGGGTGAAGCAGGCGGTCCGAGTGAGCAACGGGTAATTGAGTCAAAGAATGCAGCTTCGATACTTGGCGCTGACAGTATCACAATTGAAAATTTAAAAGATACTATGATCATAGATGACTACAATACGATCGAGGTTATACGACGTAAAATAGACGAATTAAATCCCGATAG
>Ga0187772_10001003_pt1 | contig 13056 bp, 13 predicted proteins | sample 0116_SJ02_MP15_2_FD_133137 | JGI IMG/M metagenome (GOLD analysis project Ga0187772, IMG submission 133137) | Tropical peat soil microbial communities from peatlands in Department of Meta, Colombia - 0116_SJ02_MP15_20_MG | ecosystem: Environmental > Terrestrial > Soil > Wetlands > Peat | place... | reverse complement strand
GGTCCGGGGGGGATCGTCAGGGAGAACCCCAGTACCATCCCGACCAGGAGCGCGTCGAGCGGCGTCGTCATGTTCCGACCCCCGGGACCGGGCGGGCCCCCCGGCCGAGAGCGAGGGCCCCCGGCGCTAAGCGTACTCCACCGTGCCCAAGAATTTACATAGGGGGGCCCCGTCCAGCGGGGTGGCCTTGGGCCAGGAGGTTCCCGGAATGAACGTGCATTTGACCGAACTCTTCGCGCCGGGGACCGACTGAGAGCCGCCCCACGCCCCGGCGAGGGTCTCCCGCCGACGAACGATCCTCTCGCAAAGCAACGATCCACGCACCGTGCCCAACGATCCGTACCTCGACTCCAGCGTACGCTGGAAGATCCGTGCCGGCCGGATCGGGTTCGAGGAACCGACCTACCGGGAGCTTGCCGAGGAGATCCTCGATAACGGTCTCGCCACGGAGGTGATCCAGGCGATAGGTTCAGGGAAGGAGGCGGAGGTCTTCGTCTGCCGCGACGGCTCGGAGCTCGTGGCCGTGAAGGCCTACCGGTTCTACCGGACCGGGCATCGAGGCGGGCGGCCGATAAAGGCCGAGAAGATGGGGCACCTCGCCGCTCGGGAGCTCGAGCTCATGACGCTCGCCTACCAGGGCGAGGCCCGGGTCCCGCGGCCGATCCGGCGGGTCGAGTCGATGTTCTCGATGCAGTTCCTCGGGACCGCCGACGGCCCCGCCCCGAAGCTCGTGGAGATCGAGCTGGTCGAACCCGAACCGTTCCGCGCCGAGGTCCTCTCAGGGGTGCGCGCGCTCGCGGCCGCCGGCGTGGTCCACACGGACCTCAGTCCGTTCAACGTGCTGGTCCACGACGATCTCCCATGGTTCATCGACCTCGGCCAGTGCGCCCGGGTCGATCGCCTCGGAGCGTCGCCCTGGATACGCCTCAGTGAGGCGCGCGATGCGCTCGAGCGCGGATTGAAGACGTTCGACCGGTACTTCCGAAAGTACGGGCTTCGGGTCGATGCGCCTCGCGAGGCCGCGGCGATCGTCCGGGAGCTCGATCGGTTCGGGGTGCTTCTGTAGGCGACCTTCCCGGCCCCGACACCGTTAGATTGGCGCCCGCCTCCGACCCTGGTGGGGTGGGCGACGGGGGTGACCGAGGTTCCGGAGACAGAGCTCGTGCTCGCGACATCGGACGGGCTCAGACTCGTGGGCAGGGCGTGGCTCCCGACGGGGGCGCCCCGGGGGTGTGTCGTCGTCGTGCACGGGCTCAAGGACCACGGCGGGCGGTACTCGGAGCTCGCGGGCGCGCTCCGGGACCAGGGTCTTGGCACGTTCGCCTTCGACCTGCGCGGGCACGGTCGTTCGGCCGGGCGGCGATCCTGGGTTCCCCGCTTCGACTGCTATGTGGACGATCTCGAACTCGTCATCGCCGAGGCGCGACGGCGCGTGCCCGATCGGCCGCTTTTCCTCCTCGGACACTCGATGGGGGGAGCGATCGTCACGCGGTACGCGATCGAGCGGAGTCCATCCGTGGCCGGGGTCGTGCTCAGCGCTCCCGCGCTCCAGCGTCCCGCGACCACCTCCGGCGCCGCCGTGGCGCTCGTGCGGCTGCTCGGGACGCTTGCCCCGGGCGCCGCGGTGTTCCGTCTGAACAATCCGGACTTCTCGCGCGATCCGGCGGTCGTCTCGGCGATGGGAAACGACCCGCTCATCGATCAGCGCCCGGCGACGGCGCGTCTCGCGGCCGAGCTTCTCGGGACCATGGAGCGCCTGCGAGCGACGAGCCCGCAGTTCGCGCTCCCGCTCCTTGCCCTCCACGGTTCGGCGGACCGGCTCACCCATCCCGACGGGAGCCGCCGGCTCGTCGACCTCGCCCGCTCGACCGACAAGACGTTCCGGCTCTATCCCGGCCTGTTCCACGACCTGTTGCACGAGCCCGAACGGGCGACCGTGTGCTCGGAGATCGTGGCGTGGATCACCGCCCGCCTCGGAACGGCGGCCGCCTGAGCGAGATCCATGGAGGCTCCGCCGACGCCCGCCGAACTGCAGGAGCTGCTCGGGGTCGCCGTGGAGGCGGCGCGCGCCGGGGGCCGTCGTGCGCTCGAGGACTTCGGACGGGAGATCCCGATCGAAACGAAGCCGGACGGATCCCCCGTGACGCGCGCGGACCGGGCCTCGGAAGAGGCGATCCGCGAGCGGATCCGGGCGCGTTTCCCCGACCACGCGATCCTCGGAGAGGAGGGGGGCGCGAGTCCGGGCGACCACTGGGTGACGTGGATCCTTGATCCGATCGATGGGACGAAGTCCTTCGTCCGGGGCGTGCCGATGTGGGGGGTCCTCGTGGGCGTCGAGGTCGCCGGCGCGCCCGTGATCGGGGTCGCGTTCCTCCCGGCGCTCGGCGAGCTGGTCGAGGCCGCCCAAGGGCTCGGAGCTCGCTGGAACGGCCGCCCCGCCCGGGTCTCGTCGATCGACGATCTCGGACAGGCCACGCTCTTGACCACCTCGGTGCGCGCGATCGAGCAACGCGATGTGCCGTTCCGCCGCCTGATCGACGCGACCGGACTCCAGCGCGGCTGGGGCGACTGCTATGGACACGTCCTCGTCGCGACCGGGCGCGCCGACGTCATGCTCGACCCGCACGTCTCGGTCTGGGACAACGCGCCGTTCCTCCCGATCCTCCGCGAAGCCGGGGGCCGATTCACCGACTGGCGGGGCACGGAGACGATCCATGGAGCGGACTCCGTGTCCACGAACGGCCGGCTCCACGAACGGGTGCTCGAGCTTCTCAGCGGGGCGAGCCCGGTGCGCTAGGGAGTCTCTGCGGTCCGAGCAGCCCAATCCATCGGGCCCCGGCCGCGATCCCGGCCCCGACCAGCGTCACCGCGACCACGGTCAGGAACACGACCTCGGGACCCCGGGCCGAGTACACGGCCGAGATCACGATAGGCCCGACGAGCAACCCCAGATCCTCGAACGAGCCGAAGATCCCGACCGTGGCTCCTTGCTGGTCCGCGGGAACGGGCTCGAGGGCCAGGGGGAGGAACGACGCGAAGAGCCAGCCCGAGCCCACGGCGAACACGAGCGTCGCGAGGACCATCTCCCCGTAGGTCTGAGCGAAGAAGGTGCCGGCCGCACCGGCGGCGAGGACCAGGAATCCGAACGGCACGGATCGCGACGGGCCGAACCGGTCCACCTGCGACCCGAGGAGGAACCCCGCGACCATCTGGGTGGCCCGGAGCGCGCCGATCACGACGCCGGACTCCGCCCCCGTGCCGTGGAAGAGGCCCACCGAGTAGTACTGGAGGAAATTGCTGGGCATCGTGAAGGCGAGATACGCGAGGCTCACGAGGGTCGCGCAGACGGCGAAGTGACGGGTGAAGACGCGCGGCATCTGGGCGAAGAGCCCCGCCGACCTCGGCGGGAGCCCCGCGCGTTCCCACGGGAGGAAGGCGAGCAGCACGACCGAGGCGGCGAACGCCGCGAGCGAGAGCATCGCGACGAAAAAGAACCCGAGCGTCGCGTAGAGCGCCGGGCCGAGCGCGGACCCGAGGGCGAGCCCGATCCCGAAGAAAAAGACGTAGCGGCCCGTGCCCCGCCCGCTGGTGCCCGGACCTCCGGCGGTGAGGGCGAGCCACCGGCCGAGCGGCACGGGGAAGACCACGAGGCCGCCGTACACCCCGAGCGTGAGCGCCAGTTCGACGAACGACCGGGAGAGCCCGATGGCGACGATGACGACCCCCACGGCGCCGCCGAGAGCGAGGAGGGGCCGGGGCCGGCCGAGGCGGAACGCCGCCGCCCCCCAGAGCCCCTCGGTCACGAGCATGCCGAGGGCGTAGATGGCCAGCGCGAGGCCGTAATCGACGAGCGAGAGCCCGAGCGACTCGAACCGGAACGGCAGGACCACGACGAGGATGGCGTAGGAGAACATCGAGCAGACGGTCGACAGGTACACCCGGCCCGCCACCGGGGACGTCGGGTTCCGCCCGCTCACGGACCCGTGAGCCGACCGAGGTAAAGGAGATTCTGGGGCGAACTCAGGGCCCCGGGGGCGGCGTCGGGGGCGACGGCGGGATCACGCGGAACGCCGCGGCGGGGGGCGGCGCCCGCCACAGGAGACAGAGGATCCCGCCGATGAGGACGAGCACAAAACCGATGACGAGGCCCGCGAGGGCGGTCGGGACGCTCGCGATCGCCAGCAGGATCGCGAGGACGCCCCAGACCTTGCTCGCGCGCGGCACGAACTGCATCAACACCCCGACCGCGATCGCGAGCAATCCCACCGCGAGACCGAGGTAGAAGATCCCCGCCGCGAAGCCGAAGAGGCCGGCGAGGATCGTGCCGACGAGCGCGATCACGGCGCCCCCGACCAGGATGAAGAATCCGCCGAGGATCGTGAGGACGGGAGCCACGAGAGGTCGGGCCATCGTTCGCCGGGCGCCGGAAACGAGCCGAGCGGTATAAGGCTCCCGGGAGGCGCCGAGTCGCCCCCTTATACCACGGCTCGCCTCGGTCTTCGCCTCGATGGAACGCCCAGCCCTCTCCCCCGACGCCGCGTCACCGCGCCCGGTGCATCGGCTCGCCCGGGTGCCGACCGCGTATTGGGTCGCGGCCGCCGTGGTCGGTTACGCCGTCGTCTCGTTCACTTTTGCGTGGCTGCGGGTCCTCAACTTCGGGCTCGACACGTGGGACGCGGGGATCTACATGCAAGCGCTCTGGTCCACCGGGCACGGGCATCCGTTCTGGGAAGCGGCGGACTACGAGACCGGCGGCTTCTCCTCGTTGCTCCAGGTCCACTCGGTCTTCCTGTTCTACCTGCTCGTTCCCCTGTACTCCGAGTTCCCGTCCCCGCTCACGCTCCTCGCGGTCCAATCGATCGTCGTGGCGATCGCCGCCGTCCCCCTCTACCTCCTGGCCCGAGACCTCACCGGGTCGGACCGCTGGGGACTGTTCGCGGCGATCGCGTACCTGGCGTGGATGCCGACGCTCGCCTCGAACCTCTACGACTTCCACTCCGAGGCGTTCCTGCCGGTCGAGGTGTTCACCGTCGTCCTTCTCTGGCATCGGGGCCGGTACGGGGTCGGATTCCTCGTCGCCGTGCTCGCGTTCCTGACGTTCGAGCTCGCCCCCATCCTCCTCGTCTTTGTCGGGGTGATGTTCCTGATCCCCGGGCTCCCGTCGCTCCGGCGCTGGGGGTCGGCGCTCCGGGCCTCGCTCCCCCTACGGTCGAGGCTCGGAACGCTCGTGCGGGACGTGCGCCGCGGCCTCGCGACCCGACGGGCGCTCGCCTCGATCGCTCTGATCCTGGCCTCCGCCGCCGCGTACGGCCTCCTTCTCGTCGTGCGAGAGCAGTATCTCTCGGGGTGGCTTGGAATCGGTCCGTTCCCGTCGAATCCGGTCGGCTACGTGGTCGGCGCGAATCCCGCCGGACTTCAGCTCAGCTGGACGTACCTCGAATTCTCGTTCGGCGCGAAAGTCGAGGCGTGGCTCGTCTTCCTCGCGCTCCTCGGGTTCGTCCCGCTCCTCGCCCCGCGGGCGCTCGTGATCTCGATCCCGTGGCTCGTATTCTCGTTCTTCAGCGGGAACGCGAACTATGTCGACTTCGGCTTCCAGTACGGGTTCATCGTCGCCTGCGGGCTCCTTCCTGCGTTCGTGTTCGGTCTCGTCCCGCTCGCCCGATGGGTGGACGGAAGGACGGCCGCAGAGCGCGCGCGTATCCGGGGCAGCGAGATCGCCGCGTGGTCGTCCGCGGTCGAGATGAGCTCGGGCCGTCGTCGGCGGCGAACGTTCGCCCTCGCGGCGGGTTGCGGCGTCCTCCTCGCGATCAACGTGGCCCTCTCCCCGGTCGACCCGCTCCTCTACGGGGCGCCCTACGGGTCGGCCTACTCGTTCTCGTACACCCCCGCGCCGGGGTACCAGGCGGTCGAGAAGCTGGCCGCGCTCGTTCCGGCCGGCGCCTACGTCCTCGCGACGGACGACCTGTTCCCGTTCGTCGCCAACGACGTGAACGCCTACTCGTTCCTCTACGCGCCGAACCAGCACCCGCTCCTCCCGTTCAACGCAACGAACGAACCCACGTACGTCCTGATCTCCTGGTCGCGGACCTACCTTCTGCCCACGTGGATCGAGACCGCGCTCTACGATCCGGCGGTCTACGGTCTCCGAGGGATCGTCTGGTCGACGCCCGAAGGGGCCGTCGTCCTCTTCGAGCTCCGGTACACCGGTCCGGCGGCCGCGTTCGACTCCGCGCCGGAAATCCTCGGCACCTACTTCGGGGGAAGCGCCCCGCTGAGCGGCATCTTTTCGGGGGCGATCTACCCGGGCGGCGCGGGGTACCTCGCCGCGCTCCCCTCCGACCCGGGCGGCGAGGCGGTGGTTTCGACGCCCGGTGAAGAGGGGCTCGTCTGGTCCGGTCCCGGCGTGAACCTCCCGCCGGGGAACTACTCGATCCGCCTCGCGGTCTCCGTCTGGGCGTGGAACGCGGCCGCGCCCCCGACGACCGGTACCGAGATCCTCACCGTCGATTCCAACGTCTGGCCGCTTGCGGACTGGTACGACCAGTCGTTCACCTACGGAGAGTTGCGGGACGGCAGCTCGCTCGTCGGCTCGGGCCCGTGGACGACGATCGAGTTCAACGTCACGGTCCCGACGCCGTCGCTCGGCTTCGAAGTACGCGGCTACTCGCTCGGACTCGCCGCCGTGGTCGCGATCGGTTCGCTCACGATCGCGCCGGCGTGACGGGTAGGGCGAGCGGTCGCGGACCGAGGGGCGACGCGTCGTCCTTCCGGCGGAACGTCGTAAGGAAGTGGTCCCCCAGGGAGCGGAACGGCCAGGTCGCGCCCAGCGCGCGGTCCCAGCGCGCGAGTCGATCGAAACGACGGGAGAACCGCTCGGCGTATCCCACGAGGTCGGAGGGCGGCAGGATCACGGGCACGGCCTCGACCCGCTCGGTCGTGAAGTACGGACGGAACAGCCGGTCGAAGTCGCGGACCGAATGGGCGTAGACGTCGACGCAGAAACGGGAGGCGCCGACCGGGACCGGCCGATGGGTCCGTCCGAAGGCCCGCGAGGGCCGCCCCGAGATCGAGTAGCCGAGGATCTCGAACAGGCACCAGCGGTTGTAGACGCCCGCCACGAACCGGCCGTCCGGTCGCAGGAGGCGGTGGAGGGCGCCGGGGATCGGCGAAAGGTCCTCCTCGCAGTTGAGCGCGCCGTACGTCGAGTACGCCCCGTCGAACGCGCCCGGACCGAGCTCCTCGACGAGGGCGTCGATCCGCCCGGCCCGGCCGTGCCAGGTCCTGAGGCGCTCCTGGACGCCGGCCGCTCGGGCCTTCGCGCGGACGACGTCGAGCATCCGCGAGGAGATGTCGACGCAGAACAGTTCGTGTCCCTCCTCGAGGAGGGGAAGCGTCTCCATCCCCGAGCCGCACCCGATCTCGAGGAGACTTCGGGCATCCTGAAACCGCCGCGTCAACTGGGCGAGGGAGCGGTTCCGCAGCAGCAGATTGATCCGGTTGCCCGTGATGTGGTGATCGTAATCGTCCGCGACGTTGTCGAACTCGGCGCTGAGCCAGTCGGGGTAGGCGGGCGCATCGGGGGCCTCGGACCGCGCCGGTTCGCCGAGGTGCACGACGAGGACGCGCGCGGGTCGATCGTACCAGCGGGCGAACCGTTCTCGCCCGTACTTCTCGAGGAAGCGATCGAGGACCGCCCGCTTCGCCCCCGGGTCCGTGATGAGTTCGCAGCGGCCCGAGCGCACTTCGCCCGGAAGACGCACGGTCGCGGCTCCCTCGCGGAGGGCGACCACCGGCCAGCGCGCGGACCGCTCGCGGGCGATGAGGTAGATCCGATCCGTGTCGCGGGCGAAGCCGAGCGGAACCGCCCCGCCCGGCCCGAGGAGCTCGAGGTGCTCGGGTTCGGGTGCCTCGATCGCGGACCCCGTAGTCCCCTCCGCGGCGAGCGGCGGGACGGATCGAGTCCTTATGGTCGCTCCGCTCACGGAAAGCCTCTCTCGTTCCGAAGGGCGTCGGACGCCGCGCCCGACTCGGGCTCCTCGGGCACCCCCGGGATCCAGTAGCTCGGACCGGGGCCGGTCCTGGACGTCTTTGGTCGGCGGGACAGCGATCCGCCGAGATCCTCTCGCCCGTTCCGGTCCGACACCGCAAGCGAGGGCTCCGGCCGAGGGACCCTTCCCGTGGGCGGGAGTCTGGGCGCGTCGGGATCGGGCAGTGGAGCCCGGGCGGCCTCGCGACGCAGGTCCTCGAACTCGTCGGTGGCGTACGCGAGTCGCGCGAACGTGGTTCGCACCCGGAACTCGCCCTCTCCGGCACGATTCCACCGCAGCTCGGCCCGGCGGCGCAACGCGACCAGATGGAGATATGTGGCGACCGGAGGGAACAGGAGGGCGTTCAAGAGGCGGATTGCGGCGGGAGCGCGCGACGGAGCCGGGGGCACCTCGGACCCTTTCCGTGCGGCATAGAGCCGGGGGATCTCTTCGCCGAGCCACGGCGCCGTGTGGAGGAGCTTCCGGTAGAATTCCTCGCCGACGAGGATCTGCGTGGTCAGCGCCTCCCGGGCGAAGAGAAATCCTTGGGGCCGGGCGAAATCGGCATGCGCTTCGCGCTCGTCGAGGACGTAATTGAAGCAGGGCATCGGTCGTTCCTCCGACTCCCGGGGACGGAATCGGAACCGCACCGCGAGGTAGGTGTAGGTCAGGAAGACCCAGAGCGATCCCGGGCGGGTCACCACGAAGAAGTCGAGGTCGTCCCCCCGATCCGGCGCGCCGTATGCGGCGGAGCCCGTGATCCCGAGGCAGCGGACCCACGGTAGCACCGGACCGAGATGCTCGTTAACCAGTTCGTCCGCGGCGCCCCGGTACCGCTTTCCCCGGTTCCGCCGCTCGTCGAGCGCCGCCGGGGCGATCTCTGCAGGGAAGACTTGGTCGCCCTCGAGACGAGCGAGCTTCGGGCGCGCCCCGAGCCAGTAAAGCAGTTCCTCCCGACCGGTCGGGCCCCCGGCGGGCAGCAGCGAGATCAGCTCGTCCACCGAGAGGCCGGTTCGGTATCGCCGGGCGACTTGCAGGAGCACGGCGAAACGGCGTTCCGCGAGCGTGTCGACCGACGCGGAGCGAACTCGGGGGATCGATGCCGTCCCACCGGCCCCGACCAGCGGGTCGGGGCGAGGCGACGGGATCGCGGCGATGCGCTTCCAGTGCACGTGGTCCGTTCGCGGAGAATGCGCGTCCCAGGCCGCGAGCGTGGCGGCGATCACTTCGACCGAGATCAGTCCCGCGAGATCGGTCAGGCGATGGTCGCTCGCGCGAAGGCTCCGGGCGAGCACGCCGAGGGCCCGATGCGGATCGGAGAACGCGAGACGCGCCAGCGTCTGGGGCCGCGTGCCGAACTCGCGACCGAGCTGGGAGTACCCGGCGAGGATCCGCCGGCGCTGTCTCAGGTAGTCCCGCAGTGTTTCGGGGACCGAGATTCGAACGCCGGCCTGAGGCGCGTAGCGGACCTCGCCCCGATGGTGGAGCAGGGCAAGCCCGAGGTACGCTCCATCGTTGATGATGCCCTCCCGGAGCAGCGGGGGCTGGGGCAGGCTGAGCAATAGGAGCTCGTCCGAGAGATTCGAGCCCGTCGGGGATATCGGCACTTCCCGGTGGAATTCGTGGTGGATCCTCCACAGGAGATCGACCATCCGCGCGAACGCCGAGCGCGACCGCTCGGGCGGGAGCGGTCGGCCCATGATCGCGAACGGGCGGGGCGACCCCTCCGACGCGCCTAGGAGGGCTGCGACCGCGCCGGGTTCCGCAGCCGCGTCCCCGTTGAGGAGAACCAAGAGGTCGCCCTCCGCGCGGCGAAGGAGCTCGGCGACCGCGTGGGACTTTCCGCGGCGCATCGCCTGGACCACGACCCGGATGCGCGGATCCCGACGCGCGAGCTCCTCGGCGATCGGCACGGTCCCGTCGGTGCACCCGCTCGCGACGATCCAGATGGTGCCCCACCGGACCCCCGGAGGGAGTTCCTGCTCGAGGAGTGAGGCGACCGCCCGCTCGAGGGACCGCTCCTCGTTGTACGCGACCAGCCCGCCGGCGAGGACCCGCTCGGTGGGGTGGGGGAGGCACGTCTCGTGCGGCGTGCCGACGGTCGGGTTGCTCATGACCGCCCCGCCTCCCCGACCTCTACCGCCGAGCCCTGGACCGGAGGCCCTACGTCGGAGCCGTCGGCGGGGCGGGACCGCTCGGGCCGCGCGCGCGCCGCCGGACGACCACCGCGACGGCGGCGATGACGATCGCCGCGGCCACCACACCCACGATGAGGTACGTCGTCAGGTTGGATCCAGACGACGAGCCCGACGTCGGCGGCGTCGTCGTTGAGTTCATGAAACCCCGCATTCCCGACTGGAAGTGACCCGGTTCGGTGCAGACGAACTCGTAGAACCCCGCTTCGGGCGCGGTGAACGATGCGCGCGTCACCGTCCCGACCGTCGACCCGAGGCTCAAGTTCAGGATCGGGGGATTGGTGACAAAGTACTGGTAGAGCTGCGCGGGGCTGAGGCTCGTCGAGATCGTCTGGTTCCGCTCGCTCGAGAGGGTGAAGGTGTGCGGGAAGTCCGCGAGCTGGGTCACCGCGAGCTCGACGAGGGCACCCGGATAGACGTAGAACTCGCTCGGCTGGAACTGGTAGTTCGAGGTCGCACTGACGTTCACGAAGTCGACCGAGGCCGACGGCCGGGCCGGGCTCGCGGGGCCGCTCCCCGCGGCGGCCACGCCCACGAGCAGCGCCACGATGAGCGCCGCGGAGGACAGCACGACGAGGGTCGGCCCCGACCGTCCGCCCGGGCTCATGCGCTCCCCTCCGGGACCGTGGGGGGGGCGAGCGGAGGAGCCCACCACGCGGGAGGGAAGGCGTCGAGCGGTTCGACGCACTCGGCATGGTGGTGGACGATGCAGGCCATCTGCGCGGGGACGGCGGAGCCCCACGGGACCTCGACCTCGTGCCCGCACGGCAGGCGGATGATCCAGTCGTCCGACGTCGTCGCGCGCTCCGTTGGTCTCGCGGTGCTCATGGTTCCTCCTCCACGTAGATGAGATCCGAGGGGCGTCGCCGTACGCGGCGGAGCTCGAGGCCCACCGCGGCGACGAGGACGGCGGCCGCGCCGCCGACGATGAGGTAGTCGGAGAGGGGGAGGCCGGCGATCGTCGCCGGCAGGATCACGCCGACGTGCGCGGTGTAGTTCAGCGACGTGAACTCGCTGACCGTGGAGCCGATCGCGAGACCGACCGCGGCGGAGCTATCGTTGACCGACCAGCTCGGGGCGACCGGCGCGGCGGTCGCGGGGCCGGTCGATCCCTCTTCGGTCGCCTGGGTGCCCGCCTGGAAATACTCGAGCGAGCGCCCCGACTGGTTCGACACGCTGGAGAGGACGACGTCCCCGGCGCCGGGGGCGAGGAAGTGCTCGGTGCCGGGAAAGGCCGACGCGAGCGCGAGGTTCACGACCAGGTGGTCCTCGCTCGCCTGCCACGGCCAGCCGGTCGCCGAGAGCTGCATCGTCACCGCGCTGAGGTTCTCGGTGACGCCCTCGACGTACGAAATCGGGAGGAGGAAGTCGACCCGGAGGACGACGGCGCCGACGGTCGACACCGCGCTCGCAGCGGGCGCGACTCGAAGCTTGGCCGAATAGGACTCGTCGTACCAGGTCGCGCTCGAGCGGTTCGTGACGGTCCAGTTCATCCCCGAGGACGGGGTGACGGCGATCACCGACCCGACGCTCGAGACCTCCTCCACCGAGACCACGCGTACCGTGAGCCCGGAGTTCGGCAGGTCGGCGGCGGAGACGGCGACGACCGGGCCCGTCGGCTGGAAGATACAGAGGACCTCACCGTTCGACCACGACGCGTCCGAGGAAGCCCAAGCGGCCCGGTCGAAAGGCACCGCGCCGGCGGAGGACGGGAGAAGGAGGAGCAGGACGAGCACCGTGCCCAGCGCGGCGGCGATGAGGGCCCGGGGGGCGCGGGGTCGAGCGGGGTCGGCGCACGGCATCGATCCGGTCGAGGGGTTCTGAGGGTGACCTCGTTTTTGGTTCAACGGCGGAATCCGTTGGTCCAAAGGCGGTGGATCTAGGGCCGGAAGAGCTCCGCCCACGTGTCGAGGAGCCCGTCGATCCACTGGTCGGCGATGCCGCTGCGGTAGGTGGTCAGCACCCGGATGACTCCGGACCGATCGACCACGTCGAACGTGCGGTACCGACCCTGCCGGCCGGTCTGAGTGATCCCCATCTCGATCATGCGGCGGAGGTGCACGGACAGCCGGCCCGCGCTGAGCCCGGTACGCTTCGAGATCTCCGGCACGGTGAGCGCCGGCGACTCGAGCAGGGTGACGAGCACCCGGCGCGCCGACCGGGACCGGGAGAGCCGGAGGAGCCGGCGGTCCCCGAGCGGCACGGTCGCGGGGAAGTAGTGGTCCTGGTGACCCGACCGTTCGCGGTGGAGCAGGCCCGCCTCCGTCAGGCGTTCGAGGTGGTAGACGGTCTCCCCCCACCCGGTCCCCGCGGCCCGCTGGATCTCCCGGGCGCCGCTCCCGGGGGCCTTCCGGGCCGCCTCGAACAGCCGGCGGCGGGTCTCGAGCGCGAGGAGTTCGTCCTCCATCGACTATACGCGACGGGGCCAGAGGCTGGTCGCCAGCAGAAGCAGGGTCGCGAGGAGGGCGATCGCCAGCACCGGAAGTTCGACCGCGGTGTAGGACGGCGGGCTCCCGGGGAGCTCGCCCCAGACCCAGACCGCGCCGAGCAGCGCGAGGAGTCCGTTCGCCCCGACAAGGAGAAGAAAGCGTCCATCGTGGGCCCGGCGCCAGGCGGCGAGCGGGACCGCCGCGTTGACGATGGAGACCCCCGCGATCAGCACGGCGACGAAGAGCTCGACGAGCCCCATGGTGGCCGGAGTCAAGGGTCCGGCGCTTTAAGCCTCCGTTCCGGGGGCGCGGGGCCCTGAGCGCGGACCCCCGGCGGAGGGCAGAGGTCATGGCCCCGGCCGTTTCCTGTCGGGCCGCGATTCGGAGGCCGAGCTCCCAAACCAT
>Ga0187772_10001001_pt1 | contig 13075 bp, 14 predicted proteins | sample 0116_SJ02_MP15_2_FD_133137 | JGI IMG/M metagenome (GOLD analysis project Ga0187772, IMG submission 133137) | Tropical peat soil microbial communities from peatlands in Department of Meta, Colombia - 0116_SJ02_MP15_20_MG | ecosystem: Environmental > Terrestrial > Soil > Wetlands > Peat | place... | reverse complement strand
GGGAGGCGGTACTCCTGGCGGTGCCATCGGGGACTGGATCAACAGAGATTTCAGTGGGTTCGACAAGTTCAAGGCGCAGTTCAGCGACGCGGCCAAGACAGTTGAAGGGAGCGGGTGGGCGCTTTTGCTCCATGATCCCGAGACCAACTCTCTTGTCCTGACCCAAGTCGAGAAGCAGAATTTCATGCACCTGGCCCAGATGACTATACTCCTCGGGCTGGATGTCTGGGAACATGCCTACTATCTGCAATACCTAAACGACAGGGCAAAATACGTTGAAAGTTGGTGGAACGTGGTGAACTGGTCCGACGTGGACTCTAGGCTGTCGAAGGTCAGAAAGTGACCTTCGCTTCCCTATTTTCTGCTTAGTATCTGTCCGTAAACGCCGCTCGCCCGAACCAGGTGGTCTAGGTCCGTTTCTGTGTGGCAGGTCGATAGCCCGCAGGGATGCCCCGGGAGAAAGAAGATCCCTTGCGACATGAGATAAAGGGCGTATTCAACTCTCGTACGCCTGTCCTCGCTCGCAACCTCCTCTGCGTTTCTAGGCTCCGACCCGAAGTGAGTCAGAAAGAGGGACCCTAGCCCGGTCGTGTGAGTCTCCACCTGTTGCTCACCAAACGCTTCGTCGATCCTCTTCCTAAGCGCGGTTCCGTTCTTTTCCAGCTCTGGATAGATTTGTTTGGCATGGCTGCGCAGATATCTAACGGTCGTGAGGCCGGCAACCATTGTCATCGGGTTCTCCGAGAAGGTTCCTCCGCCGATTGATACGAACCTTGTCCTGTTTGTCGGGTCGGCGAGGTCGAGTATCTCCTTCCTGCCACAAACCAGGCCAAGAGGCATCCCGCCCCCGGCTGTCTTCCCGAGAGTGGCCAGGTCGGGCTTTACTCCATACCATTCCTGGGCTCCCCCTAGAGCGAGCCTGTAGCCTGTGATGATCTCGTCAAAGGCCAGGACGGCTCCGGTTCTGTCCGCAAGCTCCCGCAGCCCCCTCAGATAGTCCCGTTCGGCAGGTATGCACCCCCCCGCCCCGAGGACGGGTTCGAGGAAGATGGCGGCCGTGTCCCCTTCCGAGCGTCTTACTTCTGCCTGCGCTGCCTCGAGGTCGTTGAAGCTGACATTCCGCACGTGCGACTGCTCCTCCGGAAGGATTCCCGCGCTCTCGGCCCTGTCGAAGGGCAGGTGGACTCCCTTGTTCAGCTCTGTGTTAAAGCCATGCCACCCCCCCGCCATCTTGATTATCGTCCTCTTCCCTGTGAAGGCACGCGCAAGCCTCACCAGATACATCGTCGCCTCTGCTCCCGTATTGCAGAACCGCATGGCTTCGGCGCAGGGAACCGTCTTCTGGATCTCCTCCCCGAACTCTACAGAAAACCTGCTCCCCATTCCAAAGTGAGTCCCCCTAGGAGCCTGCTCCCTCAGGGCTTCTGCCACCTGCTTCGGGGAGTGGCCGAGCAGGTGCGCCATGTGCCCCAACCAATAGTCGGTGTACCTGTTACCGTCCTCGTCCCAGATGTGCTGAGCCTTCGCCCTGCTCACGAACATCGGGTATGGCTCGTAGAATCTCGCGTTGTGGTTGACTCCGCCTGCGAAAACCTTCTTCGCCCTTTCGAAGAGCTTCTTCGACTTCCGGGTGCGCGCCTCGTAACCCTCCGCGAACAACTCTATCCCTCGTTCTCCGCTATTTCAAATCCCTTTGCCCGCGCAACAGTCAATTATCACCTGTTATGCCTAGCTCCGCGAACGGATGGAATTCACCGTCTCCCTGGACTCCCCCTTCAGCCTCGAGTATACTCTGGAAAGCGGCCAGCTATTTCGCTGGGAGAGAAGGGGGGAGTGGTGGTGGGGCCTTGTCTCAGGAGGAGTGCTGAGGATGAGACAGGAGGGGGACCTCCTGTGGTGCTCATCGAGCTCGGAGAGCCTAGATGGCGAGTTCGTTAGGAAGTACTTCCGGCTTGACGTCGACCTGGAACACGTTCTGGCGACCATTTCAAAGGACGAGACGATCAACCGGGCCGTAGAGAAGTTCTACGGCCTGCGCTTAGTCGCCCAAGACACATGGGAGTGCCTCGCCTCCTTCGTCCTTGCCACCAACGCGAACATACCGCGGATAAGAAAGATGGTCGCGGCCGTGTGCTCGCGATACGCAAGTTCCTTCGAGTTCGAAGGAGAAAGGCGAGCCGGATTCCCCAAAGCGGAAGACCTTGCTAGTGCCAGCGAGAAAGACCTTCTCGCCTGCGGCCTCGGCTACCGTTCGCCCTTCCTGAAGCGGGTTGCCACCTCAGTTGCCGAAGGGAGAGTGGATTTCCACGCCATCGCCAGCCTCGACTATTCTGGATCCAGGAGGCTCCTGATGACGGAGTTGCTCGGCCAGAAACTCCTGCTCGGCGTCGGTCCAAAGGTGGCAGACTGTGTCCTGTTGTATTCGTGCGGAAAGGACGAGGCTTTCCCCATCGACGTGTGGATTGCGAAGGTCCTCGCCAGTTCCTACCCGAACCTCTTGGGGCTCTCGATGAGCCGGAGGTATATGGCCAAGGGTAGAGCGAAGCTCTCTCCCTCAGACTACGACAGAATCTCAGCCAGGGCCCGATCGTACTTCGGGAAGTACGCAGGATACGCCCAGCAGTACCTGTTCATGGCCGCTAGGGAAGGTTCCGAGAGCTAGGATTCCGTTTTCTTCGTCGGCTTTGGTTTCCGTCTGACTGCCTTCCCAGCCTTCACCGCCTCTTCCTTGACTTCACGCTCGACCTTTTCGGCCTCCTTCTCCACCTTGACGGCCTCTTTCTTCACTTCCTTCCCCACTTTGCCGATTTCTTCCTCTATCTCTTTCGCGACTCCCTCCGCCCTCTTGGCTCCCCTCGGGTGGGCGCTCCAACTCTTCAGGGATGTGACGTTGGCGTCGACAATGCTTCGCCTCCTCAGATCTAGCCTCAGGCCCCAACTGAACGCGAGGTTTCGAGAAAGGCCTGCACTGGACAACTCTCCCATGGAGAATCCCCTCCCTTGACGTGTCACAAGCCCCGTGCCGTGACGGCTAGTTATCGTGGCGTCGGGGGCCCTCCCTGATGGCTTCACTGGCTTTGGTCTCGCGACCTTGGCGGTTTCTGGCTTCTTTTCCCCTTTCGCGCTCTTGCGTCTGGAGCTCAATTATTTTCGGACCCGCCCAGGCGAGGGATAAAACGGTTCCTTGTCCGTGGCCTACTGCGACTTCGGCTTCCTCAGGCCCCAGATCACTGAGATGGCGCCGGCGGCCGTCAGCATCGCACCCGCCAGCTCGATGTAGATGTTCTGATACACCAGGTATCCCGGGACGAGCACTGCGTCGACGCCTATGAGGAGCACCACTAGCCCGAAGACGAAGTATCTTCCACTGCCTATCTGGATTGGGGTGACCACCCTGCCGCTCGGCAGCTTCACCGATGCGGGCCCCCCGGGGGCCCTGCCAAATGAGGGGAGCCCCCCCTTCATTAGGCCCATTGGGAAGAACATCACTCCCAGAGCCACGAGGATGCTGGACGTACCCTGAGCCGCCGAAGGTTCCGGGCTTGATATCAGGCAGTAGCAGCCGTCTCCTGATGGCGTCATCACGGGGAAGATGGAGCCGTAGCTAAACAGGCTGCTGAAGAGGATTATGCCCGTCAATCCTAGCAACATGAAAACTATCGAAAGTGCTAGGAATTCCTTATCCAACGTGCGTCTGTTCGCGGAACGTTCTAGTTTCTTAAGCGTTTCTGGGAAGCGAACTGCCTACTTCGCTGGGCTGGCCCTTCTTATCACGAAGCCTGCGGCGACGACGCCCAGCAACACGACTACCAGGCCTACCGAGTTTGTCAGGTCGAAGGAGGTGGCCCCCTGGGGCTCGGTTACGCTGAGCGTGTAGAAGAAAGTGTAAGCGATGATGATCACCGCTCCTACTGCAATAGGTATCCAGAGCTTCAACCTTCGCCAGCCCATTCCTGACCCCTCATTATGCTTTTGCCAGAGACATTCGAATTCCAACTCGAGGGTGGGGCGTTAAGTGCGCTCGAACCCTTCAGGCGCAAATGACGAAGGAACCGCTCATCCCACGGTCGCTGCAAAGAAGAGTTGCTCTGTACAACAGGACGACTGAACTCCGCGCAAAGGGCCTCTCCAACCCTGAGATTGCAAGGGAGTTGGGGGTCGACATCGATCACGTTAGGGCTTGGGCGAAGGGCAAGAGGCCAAAGCGCGTGCACAGGTACGAGCCGGATTTATCGCCTAGCAAGGACCTTGCTTACGTGGCGGGGTTCTACCTTGGGGACGGCAAGAGGGCGGGAAAGGAGAACAAGGTGAGGTTCGAGCTCGGCGACCAGCAACAGATTGAACACGTTGGCCTTCTGGTTGCAAGGATCCTATGCAGGGAACCTAAGCCTTGGGTAAGGGTCCGATCATTTTATGTCGTTTCCTATGATTCGGTAGCACTCTACGGGTTCTTGAATCTTCAAGTTGAGAAGCTCGTGATCTATCTGGCCAAGTTCGCACGCGATTTTCTGCGTGGATTCTTTGACGCTGAAGGATATTGCACATGCTCACTTGACTTCAGATTAAAGAAGTTGAATTCAGTGACTGTGGGGATTGCTAATACCAACATTCGAAGTCTGAAATCAATGGCCCGTCTACTCCTCAACTTGGGCCTCCCTTCCTCGATAAGGCGAACGAACCGGAAAGGAGGGAAAATGACGATTGCTGGCAAGACGTGGACGAGGAGGCGCGATGTCTACCACCTATACTTGAAGGGTTTCGACCGGGCGAAGAGGTTTCAGGGACAGGTTGGCTTCTGGAACCCTCAGAAGGCGATTAAGCTTGCCGACCTGGTTGCCCTCGAGAAAATGCCACCGAGGGCGAGATATGGCTGGTTCGTGACGCACTACGCGAAAAGAGGAAGGAAATGGGTCAAAAAGGAGAAATGAGTCCGAAACTATCCCGCAGGTCGGAATCCCCGCGCCTCGCGGCGGATTTGAGCCGACGACACTCCGGTGACTGTGGCCTGAGTAGGCTGAACGGGTCAGCCGATGGCCGACCACTACAGCCGGAAGCTATTGGCCCCTTCGGGTCTACCAGGCTGAGCTACTGCGGGACGGGCGGCCGACTTCTCAAGATTTCTTAAGCGTTTCAGGTGACTCCTCGGTGTCAATAGCCCTGCGACTAGCCTGAGATTGACGCCAGAGACGCATAGTTCACGTTGTTGTTCTCCCCCTCCGAGCTGCCGTCGTACCCCCCGACGCAGTAGAGCTGTCCGAAAGCCAGAGTGCAAGTGGTCCCCACGCTCGCCGGGTAGTCAGGGCCTTCCATCCAGGCGCCGATTCCAGAACTCGAGACAGGAGCGTAGTATACGGCGCTTGTATAGGCTGCGGACTGTCCTCCAGACGTTGCACCTCCAACGCAGTAGACGAATCCATTCGAAAAGGCGCACGACTGGCCTGTAGCCGGGAGTGGGTAGGCCGTCGTCGGTACCCATTGCCCTATTCCGTCGCTGGAAAGGGAAGCATAGTAGGAGTTCCCAAGAGGGTTGTCACTGGAGTCGACCCCCCCAAGGCAGAAAATTCCGCCGTCGGCCGTGAAGCAGCTTGGAAGATAGGAGTTGACAGGGTATGGGGTCGTCCTACTCCAATTCCCTATGCCTGACGGAGAAAGTTCTGCGTACCAGGCCGAGCTGCTCGGAGCTACTGTTGCGTCTGTGCCGTCGGTTTCATTGTTCCCACCTACGCAGTAGATGTAGGAAGCAGAGGCTACACATGCCTGAGAGTCGACTGGGACCGGGTAGGAGGTCGTGTAGAACCAGGTCCCGAGGCCACCTCCACTGTTGAACTGGGCGTAGTAGCTGGAGGCGGTGTCGTCCCCCCCTGCGTCGTCTGCCCCTCCTACGCAGTACATGTATCCTCCGCCCTCGACGCACGATTGACCGCTGACGTCGACCGGGTAGCTGGTGGGGTTCTGCGTCCAGCCAGAGATGTTTCCTGACCCCGTGAGTGTCCCGTAGTAGATTTCGCTGTGCGGCCCTCCGTTGCCGTCAAGGCCCCCGACACAGTAGAAATAGGTCGAGTTCACAGCGCACTGCTGGGCCGCCACCCCGTAGGTCCCCGCCACTTCAAGAGGATAGCCATCACCACATTTCCACGTGCTTCCGCAGTTTGGCCCTTCCGCGGGCTGGAGGATGAAGACGAAGGCCGAAACAGCAACGACTATCGCAACCGCAGCCACTATCAATATCGTCGTCGTGCGCTTCATGCGCGGCGCTCCCGATGATTCATCTTCGATAAGCCCGAAGCCGCTCCCTCCCGGTTATTCTGGGGATATGCCTTCACTTCTCTCGTCCCTTGGCCTGGTTGTCCAAGCGCCTTTCAGGCGGCCTTCACGATTATCGTCCCTCGCATCCACCCTGGGTGGAACTGGCAGTGGTAGTCGTATGTCCCTGCTATTGTGAAAGTGACGGGCCCGAAGGAGGTCCCAGGAGGGATGTCTGAAGCGGAGATGCTGGAGGGGGTGACCCCTGCGGGGACAAGCGTGAATGTGGCCGTATGGTCTGTCGTGTCTTGGTTCACCCAGGTCACGCTGTTATTGACGCCTACGACAAGGGTCAAATTCCTTGGGGTGAAGTCCAGGGCGTGGTTGAGATTGACCCCGTTCGGGATTATGATCTTGACCCCCGCGACGGGCGAAGCGCCGCTCCCGCCCGAAGGTGGAGCTGAGCCACTGGAAGACGACGCCTGGAACTTCGGCTGGAGGCCAGGGATGTAGAGCTCTGCCGCGATGAGGCCTGGCACGACCGCGACTGCAATCAGCAGGATCGCCACGAGGCGGCCATCCGGTTTGGCTTCGTACTCCATCATCTCACCTAGTGCACAGATGACGCAGACCAGATCAGTATAAGGTCTGCGCAGAAGAACAACGCAGAGAGCACGAACATTTTCAAGCTGAGGTGCTCCTTTCCAAGCCCCATGTAGATGAGTATCAGCGGGACGACGGCTGACAGAGCCACCACCGTCTCGATGGCGCCCCTGATCTCCCATTGGGCGGACGAGAGCACAGGGATGGCGGCGACCTCGACCAGCACAGTTACGACCATCCAGGACCAAGTGGCTATGATTGTGGTTCTTTCCATTGTCTCACATCAGATAGAGCGCGGGGAAGAGGACGACGACCATCCCTATGACGAACATCCAGAACAGCGAGAACAGGCGGAGCCCCGAGTTGTTCTCCTTCGTGATCTTTCCGCTTATTCCCTTCTTGGTGATATAGGTGAGCATTAGCATCCCGGCGAAGACGTGCGCTCCCGATATCCCCGTCATAAGGTAGAAGGTGCTTCCAGGCATTCCGCTGCTGAATGTGAAATTCTTCGCGAACTGCTCGACCCACTCGAAACCCGAGATTATCAGGAAAGAGCCGCCTAGAATAAGAGTTGCGACCAGCCACTTCGTCATGCTCGCCCCCTTGCCTTCCTTGGCGTCCTGGATCGCAAGCATTAGGGTGAGGCCGCTGGTGATTAGCACCAGGGTGTTGAAAGCGACCATGGGGATGTCGAAGACAGACCCTACCGCGGGCCAGTCTGGAAGGTGGAGCCTTACGAACAGCAGAAGCCCTGCGATGGCAGAGAAGAAGACGAGGTCCGATGCGAGGAACAGCCAGGTCCCCACCTTCATCCTCCAGACCCCGAGGTCGTCTCCGTCGTGTTTGAAGGGCCAGGTCTCCCCAACCTTCTCTTCGCCGGGCATGGTGAACGTGCTGTTCAGGTCGTCCTTGGCCCAGCCGTAGATGCCATAGACGCCCAGAATCAATCCTGCCCCAAGCAGTTCCCATCCGAAGATCAACCCGAGGCAGATGAGGCCGAGCCCCACAGAGATGGTGAATGGCTTGCTGTTGAGCGGCGTCATTACGTGTGGCGCATGCTCTCCCGAAGGCGCGCTGGCGTAGACGGCCGGGTAGTTGTCGACATAGGACTTCGGGTCTGAGGTCCACTCTGGCCCCGCCGACTTCCAAGGGTTCGGGGGAGCGGGCTGCCCCTTGTGCCTGAACGCCTGCACCAGTACATACAGGAGCAGGAACTGCGACATGATGAAGCCGTAAGCCCCCAGGGTTTCGATGAAGTTGTAGCTCCCCCATCCCGTGGACGCCAGGTAGGTGTACACCCTCCTGGGCATCTCCAGCAGATAGAACATGGGGAAGAAGGTCATGTTGAAGAAGATGAACGATGTGATGAAGTGCAGCTTCGCCACCGCTCCGCTGTACATCATCCCTGTCCACTTCGGGAGCCAGTAGTATATGGCGGCCATGAGCCCGAATTCGGCAGCACCGACCATAATGTAGTGGAAGTGCCCTACTACTTGGTAGGTTCCCCTCAGCTCCTGGTCCAGCAGCACCGATGAGTCGAAGACGCCGCTGATGCCCCCGATGACGAACACGGCCAGGGCCGCCAGGGCGAACGTCAGTGGTGCCTTGAATTTGATGGCGCCTCCTATGGCGGTGGCGATCATGCAGATCACAAGCAGCCCTGACGGGAGCGTGTTAATCTCGGTGTTGAGGTCTATGAACTCCCTCTCCAGCGGATTTATCCCCGTGAGGAACATGTGGTATGCAAATATCGAGAAGCTGAATGGTACCATGATCAGCCCGACTGAAATCATGAGAGCTTTCTTGGCATAGATTGGCCTCCCAGTAAATACCATCATCACTTCGGCTATTGCACCGAAGGCGGGGAGAACGACGACGTAAACTTCTGGATGCCCGAAGAACCACCACATGTTCTCCCAGAGTATCGTGCTCCCTGCCGGGTTGAGGAAGAAGACCGTCCCTATGGTCCTGTCAGTAATCAGGGCGAGAGTCCCTGCGAATATCGACGGGACAGAGAAGAGCAGCAGCAGCTGCGTAAAGAGTGTCATCCAGGTGAATGGCGGGAGCTTCTTCCAAGTCATCCCGGGGCCGCGCATCGTCAGTATCGTGACGATCAGATTGACGCTCCCCATGGTGAGTGAGCCCCAGAGCATGAGAAGCCCTAGTCCGACCAGACTCTCCCCCGGGCCGGGAGAGAATGTTATCGAATTGAGAGGTGCGTAGTTCGTCCACCCCGCCTGGGCTGCACCCCCTGGGGCGAAGAACCCAGAGATCATCACTAGCCCCGCCATGAGATACATCCAGTAGCTGAACGCGTTGAATCTGGGGTAGGCGACGTCCTTCGCCCCGATTTGCAGAGGGACGAAGTAGTTCGAAAAAGCAGCCCCTAGGGGTGAAAGGAACAGTAGCACCATGATCAGGCCGTGCATGGAGACGGCTTGGTTGTACGCGGACGCGGAGAGTATGTCCCAGGGGGCAGGGAAAGCGAGCTGGGTCCTCATGAGCCCGGCCAACGCGCCACCTATGGCTACGAACCAAATCGAAGTCCAGAAGTAGAGGAGCCCTATTTCCTTGTGGTCGGTCGTGAAGAGCCACTTGCGGAGCCACGCGAGCGTGGGGGAGTATGCCTCATTCTTCGTTTCAGGCTCGGCGGGTTGTTGCTGGTCTTCCATTTCTAGGAGCTCGCTGTGGAGTTCAACCACGTGTCAAAGGTCTGCGGGGAAACGACGACAAGCGTCGATATCATGGTCGCATGTCCGACGCCGCAGAGTTCGAAGCATTGCATGGTGTAGTTCGCTATAGAGTTCGGCATTATCCAAACTATGTTGTAGTGACCGGGAATCGCGTCTGTCTTGACGCGGAAATCGGGGAGCCCGAACTGGTGATTCACGTCCTTCGATGTCACGTTGAATATGATTTCGGTTCCTACGGGAACCTCGCACGGACAGGCGATGGTCTTGTTATCGGGGTAGACGAAGGACCAGAAGAACTGCTGGCCTATCACGCCGACCTTCAAAAGTCCCGGATCGTTGGGCGGGTTGTCGTAGATGGGAAGCGCCATAAGAGTCTGGGCCCCGACAGCGGCGAGCACAATCCCCATCAGCACGAATACTATGATTGGCCCCTTCCATGTCTCCCTGACTTCCCTTGACTTCTCCGGGGGGAGCTCCTTCCCGCTCCGGGCCCTATACCTGTAGAGGACGTACACCATGACTCCGAAAGTGACCGCACCCGATGCCACGCCGAGATACAAGTACCAGTTCCACACGTTTTGGAAAAGTTGCGCCGACGGTGGAGGAGTCTGCAGGGCGGAAGCGGACAGCACTAGGCTACCCGACAATATGCCCCTCGCTGGCGGTATTGTTTCTATAAAAAGCCATCCTAAGCGGTTAGGGGTGCCTAGTAGAGGATTGAGGCTACCCATTCGGACAGGATGAAGATGCAGATGACCACGGCGACCACGACAATCCAGAACTCTTGGGAGTGCAACCTCACCGGTTAGGGAGCGTTCCGATTTAACCTTTGAACTAGCATGGCCTCTGACCGAGTGCCCCTTTTCTGGAAGCTAGGAGGAAAGGACGAGGACCCCGCTCTGCATGAAGGGATGGACAGCGCATATCACGTTGCAGTACACCTTGTAGTCCCCCGCTGAGCTCGCGTAGAACGTAATGGTCTCCGTCTTCCCTGGTAGCACTGTCACCCCAGCGTCAAGATACCCCGCGACTGCAAATCCATGAGGCTCGACTGAATCGATGTTCACGACAGTTATTGTTACTTCTTCCCCCGCTCTGGCACAGAGCACCGGCCAGGGTTTCGACGGGGCGCCATGAGCTATGCTGTTGTTGTAGCCGGACTGGGAGGCGATCACTGTGAACGTGTTCGTGTAGGAAGTGCAGTTCACGTCGCTCACGTCCTTCGCCTGTTGGGATGGTGTGAACGGGTGCAGGGAAGTGTAGTAGAGCACTCCTGCGGCGAGGGCGAGGGTCGCCACGACCATGAGCAGGCCGAGCTTCTGCACTTTCTCTGGTCGTGCCGGTGCGCCGGTGTATTATTGCTTCCGCAGCCGGTACCAAAATGGCCGACGTGCCCAAGCGTTAAATAGGAAGCTGCCTAACCGGTTAGGGTTATTGGCGGAAGCAGGTCCCAAGGGCTTTGGTCTCGCCTTCGGTGTGGGGATTGTTGCCTTGTTCCTCGCCGTAGGAGCAATCGGGTTCGCCTACGTCGGTTCTAACACGCAGATATCTTCTTTGCAGAGCCAGGTTAGCACCCTCCAGGCGGGGCAATCAACGATCGCGGGGCTTTCCTCTGTAGATAGGCCCCCCATTGTCCTGCCAGTCAAGCTCGCTTGGTGCTCGCTAGACGAGGTGAGTCAGGACAGGTTCTGCCCCAATATGATCGTCGCCGACCAAGGAGACATCGTGCAACTCTTCTTCATCTCCAATGATACCGCTGCACACACATTTACCATGACGGGCACCTACGACTTCCAAATCAACGATTCGGGGGCAGGAGAACTCGACTTCTTGACAAACTACTCACCCATAGCCGGCAACTGCTCGGACAGCGGGTCCTTCGCTCAGATATCCGCAGGTGTCTCCGGCGTCTATTGCGTCTCTGGAACGAGCCTCCTGTCCAATTCGACTCTGACATCGGACAACGCCTATATCTTCGGCGAAGCGCAGAACCCGACTCCTCAGTACCCCTTCACCAACACCTGTGTCGCGGGCGAACCCGCGGGTGTTTGTCCAACTAATCCGGGCCCAGTCGCGTATCCTGTCAACGACCAGGCCCACATGTTAAACCTGGTGAATACACCGATTAACTCGTCGCTCCCAGATGTCGGCGCTAATCTAGGCGGTTTCTCCGAAACCCAAGGGATTGGCGCATTCCGAGCGACGACGCCCGGCGTGTACATCTTCTTCTGTCGGTACCACGTCTCGAACGGGATGTTCGGCTACCTTGTGGTCCTGCCCAACGCGTACTGCAACACAAACGCAACCGCATGCGGGATAACGAAGACGTAGAAAGGGACCGACAAGCAAATCCCAACTAAAACGGTAACTTCGTCGCGGAACCTTCGTACGCGCCCTTTGTCAATGGTTAAATAAGGTCGACCCAAATCTGTTAGGGTTCATGGCTGAAGCCGCGCCAAAGGGATTCGGCCTCGCCCTTAGCGTCGCAGTTATCGCCGTTTTCCTCGGAGTGGGAGCTATAGCTTTTGCCTATGTGGGAGCGAGCACCCAGGTCAACAGCCTGTCAAGTCAGGTGAGCTCCCTCCAGACTCAGATCCCAGGATTAGTCGCAAAGTCGGGTCTTGCCTCTGTAAATGCCACACCGACCACCATGGCCTTCAGGGTCGACTGGTGCAACACAGACAACACGGGGCAGGACAGGTTCTGCCCTCCGGTACTGGTTGTCCATCAGGGGGATTTGGTCCAGATTCTGTTTCAGACCAACGACACCGACGCGCACACATTCACCCTCGTGGCCGGTGGGTACAACTTCCAGATGAACAACACATATGGCGCGCCAGGCTCCACTGGGAACTTCTCGTCTAGCGGCAATGGTATGCACAACTTCCTTACCAACGCTTACTTCAATGCGAGCTGCGTCCAGGCGCCTTACTCACAGGCAAGCACGGGCCTCTCGAGCAGCGACTGCGTCTCTGGTTCGAGCCTTCTGTCACCTGGTGGGACGTACAAGATTCCGATAAATCCGAACCCAGCTTCTTCCCCTCTGCCCCCCTTTACCCCCGAACTGATCACCGTCGACAACCAGTTCCACTTTATCCGTGAGAACGGGACCGCCAACGAGGTCTGGAGCATAGCGTCGTTCCGCGCCTCAATTCCGGGAATCTTCGAGTACTACTGCTACTACCACGTGTCCAATGGCATGTTCGGCTATCTTATCGTTCTCCCGAACACCTACTGCAACACGAACAGCGCAGCGTGCACGTCGACCTCCAACTCCAATCCCTCCTAGATCCGGCCGATAGCGGTAACTAGTGATTTGCGAGGCAATAGGCATGGGAAGAGGGCTCTCCGCGCTCGCAGCCTGCGCCCTCCTGGCGGCTGTTTTTTGCCCAGCGCTGGTCCACCCCGCGGCGGCGCAGACTAACGGTGCGCTACCGCTCTATTCTGTGGTTCAGTTCCCGCTCCCCATCGGGTCGACGGGCCCAAGTCAGATAGCCTCGGACCAATCTGGAAGGATCTGGTTCGTCGAGCAGGGG
>Ga0187772_10001000_pt1 | contig 13077 bp, 13 predicted proteins | sample 0116_SJ02_MP15_2_FD_133137 | JGI IMG/M metagenome (GOLD analysis project Ga0187772, IMG submission 133137) | Tropical peat soil microbial communities from peatlands in Department of Meta, Colombia - 0116_SJ02_MP15_20_MG | ecosystem: Environmental > Terrestrial > Soil > Wetlands > Peat | place... | reverse complement strand
GATCTTTTTGCATGAACTCGATTTGCAGAGGAATCTGGAACCGGTTCTGTGCGACCCGCCCCTGACGTTTGGTACCAACCGCGTCATCGTGATTGACCCCGGGCACGGCGGCGCGAACACCGGTACGCACAGCGTGCTCGACGGCCGGTTTGAAAAGGAATTCACGCTCGACTGGGCCAAGCGGCTGGCGCCATTGCTGGAAACCAACGGCTGGCAGGTTTTTCTCACGCGCACCGACGACGTGTACGTGGCCAATTCAGACCGGGTCGCATTCGCCGCAACGCATCACGCGGCCTTGTTCATCAGCCTGCATTTCAATTCCGGCGCCCCGGATGAAAGAGCGCACGGCCTCGAAACCTATTGCCTGACGCCGACGGGCATGTCCTCGACCCTGATACGCGGCTACAACGATTTCTGGTCGGATAATTATCCCAACAACGGCCACGATGCGGAAAATTTGCAACTCGCCGTGCGCTTGCACAGCGCCTTGTTGCATGCGACCGCTTTGGAAGACCGCGGCGTGGAGCGCGCGCGATTCATTGAAGTGTTGCGCGGACAAAATTGTCCGGCAATTTTGATTGAAGCCGGCTATTTATCCAATCCGACCGAGGCGAAATTGATTGAATCTCCCGAGTTTCGCCAGAAACTGGCGGAAGCGCTAGCGAACGCGCTGAAATGATTTTAGTTGAATGGTTGAATAGTTAGACCGTTAAATCGGCGGGGATTCAACCATTCAACCATTTAACAATGAAACCAATTCTCGTCACCGGTGGCGCCGGGTTTATCGGCTCGCACCTCGTCGAGCGTTTGCTGGCCGATGGCAAACGCGTCGTTGTCATTGACGACCTTTCAACCGGCCGGCTGGAAAATCTGCGCGCCGCAAAAAGTCATCCGCGACTGCGCGTGATAGAATCGAAAATTTCCGCGTGCGCCGAATTGCCGAAACTGATCGCGAACGCGGAATTTGTTTTTCACCTGGCCGCAACCGTCGGCGTTGAACTGGTCGTCAAATCGGCGCTGCACGTTTTGGAGGCGAGCGTTCACGAAACCCAAATTTTGCTGCGCGCCGCCGCGGCGAACCGCACGCCGCTCCTGCTGACCTCGACCTCGGAGGTTTATGGCAAGAGCGCGAAGCCGGAGTTCAGCGAAGACGACGATTTGCTCATCGGCCCACCGGGGCAATCGCGCTGGAGTTACGCCTGCTCGAAGCTCACCGACGAATTCCTCGCGCTGGCTTACGCGCGGGAGAAAAATCTGCCGGTCATCATCGCGCGGCTGTTCAATACCGTTGGGCCGCGCCAGACCGGGCGCTACGGCATGGTGCTGCCCCGATTCATCGGGGCGGCGAAAAAAAATGAACCGCTGAAAGTCTTTGGCAACGGCAAACAGACACGCTGTTTTTGCCACGTCGGCGATGCCGTGGAGGCGCTGGTGCGTCTGCAAAATTGCAAATCGGCGCGCGGTGAAATTTTCAACGTCGGCGGCACGGAGGAAATCAGCATTCTCGATTTGGCACGGCTGGTGGTCAAAACCCTCGGCTCGAAGTCGAAGATTCAAATCGTGCCATACGACAAGGCGTATCCGGTTTCAGCCACGGGCTATGGCGTCACCGGGGTGCCGGGTTTCGACGACATGCGGCGCCGCAAGCCGCTGGTTAAAAAACTTGAACGCTTCGTGAAGTTCCGTCCACGCACGCCGTTATGTGAAATCATCCGGTTGACGGCGAATGTCATATCTTTGTAACAGCGGACGTCGGCCCGCTTCAATTAAGTTGAGCCGACGCACGTCGGCTGCTACAGGACAATGCCCTCTCGTGCGAGCAACTTGCGTTTCCAAACCAAACCGCCGCCAAACCCGCCGATTCTTCCGCGCGCCGCCAGCACGCGGTGGCAGGGCACCAGAACCGGAATCGGGTTCGCGCCACACGCGCCACCGACAGCCCGAACGGCTTTGGGCTTGCCAATCGCCTCCGCGATTTCGCCGTAGCTTTTCGTCCGGCCAGTGGCAATTGTCCGCAGCGCATTCCAGACACGTTTCTGAAATTCCGTTCCAGCCAGATCCAGCGGCGGCAGATTTTTCGGTTTGCGACCGGCCAGGGAGCTTTTCAATCCGGCCGCTGTCGTGCGATGCCAGCGGAGAATTTTGGCAGGGACGCCTTGCCGAGGCGTCCGGTCGTCGGCTCGGCGAGCCGACCCTACCTTGGGGAAATTGAGTTCAGCCAATCCTTTGGCGGAATAGCGTGCGATGAACTGGCCGGCGCGGGTTGCGATGGACAGTTGGAAGAGTTGATTGTTCATGGAGGTGTTCGGTCAATGGTTGTGCAGATAGACCAGGATGGTGCCGAGCAGAAGCAGGAACAGGCCGCCGGCGAAAAGAATAAACCGGTTCCGGGCCACGCGCTTTTCGTAACGCAACGGGCGCAGGCCGCGCACGCCACCAGCGGCCAGGTAGGTGACGAGCCGCGGGTTGGAAGCCGTCGGCCGGCTGAAACGCCGGCGCAGGCGATGGAGGAGAGCGGGCAGATCGTATTTGCGCACGCCGAGTTCGTTGAACTGGTCGGGCGCGTCAGTCTCGTTGCTGGCGGGGAGCGGTTTGATCTCTTCAAAGACGGGATCCTGCCTGGGCGGGGACGGCAGCGGTTCGTGCGTGCGGTCAATGGTCGCGCCGTGCGGAATGGCGGTGGAACGCAGCTTCGGCACCGGCGTGTTCTGAAGCTGTGTGTCGAGCCGCTTGATTTCGGATTCGAGCGCAGCGATCTGGTGGTTCAGGGCGAGCGCGCGGTCGGAAATCGGGTCCACCGTCTTCGCCTTTTTCTTCGCGAACACCATACAACCTCAAGCTTCAGTGGCGCAACAGAACAGCCACCATCACACCGAGTGCCAACAATGCGACAAGCGCCAGCGGCCACGTCATGGCGAAACCGATTTTGCAAAGGTCGCCCAGATTCAGGCTGGCGAACGGCGATGCGGCGGGCGGCGGCGCACTTTCGGTTTCCGGGTTTGCCGGGGTTTCGCCGGACAGGATGGGAAACTTGAGCCGCGCAGCGTTCCATTCCATGCGGGCGTTTTCGATGGTGGTCAGCGCGCGGGTGAGTTCGACGCTGAAAGTTTCCTTGTTCCAGGTTTCATCGTGGATGGCTTGGAGCTTGTCGAGGGCGTCGCGGAAATCGGCGACGGTTTTGACCATTTGTTCGGCGTCGCGGCGGGCGTTGAACTCGGCTTCTTCGAGCAAACCGAGGCCGCGCGTGAGGCTGTGCACCATCTCCTGCCGGCCGGTCTGAAATTCATTCTGGCGGCGGCGCAATTCCTCGAGCGCGGCGCGTTCGCGCTCCAAACCCTCCTGCGCGCGTTTGAGTTCGGCAAGCTTTTGTTGCGCCTCGACGACCTTGCGGTCCACCTCTTCGCGGGTGGGCGCGCGGAGCGGGTCGCCGGCGGGTGCGGGGTTTCCATAAGGCGATTTCTGGGTTTGAAAATCGGTGTCCACAAATTCGGTAGTATCGTATTCAGCAGCCATGAAACGACTTTAGCCCTCGCGTGCGAGCGTGTAAAGCGGCGTGTTGAACTTTTGCCCGGGGCGGCAGCGTGAAAATTTTTCATTCTGCCTGTTGATTTCCGCGCGCAGCGTTTTATAGTTCGCTCGATTGGACACATGAGATGAGCAATTTAACCGGGGCGGCGCGGCCGTGGGACATCGAAGCGGCGCGCAACCTGTATAACATTCATCGCTGGGGCGCGAAGTACTACGATATCAACGACGAGGGCCACGTCGTGGCGCGGCCGTTGCAGGACGCCGGCGTGGCGGTGGATTTGACCGACGTGATCGAGGAGGCCAGGGCGCGCGGGTTGAAGTTTCCGCTGCTCATCCGGTTCCAGGACATCTTGCGCCACCGGGTCGAGTCGTTGAACCAGTCTTTTCGCAATGCGATCGCGGAATACGGTTACCGGGGCCGTTACCGTGGCGTATTCCCGATCAAAGTGAACCAGCTCCGCGAGGTCGTGGAGGAAATTCTCGACGCCGGCAAGCCATTTGATTTCGGCCTCGAAGTCGGCAGCAAACCGGAATTACTGGCCGGGCTGGCGCTGCAAAATCAAATCGGCAGCCTGATTGTCTGCAATGGTTACAAGGACGCGGAGTTCATCAAGATGGCCATGCTCGGCATTAAACTGGGCAAAACGGTCATCCTGGTTGTCGAGAAACTGGAGGAGTTGCGGCAAATCATCACAATTTCCAAACAGCTCAATGTCGAACCGTTGCTGGGTATCCGCGCGCGGCTGGTGAGCCGGGGCGCCGGCCGCTGGGCCAGCAGCGGCGGTGAAAATGCCAAGTTCGGCCTGAGCACGGCTGAATTGCTGGAGGCGACAGAGATGTTGAAGACGGAAAACCTCGGCCATTGTTTCAAACTACTCCATTTCCATGTCGGCTCGCAGGTGCCGGACATTCTCACGGTCAAAAAGGCGGTCCAGGAGGCCGGGCGCCTTTACGCGAAACTGCATAAAATGGGCTTCCCCATCTCCTACCTCGACGTCGGCGGCGGGCTGGGTGTGGATTACGACGGCAGCCGCTCGGCGTTTGACAGCTCGACGAATTACACGCTGCAGGAATACACCAACGACGTGGTCTATTACATCGCCGACGTGTGCAACGCCGAAAATGTCCCGCACCCGGACATCATCAGCGAGAGCGGACGCGCCATCGTCGCGCATCACAGCGTGTTGATTGTCGAAGTCTTTGGCGCGATCGAAAAAATCCGGCCCGGCGAATTTCTTAAATTCGGCGAGAAGGAGCATCCGCTGGTCAATGAGTTGCTCGACATCCGGAAACACCTCGCCAAGCTCAATAAAATCGAGGCTTACCACGACGCGCTCGAACGGCGTGAGGACGCGCAGCACATGTTCACTCTCGGCGTGCTGGATTTGCCGGACAAGGCGAAGATCGAGGACCTTTACTGGCAAATCAGCCGCGCGGTGGTTGAGCATTACAAAGGTCACGCCTATGTGCCGGAGGAAATTCGCAAGCTCGAAGACAGCCTCAGCGACCAGTATCTCTGTAATTTTTCCGTGTTCCAGTCGCTTCTGGACCATTGGGCGCTCGACCAGTTGTTTCCCATCATGCCGATTGCCCGCCTCAACGAGCGGCCCACGCGCGAAGGCACGCTCGTGGATATCACCTGCGATTCGGATGGTCAGGTCAGCAAATTCATTGACCTGCGCGACGTGCGCGACACGCTGCCGCTGCACAAACTCAACACCAACGGCAACGGCCAACCGGAGCCGTATTATCTCGGGTTCTTCCTAATGGGCGCCTACCAGGACATCATGGGCGACCTGCACAACTTGTTCGGCCGCGTCAACGAGGTTCACGTCTTTCTCGAACCCGACGAGCCGACCGGCTATTACATCGAGGAAATCATCGAAGGCAACACCATCGTCCAGTCGCTCGCGGCCGTGCAATACGACGAAAATGAATTGAAGCGGCAGATGAAGGGGCAAATGGATGAGGCCATCAAATCCGACCGCATGAAGCCGTCCGAAGCCATGCGCCTGCTCGATGATTACGAGCGCGGCTTGAAGGCCTACACTTACTTGAGCTTCTAAGAACGAGATGGGAAATGGCGGATCGAGATGGAAACTCCTCCGCTTGCAAATACCATTCTCCCTCCTCTATCCTTGATCTTCGCTTTGATGGATAACCCTGCGCCCAACGCCGATTTGCTCCGCTCCCTCGGACGCCTTGCCCGCGGCCTGTCCGCGCTGTTCTGGGGATTGCCCGCGACGCTGGTCATTTGCGCGGAAACCGCCAAGGCTGACTGGCTCAAGCCGCTGGGCCTGCTCCCGGCGCTGGCTGGCACCGGTTTGCTGCTCTACGGCCTCTGGCAGATGAGCGCCTTCCAGAAACAGGAACGGCCCTGGCGCAACGCCCTCGACCGCGCGAAACTCCTGGGCCTCGTCAACTTCGGACTCTGCCCGTTCCTTTACTGGCAGAACAAAATGCCGGCACAATCGTTTTTCAATGCGGCGGTTTTTGTGCTCGTTTTATCCGCGCTGCTTTTTTTGTTCAACCTGAATGTCGTTCTCAAACAGCTCGGTGCGATGCTGCCGGACGAGACGCTCCGGCACGAAACACACCTCTTCACCGCGCTCAATCGCTGGCTTCTCGCCGGGCTTTTGTTTCTGGGCGTGGCGTTCGTCGTTTTCCTTCACTCCGCCCAATGGCAACTGGCGTTGGGCGACTTCTCCGATTGGGTGAACCGGCTCGGGTTCTGGGCGTTGACATTTTTTGCGCTGCTGCCCCTCGCCATGACCATGGCGCTCCTCTGGAAAACCAAGGAGGTCATCCTCGACAGCGTCTTCGGCGCGAAGTGAGTCAAAATTTATGATTGATGATTTACGATTTATGATTTGTTCCCGCCGTTTCAAATCAGTCGAGCAATCATCAATCATCAATCGTAAATCATAAATGAATACTGCTTTGTCAGCAATGGGCCGGCGCACCCCCGAGCCGCCCATCTCCTGGCTCATGCAGGCGGCGCTGGCGCGGGCCAGGCTCATTTCGCTGGCCGCCGGCTTCACCGACAATCCCTCGTTGCCTGTGGCGGAAACCCGCGCGGCGCTGAATCAAATCCTGCGTTCGCCCGAAACCAGCCGGCCCGCCTTGCAATACGGTTCAACCGCCGGCGATCCGGTCTTGCGTCGGCTGACGGCAGAACATTTGCGAAAATTGGATGCGCAATCGTCGTCGTTCTCGGCCCCCGGATTAAAATCGAGGACGCGGACGAAGGACGAAGACGAAAAGAAATATTCGCCGGAGCGCCTGCTCATCACCAGCGGTTCGCAGCAACTGCTCTACATGACCGCCGAGGCTTTGTGCAACGAAGGCGATGTTGTCCTCGTCGAAGACCCAACGTATTTCGTTTATCTCGGCATTCTCCAAAGTCGCGGTCTGTGCGCCCGCGGTGTGCGCCTCGAACGCGACGGGCTGGATTTGATGCATCTGGAAAAAGTTCTGAAATCGCTTGAACGCAGCGGCGACCTGCCCCGGGTCAAACTGTTTTACCTTGTCAGCTATTTCCAAAACCCAACCGGCATCACGACCAGTTTCGAGAAGAAACGCGGCATTCTGAAATTGCTGAAACACTTCGAGCATGCGGCGGGACATCCGATTTGCCTGCTCGAAGATGCGGCATATCGGGAATTATGTTTTCATCCTCAAACAAGCGGTGGAGACGCTTCGCCGAGGCGCCCGCGGTCGTCCCGGCGGGACGACCCTACCGTTCCACTATCCGCGCTGGCGGTTCCGGGCGCGGCGGAACGCGTGATTTATGCCGGCACGTTCTCCAAGCCGTTCGCGACTGGCGCGCGGGTGGGCTATGGCCTCCTGCCGGAGCCACTGTTCACGGCGGTAAAACGCATCAAAGGCAATCACGATTTCGGCACGGCGAATTTGTTGCAGCAACTTTTCGCCCGCGTACTGGCGTCGGGCGCCTGCGCGCGGCAGGTTATACGGCTGCAAAAACGTTACGCGCACAAAGCAAGAGCGATGCGGCGGGCGATTGAAGAGCATTTCCCGCCGGCTGTCGAATGGTGGGAACCGGCCGGCGGCCTTTATTTCTGGGCGCGACTGCCGAAGAACGTCCCCACGGGCGTGAACTCAAAAGTCTTCCGGTCGGCGTTGAAAAACGATGTGCTCTACGTGCCGGGCGAATTGTGCTATGCGGACGACCCGACGCGAAAAAAGCCAAACCACGAAATGCGTATCAGCTTCGGCAGCGCGAGCGAAGAAGACATCCGCGAAGGTATCAAACGGCTGGGGGCAGTGCTCCGCAAACTGGTTTGAGACGTGAATTCACCCCGGCGGCCAGGCCATGTGGCGCCCGCCAAGAATGTGAACATGCAAATGCGGCACGGCTTCGCCGGCGTCGGGGCCGTTGTTGATGACGAGCCGGTAGCCGTTCTCCTTGAGCCCCAATTTGTCCGCGACCTCGGCGGCCTTCAGCAAAAGATGGCCGAGGACCTTGTGGTCTTCCGGCCCGGCCTCGGCGATGCGCGGGATGGGCTTCCTGGGTATCATCAAAACGTGCTTCGGCGCCTGGGGATTGATGTCGCGCAACGCGAAAACCAGATCATCTTCATAGACAATGGTCGCCGGAATTTCGCGGGCGATGATTTTTTCAAAAAGTGTTTTGCTCATAGCCAGATTTTAACGGCGGATGACGCGGATTTCACGGATACATACCCCTCTCCGGTCGCTGTGCGACACCCTCTCCCCGCCTAGCGCGGAGAGGATGGGGCGAGGCGCACGTTGAATTTTCATTCCACCACCAGCGCACAATTGGCCCGCTCCGGTTCGGCACCCAGACAGCCGCGGAGGTATTCGATGATTTGCTCCTCCAATCTTTCGCAACGCAAACTCCAGCGGCGCGCGCCGGCCAGTTGCTTGACGCAGCCGCGCAGGCCGCGAAAGCGCACGAGGCGCGGCGTGTGGCGCAGTTGCGCGCGCAGTTCACCCCGCAGCCGCGGAAAGAAAAGTAACTCGCGGCTTTCGCCGGATTCGCGCGCGAGCAGCAGCAAATCGGCCTCGGCAATCCGTCGGCGCTCGCGCGGGGGTTCAGGCTCGTCGGAAGAGATGTTGAAGCCCAGGCCGCGCAGCACTTTCTCCAGCGCCCCGGCAAATTCACCCACGGTGACGGTTTCGCGGCCCAGTTCGTTTTTGAAATAATGAAACACGGACGCCGTCGCGTGACGCAGGATTTCAGGATCGAATTTCGCCGCCGCGTCGCCAACGAGTTCAACGGAAATCATTTCCGCCGAGAACGGAACACTTTCGCCGCCGGCGAGCCGGAAAAGCAAACAATCGGACATCAAGGCGATCATTGCCGGGCCTCCAATTTTTTGACCTCGTGAACAAAGTCGGTGGCTTCCTGAAACCGGCGATAGACGCTGGCGAACCGGACATAGGCGACCTCGTCCATTTCGCGCAGGCCGTCCATGACCATTTTCCCGACAAACTCGGCGGGCACCTCGCTCTCGTATTCGTCGGTGACGACGGCAACGATATGGTCCACCAAATCTTCCATCGTCTTCGGGCTGATGGGACGTTTTTGGCAGGCTTTCTTAACGCCGGACAGAAGTTTCTCGCGCGAAAACTCCTCCCGCCGCCCGTCGCGCTTGACCACCATTAACCCTTCACGTTCAATCTCCTCATAAGTGGTAAACCGATGAGCGCACCTGGCGCATTGGCGGCGGCGGCGAATTGTGGCCCCTTCGCGCGAGGCACGCGAATCAATGACCTTGTCATCCTGACAACCGCACTTCGGGCAGCGCATAATACCACAGCTAATTGTGGTCACACATTTGTAACATACAAACCTTTGGGGTGTCAAGGCGTGGCCAAATGATGATGTCAACACTCGAGAACAAGCGTATTGTTCCAAAACCGTCTTGCGTCCGGGTGATTTTGGGTTATGCTCCGCCGCTCCCGTTTTGCGGGAAACACATCTTGAACGACCGATTTTTTAATTTATGGCGACAGCAAACGATCTCCGCCGCGGCATGGCGATCAATTACAACGGCGACATTTGCGTGGTGCTGGACATGCAACACCGCACGCCGGGCAACCTGCGGGCATTCGTACAGGCCACGCTCCGCAGCATTCGCTCCGGCAAATCCTCCGATGTGCGCTTCAGCTCCACCGAGCGCATCGAGCCGGTGCCGATGATCACCACCAAAATGGAATTCAGCTACAAGGACGGCGCGGATTATGTTTTCACCGACCCGGAAACCTATGAGACCGTCACGCTCACGGCTGAATTGGTCGGTGACACGAAGAATTTTCTCGTGGAGAACGGCCAGGTGACGGTCACGTTCGTGGAAGAAAAGGCCGTGTCCATCGAACTGCCCTCGAGCGTGGTGTTGACGGTGTCGGACGCGCCGGAGGGCATTCGCGGCGATTCATCGAACAACGTGCAAAAGCCGGTGACGCTCGAAACAGGCATTACGGTGCAAGTGCCGCTGTTCATCAAGACCGGCGAAAAAATCAAGGTGGACACGCGCACGGGCAAATACATGGAACGGGCGTGACGGAATTTTCTAATTCAGAATTCCGAAGGTAGAATAAAAGCCCGCCGGCGCGGGTTTTTTTGTTGATGCGGTAATTGCTTTTCAACCCCGGGGCGTTTGGTTATTTCTGGTGTATGGCCGAACAGCAGCAAACAGGAGAACGCGTGTTTCGCGGCATCGCTGTTTCCACCGGCGTTTGCCGCGGGAAAGTTCTCGTTCTGCATCGCATGCGCCACGTCATCGCCCGGCGGGAGTTGCCTGAAGACGAGGTCGCCGGCGAAGTCAGCCGCTTCGAGCAGGCCCTGGTCCAAACCCGCCAGCAAATTCTGGAGATCCAGCGCAAGGTGTTGAAAGAATTGAGCGCGGCGGACGCGGACATTTTCGACGCGCACTTGCTGATGCTGGAGGACCAGGTGCTGGTGGATGAAGTCATCCGCCTGATCCGCGGGCAAAAGGTCAATGCCGACTACGCCTTCCATGCCGTCGCCGAGCGTTACACCGAGGCGCTGGCCGGGGCGAACGACGAGTATCTCCGCGAACGCACCGCCGACCTCCGCGATCTGACCGCGCGGGTGCTGGATAATTTGCTGGAGGCTAAGGACCAGGTTGGCCTGCATCACCTCGCCGAACCCTGCATTTTGATCAGCCATGATTTGAGTCCCTCCACGACGGCGCAACTGGACAAAAAGCTGGTGCTTGGTTTTGCGACGGACATCGGGGGCAAAACGTCGCACACGGCCATCATGGCGCGGTCGCTGGGCCTTCCGGCCGTGGTTGGCTTGCAGAACATCAGCCAGGAATTAAACAGCGGCGACTACGCGCTGCTCGATGGCTACAACGGCGTCGTCATTGTCAACCCAACCGACCAGACGCTTTTTGAGTACGGCCAGCTCTTGAAGCGCAAGGCTTCGCTCGAGGAAAAGCTGCACGAAATCGAGCACCAGCCCGCCATCACGCTGGACGGAAAATCCATCCACCTTTTCGCCAACATCGAAGCCCCCCACGATGTTGAAGCCGTGCTCGCGCACGGGGCGGATGGCGTCGGCCTGTTCCGCACGGAATTTCTCTTCATCAACCGCGACAAGCTGCCAACCGAAGAGGAGCAATACCAGACCTACCGGCAGGTCGCCACCGCCTTGAAACCGCATCCGGTCATCATCCGCACGCTGGACCTGGGCGGCGACAAATTTGCATCGCACCTGCAACTCGCACAGGAGATCAACCCGTTTCTGGGCTGGCGCGCGATCCGGTTTTGCCTCGCGCAACCGGAATTGTTCCGCGCCCAGCTTCGCGCCATTCTGCGCGCCAGCGCCGAGGGCAACGTGAAAATGATGTATCCCATGATCTCCGGCACGGACGAATTGAACCGGGCCAACGCCCTCGTCGAAAAATACAAGGCCGAATTGCGCACGGAGGGGAAGCCCTTTGACGAAAAAATGGAAATCGGCGTGATGATCGAAATTCCATCCGCCGTGCTCATCGCCGGCGCGCTGGCAGCCCGCGCGCAGTTCTTCAGCATCGGCAGCAACGACCTCATCCAATACACGCTGGCCGCCGATCGCACCAATGAAAAGGTTTCGCATCTTTATGAGCCGACGCATCCGGCAATCATTCGGCTGATTAAAATGACCGTGGAGGCCGCACATCAAGCCGGCATTCGCGCCGCCGTTTGCGGCGAAATGGCAGGGGACCCGGTGCTTGTCCCGCTTTTAATCGGCCTGGGTGTGGATGAACTCAGCACCGCACCCGCCGGCATTGCCCCGGTCAAATATATGATCCGCCGGCTTAAATCAGGCGAAGCCAGCGCGCTGGCGGATTTTGCGCTGCAACGCGAATCGCCCGCGGAAACCCTGGCCCGCTGCCAAACCCTGGCGCGCGAAACGGCGCCGAGCCTCTTTGAAAACAAAGCATGAAAGTCATCGTCCTCGCCGCCGGATATGCGACGCGGCTGTATCCGCTCACCCTCACCCGACCCAAACCACTGCTGCCGGTGGCCGGCCGGCCAATGATTGAATACGTCCTCGACAACCTCGCGCCCATTGGCGGCATTGACCGGATCTACGTCGTGACGAACGCCAAGTTCGCCGGCCATTTTCAAAAATGGTCGGACCAGTATCGCGCCACCTGGGCGCAACTGAACTTCACGATCGTCAACGATGGTTCAACCGACGATTCGAACAAACTCGGTGCCATCGGCGACATTCATTACTTCCTTAAAACGCAAAATGTGGATGACGATTTGATCGTGGTGGCCGGTGACAACCTGTTCAGCGAGAAGCTGGGTGGCTTCGGCAAAGTCTGCCGCGAGAAAAACGCGCCGGTGCTTGCGCTTTACGACGTGGGCAACCTGGATGAGATCAGGAAATACAATGCGATTACCGTGGATGGCGATGGCCGCATTACCTTCTTCGAGGAAAAGCCGAAAAACCCGACCAGCACGCTCACCGGCATTGCGCTGTATTTTTATCCGCGGAACACGATTCCATTCATCCGGCAATACATCGCGGAGGGCAACAACCCCGACCAGCCCGGACGATTGGTGCAATGGCTTTACCCGCGCACGGCGGTTTACACCTGGCGGGTGCCCGGACTTTGGTTCGACATCGGTTCAAAGGACACGCTCGAAGAAGCCGGTCGAATCTTCGCCGGGCTTTCACGCCCGGGAAAGTGATTGCCTCCGCGCTTCCGGATGGCAAGGCGTGGGTGGAATTGAAAAAATCTCTGGAAGCGCGGTCAGCTTTGGCTGGCTGATACATCAATCGTCGTAGAATCTTCCTTCGCTGCTTTTTCCAGCCCGTGAGCAATACCGCCAAGAATGGCGATCATCGCCCATTCTGCTCCAAACAGAAACTGAATCAGGACGAACAGGAAAATATCGGACTTGAAAATATGTCTGATGTCCTCGATAGGCAAATGGAACAAGACGAATCCTATCCAAAGCAAGCATCCCGCAAAGCACGCGAAACCAGTGGCTCTTCTAAGCAGTTTGTTGTGGATGGCCGGAAGAAGCTTGTGATTATAT
>Ga0187772_10000999_pt1 | contig 13081 bp, 12 predicted proteins | sample 0116_SJ02_MP15_2_FD_133137 | JGI IMG/M metagenome (GOLD analysis project Ga0187772, IMG submission 133137) | Tropical peat soil microbial communities from peatlands in Department of Meta, Colombia - 0116_SJ02_MP15_20_MG | ecosystem: Environmental > Terrestrial > Soil > Wetlands > Peat | place... | reverse complement strand
CCCGGGTGTCCCCGCGACGCAGCGCCACCCGGGCGAGCCCTCCGTACGCCCGGCCGCGGAAGCTCTCCTCCCCGAGGGTGCGGGAGACCTCGAGCAGCTCCTCGAAGTAGTCTTGCGCCCGTGCCTCGTCCAGCGCCCGGAAGGCGAACATTCCGGCACCGTAGAGAGCCGTCGCCCGGACGGCGGTCGGAGCCTCGGCCCCCGGTGCCCGGAGCGCGAGATACAACCAGCGACGGCCTTCGTCCGCGTAACCGCGATCGAACTGGAACGTCCACAGGCGCGCGGCCAGTCGCAGCGCCTCGGCGCTCCGTTGATGCGAACTGAACCAGTCGAACGCCTCCCCCAAGTGGGCGTGCTCCCGCTCCAGGCGATCGGCCCAGAGATCTCCACCGGGCTCGTCGAGCTTCTCGCTCGCTTCGTCGGCCAGGGAAAGGTACCTCAGAGCGGTCTCCTCGTCCATGCCGACGTGTTCGACAAGGAGATCGGATGCTTACCCTGCTTCTCGAGCGATGTCGGACGAAGGAAGATCCTCGGGGGCCGGGGACGGTCGCGCTCGTGATCCTCCGCGCGAATCGGTCGCCACCGCGCTCCACGCACAGCTTCACCCGGCGAACGACTCGTCTCGCAAAGGGGAGGCTCGTCCTTTGGCATGATGATCCTCCTCGCAGAGCCGAATCAACCCCATCGGACCCGCCACCTCCCTTCGGCGCCGCGATCGCCTTTCCGCGGCGCGCGATGAAAGGTGATGCACTAACGGAGGCCGAACATCCCCGGTGCTTCTCCACGAGGTGAGCGAAGGCCGGCGAGGTTTCGGAGGGGAGCGGCTTTGACGTAGGCCCTAAGTCGCGATCCGAAACGGGAGGTCACCGGGCGCGCTGGCTGACCCGGGCGAGGATCTTCGGGAGTGCATCGTCGAAGACGTCGGGCCTCGAGAGATTGAGGAGATGATCGGCTCCGGGAACCAGTTGCACGCTGGCCTCCTTGATCCCTCGCGCAAGGAAGTTCGCGCAGTGGGGCATCGCGGGATTGTCGCGGTCCCCGACCAGGATGTGGGTCGGCACACGGATCTCGTTCAGTCGGGTGGCGGCAGGGTCCCCCTCCCGCCGTTCGTGCTGGCCGGAACGTTCCCCGAACACCTCCTTCGCGTTGTCTCGGACCATGGTGCGGAAGAGGTCGAGGTCCGGGCCCGTGATCGCCGAGGCCCACAACTGCCGAAGCTGCTCGGTGGCGCCTTCGAGGTCCCCCGCGGCCCAGGCATCCGCCGCCGCCTTCGAGAGCGTTTCGTCTCGCTCGAAGGTGGCCTTCCCACCCGGTACGTGATCGTAGTCCATCCCCGAGTATCCGGGCGCGATGAGGAGCAGTCCCCCCACTTTTTCCGGGTGAGCGAGGGTCAGGTCTAGGGCGATCTTGCCTCCGACGCTCGGGCCCACGACCAGGGGTCGCTCCAGGCGCAGGTGGTCGATCAACGCCGCCAGGTCGCGGACGGGGGAGAACTCCGAAGTCGCGGGAGGGGAACCTCCGTACCCGCGTAGGTCGTACCGGGCCACGCGATGCTCGCGGGCCAGAAGGGGGAACTCTCGGTTCCACATTCGGCGGTCCGCGATTCCCTCGTGCAGGAGCACGATGGGTGGGCCCTGGCCCTCAGCCTCGTAGGCGATCTGCCCGTGAGCGACGTCCAGCAACAAGGGGGTTCGCGGGGAATTCATCGGAAGGGCGACCCGAGACCCGCAGATAAAGCGGTCAAGGAGAGGGTGAAACGCTTCAGGACGTCGAGCCCACGTCGTGGGAGCTCGTGCCTATCGCCCTTCGCTCCCGGCGGGAGATAGGGGACGGGGCCCCCTCCAATCGCCCCCTCAGCTTACCACGAAATCGACGCGGGCGGTGTTCGTGCCGTCGGTCGCCGTGAGGCGGGTCGAACCCGTCGGCACGTTCGGGATGGTGACGACGCAGCCCGAGAAGTTCCCGTGCCCGTTCGTCTCGCACCGCGCGGTCGTCGACGCGCGCATGCCGTGGAAGTGGAACTTCACGACGTGGTCCGGCAGGAACCCCTGGCCGCTCAGCGAGGTCGTGTTCCCAACGGACCCGGAGTCCGGGTTGGCGCTCAGATGGGTCAGGTGGAACACGGCCGACTGGTTGTCCCCGGCGAGATCGGTCACGAAGATGGTGTAGTTGCCCACCCGGTCCTTCGGAACGGCGAAGGACGCGGCGAAGCTCCCCGTGCCGGTCGAGCCGAACGCGACGGCCGCCGCGGTCGCACCGGCGGTCCCGTTCCAGAAGTACACGGTGAACGGCTCCCCCGGCCAGAACCGGGCTCCCGTGACCGTTTCGTTGTTCCCGTGAGACCCCGAGAGGATCGACAGGACGATGTAGCAGGGGAGGACGGGGGCGACGCACGTGTTCGGAGGCGGTAAGGCGGCGCTCCCACCGACGAACGATGCCGACGCGATGCCGGGCACGTTCAGCGCGAGCATCCCCCCGAGGAGGCCGACAAGCGCCACCCATCGGAGATAGGGTGCGATCGCTCCCATGATTCCCGTCTCCGCCCTCCGGGCACCCGGAGGTTCGATCGGCCCAAGGACGCGGCGGCTCACAGCCCTTTCGGGGCAGCGATCTTCCCGGTGCAATCGGAACCTTTCGTGTCGGCCTCCCGCGGGAAATCGATCTCCTCCACCGATCCCTCTCCTCGTGCGCTGGCACCGGGAGACCAACGATCCGCGGATCTTCGGCGAGTTCGACTGGCTCGCGAAGCAGGTCATGGACCTCGACCGCCGCGCGGTCGGGGCGCCCGGGCCCCAGCGGACGACCGTCGAGGAGGCCCGCTACGTCCTCGAGGGCGAGGCCCGCCTTCCGCTCGCCGCGAACCCCTTCACCTCCATGGAGTGAGCGGGTCTCCGCGGGACCCGGTCGACCCCTTCGAGCGCTCGGCGTCGGAGGGGGGAGGGTCCCGCGGCCTAGCGGTCCGCGCTCGCCGCGGACCTCAGGTCCTCGAACTCCTCCACGAGGTCCGGTCGCACCCGGGCGAGATCGAGCTCGCCGAGCTCCCGGACGCGGCGCTCGGCCAGCTCGCGCTCGCCGCGGCGGGCGCTCAGCTGGCCAAGCCGCAGCAGCACGTCGATCTGCTCGGTGGTGTGGCTCGTCCCTTCGAGGAGCCGCAACGCTTCCGCGAGGTCGGCCTCGGCCCGGTCGAGATCTCCCCGGTCCATCGCGATCTGGCCCCGGACCTTGCGCGATACGCTGAGCCCGACCCGGTCGCCCATCTCGCCCAGGATCCGGCAGGCCCGCTCGACGCGCTCCGAGGCCTCGTCGAGCCGTCCTTCTTCCCGGAGGAGCTCGGTCGTCTTGTACAGCGCCCAACCCACCCGACGCGGATCCTTCGCCTTCTCCGCGAACTCGATCGCTTTTCCGAACTCCCCGATCGCGTCGTGGCGGTCGGTGCTCGGTGAGCGGGCGTCGGCAAGGATGTCGCCGAGGAACAGGTGCGCCTGCGCGGACTCGCGGACCGACCCGAGGCGGTCCCGGGCGTCCGTCAGCTCCCGGGCCTCGGCGATCGCCTGCCGGGTCTCCCCGAGCATCGCGAGGGCCGCGATCCGCCACGCCCGGGCGCGCGCGAGGACGAGCGGGTTCGCGACGGTCCGGGCGATCTCAATCTCGCGGGTGTGGTGCTCGAGCGCCTCGGGATATCGGCCGCCGTAGTACAGCGCGATGCCGAGCTGGTGGTGCGCGCCGATCTGGATCAGCGCTTCGCCGTCGAGGCCCGGCGTCTCGAGGATCTCGTGGGCCAGCTCGGCCGCCTCGGGAAGGGCCCCCCGGTCGGTGAGCACGCGAGCCAGAAAGATCTCGAGCGCGGCCCGCCGGCTCGCGGAGAGCCGGGCGTCGTCCCGGTTCCGCTCGAGAAACTCACGGAGGATCTCCTCGGACTCCTTGAGCACGCCGAGCTCCTCCGTGATTCGGGCGAGGCCGAGGACGAGCTCGGACTCCGCATTGAGGTCGTCCGGGTTCATCTCGCGCTGGCTTTCGATCGCGCGCGAGAAGTGGTCCCAGGCGGCCTCCGGGGCGAGCGAGCGTTCGGCGATCTCGGCAGCGATCCGGTTGTACTGGACGGACTTCCCTCCCTCGCGACCGAGGTAAAAGTGGCGGGCGAGGGCGAAGACGCGGGACGGGTCCGCGTGGCCCATCGCCTCGAGGGCCTTCCCCGCACGTCGATGGAGGATTCGCCGGCGCCGCTCGGACAGGTAATTGTACACTTCCTCCCGCAGCCGGTCTTGGGAGAACTCGAGCAGCTCTCCCGGGTGCTCGAACAGGAGCCCCCGGCCCACGAGCCGGTCGACCTCCTCCGCGAGGCGCTCCTCGTCCTGTCCGCTCGCCTCGAGCAGGAGCGCGAATGGGAACTCGGGGCCGAGGACCGACGCGAGATCGAGGGCCTCCTGGCTCTCCGCGTCGAGCCCCGCCCCGGCCGGTTCGGTCCCGAGTCCCCCGGCCCCCGGCGCCGGTCGAGCCGCGTCGAGCTGCTGCAGGAGGTACGGGTTCCCCCCCGACTCGGAGAACCGGCGTTCGAGCTCCTCCGAGGAGAGCGGCGGGGAGGGGTGGCGCTGCCGGAGGAACTCCCCGGCCTCGCTCAACGTCATCGGCCGCAGCCGGATCTCCTCCGCCGCTGTCGCGCGCTGGAACGATTCGAGCTGGGCGCGCCCGGTCGAGGACAGCGAGGGGGCCGGACGGGCGGTCGCGAGGATCCACAGCGGCCGGTTCGAGAGCTCGCGGGCGAAGAACTCGACGGCCGCGATCGACGATCGGTCGGCGCGATGGAGGTCCTCGAGGATCAGCACGGTGGGGCCGTGGCGCGTGTACTCGAGGAATCGGTCGGTGATCGCGCTGAGGGCCCGCTCCTGCGCCCCGCCGCGTCGCGATTCGCCCGCGCTCAGGGCTTCGAGGAGGCGCGCCTCGATGCCGACCGGCGCGGGGAAGGTCGCGGGGCCGAGACCGGGCGCGAAACCGATGAGCATCCGGTCCCCGCCGAGCCGGGGGTCGCTGTCGGTCTGGACGAGGGGATCGTCCTCCGCGCTCTCGACCGCCGACTGGAGCAGTGAGAATGGCGGCGGGTCGTCGAGCGGGGGCGACCGGCCGACGAGCACGCGCACCTGCGAGGCGCGGATCTCCCGGACGAACGCGTCGATGAGGGCCGACTTCCCCACGCCCGCATCCCCAACGAGGAGCGTGAGTGACCCCGATCCGACGCGCAGGTCGTCGAGCCGACGATGGAGGGCCTCGACCGCGTCGCCGCGGCCGATGAACGACCGGCCGGTCTGCGGTGCGTCCGCCATCGGTCCGCCCCGGTACGATGGGTCGACCTGCTATTTACGGAGGGGGTCGGGACCCGCCGTGTACCGGCCATCGGCCGGGTCGCTCGCCGGATCGCTGTCCGGCGGTTCGACGCTCCAAACCCTCATCCGATGCGGCCCCGTGGGTCGCGCGATGCCGCTCGCGTCGCTGCGCTATCGATTCCGACAGCCGCTCGAGGCCCCGGCCGATCGGGCCTTCGCCTGGTGCACCGACTTCGGCCCGGCCGACGGACCGCTGTTCTCGGAGCGGACGGAGCGGACGGTGCGCTGGCTGAGCGAGGACGCCCTCGTGATGACCGACACGACGTACCCCAAGGGACGACGGCGCCGGATCCGGCGGTTGGTCCGCCTCAGCCCCGAAGAGCGGGCCTGGACCAACACGCACCTCGACGGTCCGTTCCGGGGCTCGCAGTACTGGTACCTCGTCGTCGCCGACGGGCCTGACCGATCCCACCTCGAGTTCCGGGGCCTGCGGCTCGAACGGACTCCGCGCGCGCTGTCGGCCGCGGAGAAAGAACGGAGGGCGGAGGAGTGCCGCCGCACCGACTCCGGGGAGTGGGAGCGGCGCCTCGCCCCCGCGCTCGCCCGGGACCTCGGGGGCGCGGCGCCCCCGATGCCCCGACGCCGGAGGTCCCCCTGAGATGAGCGACGACCGGGAGGTCTCGATTCCCACGGGGACGCGGACGATCGACTGCTTCCAAGTCTCCCCGCCGCCTGGAGCAGCGGGGACCCGGCGGCCGGCCGTGATCGTGATCCACGAAATCTTCGGGCCGGACGCGCACATTCGCGACGTGGCCCGACGGATCGCCGGCCTCGGATACGTCGCGGCCGCACCGGACCTCTTCACCGGCGAGCTCCATCGACTCCTCACGCCCGCGAACATCGCGCTCGCGATGCAGGCCTTCGCGCAGGCGCCCCCGGACCTCCGCCGGGATCCGACGAAGCTCGCGGCGTTCGCTGCCTCCCAGCCGCCCGAGCGGCGGCCGATCCTCGAGGCATTCGGCCGGATCGGCCAACCGGCGGTCCAGGACGGTTTCGCGCACGACCTGCGCGCGGTCGCTCGGTACCTCCGTTCGCTTCCGGACGTCGACCCCCGCCGCATCGGCTCGGTCGGCTTCTGCTTCGGCGGGGCGATGTCGGCCCGATTGGCGACGGTCGATCCCGAGCTTCGGGCCGCGGTGATCTTCTACGGTCAGAACCCGCCGCTCGAGGCCGTGCCGGGGATCGGGGCGCGCGTCCTCGGGCTCTACGGAGGCGAGGACCCCGGGATCACCGGGACGGTCCCCGCGTTCGCGGCGGCGATGGCCGCCGCCGGGAAGTCGTTCGATTCCCATGTCTACCCCGGAGCGAAGCACGCGTTCTTCAACGACACGCGACCGAACTACCACCGGGAGAGCGCGATCGACGCGTGGGAGCGCGTGCGGCATTTCTTCGCCGAACAACTCGGCCCGTGAGCCGGCCGGGGCGTCGCATCTTCCCTCGAACCCCACGAACCGAGCTCGCGGCGATGGCGAAGGCGACCGTGCTCGATTGGCTCCTCGAGGACGAGGAGCCCGCGATGCGCTACCTGACCCTTCGGGATCTTCTCGGGAAGTCCGAGAGCGATCCCGAGGTTCGAGCGGCGCGGGGTCGGATCGCGTCCCAAGGGTGGGCGGCCGACATCCTGGCGCGGCGGGATCCCGCCGGGTGGTGGGTCCACGGCGAGAACCTCTACCGGCCCAAGTACCTCTCGACCAACTGGCAGATGCTCGTGCTCGCCGACCTCGGCCTGACGCGGGCCTCCGTCCCGGTACGACGCTCGTGCGAGCTCTGGATGGACCGGTTCGCCACCCGCGGTGGCGGCGTCGGGGGGAACTCGGCCGGTACCCCGCACCATTGCGTCGCAGGCAACCAGGCCCGCGCGCTGATCCAGTTCGGCTACGCGGACGACCCGCGGATCCGCCGCACGCTCGACTGGCTCGTGCAATCGGCCGATCCGAAGGGCGGCTGGTCCTGCTTCGGGAGCGGCCGGAACCTCGACTCGTGGGAGGGGCTGAGCGCGCTCGCCGCCTACCCGCGATCGAAGCGGACCCGGGGGATGGTCGACGCGATCGACCGGGGGGCCGAGTTCTTTCTCGAACGGGAGCTCCACCGGCAGGGCGACCGGTACGCCCCGTGGTTCCGGTTCCATTACCCGGTCCACTACTACTACGATCTCCTGGTCGGCCTGGACCTGCTCACGGGACTCGGCCGGGGGGACGAGCGCCGGCTCCGCTTCGCCCTCGACGTCCTTCGTAAGCGCCGCCGCCGCGACGGGCGATGGAATCTCGATGCGGCGCACCCGGACGTCGAGGGGCCGACCGCCCGGTGGTTTCGCGATCACCCAAAGGATCGCCCCGTGCCGCTCGCCCTCGAGCCGCCGGGCCGGCCGAGCAAGATGGTCACGTTCCGGGCCCTGCGCGTGCTCGCCCGGGTCGACGGGATCGCCTAGCGCGGTCGCGATCGGTCCGGCGTGCGGGGCCTCGGGGGCGCCCCCGGACTACTCCCGGAAGATGATCGAGCTCCCGTCGATGTCGAGGCAGACCGGTTTCATCAGGAGTCCGACGCCCTCGAGGGCCCGTTGGACGTCGCGCTGACGTTCGGGCGGCACCAGGAAGAACAGGAATCCTCCCCCGCCCGCCCCCATCAGCTTCCCTCCGAGGGCGCCGTTCTGCTTCGCGAGCGCGTACCACTGGTCGATCGTGGGGCTCGACACGCCGTCGGAGAGACGGCGCTTCAACTCCCAGTTGTCGTCCATCAACCGGCCGATCTCCACGTAGTCGAGGTGCTCGATCGCGGCGGCGGTCTCGATCGCGAGGGACCGCATCCGCCGGTAGTCGTCGAGGTGGTCGGCGATCCCGTTCGTCTGCCGGGTGTGGATGCTCGTCGACGACCGCTCGACCCCCGTGAAGAACAGCATCAGGTAGCGGTTGAGCGCGGCGAGCCCCTCGTGGTCGAGGCGCAGGCTCTGGACCGAGACCATCCCGTTATGGTCGACCTGGATGAGGTTGAGCCCGCCGTACGCGGCGATGTATTGGTCCTGGATCCCGCCCGGCTCCTTCAGGATCTCGCGCTCGATCTGGACCGCCTCGCTCGCGAGCTGTCGCGGGCCGACCCGGTCGCCGCGCCAGGTGTGCAACGCGTTGAGCACGCCCACGGCGCAGCTGCTGCTCGAGCCGATGCCGGTCCCCCGGCTCGGCATCTGGGTCGCGGTGATCACCTGGATGCCGCTCGGGATCTGGAGGAGCCGGAGCGCCTCCCGGATCGACGCGTGCTGGATCTCGTCGACGTTCCGGCGCGCGTCCTCGGTGACCCGGTAGCTGACCCGGATCTCGGTCGGGACGAAGTTCTCCACGACCATGACGTAGATCCCTTTGTTGATCGAGCCCGCCACGCAGGCGCCCGGCCCGAACTTCCGGTAGTACTCGGGGAGGTCGGTGCCTCCGCCGGCGAACGTCACGCGGAAAGGGGTCTTCGAGACGACCGAGGTCATGTTCGGCATCCGTTCAGCTTCGGGGGAGGCTTTCCCCACGACGTCAAGACCTTATCGGGCTCGCGGTCGGTCCCTCCGGCCCGTCCGGTCGGTCCGGGGGCGAGGGAAACGCCCGGAACGGTCCCCCTCGGCGGTGGTCCTTACGGGGTCGCTTCGATGGACGGAACCTTTTCTTCCCTAGGCCATCGGGACCCGGCGAGATCGATGCCGGACGAGCTCTACCGGGTCCGCCCGGCCGTGCCCGACGATCTGGTCGGCATGGCCCGGGTCCATGTCGCGACGTGGAAGTCCACCTACCGGGGGATGGTGCCCGACGGACCGCTCGACGCGCTGACGGTCGAGTCGGACATCGCGTCGGGGTTCGGGCGATGGCTCAAGGCCCCGCTCCCCGAAACGGCGCACTTTGTGGCCGTGACCGCCGGGGGCGAGGTGGTCGGGTACGCCGTGGGCGGCCCTCCCCGGGAGCCCGAGGCCGATTTCACCGGGGAGCTCGGGGCGATCTACGTCCGGCAGGACCACCAGCGGCATGGGGTCGGCTCGGCGCTCGTGGGGGCGGTAGCGGGACATCTCGTCCGCCTCGACCGCACGTCGATGATCGTCTGGGTGATCGCGGCGAATCCGTACCAGCGGTTTTACCAGCGGCTCGGCGGCATCCCCGTCCGCGCTCGGGTCGCCCAGTCGCGTCTCTTTCAGGTCCCCCTGCACGAACTCAGCTACGGCTGGAAGGACGTCCGGCCACTCGCCCGACCGTGACCGACCCGGCGTCGACCACCGGCCGGCCCGGTCCCCCGGCCGCCCGCGGGCCCCGCCGAGACCCGCAAATTAGCTATTAATGCCCCCCCCGGTTGGCCCGGTCGAGGGGACCCTTTTGGCCCGGACCACCGCTCCTCGGCCGGTCGCGCCTCCGGCACCCACGACCGCGATCCGCCCCCCGCCCCCGATCGTCGGGGAGGTCGATCGGCTGCTCGCGCAGGGGAAGATCGAGGAGGCGGTCCTCCGGGGCTACCTCACCGCGGAAGCGGACGTGCTGCACGCGTTCGGGATCCAGGCCCCGCGCCAGTGGACCCACCGCGAGTTCCTGCGGGGCCATCTCCGTTCCGACATGGGCTACGTGGCCGTTCTCCTTCCCCGGCTCTACGCCCTCTACGAACCGGTTCGCTACGGGAGTTCCCGGACCGTCCCCCCGCAGCTCGTCCACGATCTCGTGCACGCCATCTACGATGAGGGTCCGATCTTCAACCTCTACCGGGATCCGAACTACGTGACGCGGCTGTCCCGGCCGGGCGATGCGGCCCGCGCCGGAGGTTCGTCCTCCGCCTCCTCCCGACCGACCGCGAGCGTGATTCCCCCGTAGCCGGAGGGCTCGGATGGATCTCGGGTCGACCGTCCTCGCCGAGCTCTCCTACGCGGTCCCCCTGATCCTCGCGCTCGGGGTCGCCGTGCTCGTGGCCTGGTGGACGCGGTCGCGCTCCGCGTCCCTCCCGCCGCTCGCGGCGTCGCCGGCGCGCGACTTCTCGATCGGAACCGCGGACCGGATCGTCTACACCTCGCTCGCGGACGGACGGCTGCTCCCGACGATCGACTTCCTCGGTCGACGGCTCGCCCAGACCGTGGAGGCCAAGCTCCACGTGCCGATCGATCGGATGCGCACGCTCGAAGCGAAGACCCTCGTCCTGGAGTCGTCCCTCTCGCTCCCGGCGGTGCTCGACGATCTCCTGCGCGCCTACCGCGTCGCGGCCCGCGCCGAGGCGCCGGGCGGGCTCAACGCTCGCTGGCCCTGGCTCCACCGCCGGCGGGCGGCCCGCGCCCGGGACGATTTCGTCCATGTCGTCCACGAGGTCTCGACCGCGCTCCGGAGCCTGGAGGCCCGATGACCGACGAAGCCTCCGCGGCCCCTACCGGCGCCCCCGGAACCGCGGCGACGGCCGGCCCACCGGGCCCGGCGGAGCTCCTGCGCCGTCTCACCGCCTCGATCGGCACGGAGGTCATCGGGAGCGCGTCGGTCGTCCGCGCGCTGACGATCGCGCTCGTCGCCGAGGGCCACGTCCTCCTCGAGGGGGTGCCCGGGCTCGCGAAGACGTACCTCGTCCGCACCTTCTCGCGCCGGCTCGGGCTCGAGTTCCGCCGGATCCAGTTCACCCCCGACATGCTGCCGACCGACATCCTCGGGGCGACGATCCTTCGGGGGGCGGGGCAGACGTTCGAGTTCCGCCCGGGACCGATCTTCGCGAACGTGATCCTCGCGGACGAGATCAACCGCGCGCCGCCGAAGGTCCAGTCGGCGCTCCTCGAGGCGATGCAAGAGCGGCAGGTGACGATCGAGGGCGTGAGCCACCCGCTCCCCCGGCCGTTCGTCGTGATCGCGACGCAGAACCCGATCGAGCAGGAAGGCACGTACCCGCTCCCCGAGGCCGAGCTCGACCGGTTCCTCTTCCGGTGGGTGATGCGCTACCCGAGCGCGGCCGACGAGGTGACGATCCTGAAGACCCGCGACGGCCGCCGGGAGGACGAGGCGCCGGCGCTCCCGACCCTCGACGCGGCCGAGATCGAGCGCCTCGTCGGGCTGCTCGCCGGGGTCCACGTCCACGACGACGTGTACCGGTACCTCACGGGCGTCGTCCGGCGGACCCGCGAGAACCGCCATCTCATCCTCGGCGCCTCCCCCCGGGCGAGCGTCCACTTCCTGAAGGCGGTGAAAGCCGCCGCGCTCCTCGAAGACCGCGATTACGTGTTGCCCGACGACGTCCGCGAGCTCGCCTTCCCCGTCCTGAACCACCGGGTCATCCTCCGCCCGGAGGTGCTGAGCCAGGCGTCCGGGGTCTCGGGGACGGTGGGGGCGTTCTCGCAGCTCGAGCGGATCCTCCGGGAGGACCTCGACGCGGTGGAGGTCCCGCGGTAGGGGGTCGGGGCCTCCGTGAGCGCGACGAGCCTCGTCCTCACGCCGCGGGGCCGCGGGGCGCTCGTCGGGGCGTTCGTGGTGCTCCTCTTCGCGTTCTACGCCGCGAACATCCTCCTGTTCGTCGTCGGCGCCTTCCTCAGCGTCCTCGTCCTCGCGGCCCTCCTCTCCTTCGCGCGGGCGACCCAGGGCTTCGGCCCCGAGGCGTTCGTCGCCGAGCGGATCGAGTGCAGCTCGTTCGCACGCGTGAACGGCTCGGCGCTCCTCACGGTCCGCGTCACCTCCCGACTCGGCCGCAGTTTCTATGCGGAGCTGTTCGACCGGCACCCCGACCGGCTCGTCCTGCTCGACGGAACCCCGCGGCTCACCACCTGGTGGTCCGCGGGGGCGACGCTCACGCTGGCCTACGTCGTCGCGCCGAAGAGCCGGGGGCTCTTCGAGGTCGGCCCGACCGTGGTCGTCGCGCACGATCCGCTCGGCTTCGCCTTCCGCTCGACCGCGCTCGCGAGCCCCTGGCGGCTCGAGACGATCCCCCGCCCGGCCGCGCTCCCCCTCGGCCACCCCGCACGGATCTGGAACATGATCGTCGGCCAGGCCGCGCTCTCGGCCCGGGGGTCCGGCACCGACTTCCACGCCCTGCGCGAGTACGTGCCGGGCGACGAGCCCCGACACATCGCGTGGACCCGGTCCGCGCAGGGCACGCTCTACTCGCGGACCTACGACCGGGAGAGCCAGCAGGACCTCCTGGTCGGCCTCGACGTCGGGCGGGCCATGGGGATGGGACCGGCCGGCGGCGAGGCGCTCGAGCGGGCCGTCGAGGCCGCGGCCCACGTGCTCACGGCGAGCTTCGATGAGGAGGGCCGCAGCGGCCTCTACACCTTTAGCGATCGGGTGGAGGCGTTCGTGCCGGCCGGCCGAGGCCCCGACCAGGAGTTCCGGGTCTTCCGCGCGCTCGCCGGGGCGGAAGTCGGGCCCCGCCCGTCGTCCGCCGTCTGGGCGCTCGAGCGCCTCGCGACCCTCCTCGGGCGGCCGACGAACCTCGTCATCTTCTCGACCCTTGGCGGGGACCCGGCCCGGCTCGCCGCCGCCTGCGGCAACCTGCGGCGCGCGGGCCATCGCGTCTACGTGCTGGTCCCCGACGTACGGTCGATGTATCCGGCGCTCTCCGACCCGGTGCGGCAGGAGGCGCTGACGCTCTCCCTCGACCCCGAGATCCGCCGCGCCGCGACCGCGGTCCGGGCGCTCGAGCTCGCCGGGATCCCGGTCGGGTTCTACGGCGCGGAGGGCGCGCTCGGCCTCGTGGCGACGCTCTACCAGGTGCGGCCGATCCGCACGGTG
>Ga0187772_10000998_pt1 | contig 13083 bp, 12 predicted proteins | sample 0116_SJ02_MP15_2_FD_133137 | JGI IMG/M metagenome (GOLD analysis project Ga0187772, IMG submission 133137) | Tropical peat soil microbial communities from peatlands in Department of Meta, Colombia - 0116_SJ02_MP15_20_MG | ecosystem: Environmental > Terrestrial > Soil > Wetlands > Peat | place... | reverse complement strand
GTAGTGGCCAGAGAGCGAACCCTGGTTGTAACGCAAGAGCATCGTGGCAGAGGCCTCGAATTGATAGCTTTGCTCACAGGCCTTCTACTATTTGTCGCAATTCCGCCGTAATCGCCTCCGGATCTCGATCACGCTCGAACCGTAGCGGCTTGCCAATGTGGACTACGATTTTGCCGGGTAGTGCAAATCTTTTTCCCGCCTGCTTGATTTCGAAGAGTCCGTCGATACGCATGGGGAGAATCGGGATGCGGAGGTTATTCGCCAGCAGGCCGATACCGGTGCGAAATGCCCGAAGTTTCCCATCTTCTGTGTGACGGCCTTCGGGAAAAACGAGAATGTTATAGCCGAGGTCGACTGCCTCTCCCGCATAGGCAAAGCTCTTGCGATAGCCCGCCTCGCGGGGCAAGGGAAAAAGGTTGAGAAGCATCACGCCGAGCCACCATTGCAGGCGGTCATAGAGCCGCATTGGCCAGGCGCGATTGGGATCGGGAGTGCGCAGGGCCTCAAGAGCCTCACCACCGGTGGCGGTCGCCAATCTGTGACGGATGCGCGCGGGGAGAACGGTTTGGATGAAGCCGACATCAACGTCACCAATGTGGTTTGAGATGACCAATAGGGGACCGCTCACTCCCTTGAGATTTTCGCGCCCGATTACGCGCGGCCAACCCAGAAGAAAAACGGCTGGGCGCACGAGCGAGTAGTGGGCTGCGAGACGGATCCAGGTGGCGGGCCAGCGAAGGGTCCAGCGAGGGTAGTGGAATACGCGGCGCTCGCCGCCACTTTCTCGAACGAGTCGGTTGAGATCAGAGACCGTTGAGGCGGCGGAGAAGTTGACTTCGCTGAGGTCGACCTGATAACGATCTTCGAGTGCTCCAAGAAGCTCAACGCGCTCCAGAGAACTCAGACCCAGATCGTTTTCCAGGCTCGCATTTGGCGCCAGTTTTCTGACGCCGCGGCCAGTAATCCGCCCCACAAGCTCAACAAGGGGACTTGCATTCGATGCTTCCATTCGGTCGGTCGGAGCCTCGCTCAACTTTGCCGCGACGGCGTGAATCAGGTTGCGGCGTGGTTTCCCTGTCGAGGTGCGGGGAAAGTCCTCCTCCGGCCAGACGCACCAGCTCCGCATGCGCTGGTATTCGGCAAGGGTCTCATTGGCTCGGTCAATGACCGGTCGGGCGACCGATTCCACTTCGCGCAAAATCAGAACCGCACAGGGCTCCGCGTTGCCACCACGCTCGAGACCGATTACGACACAATCGCGAACTTCTGGCTGAAGCCGGAGCGCGGCCTCGAGATCCTGCGGATAGACGTTCATGCCCGCGGACGTGACAATCACTTCTTTCCTTCGACCCTTGAAAAACAGGTTGCCCTGCTCGTCGAGAGCTCCGAGGTCGCCGGTTCGGTACCAGCCCTCATCTTCGGTAACCGGCTGAAGCTCTTGCCCGGTCCAATAACCGCTGGCGACACCGGAACCTCGAACCAGAATCTCACCATCCTCTGCCAGTTTGAGTTCACGACCGGGAAGTACCCTGCCGATGGATCCCCGACTTGTGTGGAAAGGATGATTCAGGCTGATGAGGGAAGTTGTCTCCGTCAAACCGTAACCCTGGACAACCGCATATCCCAGACGGTGCCAAAATTCCTCGGTTTCACGATCGAGGGCTGCGCCGCCACTGATGATGGCCCAGAATTTCCACCCAAACTGACTGCGTATGTCGCGGAACGTCCACCAACGGCGAATGAAATGTTGTTGCTCAGCGTTCTCGAGGCGAGAGCCAAGTGAGGTGCCAGGGGCCGCACGATTCGTGGGAACCGCATGTTCGAGGTCGCGCTCGATTTTTCGCTTGAGCGCATCGATAAGGTGCGGCACAGCGATGAGAACCGAGACTCGCTCGCGGCGAATGGTCGCGACGATTTCAGCAGGATTGAAACTGTCCTCGAAAACGACTGTTGCGCCGATTAAAGGTGGAACGAAAATACCCAGAAATTGCCCGAAGATGTGACTCAGCGGCAACAGGTTTAGAAAATGGAGCGGGTGGAAGAACCGCTCGTACTTGAGATATTTGGAGATCTCGGCGGCTAGTGGTGTCAGATTGGAGACCACGTTTGAGTGGGTAAGCACCACGCCCTTGGGCTCGCCCGTCGTCCCAGAGGTAAAAACGATTTCAAGAGGGTCGGAGGGCTGAACGGCGAGGGGTCGAAAGCGGGAAGGATTATGATCGGCTACGGCCGAGCAGAAATCGGCGGGATCGAGCGCGGGAATCTCTTGAAAGTATTCGGCACGATCTCGGGGACAAAGAACAAATTTCGTGCGTACCTGTTCGCTGACCCGCCGCGCAAAGTCGGGGGTAGAGGCATCATCGACCGGAACTGCGATAACGCCCGAAATAGCGCACGCCAGAAAAACCGCAACCCACTCGGCGCAGTTGTGACTCCATATGAGCACAGCATCGCCTTTGGTGATGTTGCGGGCGGAGAGTTCTCGGGCAAACTGGTTGACAACACGACTCAACCGCGGGTAAGACCAGCGTTCATGACGGTATCCGCGAGGAAAAATATAGGCGGATTCCGAATTCCAGCGTTCGAATTGGTCCAGGAAATCCATGTTCAATCAGTGCCAACCGACTTGCCCGCGCACCCTGTTTAGTAGCACAATTCCCGAATCTTGGCAGAGGGTAGTCACGGGAGTGGGAGCGATTTGGGGTCGAATGGGACAATCATGGCGAAAGCGGACAGCCATTTGGGTAGTTGCGCCTGCTGTTTTGATGGTTCTAGCGGCGTGCCAGAGCACAACGGTATCGGACGGCTCGAATCCGGCAGCACCGGCCACGACACAGGCGCATGAGGATAGTCGTCTCTACCGTGGGCCTTCGCGCGACCTCAGCCAAGATGAGCAGGCTGGCGGGCACATTTTGCGAAAGCACGTCGGCTTGAGTGAAGAGGATCTGCGCGAGAGGTTGTCGCGCGAACCTGAGATTACCGGGGCTTCCACCTACACCGATCGCAGAACGGCTGAACACGTTGTGGGCGCCGCCATTGCGCAGTCGCAAGATCGCATCGAAGCCTGGCTAAGGCGGCCCGGAGGGCATCGCAACCTGGTCCTCGATTTCGATGGTGATGAGCCGATTGGCAGAACTATGAACAGGGGAGAAATTCATTCGCGTCCCTGTAGCCACGCGCTCATCGTGCTGAAATATGCCGGGCGCAGCGACTATTACGTTTTGACTTCTTATCCGGAGTGCCGATGATGAAAACGCACAGCCCAAAAATAGAATTGAGTGTAGAAAATTTTCCCGCGCTCCATACCTTTCTGCGTGGGTACTTTCACGAAGATGTGCGAGACGAGTACGGAAGCGCTCCTGAAGCAGCTGACCAGTTCTGCGAGGACGCCGACAGCGACGAGCGGATCCCGGTTGCGCGCGAATGGCAAAAGGTGGTGGAGCTCACAGACGGGCACGCCCCTGCGCTGAACGCGGCGCTTAAGAAGCTTGGTGCCGCAATCCAACTGACCGAGGATCAGATCCCCGAGATTTCAGCAGTATTTTCCCGCTGTGTGGGAACCAAGCCTACTCGAAGAGCAGCCAATGAGTGAATGGCCCCAAGCTGTGCCGGAACCCTGAATTCCTCGCCGGATTGGTGTAGGTAACGCCAATCAGGTGTAACAAACTCGGAGACCCAACCCGATCATTCCCTTCCAACTCCAAGCGCATCTGCGACACGGTTGATGTAGTTGAACCAGGCGGCAATCAATGTGATTTGGAGGATTGCCTTGTCATCGAATCCGACAGAGCGCAGCTTTTCGTGGTCATCCTTCCAGACTTTCGTGGCGTCTTCGGTGAGCTTGACTACATAGTCGAGCATAACCCGCTCCTTGGGACTTATCGGAGCAGTGGTGTAGTCGTGCTCGAGGGCTTCGACCAGAGGCTTGTCCAGCGTGACGCGACGCAGAAACTCTGCGTGGGAATCGATTCAATAGACACACCGATTTGTGACCGAGACCATGGTCGCGATCATCTCGTGGTGTCGCCGCTCGAGTGGCAATTCGGGCGACATTAGGGCGCCAAAGGTTGCGAAGGCATGGTAAAGCGCCTGTGGAATCAGTGAATGGGAGGCGGTAATCTGAGAACCGCCGCCTTCGGCCGGGTGGACCGGGACCCCATATTCCGGGGGATAAAGGGATCTTTGGCCTTCCATGGCCTCCCGTAGTTTCGGGTCACTCTCGATAGGAACTGTTCGGATCCACGTCATAGATGAAATGGTCTCCCCACGAAGTTGCCGGGAAGTCCGGCGTTGTGACAACCTACAGAGAGTACCCAGCCCCTGCCAATAGCGGGAAACTACTAGTAGCAGTGAGGTGCTTATGAACGGGACCACTAGAATGGGGAATGGTACAGGAACGCTGGAGTGTGATCTGGGTCACCGCAGAGCGGTTTGAGCGTGGCTACTTTCTGTGCGTATGCACAGAGGGCGATCCCTCACTGTTGCACATGGTTATCGACTTTAGGAGCATCCGGTATGCCGCAAGACTCGCTGACAATTACTGACAACCGCACAGGTCAGAGCTACACACTGCCAATCGAGAAGGGAACGATTCGGGCGATGGACCTGCGTAAGATTAAGACAGGCCCGGAGGATTTCGGGCTCATGACCTACGATCCCGCGTTCATGAATACGGCTTCGTGCCGTAGCTCGATTACCTATATTGACGGTGACAGAGGTATCTTGCGCTATCGCGGGTACCCAATCGAAGTACTGGCGGAGCACTGTACGTTCCTCGAAGTAGCCTACCTGTTGCTTTTCGGCGAACTTCCCACCGAGGCTCAATTGAAGAATTGGGTGAACGAGGTTACGCATCACACGATGCTGCATGAAAGCACCAAGAAATTCATGGAGGGTTTCCGCCACGACTCTCATCCCATGGTGATGTTTGTGAGCACGGTGGCGGCTCTCTCGAGCGTTTACCCGGAATCGCGTTTGGTGCATGACGCCGCCAATCGCCATCATCAAATCATCCGCCTGATCGGCAAAGTACCTTCCATTGCCGCCATGTCATACCGGCACAGCGTGGGTTTCCCGTACGTCTACCCGGACAACGACCTCACGTATACGGAAAACTTTATGAACATGCTATGGAAGATGGTCGAGCCGAAATATGCGGCGAACCCGGTTATCGCCCGCGCGCTCGATATTCTGTTCATACTGCATGCTGACCACGAACAGAATTGCAGCACCAATACGATGCGAGCAGTCGGCAGTTCGCAGGCTGATCCCTATCTCGCCACCGCGTCAGCTGCGGCTGCGCTTTCCGGCCCCCTGCATGGCGGCGCGAACGAAGAAGTTTTGCGGATGCTCGATGAAATCGGCTCCAAGGACAATGTTCCCGCCTATATCAAGAAGATCAAAGAGGGTAAGGGCAAGCTCATGGGCTTTGGCCATCGCGTTTACAAGAATTACGATCCTCGCGCAAAGATCATCAAGTGGGCAGCCGACCGCGTGTTCGAGGTCACTGGACGCAACGCCCGACTGGAGATCGCGCTTGAGCTGGAACGGATTGCCCTTGAAGACGACTATTTCGTGCAGCGCAAACTTTACCCCAACGTGGATTTCTATTCCGGGATCATGTACCAGGCAATGGGATTCCGACCGGAGATGTTCACGGTGCTGTTCGCCATCCCCCGAACAGTGGGCTGGTTGACACAATGGCAAGAACTGGTGACCGATCCTGAACAGAAGATTGCGCGTCCACGGCAGGTCTGGATCGGTCACGAAACCCGCCAGTTTGTGCCCATGGAGCAGCGAGTGAAGGTCGCTGCAGACTAAACAGCGTAGCGAGGGCAGAGTGGGATGCAAACCTTTAGGCGCAACGGCGTCTCGACTTCTACGTCAGAGACGGTCGAAAGCGGCAACCACTTCCCTTAACCGGACGTACACTCCCTTTCGGTAACCCCTAGTAATCGTCAGTAACCATTGAACCCGAGGTACCCAGCCTTACAATTACCCTGACCGCAGAGGTCCACGGTCAGACGATTACAGATTCAGATCCCGCGGCGCGTCGACGCTTGAATCGGGCGTTTTCAATCTGCGATCTGACCACTTACCTCTGCAATTTGCTGGAGTTCCGGAAAATCCTATGGCGTTTGGTTTTGGATTCAACAAGCAAAAGGTTCTCAGCGCCGCGGAAAAGTTTGTCCAGCAAGGCAAGCTGCAGAATGCCATTGCTGAGTACGAAAAAATCCGCAAGCATGACGACAAGGATCTGACGGTTATCAATACGATCGGCGATCTCTATGCCCGACTGGGCGATAGCGCCCAAGCCATCGAGTGCTTCAAAGCCGTTGGTGATGCATACGCTGCGCAGGGCTTCACGGTCAAGGGCATCGCCATGTACAAAAAGATCACCAAGCTCCAGCCGAGCGTGGATGGATCTTTAAAGCTGGCGGAACTCTACACACAGCAAGGCCTATTCAACGACGCGCGTGCGCAGTATCTGCAAGTCGCCGAAGACTTCATGAAAAACGGCGATCTGGAACAGGCTGTTCGGCTATTCCAAAAAGTCCTCGAAATGGACCCGGAAAATGTGCCCATGCGGGTCAAGCTGGCCGAGGTGTACATCAAGCTCGGGAAGAAAAAAGAGGCATGGGAGATTTTCAGCGCTGCCGCTGAATCGCTCCGTGCACGCGGCTCGTTGACTGCCGCGGAAGACATTCTGCAGCGGATGCTGTCGCTTGATCCCGGCAACAGTTACGTGCTGCTCATGCGCGGGCGGGCAGCGCTTGAAAGCGACGATCCAAAGAATGCAATACAGTATCTGGAGAAAGCCTCCGACATCGATACGCACCCGGAAGGATTGCGCGATCTGCTGAAGGCATACCTTGAAAACGGAGAATTAGCAAAGTGTGGTCCATTAGCCGAAAAGCTTCTGACAGTCCACAACGATCCCGAAGGATTGTTCTTGCTGGCCGAGGGAGCAGCCCGGCTTGGTCATTACGACCAGGCTCTTGAAATCTACGGCAAGCATTCCGATCGCCTGCTCGCCACGGATTCAACCAAGCTGCTGGGGAATCTTCACTCCATCATTGCGCACGTTCAAGATGATCCGGGCGCTCTCGAACGGCTGATGGAGCTTCTCAAGAAATCGGGTGAGAGCACTCACGTCAATGAAGTGGCCGAATTGCTGGCCCATGCATCGGTGAAGAGCGGGAATCTCGAGCGGGCTCGCGATCTCTATCAGATGCTGGCAGAAAGTGAGCCGCAGAATGCGATCCATGCACAGAATTATCAGCAGGTGGTTGAACGCATGGAAGGATCGGCAACAGCCGGCGTAAGCGCAATTACCGCTGAAGAAGGCGCCTTGATTGTCGAGGAACTCGAGGCAACGGCGCCCGTAATTGATCAATCCTATCCTGATCACATCGCGATCGCAGTACGTTCCGCGGTAACCGACGCAGATCTGTTTCTTTCCTACAACCTGCCCGACAAAGCGATTGTGCCGCTATTGGGGGCGTTGCCGCAGGCACCCAACGATGTTCGCCTGAATCAGCGCCTCGCCGCGCTCCATACTCGCTTCCGCCGATTCCGGGAAGCGGCCGTTTGTTGCCGAACACTCGAAAGCGCATACCACGACGCCGGCTATCCGGATGAGGCGATGCGCTATGGCGAACTGGCGACTCGATATGAGCGGAACGCCGGAACTGCGGCGGAGAACCGGATTGCTCCCATCGAAACAGCGCCAGCGACGCAGTCACATGCTCCCGGAGCCGGGGTGAAAGCGGAGGCTGAGGCGGGAGCGCACCCCGAGTTTGCCGTGGCTGCCTCAGCAGCTACCTCGCAGGCGCATGATGTTTCAGCGGAATGGGAAAATTCGCTGTCGGTTGATGACGGCGCCGCGGAGATTGAGGTCACTGCAGGCGATGGGGACGCGAATCCCGAGATCGCCGAAACAGTCGAAGAGATTCGATTCTACCTCGAACACTTCATGACCGATCAGGCGCGGGCAGCGCTCGAGAAGCTGGAAACGCTGACTCAGGACGCAAATATCCTCAACCCGCTGCGCACGGCCCTGGAATCGGGGGCTACACCCGCCGAGGAAAGCGAGCCCGAGGTGGCCGAAATCAATGCGGATGATCCCGCCACTTTCCAATTGGACGTCGAAGCTCCGGCCGCGGACGACATCAAGACCTCACCCGATTTGATGGGTTTTGACCACGGAGCGGACGAAGCTGCGCCTATTCAAGTCGAGCCGGAAGAACTGGAGCCGGCCCACGAGCAAGTGACTCACTTCGGGTTGACACAGCCCGGTTTGACAGAGCCCGAGCCTGTCGCGGCCCCGGAACCTGCTCATATGGAGGTGGCGCACGCCGAGGAGAATGAACTGAGTTCGCTGGTAGCCGATCTGGAAGCCTCGCTTGGCGATTCTTTTCCAACCGCTCCTCAAGTTGAGGACCAGCCTGCGTCTGCGCGTTCGGCTAGCGGCCAATCAGCGCACACTCAGCCTGTATCCTCGAAGGAGCCTCTGCCAAATTGGCCAATTCCGTCGTCGGCGAAGAGTGTACCCGTCAGTCCGCAGCCAGGGGCGGTCGTGCACGCGCCGGTGCCTGCAGCGAGTACTCAAAGTGCGCCGTCAATCGCGGCGAATGCGACTGGAGCAGCGGCGGCGCCAGCCATGAGTTACAGTCCAACTCCTGTTCGTCCGCTGGGGGCGGGCGCTGAGGCCATGCATCCTTCCGACAGCGTTGATCTGTCCGAGATGTTTGGCGAGCTGAAGCACGAACTCGAAGAAGACGTTGCGACTGCAGAAGAAGACCCCGAGACGCACTACGACCTGGGTGTGGCGTTCCGCGAAATGGGATTGCTCGATGAGGCGATCGCAGAGTTGCAGAAGGTTTGCACGTCGATTGAGCGCGGGCATCCGTTTACGCAGGCGGTCCAGACTTATACCTGGCTGGCGCAGTGTTTTCTCGACAAGGGAGTGCCGCAAGCGGCCATTCGCTGGTATGAGAAGGCATTGAACATTCCCGGACTCGACAGTGAGGCGCGCGTCGCAATCAATTACGAACTAGGATCGGCGTGCGAGAACGCGCATGATAAGCCGGGCGCTCTGCGCCACTTTACCTACGTGTACGGCGCGAACATCGATTATCGCGACGTGGCCGAGCGGATTCAGGCCCTGAAGTCGTAGAATGCGAAAGTGGGTCTGGCAGCATGCGCTGGGGATGCACCGAATCCCGCGCCTGTCCTGGGACCTTATCCCACGACGCGCATGATTTCCGATCCTAAACTTCCATTTCCCAGTGAACCCGCTGCCATCGAAACCTCGCCGGAGAATGGTGCGCATGTTGTAGCTGCGAACGGTGTTACTCCCACCGATCGCGGACCCGCGGCCGCTCGTCAGCCTTCGAGGGCTCGCCTGTGGCTGAGGCGTGCAGGGGTGCTGCTCTTTGTGTTCTTCTGTGCGACGCTCGGGGTGATGCTGATGATCCTGCCGTGGCGTCCTGAGTGGTCGGATAATCCGTTGCTCCTGGCTTATCCGGCGATCAGAGAGGCGGTGTCGACAGGGTTCATGCGCGGTCTTGTGAGTGGCCTGGGCCTTCTGAATGTGTGGATTGGATTCTGGGAGGCTGTGCGTTACCGGGAAGATTAGCAGGGACACCTTCATGAGACGCGGAATGGAGTGGCTCTCATAAGCGGCAGGACCATCCAAAGCAAGCGAATTGATAGAAATCCGATTATGACCGATCCGAAACTTAAATCCGCTCCGCTGGCATACAACAACGAGTCATTCCTCGCCTCTCCAGATGGGCGCATTTTGCGCCTGCTATCGGAATATATCGAGCCGTTGTCGCGTTTTCGGCGCGAGCAGATCCAGGACACGGTTGTTTTTTTCGGCTCGGCCCGCGTGGCCAGCCGCGATTCCGCCACGGGAAAACTGAGCGACGTCCGCAACAACGGTGCGAGTGCTCCAGTGGCGCAGCAGGCAATTGAAATGAAACGCGCCGAAGCGGCCGTAGACATGGCGCGCTATTACGAGGATGCGCACCGGCTGGCCTATCTTCTCACCGAATGGTCTTCGCAGATTCCGGCGCGGCGACGGCGATTTGTCGTGACGACGGGTGGCGGGCCGGGGATCATGGAGGCCGCGAATAAAGGAGCGCACGACGCGGGGGGAAAGACCATTGGCCTCAATATCAATCTGCCGTTTGAGCAATTCCCGAATCCGTACATCACGCCGTCGCTGAATTTCGAGTTCCATTACTTTTTCATGCGCAAGTTCTGGTTCGCGTATCTGGCGAAGGCGCTGGTGATTTTTCCGGGTGGATTCGGCACGCTCGACGAACTTTTTGAAATTTTGACGCTGGCGCAAACGGAAAAGCTCGCCAAGAAAATCGTGGTCGTGATTTACGGGAGCGAATACTGGAAGAAAATCATTAACTTCGAGGCGATGGTAGATGCCGGGGTCATTTCGCCGCAGGATCTTGAGCTATTCAAGATCGCGGATTCGCCGGAGGAAAGCTTCGAATTTCTAAAAGCCAGCCTGACGAAATACCATCTCGGCCCGCAGCAACCGAAGCGTACGGACGAGGCCGCAACTCCTGAGATCGCGAAGACGCGGCCATAAGAGGGCCGTCAGCCATCCATCAGCCATCAGCCATCAGTGATCTCTGGTGCGCCCCTCGCGGAAGCGGTACCCCCTACCCCCCCACCAGCCGGTCTATTAGAATCATCGTGTTACGGAGAATTTCCCGCCAAAGTCCTCAACCGATTGAGGTTAGAGGTAAAGTCCTGATGGAATTGGACTTAGCCATGAGAAGTGGGAGGTTCACAGGGAAGGCCACCGGCAAAGTCCTCAGCCGATTGGAGTTACATGTAAAGTCCTCATGAAATTGGGCTTAGCCGTGGAACTAGGGCGGCTTTTGGATAACTCGTCCGCAAAGTCCTGATTCTAAAGATAGATAATCGCAAAGTATTCAAAACAAAGACACTATAATCTAAGCCACAGAACCGAGTGGGCACCCCAGTGCTAGCCCGCCAATTGTCAAAGATCGATGCCAGCCCGGCGTCTCCTGGGAGACTTTCGAAAATCTAGCTGGACCCAACACTTCTATTTTATCCGACGGTGTCAAGCGATCCGAACATCAAGATCAGGCGTTTTGAGTGCAATCAGGATTTATCGCCAATTGACGTAGTGTCCGGCTCCGGGGAGAAACTCTGTAGCTTGTCTACCGGAAAGTCCGGATACCACCCCGGTCGCAAGTATCCAACAATTGGGAAGTCGGGGTGCTCCCCATGAAGATCCTCATCGCTGACGACAAGCAGCACATGCGCCGCGCGATACGTAGTTTGCTCGAATCGCATCCGGGCTGGTATGTGACGGAGGCCGAAGACGGTGTTCAGGCGGTGGTCCGAGCGCAGGAGGACAAGCCGGACGTGGTAGTTCTCGACCTCGCCATGCCAGAACTGAATGGTTTTCAAGCGGCGCGCCGGATTGCGAGTTCGGTCCCAGGAGTGCCCATCTTTCTGAATACCCTCTACGCCTCAGCTCAGGTTGAACGGGAAGCAGAGACGGTTGGGGTGCAGAGAGTCATCTCAAAATCCGAAGAGTATCGGCTCGTTCCTGCCATCGAAGCGGCGCTTGCGGCACGCTCGGTGCGCTAAAGATCCAGCAAGGGTTTCACTCGATGTCCCTTCTTAAGGGTGACGGTGGGATTTTTGAGTGTAAAACGGGGCATGACTTGGTCACGGTTGACTCCAGCCTCGATGCGCACAAGATTCTCTTAGCCCCCGTCGTTCGTCGAGAAAATGTTATTTGTTATCGGGGTGCAAAATGTCCAATCGTAAAGTGATGCCATTGGTAATGATCTTGTTGATCAGCGTGGTGTATGCCCAGGACCGGGTGCAATCCGGGTTGCGCTTCGCCGCACATACCAAAGACGAAAAGACCGCGGGAGTGTGGGTAGACGGACAGTACGTAGGCTTTGTGCAAGAACTCAGTGGGGACAAGAAACTAACGCTCTTGCCCGGCAAACATGAGATCGTTATCCGCCAGGCTTGGTACAACGAATTTGTTAGGGAACTCGTCATGGAACCTGGGCAGATCTACGAGGTCAAAGTCGAGTTGGTCAAATCGGCTGAGTTGCCGACCAAGAACGCCACCGGCGAATTGAAAATAGCCGCCACTCCTTCTCGTGCCGCAGTCTTTGTTGACGGCCAATATGCCGGCCACGTAGACGAGTTCGACGGCATGGGCAAAGCCATGCTTCTTACTCCTGGACAGCACCGGCTACGGATCGCGTTACCGGGATATCTTCCCTTTGACACCATGGTGGATCTACGCCCGGAGCAGAAACTCAAGATTCAGACTGATCTGGTAAAGGGCAGCATCACCAACGCCGGAACGCAGGTCGCCAAGTAGTAGACAATCGTCGGCATACAGCCCTCGTGCATGCAATCACGCGTTGGCACAAGTGTGAGGCCCGTCAAGCCACTTGAGTGCAATTAGGATTTATCAACAGTTGGCTTCTCGTTGACTGTATCCTAGATTCTTCCTGACAATTCTTTCGACTGTCTCTTATGCTTGGAGAACACGCGCCGCTCGGGTACACCGCAATCTACTCCACCGTAATGCTCTCCGGCCTAGTGGGATACATCTTGTGGGACCGCAGATACCGCCGAAAGTGGCGTCAAGCACGCGCCCGGAACTGGCCGCAAACCTTAGCCAAGTTCGACGAGGGCGAGATTGTCAGAATGCGGAAAGGGCGGTCCAAGGATATTGCTGGCTACCAAGTGTGGCTCGGGTATGAGTACGACCGAGGGATCAGCCACGATGGCCTTTATACGCTTCCGTACTGTGGCGAATTCAAGACCGAAGAACAGGCGGAAGAGTGTCGCAAAATATTGGCACACGCCAAAGTTCCAGTGCGTGTTTCACCGCGCAATCCGAAACGATCCTGCGTGCTGGACTTCGATGTCGCACGTCTTCTCAGTACCTCCGACCTTCGGCAGTAGGGCAGTCATTTATAGACGAGAGAGTAAACACCCATTTGGCCCAGCACGGCACCTGAGTGTAATGGCGATTTATCGCCAACT
>Ga0187772_10000997_pt1 | contig 13088 bp, 19 predicted proteins | sample 0116_SJ02_MP15_2_FD_133137 | JGI IMG/M metagenome (GOLD analysis project Ga0187772, IMG submission 133137) | Tropical peat soil microbial communities from peatlands in Department of Meta, Colombia - 0116_SJ02_MP15_20_MG | ecosystem: Environmental > Terrestrial > Soil > Wetlands > Peat | place... | reverse complement strand
TCCTCTATGGTTGCAAGGCCCGCGGAGTCGTAACCGCGGTATTCTACGCGCTTGAGTCCCTGGAGCAGAACTCTGGCGACCTGTTCGTCACCAACGCAACCGATTATGCCGCACACGTCGGGGCGGGCGCTCCCGGGAGATATAATGACCGTCGCATCTGGGAGCCGACCATGAGCAGCCGGACTTGCACGGTCGCCCCGTCATATCCGCCTGCCGCAGCCAGACCATGCAAAACCATTTAGGAATGGTCGCCCCGCCATGGGCCGTGGTCAGGGAGAAGCTTCTAATCGATTCCAGGTCGTCGTCGCCCACCGCCAAGAGGGTCCTCGCCTCCGACAGCCCGGGCGACTTCAGCGCCGCCTTCGGGGCCGTGGGCCAGAAGATACTTTCCGCCCTGGCTGACGGACCGAAGTATCCTGCAGAGATAGCGCGGAACCTCGGCACGCATCACCAGACCGTGTACTACCACGTCCGCCGCCTCGAGGCCGCAGGCCTAATCTCTAAGACTCGTAGCCGAGTGATACGGGGAGGCCAGGCCACGCTGTACGCGCTCTCGAGCGACGGCTACGCTGTGGAGTTCGCAGTGAAGGGAGAGAAAATGCCCTCGCTCAAGTCCTCCTCGAGGTCGAAGGTCCTCGGGCGGTTCTTCGCAGAATTCGTCAAGGACGGCCTCCTCGACGGCTGGATCGTGGTCGGGTCGCCGATACCTCACGGATCAAACGGAACCCAGGCTCGCGACGGCCACTACGGTATCCAGCTGGGTTTCATGCTCGGACAGTTCGTTGGGCTCCCGGAGCCGTTCCCAGTCAAGCTTGACGTTGACGTGAAGGCAGAGAAGCTGGAGAGGTCGAACCTCATTGTGGTTGGCGGCCCAAGGACGAACCTCCTTGCCGAGGAGCTGAACGAACACGTGCCCATCAGGTTCAGGCAGGGCGGTTTCTGGGGGTCAATAGTCGACGACCAAGGTCGGAGCCACAACTCCGAGCTCGACTGCGTGGTCGCGAAGGTGAGGAACCCCTGGGACAGCTCGAGGACCTGCGTCCTGGCCGCGGGGCTGACTGGGGCGGGAACAAAGTCGGCGATAATAGCGATTACGAACTCGGCTGAGCAGGTGCTGCAGGGCTACAGTTCCGGAGACTTCGCGTCCGTCCTGAGGGGCGTAGACAGGAACGGCGACGGCAAGGTGGACGACGTAGAAGTGCTGAGGCGGATGTAGGCGGCTAGGCCCTTCTTCCTCTCCGTCCGCCCTTCTTCCTAGTGGTGTCGTGCGGGATCGGCGTGACGTCCTCAATCCTCCCGATCCTGAATCCCGCCCTCGCGATCGCCCTTATGGCAGCCTGAGCCCCTGGCCCAGGGGTCCTGGGACCCGTGCCTCCCACCGCTCTGACCTTGATGTGCACGGCCGTGATCCCCTTGGCCTTCGCCAGGTCCGCTGTAGCCGAGGCGCTGCGCATCGCCGCATAGGGCGACGACTCGAACCTGTCGGCCTTTACGTGCCTCCCGCCCGAAGAGAAGGAGATTGTCTCGGCCCCTGTGAGGTCGGTCATGTGCACTATCGTGTTGTTATAGCTGGAGTAGATGTGGACAACGCCCCACTTTTCCTTCAGCGCTTCGTCTTCAGACAATCAACGTCACCCTCCCACGGCCGCCTGCTGCGGCTTCGCCTCTGGAACCGGTGCTGGTGCGGCCGGCCGTTCCTTTATTCCCACTATCGCGATGGACCCCTCTTCGTCGCGTTCGACCGTGTATCCAGGCACGCCGATCCGCCTCCCGTTCACCGCCACGTGACCATGAACTATCAGCTGCCTTGCGTGGAGGGGAGATATGGCCAGCCCCTTCTTGAACACCATCGTCTGCAGGCGCCTGCCCAGGACGTCCTCTACGTTCAAGCTCAGGATGTCATCCAGAGTTGCCGCTTCGGCCGCGAGGCCGTTCCTGCGGAGACTGTCGAGCAGCTTCTTCTCCTCCCGGAGCCGCACCTCCTGGGTGGCCGCGAGCAGCCGCCTCGCCTGCTTCCTGTAAGAGCTCAGCCTCGTCTGAGCCCTCCAGAGTTCGCGCTTGTTCCTCAGACCGTACGACCCCAGAAGATAGAGCTCCTGCGCGAGCTGGTCGCTCCGCCAGGGGCTTCGGGGCCTGCTGTACTGCTTCCTCGCCTTCTTTGGGTCTCCCAACCTAATCACTTCTCCTCCTTGGCCGCCGCCTGTCTCGCCGCTGCCTGCAGGACCGCCTTCCTTACTCCGACAGTCCTCCCCTTCCTGCCGGTCGTCCTCGTCCTCTGGCCACGTACCTTAAGTCCCAGACTGTGCCTGATTCCTTTCCAGCTCTGAACGTTCTTCTCGTTGTCAACGTCGCTCTTCAGCACGAAATCGAGGTCAGACCCCAGCAGCTGCCTGGACTCTCCTGTCTCAGGGTCCTTCTGTCTGTTGTAGAAGTATTGAGGGAGATCGATGCCCGAGGCGTCGTGCAACGCCTTCTCCACCTCTCTTATCTGCGCCTCCGTAAGGGTCCCCAGCCTCAGACGAGGGTCCAGACCCAGCTTCTTTACGACGCTGCTCGCGAAATTGTACCCGACGCCTTTCACATCAGACAGAGCCACCACAAGCTTCTTGCTTCCCTCCAGGTCCTTCCCCGCAATCCGGACGAGGTGCCTGTATTCGCCTGTGGTCGACAATCGGGACGAGCCCGCGCGTCTCAGGTTATAAATATTGACGGGTGGGTTCCGCTTTCCGAACGTCAGCTCGGACGATGAGGAGGACCAGGATGACCAGTAGAACCATGTTCGCCATGCTGACCCACCGCAGTCTCTTGGAAGATTCTTCGAGTGGCTCCACGGCCCGTTGAACTCTTCTAGACTTGACGTCCAGGAGAATCACGACATTCGGCCTTACCGTCTGCTCCTGCGGTCTTGGAGAACCCAAGCGATTTTCTGATCTGGGAAGGCCGAGAGCTCTCCCGAGCGCTACGTGCTTCCCTTCGTCACGCACCCTCTGCCAGTCCGCTCCAGAATGGAAGGGGGACGGCGACCCCGTGAAGGTCCCTGTGTCGGCGTCCTAGGCGAAATCGCTTATCGCGAGCAGCACGACCAAGATCGCGAGAATCACTACGCCGATCAGGAGGTTCCTGTTGATCCTTTCCAGCCTCCTCACCTTCTCGTCAGTGCTTTGCATATCTGTCAACCACTCACCCATCAGACGAGCAGAATAACCGCGATGATTGCAAGTATGATAATGACCATCGCCAGTTGACCTGTCCTTTTCAACGCCCTTTCGAAGCGATCCGAGTCTTCGGATGCACTTGTCATCTTTGTTACCTTGCTCCCAAGCAAGCCGAATGTTACGGCCGAGTAATAAACAATAGCCCCGAGCCGATCTGTCACCCTTACAAGAGATTGAGAATCCGCCGGGTCAGCACAGGCGGGCTCCCTCCCGCGTGTCTGGCCACTTCGTTCCACCGCGCCTAGTCAGTTCATTAGCGTCCCGCAGCCCGTTTGCGCCATGCTCTCTGGAGTGGGTTCCGTAGCAATACTCGTGAAGGATGCAAAGAAGTCCGCCGAGTGGTACCGGGACAAGCTGGGCTTCGAGATCGTACAGAACAAGGGGCACGTAGTCTTCGTGAAGCCGATAGGGTCGGGCACCCTCCTCCATCTGTGCGGCAAGTGCGGCGCCTGGGAGAAGGACCGCCCCGGAGGGCGGACGGGCGTGTGGCTCCACTGCGGAGAGGTCGCTTGGCGAAAGGACAAGGGGAGCGGCGTCCTCGTTCCCACGAGCCGGCCAGAGGCCGTCGAAGAGGCCTATCTCGAGCTCAAGAAGAAGGGTGTCGAGTTCACGGAGGCCCTGACCTCGACCAGCTGGGGGATGTACGCGATATTCAGGGACCCCGACGGCAACGAGTTTGAAATGTCGTGAGCAGCGCACCCAGTCGGCCAACGAGAGGCGGCTCGTACCGACCAAAACCTTTTAACCCCACTCTCTTCGCAGCGACGAAAAGTGCCCGTCGGGATGGCCTCTGAGATTGTGCCGGAAAGGTATTGGGATTGATAAAGGCGAAGGTTGTCGAAGATAGCGGTAACTCTGTCACCGTCCAGCTCGAAGGCCTGGACAGGACCTACGCCAACGCCGTGAGGCGGTTCTGCATCTCGGAAGTCCCTTCAATGGCCATAGACGACGTGGTCATCCTCGAAAACTCCTCGGTCCTGTATGACGAGATTCTCGCCCACAGGCTCGGGATGATCCCCATCAAGACCGACCTCGAAAGATACGTCCTCCCGGAGAAGTGCGACTGCGGATCGCCCCTCGGTTGCAACAAGTGCAGGGTGCTTCTCGTGCTGGACGCGACGGGCAAGGACAAAGTATCGACTATCTACTCGGGGGACCTGGTCTCGGAAGACCGTGACATCAGGCCGATAAGCGAGACCATCCCGCTCGTGAAGCTCGCGCGCGGCCAGACCGTCAAGCTGGAGGCCTACGCCAGGCTCGGCCGCGGGAAGGAGCACGCAAAGTGGCAGCCCTGCTCCGTCGCGGTGCTCACCGATGGAAGGAGTGAGGGGACATTCAACCTCATGGTCGAATCGGTCGGCGGCCTCCCGGCGAAGCAGATAGTCCTCAAGGCCGTCCAGCTGCTCGGGGAGAAGCTCAAGGAAATACAGGTGTCTGTCGGGGGGAGCGCCGAATGAAGTCGACCAACCAGGAGCTAAGGCACGCGGTCGTGATGCTGGAGAGGGCTGGCAAGAAGCAGAAGTCCCCAATCTGGGCGGAGGCGTCTGCGCTGCTCGCAAGTCCTGCCTCGACCAAGGTCGAGGTCAACGTGGGCCACATCTCGAGGATGTCAGTCAGCGGCGCGAAGGTCTTCGTCCCAGGCAAGGTCCTCGGCTCGGGCCTAGTCGCAAAGAAGCTGGTCGTCGGGGCCTTCTCCTTCTCGTCCTCGGCCCGCGAGAAGATTGAGTCAAAGGGCGGCAGCGCCGTCTCTGTGGAGCAGTTCCTGAAGAAATACCCCGATGGGAGCGGAGTTACAATTGTCCAGTGAAAATACCGTGTACATAGACGCCACGAACCAGATCGCTGGAAGGCTCTCCTCCAGAATTGCGAAGCTGATCCTGACCGGGAAGAAGGTCATCGTGGTAAACGCCGAGAAGTCCCTGATTTCGGGTTCCAGGGGTTCTGTTATGGCCGCCTGGATGAAGAGGCTGGAGCTCGGGAGCAAGGTCAACCCAATCTACGGACCGATTCACCCCCGAAGGCCAGACAACATCCTGAGGCGGATGGTCAGGGGCATGGTGCCCCGGAAGAAGTCGAAAGGAGCGATGGCCATGCGAAGGCTGCGCGTCTACATCGGGGTGCCGGAGGAGATGAAGGAGAGGAAGATGGTTCAGTTCGAAGACACGACGGCCACCAGACCCGTCCCGGTCTACGTGACAATGGCGGAGCTCTCGCGGAACCTGGGCTGGAGGGGAGACTAGCTTGGTGAACCCATCTCAGAAACAGCCCTCCAAGAAGGTCAAGCTCTACTCAGGCGCGAGAAAGACGGCACGGGCAACTGCTTCCATCGTCCCGGGCGGAGGGCGGATTAGGATCAACGGAACGCCTCTGGAGGTCTGGGAGCCAGAGGCTGCAAGGCTCCACGTTCTGGGCGCTGCGCTTGTGATCGGTGAGCTGAGAGACAAGTTCGACGTCGACGTAAAGGTCGCGGGTGGGGGATTCATGGGCCAGGCGGACGCTGCGGCCATGGCCGTTGCCCGCGCCTACGTGGACCAGGTCCGGGGCAGCGAAGTGCGAGAGAGGATGAATGCATACAATAAATACCTGCTATCTGGAGATCCGAGACAGGCGGAGCCCAAGAAGTTTGGCGGTCCAGGCGCAAGGAGAAAGCGTCAGAAGAGCTACAGGTAGTGGTCTGAATTGATGATACCAATCCGTTGCTTTACCTGCGGCGCCATGATAGGGGACAAGTTCGCCAACTTCCAGTCGCGCGTCCAGGCAGGCGAGGACCCAGCCAAAGTGCTCGACGATCTCGGGGTAAAGAGGTACTGCTGCAGGAGGATGCTCATTTCATCGGTTGACGTGATCGACCAAGTGCTTCCGTTCTACTCCAGAAAGGCAGACGCGCTCTAGCTTGAATCGAGTCCGAATCGCCAGGGTTATATCCACACTCAGCGGGCGCCAGGCCAAGTCGGAAGGCAGTTGATATGAGCGCGTCGCAGTACGAGGACGAGGAGTCAGGCTCCGAAGACAAGATGGTGATACCGCAGCTCTCGGAGAAGGCCCTTCTCGCCACCGGAATAAGAATCGGGACCCCCATCAGGACCAAGACCATGGAGCAGTTCACGACGCGGCAGAGGCCAGACGGCCTCCAGATGATTGACTATTCCAAGACGCTCCACCGCATAGAAATCGCGGGCAAGTTCATCGCGTTCGTGGGTGCCCAGAACGCCGTGGTATACACAGCAAGAGAGCACGGAGCGACGGCGGTCCAGAAGTTCTGCGAGCTGACGGGCGCCATACCGCTTGTCGGGCGGTTCATGCCTGGGACGCTCACGAACCCGCTCTACCCGGGGCACCTCGACGCAGAGCTCATCGTCGTTGCCGACCCTACGTCCGATGGCCAGGCGATCGTCGAAGCAGGCAGCCAGGGCATCCCGGTGGTCGCAGTCTGCGACACCGACAACGTGACCGACGACATCGACCTCGTCATTCCGGGGAACAACCGCGGGCGGAAGGCAATCGCGGCGATCTTCTGGCTCCTCGCCAGGGCAACGCTCGCCCACGCAGGGCTGCTCGGAGCTGACCAGCAGATGAAGTACAGCATCGAGGACTTCGAGACGAAGATAGAAGAAGAGCCTGCCACCGAAGAATCGGAATAGCGTATATCTCCCGAGTCCGACATCGTAAGCGACAATGGCCACAAGAAAGCCCGCAGTCGCGGGGTCGTTCTACCCCTCTGACCCGACCGAACTAAGAGAGCTCATCCAGGAGTCGTATCTCCACAGGCTGGGCCCGGGAAAGGCTCCTCCGGCGGGGTACTCGACCGAGGGGACCGTCCTGTGCGTGTCGCCGCACGCCGGATACGTCTACTCGGGCCCTGTCGCGGCTCACAGCTACCTGCACGTCTCTTCGCTGGCGCATCCCGACATCGCCATAGTGGTCGCCCCGAATCACTACGGCATAGGGAGCGGCGTGTCCTCCTACAGGTCGGGCGAATGGGAGACGCCGTTGGGGAGGATGAAGATAGACGAGAAGGCCGCCTCCGAGCTCGCCAAGGCGACAGGCGTTGTCGACTTCGACCCCGAGGCCCACAGGATGGAGCACTCCTTGGAGGTCCAGCTGCCCTTCCTTCAGGAGATCTACGGGGTGTCGCTCCCTCTCCTTCCCATCTGCATAGCCTTCCAGGACCCCGAGACAACCAAGCTCTTGGCCGAGGGGGTAGCCAAGGTCGCAGGCAGCAGGCGGGCCGTGATAGTAGCTTCGTCGGACCTCACCCACTACGAGCCCGCGGACAAGGCGAAGGCCAAGGACCTGGCTCTGCTGAAGGAGGTCGAAAGAATGAACGTCGAATCCTTCTACTCCACCCTCGAGCGGCTGCAGGTGACGGCCTGCGGCTATGGCGCGATAGCCACGGTCATGGGGGCTGCGAGACTGCTCGGCTTCAGCCGAGGGGAGACGCTGAAGTACGCCAACAGCGGGGATACGACGGGAGATTTATTACAAGTGGTCGGCTACGGCTCTGTAAGATTCCAGTGAAGACCATAGCAGCGGCAGAGGCACCGTCAAAGGCCATCATCACCGGTGAGCACTTCGTGGTTCACGGCAGCACCGCTCTTGCCGCCGCGCTGAGCAGGAGGGTCCGGGCGACCGTCAGCCCAGCGGCAGACCTCGTCGTGACCTCTGACCGAGTCCCGCTGCGAAACCGCGAGGCTCTGCTGCCCGTAAGGAGGGTCGTGGCGGCAATGGCCTCGGAACTCGCCTTCAGCCCCCGCATCCGGGTCGATATCTCATCCAACATACCGCGGGGAGCAGGCATGGGCTCCTCCGCATCGACGATGGTCGCCGTCGCCGCGGCCCTGGCCAAGTTTCAGGGCATCGAGCTCGGCAGACCCGACCTGGTCCGCTTCGCGATGGAGGGGGAGAGGGAGATTCACGGCAACCCGTCCGGGATAGACGTGAACGTCTGCGCCTACGGCGGAGTAGTCCTGTTCAGGATGGGCGGCAGCCCGAGGCAGGTGAGGCTGACGTCGCCTGTGAGGCTGATCATAGCGTATTCCGGGAGGCGGAGGAGCACCAGGACTATGATCGACAGGGTCTCCGACACGAAGGAGCGTCACCCGGGACTGTTCAAGGCCATGGCGGACTCGATCGGAGAGCTCAGCCTCGAAGCGGCAGAAAGGCTGTCGTCGGGGGACCTCGCGGGGCTCGGAAGGCTGCTAACACTCAACCACGCGGTTCTCGAGTCGGTGGGCGCATCGAACAAGCGCCTCGACGCGCTCGTCGAAACTCTCCTGTCCCTCGGGTGCTCCGGTGCCAAACTGACCGGCGCCGGAGGAGGGGGAAGCGTGATCGGCGTCGCTCCTGAAAAGAAGGGAAAGAGTATTATCAGCGAGCTGGCGGCCCGAGGTTTTGAAGCATTTGAAGAGCAGCTGCCTGTCGAGGGTGTGAGAAGCTGGCTAGAGTAGTCGTCGCTAAACTGGGCGGCTCGGTCATAACCGACAAGTCGAAGCCCTTCACATACAGGTCGGACGTTGCCTCCGCACTGGTAGAGGAGATAGCGTCCTCCGACGAGAAGGTCGTCGTGGTTCACGGGGGAGGCTCCTACGGCCACACCGTGGCAAAGCGCCACGGGATCTCCACGACCTCGCCGTCGCAGGGCGCAGGCGTCTCCGAGACCCGCAGCGCTATGTACGACCTTGACCAGCTGCTCTACAAGACAATGGTGGAGTTCAAGCTCAGCCCCTACCCCTTCGCGCCGTTCGACCTCCTTACGAAGGTCGGCAGGAAGTCCGCAGCCTCTTGGCTCAGAAGCCTGCTGAAGGCCAACCTCACCCCTCTCACCTTCGGCGACGTGACCGTGTTCCCGAACGGGTTCAGGGTGCTCTCCGGCGATACGATCATGTACGAACTGGCCCGGATACTCAGGCCCGAGAGGTGCGTCTTCGCCATGGACGTAGACGGGGTCTACGAGCTCAACACGAGGGTCATAGTGCCAGAGCTCTCTCCCTCGAAGATCCGCAGAACCAAGGTGCCCCAGGCAGACGACGCCAGCGGCGGCATGAGGCTCAAGCTCGACACGGCCGCGCGAATAGCGTCGCTGGGCTGCGAGGTCTGTTTCGTCTCGGGCTACAGGCGGAACGAATTCGCCAAAGCCTTAAAGGGTCTGGACTTCTACGGCACAATCGTAAGGTCCTGAAACCGCAAGAGACCGCTAGGTGTGATTGATGCCCAGCCTCCAGGATGAGATGGCGAACGTGAAGGCGAGGGTCGACGCCCTCATCCTCGACACGCTCCTCCCGTCCTCGAGCCCCGTCCCAGAGGTAGACCTGCTCTACAGGATGATGAGGGACTACCCCGCGCGCCCGGCGAAGGGACTCCGGCCCTTCTTCTGCGTCGCAAGCTGCAGGGCGATGGGAGGGAGGGCGGAGGATGCGCTCCTCACCGCGGCGTCGATAGAACTCTTCCAGCACTGGATACTGGTCCACGACGACGTAGAGGACCAGTCTGAGCTGAGGCGCGGCCAACCCGCCCTCCACGTGAAGCACGGCGAGGCGCTGGCCATCAACGCCGGCGACGCCCTGCACGCCGAGATGTGGAAGTCGCTCCTGCGGAACAGGGACCTGCTGGGCTACGAAAAGACCCTGCGCGTGATGCAGGAGTTCTCCAGCATGGTCGACGAGACCACGGAGGGGCAGCACATGGAGCTGGTCTGGGTCCGCGACGGAAGGTGGGACCTTACGGAGTCCGACTACTATCAGATGTGCACGAGGAAGACCTCCTGGTACACCGTGGCGGGGCCCTGCAGGCTCGGCGCCATCGTCGCGGGCTCGGGCGAGCGGGACCTAGAGAAGCTGTTGCAGTTCGGCCTGAAGCTCGGCGTCGGTTTTCAGATACAGGACGACGCGTTGAACCTGGTCGGCGACCCGGCCGTGTACGGCAAGGCGAGTTCGGACGACATCCTCGAAGGCAAGAGGACGCTGATCCTATTGAAGCTGCTCGGGCTGGCCAGCGCAGAGGAGAAGGCCAGGGTGACGTCCATCATGAGCAGGAGCAGGCAGGAGAAGACCGAATCGGAAGTCGCATACGTCCTGTCGCTGATGAAGAAGTACGGTACGATCGAGTCGGCGCAGCGCAGGGCGAAGGAGCTGGTGGACGATGCCCTCGAGATCCTCGCCACGGTCGAGTGGAGGGGCGACGCAGCATCTCTGGAGGCGCTGCGGTCGGCTGCAAGATTCGCGGTCGAGCGAAAGTGGTAGCCGGAAAAGGCCCAACCATATCGCAGGAAGCTTCTGACTCCATCGAGCGCAACGCGCTCCTGAACGCGACCAGGCACGGAGGGAAGGCCGAGGCCGGCGCGGTGGTGGGCAAGGTTCTCGGCGAGTTCCCCGAATTCAGGTCCAGCGCCCCTCTCGTGGCTGGTGCCGTCCAGGATGCCGTCCGAGCCGTGAACTCCATGAGCCCCGCCGACCAGGAGGCCCTACTCGCACGCAAGTACCCGGGAGCCTCCCTGCCGAAGGAGAAGGAAGGAAGGGTGGGGCTGCCGCCGCTCGCGAACGCGGCAAAGGGAAAGTCGGTCTTCAGGCTCCCGCCGGAGCCGTCTGGATTCATGCACCTGGGGCACGCCATGGCGTTCACCGTCAACTTCCTCTACAGGCAGGAGTACGATGGCAGGCTCTGGCTCCGCTTCGAGGACACCAACCCGAAGAAGGTCCAGAAGCGGTACTACGAGAGCTTCAGGAAGGGAATCCAGTGGCTGGGAATTACCTGCGACGCGGAGAAGAACGTGTCAGAGGACAACGAGGTGGTCTACGGCTACGGCGGCCGGCTTCTCGAAGAGGGGAAAGCCTACGCCTGTTCCTGCGACGAGGAGAAGGTGAAGAAGCTCAGGTTCGAGGGCAGCCCCTGCGAGCACAGGGACCAGGCCCCGGAGGCAAACATCCGAGTCTGGCAGGAGATGCTGGCACGGAAGCGAAAGGAGGGCTCCTGGGTCGTCCGGCTCAAGGGAGACATGCAGAGCCTCAACTTCGCGCTGCGGGACCCGAACATCTTCAGGATAATCGACCGGGAGCACCCAGTGACCGGCTCAAAGTACGTAGTGTGGCCCACCTACTACATGGCGAACACGGTCGAGGACGAGATCTGCGGCGTGACCCACGTCCTGAGGAGCTCCGAGTTTCAGGTCGACCTCCAGCGGGTTCTGAGGGAGAAGCTATCGTTCAGGGACGTAGAGATCATCCAGTTCTCGAGGTACAACTTCAAGGGCACGCCGGTGGCCAAGAGGCTCCTCAGGCCCCTCGTGGAGGGAGGCCAGGTGTCCGGGTGGGACGACCCTCGGATGCCGACCGTTGCCGGCATCAGACGGAGGGGAATCGTGCCGGAGGCCATAAGGAGGTTCACGCTCCAGGTCGGATACACCAAGACGGAGCACGAGTACGACTGGAGCCTGCTGTTCGCCGTCAACCGGAAGATCCTGGACCCGGTCACCAGGAGGGTGTTCTTCGTCCCGGATCCCGTAAAACTGAACGTGGAGAGCGCTCCGGAGAAGCGGATCGTAATCCCGTTCCACCCGGAGAAGGACCTGGGCAGCCGGAGCATCGACGTCGGACGGGAGTTCTACGTCCCTCGTCAAGACCTGCTCGCCATGGAGCCGGGCGCGGTCTTCCGCCTGATGGACCTGTACAACGTGAAGCTGAAGGCCAGGGAACCCGAGGCCAAGGCAGAATACGCGGGCGACGAGCTCTTGCCCGAGACGAGGAAGGTCCAGTGGGTGACCCCCGACCACCATCCCCTCAAGGTCCTGGAGCCAGGAGAGCTCTTCGACGACGCGGGGGCATTCAACCCTCGGAGCCTCGGAGAGCAGACGGGACTCGCCGAGGAGTCCTTCTCAAGGGTGAAGGAAGGCGAGATAGTCCAGTTCCCGAGGTACGGATTCGTGAGGCTCGACTCGCCGGGGATCGCGGTGCTGGCCCACAAGTAGTCCGCCTGCCACAACGATTTATAACAGGGTGAAAAAGGGCGGGTATGGGCGATTTAAGATGACCCCCAAGGCATACTACGTGAAGTTCGAAACGCCGAAGGAAGTTGCTGAAGCAGCCTACGAGGTTCTGAGACAGGCCTCCAGGAGCGGGAAGGTCAAGAAAGGCACCAACGAGTGCACCAAGGCGATAGAGCGCGGCGTGGCCAAGCTCGTCGTGATCGCCGAGGACGTCCAGCCTCCTGAGGTGGTGGCCCATCTTCCAATCCTGTGCGATGAGCGCAAGATTCCCTACGTCTTCGTCCCCTCGAAAGACCAGATCGGGCCGGCAATCGGGATCGACGTCTCGACCGCGTCCGCGGCAGTGGTGGACGCAGGAGAGGGGGCCCAGGTGCTGGAGCAGGTCACTCAGGAGCTCGCGAGGCTGAAGAAGCCGGCATGAGCTCTAAGAAGGAAGTAGAGACCCTAACCCCTGCCGAAGTCGTGCAGATCGTCGGAAGGACGGGCGTGGCCGGGGAGATCACCCAGGTCCGCGTCAAGATACTCGAGGGCAAGGAGAGGGGCAGGATACTCACCAGGAACGTGAAGGGGCCGATAAGGCTGGCAGACGTGCTGGTCCTTCGCGAGACCGAGCGCGAAGCGAGAAAAATAAAGTAATTCCTATAGGAATATTCATGTCACAATGATAATCTCCGCGGTCATATTTCCCTCGTGCCCTTCGGATCAACCTTCAGCCCTTGACGCACTCTCAGTGTCCAGCGTTGGGCCGCTTCAAACGATATGAGCAGACCGTGAAACTTCGCAATCTCTTCGACTATCTTGGGTACGGAGAGCCCTTGTGCCGAAAGCCTACCTATTTCGGCTTTCAGCTGGTTTGGGATTCTATCTCCTTTTGTTAGTCTCGGCGTGGTCGCCAT